>JACXTT010012132.1_pt1 | contig 11448 bp, 9 predicted proteins | sample 9270951 | NCBI WGS metagenome assembly JACXTT01 (sample SAMN15532306, study PRJNA645909) | rock metagenome | isolation source: weathered quartz diorite | place: Puerto Rico | collected 2017-06-21 | reverse complement strand
ACACGATCACCCCGTTTGTGAGATGCCTTCTAGGCACGAACTCAACATCCTCCGGGAGTTCGCCATCGTGTACCAACTCGCACCGATAAAACTTGTAGAGAATATGCTCAATGTCATACTGATGCCCCTTAAAGCTGACGGATAGGCCCGAAGAGCCGTGCTCGGGGCTGCCGTAGCTGCCAAACAAGAGCTTGCGAATCCGCCCACCAAGAAACAGCCGAAACGCTTCGCTGTCTGACATGATCTCAGGCGGGTTCGACACAGAGGGCGTCCCCTTCGGAAAGCACTTCCGAGACGAGGCCGCGACAGCAAGCATCAATACTGTCAGCGCACCAACGTGGCGACCGTTCTGTGCAAGAAACGCAGCATCGTCCACTTGCTGCCGAATGCTCACGGGAAACCAGCTCTCTTCGCAGCGGAGGTACGTGGTTCGCTGTAGATAATGCGGGCAGGAGCCAAGTTTGACAGGAAGGCTAGCCCGGGCAGCGTCGACTGGTCCAGGTGCAGGTCTCCCTCGGGCTGGAGTGTGCCCTCGGTACGTCGGAAGCGTCCGTAGGTTGTATCTCTTTCAACATCACCACGTCCTGGACTTGTGCCATGCGATGTGTGTTGCAAGGCCATCCAAATCTGGGAATAGGGACGCGCGGTGGACACCATAGCGTGCAAGGGCGCTTCTAAGTGTACGCCTAAAGCTTACGTCAACAATAAACTTGCGGATGCCGGGAATTAGCAGCTCGCTGGCCGGATCGGGTTGGGTAGTAAACGCGCCGTCTTGCGCAGTAATGCGAGCGGTGACGTGGCGAGGCATGAAGACGCCCGGCACCCTGAGGCTGAATGGCCTCTTAGCCACCGCAACGTTGATTATCTTCGGGGCTGGGCAAGAAAAGATCGCCGCGTCCTCATCATAGTCATGCTCGACCGCAAAGTAGGCGGCTACGAGGGGATTGTTTGTCCAGTCCAGCAGGCGAGTTGGTAGTCCGTGGTGTTGAGCGAGGGCGAGCCAGTCCCACGGGCTAGTTGGAATGGATGGAAGATGCGGCACGGCCTGGAGTTGAAACACGTCTAGGATTTCACTCTCCCACACCTTGGAATAGTCTTGATCCCGCCCGACCTTGGGTATAAGCCGGTACCTTGCCCTCGAGACACCTCGAAAGATCGTTCCGTCCGCGGCGTTTGTAGCCACTGAGTGTAAATGCTCGAACGTGCTGATACGCCTCCGCGCTCTGTTGATCACATCGCCTCCTGCAATGCCGATCGTCCGAGCCAGGCCTTGCGTGGTATCGGGGATGGCGAGGGTCAAGGCCATCGACGAAAAACGCCAGCTACTTGAACAACCCCTTTGTTCCGATTCGGCCGTTGAATTCCTCAGCCCAGGCAATTGCTTGAAGCTCTTTCTCGACAAGGTCAACCATCTTCGTAGCGCGCTCGCGCGTGATCGCTTCCACGGGTTCCGTGGGTAGGTACTCGACGCCAAAGTCCACATAGAGCGAGCGCATGCGAGCCTCGAACAGCGGTTTGGCTTGAATGGTATCGTACTCGATTGTTGCCTCCGGCCAGTGACTCCCCGGGGGCACCTCCAGTCGGACCACTCGTCCAACATAGGCCGCTTTTAGGTCATGGCTTCTGAAGGCAACTTTCAGTTCGGATGCGGCGACCGCACCAGAGTAAGCGTCCGCGACGACTTGTGACTTGCCGATCTCTTCGTAGGCCGTGTATGCGAGCGCGAAGGTCCTTGCAATCCGGTTGTTCGCGAGGAGCAGGTGGGCGTCCTTGAGGAGCCCCTCAGCATTCGAGATACAAGCCCGGTAAAGCTGTAAGAGCTCGGGATGACCTTGCACGCCCTCTTCGTCGCCTTCGGAACGCCTCTTCGTTTGTTTCCACAAGTACCTCCCCGCACCGGGTTCAGACCCCAAGTTCTTCCGGCCTTGGAGCAAGACAGACGCTCCACTCATTGTCGGGCCGAGCCGCTCACCACTGTGCTCGGACTGCGGACAGGGATCTGGCGCAAATCAGCCAACCCTCCCGTTCCGCGAGGGGCATTGCGCAGAAACCAGGTCTTTCCGGCACCCTCAGCACCGCGGCCGAACTCGTAGGTTTGCTGCCCAATCCCTGCCGAGCCGCCGGGAGGCGTTCCGGCACAGTCCGCGCTGCAAACGATGGCGGCCGGCCCCGCTCGCAGCCGGCCTACGAGGATTCTTCAAGGCAACACTACCAGCCTCTTCTCGGCGCGGAACGATCCCGCCGTCAAGCGATACAGGTATACACCGGGCCGTACCAGGCCTCCGGCTTCGTCGCGCCGCTCCCATGAGATCGCCTGGTTGCCGGCAGGGTAGTAGCGGTTCGTAATCACCCCTAGCCGCCGGCCTTGGACATCGAAGACCTCGAGCCGCACCATCGCCCCCACCGGCAGGTCGAAGCGGAAGGTGGTCGCGGCGCGGAACGGGTTGGGTTGGCTCTGCCACAGTGCAAAGCAAGTGGGGGCGGCCCCCACGGCGCGGCCGCTCAGCGGCGTCGGGGAGACGTTCGGAGCGAGAAGCGTCGTCGCCTCCACGTCAAGGTAGCACTCGCGAACCATCCCGCTGGTCAACGGTGGGACAGCGAACGAGAGCATCAAGGTGTCCGGGCCAGCGAGTGTGGTCACAGAAGTGTCGGCGCCGGAGAGCGTCGCGAGGGCGTCCCCCGAGCGGGCGTCGCGGGCGCTGAGCATCGGGGCCCACTGGAGCGTCGGCAGCTCGCTCGACCGCGCCACGCGGCCGACGAAACGCACGGAATGCCGGCCGAGGAAGTAGAGCCGCACCTGGCTCGACGCCACGGAATCCACTGCTAGCTCCCCGAAGTAGAGACGCGGGTGCACGCGTCCGACCGTTTGCCAACCGCCCGCGCCATCTGGCACCTGCAGCAGGATCCCCGAGGACGACCCCCCCACGCCGCTGGCCTCGACCACCACTGGCGCCGGGGTCGCGCCAGTGCCTGCCCCCAGGTCGACCGCGACTGCCGCTCCCGAGTCCCCGGCAAACGCGCTCGTCGAGCTGCCGTCGACCTGGGCGGTGACATCGTTCCCGGCCCCGTCCGTGGCGCGAAGCGGGGCCACCCGGCTGCCCAAGACCGGGTTCCCGGAGACGACGAACGTGCGCACCGTCGAGGAGTGGTCCACCGCCAAGAGCCGTGCCCGGTCCAGGGCGGCGATATGGCCAGCGGCTTCCCGGATCCGGACCGAGTACACACCGCCGGCGGTTGCCGCCAGCCCGGGAGGCGGCATAAGATCCGCGGCGCGCGACCCCGGGGCGACCCCATTGAACAGCGTGTTCTCGCTCGGCCCCACGGATGCGGCCGACTGTAAGACCGTCGCATCGGCGCCGGGCTGAGCCCGCAACCCACCGCCGCCACCGCCGCCGCCGCTAAATGTTCCACCCCCGCCGGTGCAGTCCGAGAAGGGCACGTGTGGCCCGTCGATCCGGATCACATTGCTGGCCAGTGACCAGCCACCGTTGTCGTCCTTGGTCTTGATCCCGAAGTAGCGCGTCTGCCCCGGCCCCACGCCGACTTGCCAGGTCTGAGCCGCGCCGTAAGCCCCGGGCGCCAGCCCGAAGGGTGTGCCGGTTCCGGCGGTCCAGTCGCTGAATGACGAGCTCGAGACTTTGAGCTCGTACTGTGTCGCGGGCCCAGAGGCGGCGAGGTATCCGTCGTCACCGGGAGCGGTCCATGTGAGATGGAAGACGGTGCAGTCGACGGGGTCAACGTAGAAACCAAGATTGGTGATGGCTCCGGGCACAACCCCGTCGCAGAGGTCCTGACCGGCAGAGGGCCCCACCGAAACCCACTTGGCAACGGACGGAATCGCCCTCGTTCCGGTCGACGTCGCATCCACGATAAAGAGATAATAGTCACCCGGAGGAGCATAGTTGCCGTTGGGAGGCATGGTCACGAAGAGCCGCGCCGGATTCGTGGCGCTGGTGAAATTGAGTGGAACGTACCGCTGGTTTTGGTCGAAGCCGTGTGTCGGCGCACCGGGCCTGATCAGGCCCACGCTCTTGATCGTGCTCGCGCTCGATGTGCAGACTGTAACGATTTGTCCGTAGCCGGCAGCCGATGGTCCCCCGGTTATCGGAGGGCGAGTCGCCGGAGTGTCGTCGGGATTGAATAAGTACGGTGGCTCATAGATGTCCCCGGTGTGTGCGTCCGTGGCATCTTGGCCACCATATAGAAGCCCGCCACCTGCAGAGAGCACGCGGCCATCAGGCAAGAGGACAGCCGTGGAGTGATAGTTCCGAAGCGCAAGTTCCAGCGCGAGCGGGGCCGTCCAGCCCTGAGTGACTGGACTCCAGACCTGAGCCGGGGCCTGGAAGCCCGGTGCACCTCCCCCGACGACCGCCACATCGCCCGTCGGAAGAACGACAACGTTGTGGTTGCGGCGATGGGACATTGGGCTTGATTGCGCGACCTGCTGCCAGCCGGTGGTGCTTCCGTCCGCCGCGAAATTGAGCGCGTAAGTGCTGACGGAATCGTCCCCGGCGCCCAGCAAGTTCTCATTGCCGCCGCACTTCAGCACGTGCGTTGCATCGAAGAGCACGGCCGCACCGCCCCAGAAGCCGAGGTTCGAGATCCCCGGCCTCTGCCACCCGCGGACGGTGGCGCTCGCGTCCGGGATAAGGAGATAGCTAGCGTTGTCGAGGCCGTATGGATTCCAACTCGGACCGTTGGCCCCGGCCCAGAACACCTTTCCGTTCCACAGATTGAACACAAATGGGTAGGTCGTCGGCATAAGCTTCGACGCCCACGTGAGGCGATCCCACTGGCTACCAGGGGCGCGGGAGACGGTGAATCGCTCGGGAATCCGGTTGTTCGAGGGCGGCAGCTCAACGAACGCCGCGGCGTGGCCTGATCGGCCTCCGGGCGGTGAGCTCGCCGGCAGCAGGCTCCAACTCGGGTCCGTCCCGGACTGGCAGGTTCCGAGCGGCAGGCCCCAGACCTCGTCTGTCTCGCCACCACTCGCGGCCCCGTTCGTGTCACCCCCGATCACGAGCATTTGGTCCCGCTGCCGTTCGTAGATCGTGGCGTGACCCGAGCGAGCCCCGGGCCTTGAGGCCGGGTTGAGCTTCCTCCACGAGTAGGTCGATCCCGACGCGCCGCGCTCCAGGCTCCAGGTGTCGTTGAGCGGATTCCCCGCCGCGTCTAGTCCGCCGAACACCAGCATCCGCCGCTTGCCGCAGCGCTCGAGCCCGTCGAACAGGGCTGCATGGCCCTTCCGCGGTCTCGGCGCGAGGTTCGTGTCCGCGCTGGCGGGCACGACGATACTCCACGCGCTCGTCGACAGGTTGAGCGCGTACACCGCATTGTCGCCGAATCCAGTCCCGTCGCGACCGCCGTATACCAGCATCGCTGCCGCCTGCCCCGGCGCCCCCGGGTCAACGACTGCGGTGTGGCCGAAGCGCGCGCTCGGGGCAGCGCCCGACGTCGTCAATCGGTCCCAATTCCATTTCACAAGAATTGGGTCGTATGACAGGCCATACACGTCCGGCTGAGCGTTGCCATTGAGCCCCTGGCCTCCGAACAGTATGACCTGGCTACCGTTCCGGACCACGCTGTGCTCTGCGACCTGCGGGGCCTCCCTTCCCACTTGAGTATAAAGGAACCAGCTCTGCGTGCTGTCCGAGGGATCCTCCCGGTACATGAATTGGGTGTTCGCCTGCACCACGCCCAACTCGTTTCGGCCGCCGTAAAGCAGCACGGTTTGGCCATCGGGCATGAGCGTCGCCGTGTGGCCGGCCCTGTAAAACGGCGTCGCACCGGCCCGAATCGTGGCCGGCGCCCATACCGGCGTCTGTGACGTGACCGCAAGGGTGTGAAGCGTGTTCCGGGGGAGATCGTCGGAGCCCAAGCCTCCGTAGGAGACCATGTAATAGTACTCAACCCCATTTGAGACGAGGACGGATCCGTCCCCAAGGGTCGTGCAAGTAGGATAATATCGGCCGCTCGGCATGTTGTCCCGCCGGGTCCAGCCCGATGTCGACGAGCCGTAATTCTTGGCATCGAAAGTCGCCGAGTAGGTGGTTCCGATCGGCGGAACGCCAGTATTGAATGTACCCCCGGCGACGAACGCGGATCCGTCTGGGAGTGTAGACGCGCCACAACAGAAGATCTCGACATAGGCTGGATCCGACGGACTGCCGCTGGGCACGTCCACATGTCGAGCCGCCGCGCCGTCGATGGCGTTGAGCATGAGCTTGGCGCTATAGCCGTGGTTCCAGTAGAGCACTTGGGTGCTGTCGTTTCTTCCCCGCAGCGCGACCATGTGGACGGCGACCTCGCCCGGACCGTTGGGGGAGAGCACCGGGTCACTCATGAGGAATGGGACTGACCAGCGGCCGTTGACATGCTCGTTGGCGGCCAGGGCCTGGACCGCGGGGAGGATCAGGCCAAGGAGAACGACGGCAAGCGTTCGGAAGCTGAGCGACGTCCCACTCGACAAGCTGCAACCGCTGCGGATCATGGCGGCCCCCTTCCTGGGAAGGGCGCAGTGCGCCCGTGCCTGGGCCAAGGCACATCCCGGAGGTTTGCAACAGCGGCGTTTCTCTGGACTACGTCGCCGTCACCCTAGAGTGCTTCACCTCCTCGCATGAAGCTCACGCGGGACCGAAGAGGCCCCGGCTTCCGTACGCGGGATTCGGCAACAACGTCTGAGCTCTGGCCTTCGCCCCGCCGCAGTCACAAGGCCTACGGCAGGATCAGCGCCGAAGCCACGCGAGTCCCCCCCGCTTGCCGGAGCCGCAGCCAGTACTTCCCGGGTGGGGTCTGGGCGCTCGCGCCGAGCTCGAGCAGGTGGCGACCGGCCCCGAGACCGCCCACCTCGCGCCGCAGCGCCACGCGCCCCGTGAGGTCGATGAGCTCCAGGCTCGCCGGGGCTGAACCCGGCAGCGAGAAGGAAGCGGTCAGCGGCCCGCGGGCCGGATTGGGCCGCAGGCCCTCGAGGGCGAGACTGTAAGCTGAGGGAACGTCGACCCACACGTCGGCGCTGTGGCTCACGGAACTCCCGGAGGAGTAAGCGAGCCGGTAGGCATAGCGCCCACCCGCCTCGACGGCGCGGTCCTCGAGGACGATCCTGCCGGTGCCATCGGCTCTCATCTCCCCCAGGGGCTGCCAATCCGTGGTCGGGGTGCGCCGCTCGGCCGTGGCCGCAAAGCCGGGTCCCTGCTCGCTGAACCAGGTCAGGGTGGCCCGCCCAGGCGTTGCCTCCGCGCTCACCAGGCTCACCTCCACCGGGACGACGCCGCCACTTTCAAATCGTTGGGCGTAGATGTCACTCACCAGGTTTCGGCCGTCGTTCCAGGCCACGATCGCTCCTATCCCGGAGGCCGCGATCGTGGGCTGGTACTGGGACGACTGCGGGGACGCCACTGGGGTGCCGGCATCGCTCCACCCCGCAGCGATGTCACCCGTCGCGGTGAGGTGCTGGATCTGCACGTTGTCATGCGAGGCCTCGAGTACAAAGGCGATGAAGGCACCGCTCTCCCCGTCCGGAGCTACTTGGGGGACAAACTGGGAACCCGCGGCCGTGCTGACCGGGCGGCCCCCCGCGGACCAGCCGCCCGCCGGGTTCCCGCTGGGCGTAATCCGCTCAGCGTGGACTCCCTCGGTCCCGCTCCCCAAGTCCACCCAGGCCAGCACCGCCCCACCCACGCCGTCAGGAACGATGAAGGGGGAGGCCTGAAGCCCCGGCCCGGTCGCGATGCCCAGGCCGTCCACCGGCCACCCCGGCGCCAGCGTCCCATCCGCCATCACGTGATGGGCGTAGACGTCCGCGAAGGAGAATCGCGACCCGAACCCAAAATAGGTGCGGTAGTCCTCCCAGGCCACGAACGCACCACCGGCGCCATCGGTGCACACCGTCTGGTTGCCTTGGCCCTCCCGGGCCGTGCAGACCGCCAAACCCGCGGCCGGCCAGCCCGCAGCGATGGTCCCGGCTCCGGTGATCCGCTGGGCATAGACATCGCCCGTGAGCCAGACGATGAGCGCGCCCCCCAGACCGTCCGAGACGACCTCGGGACCGCCACTGGGCTGCGTGGTCACTTGTAGGCCGTCCGCCGGCCAGCCGGGTGCCACCCCACCGCTCGCCGTCAAATGCTGAGCAAACACCTGGGGATTCGTGAACGTGCTGCTGTCGCCATATCGGTAGTCCTGCCACGCGATGATGGCGCCACCCGAGCCGTCGGCAATGAGCTTGGGGAACCACTGGTCCTGGGGTGCCACGCATACCGCCACACCGTTCACCGGCCACCCGGGTGCCAACTCGCCGCTCGCCGTCAGCCGCATCGCATAGATATCTGACCCCGTGATGGGCCGCGTCCGATAGTCCTCCCACACCAGAATGACCCCACCCTGCCCGTCGCTCACCAGGTCGGTCGCGTCCTGATACGCGGGCGCCGTGCAGGCCCCCACGCCGTTCAGGGTCCAGCCGGGCGCCACCTCCCCGGACAACGTGACGTGTTGCACGTACACGTCAAGATCGTCGAACCCCCCCGTGCCGCTTCGGTAATCACGCCAGGCGATGAACGCCCCCCCGGCGCCGTCGGATGCGGCCCGAGGAACGTCCTGGCCACCGGGGTCGGTGCAGACGGGGAAGCCGCCGGGGATCCAACTGGCTCGCGCGGCGGCTGGCGAGAGGATCGCCACCCAAAGCAACACAACCAATGCGCGAGCGGACATCGGTGCACCCAGATGCCTAAGACCCAGAGTCTAGTGCACATGATCCTACCACTCCGGCAGGGCGCGGGCACGTCCCCTGACGGTACGGTAGGGGCTGGTTCGAGCAAGCACGCCGGCGCACGGCAGCTCGCCGAGGGGGCGGGGGCGCAAGCCCTCGCCCCCTCGGTGCGGAACGCGAGCACGCAATCTCGACGCAACGCGATCGTGACGCAGGGCTTTGGCATCCAAATGGCTACCACCTCAGAGTCCTCTCCTGTCTCCTCCTGTCCACTCCGGTCCGCTAGAAACAGGAACGCCCACCGGCGCTAACCCGATGGGCTGCTTCCATCTTCCTGCGGCGGAACGTGATCCCGGCGCTCCCGGCTCAGGCTAGGTGGTGGACGGCGAAGAGATTTTCGAGGCCGCGCGACCCCCGGCAACACGACCACTAACACGACCAGGAACACGACCACCAACACCGCCCCGCACCCACGCGCGCGCGCGATACGCGCGGGCGCGCGCGAGGCGGTGGGCGACTCCTCGCGGACTGCCATGCCCCCGTAAGAGCGGAAGAACCATCGGCAATCCCACTGGTGATACTCATGGTGACACCACCGCGAACACCGCCGCGCGCGCGCGCATGGGCACATCGCGTTTCGACGTGGGGACGCGGGACAGCGACCGTGGATACCGTCTGCGGACGAAGCGTTCGGGGCACCAAGCCGCTACGTCAGCGGGCGGAGAGGACGCGACCAGGAGGAATCCAGCCCGCGCGCGGAGGACCGGGCCTCGACCGCCAGCTCCGTCACGCCGCGGCGCCGAATCACCTGCACCCGGATGGCGGCGGGTAGCGCCTCCGGGCTCGCCGCTTGGATGGTGAGCTGCCGGATCTGAAACGAGTCGCTGACCGCCCGACGCATGGGGGTCCACTGCTTCTGATCTTCGCGGGTGAAGAGCAGGGGCTGAAACCACCGCCGCTCGCGTGCCTCTTCGACCGCCCGCCTCAGGGAGGAAAGACTGCGATTCTCAAAATGCGCGTCGGCTAGCTCCCGGAGGATCCGGTGGGTCCTCGTCCCAGCCTGCATCCCGATCCCTTCGATCGCGGCCGCGAGGGTCTCGCGATCCACGCGCGTGCGATGGGCGAGGCCGTGGGGCCGGCCCGCGGGTCGCGGCTCGTGAGCCACGCGTAGGTAGTGATCGCGCAGGGCCTCGGCGACCTCGGCGTAGTAAGCGAAGTCCGGGAAGCGCCCGACCAGCTCATCGAGCGCCCATCGCTCGCCGTCCCGGTAACGCGACAAGAGGTGCCCAGCGACCATGACCCGGTTGTGTGCCGCGCTCTCGAGGGTGCAGGGCAGCGACCGGTACTCGCGAGGCCGGATGTCGCGCAGGCGCTTGCCGCGTACCTCGCCGAGGGTCAGCACGGGGACGTGGGGCAGGGCCAGGGTCGCGGGCACGCTTTCCAGCATCCCCGCCGTGCCGTTTTGTGCCGCGCGTTTGCGCGCGCCCCGTGTCACGACCGTCCGCCTCCTTTGCCCACGGCTCTCACGCGAGGCCACGGCGACCGGCTCGCTGAGCCCGTGCGCGAGTGCACGAAAACCCCGCCTTATTGATGCAATGCGGTCACGCCCGATGCGCGCGAGGCTGATTGCATGCGAGGCCAGGAATCGATCGCGGGCGCGCTCATCGGCCCCTGGGCCGGTTGGGACGGCTGTTGCTGCTCCGCCTCTCTCTCGGCCGTCAAGAGCCGGGCGCGTGGCCCCCGATTGCAGGCACCGGGAGCCCGTCTCCAAATCCGCCGCGACCCTTTTGCGCTTCTCCAGCGCGATTCAACGGAGCGGGAGCCGGACCGGCCATGAGAGCGGCGCTCTACCTCCGCGTCTCGACCACCGACCAGGATCCCGAGAGTCAGGGCCGCGAGGTGCGGCAGTTCGTGGCCGCGCGCGGCTGGGAGGTGACCGGAACCTACCAGGACGTCGGGGTGTCCGGGGCGCGAGTGCGGCGGCCGGGACTCGACCGGCTCCTCACGGACGCGTGGCGGGGCCAGTTCGAGTCGGTGGTGGCGTGGGACCTGTCCCGGATCGCCCGGGGCGTGCTCCATGCCCTGCAACTGCTGCGCGACTTCCAGCAGGCCGGGGTGCGCCTGATCTTCGTCCGCCAGCCGTTCGACACCGGGGGAGCGGTGGGCCAGGCCGTCTACACGATGCTCGCCTTGTTCGCCGAGTTCGAGCGTTCGCTCTTGATCGACCGGGTGCGGGCCGGCATGGCGCGGGCGCGCGCGGAGGGGAAGCCGATCGGGCGCCCGCCGCGGGTCGTGGATTTCATCGAGCTGCGGCGGCTGCGTGCCCAGGGACTCTCGTTGCGCCAGATCGCTAGGCGGACGGGGATCCCCTGCTCCACGGTCGCCAAGCGTCTCAAGGCCGACGCGACCAGGCCGGGGGACGGAACCGATAGTGAGTGCCACGGGGACACTGCCTCGGGGGAGAGCGCCGATGCTCCGTGAGGCGAGCAGCCCCGAGCCGCTCCTCACCGCCCGCGAGCTCGCGCAGCGCTGGAGCGTGAGCGAGAAGACCCTGCGCCGCTGGATGGCCGCGGAACGGTTGCCTTGTGTGCGGGTCGGCCGGCTCGTACGCTTCGACCCAGGCGACGTGTCCCGGTGGCTCTCGGCGCGCAAGGAGTAAGCGATGCCGAAGCCCATCCGCAACCTGGTCCGGCGCAAGGGCCGTCCAGGCTGGTACTACCGCAAGATGGTCGCCGGCCGGCGCGTGA
>JACXTT010012131.1_pt1 | contig 11449 bp, 12 predicted proteins | sample 9270951 | NCBI WGS metagenome assembly JACXTT01 (sample SAMN15532306, study PRJNA645909) | rock metagenome | isolation source: weathered quartz diorite | place: Puerto Rico | collected 2017-06-21 | reverse complement strand
CACGCAGGAGAAGGGCGTGAGCCGCATCATCACGTTCATGACGTCGAACCCGGAGGGCTTCGCGAGCCTGGAGGAGGCCGCCGACGCGGTCGCCGCCTACCAGCCCCAGCGCCCGCGCCCGAAGGACCTGAACGGCCTCAAGAAGAACCTCCGGCAGGGGCCCGACGGCCGCTACCGCTGGCACTGGGATCCGCGCATGATCAGCGGCGACCGTCGGATCAACGGCACGCGCGACCCCGAGCGGCTCGAGCGCGCCGCGCGCAGCCTCCGCGTTCCCGCGCTGCTGGTGCGCGGCCGCATGAGCGATGTGGTCAGCGAGGCCGACGCCCGCGCCTTCCTCGCGGTCGTGCCGGGCGCGCGCTACGTCGACGTGTCGGGCGCCGGCCACATGGTCGCCGGCGACCAGAACGATCCGTTCACGACCGCGGTCGTCGATTTCCTGGACGCGGTGCGAGCCTAGGCCGCGCGGCGCGCGGTGACGATCCACACCGCGCCCGACATCTGGACGCCGTTGGGGCCCGCGAACGGGGCGATCGCGGTGCGCAGGGCGCCGGCGACCGTCGGGCGGAGCGCGGGGTCGGCGTCGCGCAGCACGGCGCCCGTCGGGCCGATCTCGAGGAGGAACTCGACGGCCTCGTCGAGCGATCCGCCACCCGCCATCGTGAGCGTGGTGTCGAGCGCCTCGAACCCGACGTCGTCGAAGCCGGCGCGGGTGAGGATCCCCCGCACGCGGTCGGTGTCGCCGAAGGAGAACGGGCCCGGCGCATCGGGCGCAGGCGGGGGCGGAAGCTGGACGTGCTGGGCGGCCGCCATCAGCGGCACGCGCATCCACTCGTTGCGGGGGAGGGGCTGCCAGCAGACGAACGCGGCGCGTCCCGTCGGCCTGAGCGCGGCGCGCAGGTTGGTGAAGGCGGTCGTCGGGTCGACGAAGAACATCACCCCGAACCGCGAGAACAGCAGGTCGAACGACGACGCCGGGAACCGGTGGGTCTGCGCGTCGGCCTCGAGAAACCGGACGTGCGGCAGGCCCGCGGCGCGGGCGCGGGCCGCCGAGAGCATCGGCACCGAGATGTCGACGCCGGTCACGGAGCCGGTCGCGCCGACGCGCGTCCCCAGCTCGACGCTGGTCTCGCCGCAGGCCCAGCCCACGTCCAGGATCGCGGTGCCGGGCTGGATCTGCGCCCGGTCCATGACGAGCCTCCCGAGCGGGCCGATCTGCGCGTCCAGCATCCGGCCGCGCTCGACCCACTTCCTGCCCGCGGTCTCGTTCCAGTAGCGGATCTGCTCGGCGTTGGGTCCCGTGGCATCCATGGCGAGCGTCGTAGCCGCGCCGTCGAGGTGGAGCAATCATGGACCCTTCTCGTCGGCGGAGACGGGGCCGGGGGCCGAGCGCCCGGTCGGACCCGGCCCGCCCCTCGCTGCCCCCCCCGCAGAGGAAGGGGTTTTTTCTAGTTGCCTGGATGCGGGGAATTGCGGTACACCGCGCGGCCATGCCGGACGATACGGCCCTCTTGGTCCGTGCCCCCCGAAAGGCAGTCGAGCTGCTGACGGAGCTCTCCGCGCTCGGCTTCGAGGTGCGCTGCGAAGAGGACCGCGTGGTGGTCCGCTCCGGGGCGCGCCCGCTCGACGACCAGCTCCGGGCCCGCATCCGGGCGGAGAAGGCGGGGCTGATCGCCCTCGTCACGTACCTCGACAGCGAGCAGCCCGAACCCGACAGCCACGTCCACTGACGGCTGGCGGTGGGCGCGGCGGGCGGGCAGGATCGCCCGATGCCTCCCACCATCCGGCTCGCCACCGCCGCCGACGCCGCCACGATCCACGGGTTCATCGTCGCGCTCGCCGTCTACGAGCGGGAGCCTGACGTGGTCGAGGTGACACCGGCCGTGCTCGCGGTGCAGTTGGCGAGCGAGCGTCCGCCTTTCGAGTGCCTTCTGGCAGAGGTCGACGGCACGGCCGTCGGATGCGCGCTCTTCTTCCAGACCTATTCGACCTGGCGCGGCCGGACCGGGCTGCATCTCGAAGACATCTTCGTGAACGAGCGTCACCGCCGGCGCGGCATCGGCCGGGCGCTCGTGCGCCGGATGGCCGGCCTGGCGGTCGAGCGCGGCTGCGCCCGACTCGAGTGGGCCGTCCTCGACTGGAACGCGCCCGCGATCGAGTTCTACCGGCGGCTCGGCGGCGTACCGCTCGACGAGTGGACCACCTGGCGCCTGCCGGACGCGGCGCTGGCGGCGCTGGCGAGAGCCAGGCCGGACTGACGACTCCGGATTGACAACCAACTCGGGGCCTCATAGGTGGCGCTCAGTGGAAGCGACGCCCGACGGGCCGCTCTTCAACTGGCCGCCAGCCCCGCACGCCGTCTCCTGGATCGAGATCCTTCCCTTGCTGGCGGCGCTCCCCGCAGTCGTGCTGTTGGTCCGGGGCGTGGCGCGGGGGCAGCTTCCCCGGCCGGCCGCGGCGGCCGGGATCGTCTTCTTCCCCGTGGTGGCCTACATGCTGGGGTTCCTGCTGCTGATGGAGCGATCGAAGCAGGTCAGCTTCTGCGGCTCCTGTCACGTGATGACGCCGATCCTCGAGAGCCTGGGCCGCGACGACGGCAACCTCGCATCCGTCCACTACACGCACGGGCGCGTCTCCCACGAGGAGGCCTGCTTCGTGTGCCACAGCGGCTACGGCATCTGGGGCACCGTCGGCGCGAAGATGGCCGGTGTTCGTCACATGATCCACACCGTGACCGGACACTACGAACGACCGATCGCGCTGAACGGGCCGTTCGACATCGACTCCTGCCTCTCCTGTCACGCGCGGGCCGACAGCTTCCGGAAGGTGGAGGCGCACCAGGATCGCCAGCTCCAGGAGTCCCTCGCTGCGCGCGAGATGAGCTGCACCGGCACCTGCCATCCGGCGGCCCATCCGGCGGAGGCGCTCGCCGGGGGAGCACCGGCGTCGTGATCCGGTTCGCTTGTCTGCTCGTGCTGCTCTCGCTCGCGCCGCTGGTGCTGGTCGCCCTCCGCACCACCGGCAGCAACGCGATCGTGTTCTCGTTCGTCGGCGCGCCGCTGCTCGCAGCCGGCGTGTTGGTGTACGGATTCCAACGCTGGCGGGAAGGGGCGTTCGCGCCCTCGTCACGCCAGGAGGAGAGGAGCTCCCGATGAAGACGTGGATTCTGGTCGCGGCGATGGCGGTGGCGGTGCCGCAGGTCGCGCTCGTGTCCAGCGCCGTGGCCGACGGCGCCGGCGTGTTCAAGGCGCAGTGCGCGAAGTGTCATGGGGAGACGGGCCAGAGCGACACCGCGGCCGGCAAAGCTATGAAGGTGCCGCAGCTCGCTGGCGACGCGAAGGTCGCCGGGGCCTCCGTCGACGAGCTCGTGAAGAGCATCCACGAGAACAAGAAGCACGCGAGCTTCATCAAGAAGATCTCCGACCCGGACATCACCGACGCCGCCGGCTACGTGAAAGAGCTCGCCGGGAAGAAGTGATCACAGGGCCGCTTCGCGGCGAGGGACGTCGCAGGCTCGGACGATGGGTCGACTGACGGGCAGTTTGCTGGTGCTCTGCCTGATGGTGCTCGGGACCGGTGCACGGGCGGGGAGCCTCTCCGAGTCCGGCATCTGTGCCCGTTGCCACGAGACCGAGGCCGGCCTCGCCGCCGACGCCGGCGGGCACGCGCCATTCGTCGACTGCTTCTCGTGTCACGACGACCGGCGTCCGGGCCACTTCGGCCACGGACATCGGACCATTCCGACCACCTGCCTCACGCATCACACGGTGGACGTCGACGGGCATCCGGCGCGTACGCCGCCGCGGAAGCCGGCGGCGCTGCGTCGGAACTGCCTCTCGTGCCACGACCCGCACGGGTCGACGAACGCGCATCTGATCCGCACCACGATCCGCACGCGCGGGAAGCTTCGTCCCATCGACTTCCACGACGCGGGCGGTGCTGTGCCGGGCGGCTTCGTCGATCCGGTGAACCCCGGCCACGGTCTTTGCGAGGTCTGCCACAAGAAGACCAAATTCTACCTCGCGAACGGTCACGGGGACCCGCACTTCACCGACGACTGCGCGCTCTGCCACGACCACACGGTGGCATTCGCGCCGGTCGTCACTCCGACCAACTGCGTCGTCTGCCACGCCGACGAGGCCGCGAAGCTCGCGAAGCCCGGGCTGCACAACACGAACTTCTCCGGCAACTGCGTCACCTGTCATGCCGAGGTGAACCCCGCGCCCGGCCCCGGCCATCGCGCCATTCCCGCCTGCTCGAGCTGCCACGACCCGTCGGACGCCTCGGCGCACGCGCCACCCGAGACCGGCCCCATGCCGTGCACGCTGTGCCACGACGTGCACGGCAGCGACAACATCGAGCTGGTGCGCGAGGTCGTCCACACCACGCCCGGCGTCGACCGGGCGGTCGCGTTCTCGAACCGCAACGGCAAGGCCGACGGCAGCTTCGTCAGCGTCTCCGCGCCCGGGACCGGTGTCGGCGAGCCCTGCCACACCACGACCAACCCCTACCGCAACGACGGGTCGGGCAGCGCGCACTACACGACCCCCTGCTATCCGTGCCACACGCACGGCAGAGGATTCGCGAAGCCGTGACCGTCGCACGGGTGGCGGCGGCGGTCCTGCTGCTGTGGCTCGGCAGCGCGAGGGCGGAGGAGCCGCCCGCGGCCGACGCGCCACCGGCGTCGGGCTACACCGGTTCGGACTGGCGGTGGGCGGCGGGCCCCACGGACCAGGCCGACAGCTACCCGAAGACGCCGCACGCCGCCGCGCTGAGCGTCGCGACCCGGCCAGCGGCACAGCGCGGCTGCGAGGCCTGCCACGGTCCCGGGCAGGCGCACAGCGACGCCGGCGGCGGCAAGGGCGTCGGCGGGATGCGGACCTTCGCCAAGAGCGTGCCCGCGCCCCAGCGCTCGGCGCCGTGCCTCGTGTGCCACGCCGGCGACAAGAGCCTCCACGACTTCACCAGCGGCGAGCACGCGAAGTCGGGCGTCGCCTGCACCGACTGCCACGACCCCCACAAGGGCGTCGGCGAGACGATGCTCGTGAAGAGCGGCACGGCGCTCTGCTACGGCTGCCATCTCGACATCCGGGCGAAGTTCGCGATGCCCGAGCACCACAAGGTCGACGAGGGGGTCGTCTCCTGCCTCGATTGCCATCAGCCGCACGGCACCCGGAACCCGCGGCTGCTCAAGGCCGCGAACGACCGCACCTGCTTCCGCTGCCACGGCGACCTCGAGGGGCCGTTCGTCTTCGAGCACACCGGCAACGTCACCGAGGGATGCCAGCGCTGTCACGAGCCGCACGGCTCGACCGGCCGCCACCTGCTCATCCGGCAGCAGGTCGCGCAGCTCTGCTACGAGTGCCACGCGGTGACGCCGACGTCGCACGTGCAGCCGAGCTACCGCGACTGCACGCGCTGCCACGTGAGCATCCACGGGTCGAACACCGACCCGCGGTTCCTGGAGCAGTGAGCGTGCGCCGCCCCGTCGTCGTGCTGGGCCTGGTGGCGATGCTCGGCGGCGTGGCGCGCGCGGACGACGCGCCGCCGCGCACCTTCACGTTCGACGGCTCGGCGACGGCCGGCTACCGCTTCGTCGACGTCGGCGGATCGACGGCCAAGTACCGCGAGGACTACAACCTGCACCAGGGCCCGGTGCTGTTCGGGCTCGACGTGAACGGGGTCTCGCACAAGCCCGACGAGACCCCGCTCGACCGCTTCCACCTCGAGGTCGACACGCCGGGCAACGAGCCGGTGGCGCTCTTCCGGCTCTCCGCCGCCGACCGCGACCGCTACGACCTCCGCGTCAACTTCACGCGCTCGAAGTACTTCTACGAGGGCCAGCAGCTCTGGGAGCAGCCCGTCTCCGGCGACGTCCGCCTCGACGACCTGCACGGGTTCGACCAGACGCGCACGGACGGCGCGGTCGACCTGACGCTCCGGAACCCGCATCTGCCGGCGATCACGTTCGGCTACCGTCTCTACGAGCGGAGCGGCGACGCCACTTCGACGGTGCGGATCCAGGGCGGCGACACGTTCCTCGCGAGCGCGCCCATCGATTCGGTGACGCACGTCGGGAAGCTCGGTACCGAATTCCATGCGCTCGGCACCGACGTCTTCCTCCAGCAGGAGTACCGCCGGGTCGACCGGCTGCTCGACCAGCACGGGCCGGTGGAAGGCGGTGCGGGCGTGGATCCGACCGACGGCTCCACCCTCCAGAGCTGGAGCAGCCACGAGAGCGAGCACCTCGACATCCCCGCCACGACCGTGCGGCTCCGGCGCCCGATCGGCGACGACGTCGACCTGACCGGCGCATATTTCTACAGCCACGCCGACCTTGGTTTCCACGGCGACCAGCGGCGCAACGGCACCAGCAACACGCCGTCGTTCAGCGGGATCGCCACCCGGATGGACGATGGCAGCGCGACGCTGGATACGCACGTCGTCGACCTGGGCGGCACGTGGCGGGTGCGCGACTGGCTGCGTCTGCACGGCACCTATCGCTACGACGAGCGCAGCGAGGGGGGCGACCTCCGCGAGCCCAGCACCTTCGGGTTGCTGGTCGCGGCCACCGGCGACCAGGTGCGCGTCCACACCGTGACCGGCGACGTCGAGGTCGATCCACGCCCCGACCTGTCGCTCCGCGGCGGCGTGCGCTACGCGCAACGCGACGCCAACTTCTCGGCCAGCGGGCAGAAGACGACGACCGGTACCGTCGGCGCGATCGCGGACGTGAAGTACCGGCCGTTCACGTTCGCCGACCTCTACTTCCGCTATGAAGGTGCGCAGGTCGACGACCCGCTCGTGACGCCCGGTGACCCGACCAACGGGATCCCGGCGCGCGAGATCGCGCTCACGTTCGTCAACCGCGGGACGACCGGGCTCCGCCTCCGGCTCCGCGAGTGGCTGACGCTCCAGTACGAGCTCGTCGCCGAGAGCCGGGAGAACGGCAGCTTCGCGGCGCGGTCGCAGAGCTTCGGCAACAGCGTCGGCGTGAGCCTCCAGCCGCTCGAGACGCTCGCGATCTACGCCGGCTACACCCGGCGCGACGTCGACAACCGGGCCGACATCTTCCTCGCCCCGGCGTTCGCCACCGCCCATTCGATCCAGCGCGGCACCGAGAACGTGCTGACCAGCACGCTCCAGTACGACTTCGGCTTCGCCGGCCAACAGTGGTCGACGGGCTGGAACGTCGCCTACGTGAACGCCACCAACGCGCTCGCGCCGCGCTTCGAGCCGGGAATGGTCGGGCTGTCGTTCTTCGACCTCGACCGCATCGACGCCGGCGCGTTCTTCACCTGGCACAACCGCTGGGTGGAGCCGTCGCTCGAATTCCGCCGGATCGACTACAGCGAGCGCGTGCTGCCGGCGAACGACTACCGCGCGACGATCGTGTCGCTCAAGCTCCGGAAGGCCTTCGACTTCGGGTACTGAGCGCGGCACGGGCCGGCCCCGCGAGGCGGAGCCGGCCGGAGCGCCGTCGATTCAAGGGAGCGCGTGGACCACGGCCACGTCGGCGATCGCGCCCGCGCCGTGGCAGACCTCGCAGGCCTCCACGCCGGTGTCCGACGTGTTGGTCGCGGCGTGCGCCGCGGCCGCGTCGGAGTCGTGGCAGGAGAGGCAGGCGTCCTGGACGGGCGAGGTGTGCGCCGAGACTGTCTCGTTGGCGCCGTTCACCTGGGTCATCAGCGTCGGATGCGTGCCGCTCGCGAGCGGCAGCAGGAAGGTGCCTTCCTTGTGACACGACGCGCAGTCACGACGGTCGCCCGGGAACAGCACCTCGCTGAAGTCGTGGGCGGAGGGCCCGAAGCCGTAGACGATGTACGGCGTGTGGGTCAGCTGGTCGCCGGTGTGGATCTTGTGGATCAGGTGCTTCAGGTCGATCGTCGCGGTCGCGGGATCGGCGTTGGGGACCGCACCGCGACGGGCGAAGTCCGACATCGACGGGTTGTGGCATACCACGCAGTACTCGGTCTGGTTCCGCAGGTTCCCGTGGACGCTGAAGCCCTGTGAGAACACCCCGTGGCAGCCCTGGCAGTTCGCGATGTCGACGACCTGCCGTCGCGCGACGAGCGAGGAGTTGTCGACGCTGAAGTCGCGCACCGCGTTCTGCGCGGTCTCGTTGACGGTCTTGGGGCCGGTCTGTGTCCCGTTGCCGACCATGACCTGGCGCCGGGCCTCGATGCCGATACGCCACGTCCCGGTGGCCGCCGCGGGAAGGGCGTTGCCCGCCGAGCTGACGTAGGTGAACACGCCGCTCCCGTCGGGGCCGGTGAGCGAGCCGCTCGCGCCCCCGCCAAAGGCGGTCGGCGTGATGACCTGCTCGGTGGTGGTGACGTTCTGTCCGACGTCCGGCGTGGTGCCGAAGTCGGGCGTCGTCGAGCCGCTGTAGGCGAACGCGACGCGGTTGAACGCCGCCAGGCTCGTGATCGCCGTGCCGGTGTTGTCGGTCAGCTTGAAGGTGACGGTGACCGGGTTCCCCGCCGTGCCGGTTGCGCTCAGGATCTGCGCGTGGATCCCCGCCAGCTCCGTCGACTGCTCGGGGACCGTGTGGGCGCCGGGGATGGTGATGTCGAACTCCATGTCGGCGGCGGGCTTGTGGCAGACGGTGCAGAGTGCGTCGGGTTGCGGGCCGGGCAGGTGCCCCGTGCCGGGCGGTCCTGCGGCCGTCGTGGTCTCTCCCGGGTTCACGTCGTCGTGGCAGGCCGTGCAGGTCGCGGTCGACGGGAGCGTCAAGTAGTTGGCGACCGTCGCTCCCGCGCTGTGGCATTTCGTGCAGTTGCGGATGTCCTGCGGGAACCCGACGCCGGTGACGGTCGTGCCGGTACACGTGCCACCCGTGCCGCAGTCGGCGTCGGCGGCGCACGGGACATTGGCCAGCGGCCCACCCACGCACGCCTTCACCTTCTCGGAGAACGTGGCCTCGCTCTGGTTGAACCCGATGATCGAGTACTTGGTCCCGAGCGGACCGGCGTTGACGCTCGGCAGGTCCTTGCCATCGTGGATGCGGTGGACCATGACCTTGAAGTCGATCGCGCTGCCGGTGTCCGGGTCGACGGCCTGGTCCGTGTGACAGAGCTGGCAGAGCCGCACCTCGCGGCGGTTCCCGCCGTGGGCCTCGAGCGGATTGTGGCAGCCGTTGCACTGCGCCGTCGTTGTGACCTCGCGCATCGTCGTCACCGCACCGCCGGCCGGCACGAAGTCGAAGATCGGATTCTGGGCGAGGCCGATGCCGGCAAAGGTCCGCTCGACCTGCGCGCCGACTGTGTGCGTGAGCGCCGCTGGGTCGATCGTCTTGGTTCCGTCGTTCGGGTCGGGGACGGTCGCGGGCAGCAGCGTCTTGAACCGGTACGTGTAGATGCCGGCCGCGGCGTCCACGGTGGCGAGCGTGCCGCCGGAATCGTAGGTGGGCTGGTCCGAGGACTCGTTGGTGATCGGGCTCGTCTGCCGCGACGTGATGTAGTTCCGGTAGCGCGTGAACTTGGTGGTGAGGCCCTGGCTGGTTTCGTTCAGCACCTCCAGCCGGGCGATCGTGAAGCGCACGCGGGCCTGGTTGGGATCGCTGGTGGAGCTGGTCACCGGCTTGACGGGATTGCCCGCGTCGTCGGTGAGCGTGAACGTGACCGTGATGGCCCGCTGCGCATCCACGGCGGCGGCGGTGATCTGCGCCTTCAGCCCCGCGCCGGGGGGGCCGGGTGTCGGCAGGGTCGTGCTGGTGGTGGTGGTCGGGGTCGTCGCGGGCGGCGTCCCGCCCTCGAGGCAGAAGACCTTGTAGGTGTCGGTGTCGGTTCCGCCGTACTGCTTCGGCGCCTTCGCCTTCAGGTTCATGATCAGGCGCCCCTTGGCGAGGTCGCCCTCGTTGTCGGGGCCGCTCACCGGCACCGGCAGGTAGGTCACCGCGGTGCACTTCCCCATCGCGCCGGTGGCGGCGAGGGCGTTGGCCGCGGTGGCCAGCGCCGCCACCTGGGCGAGCGCCTGCGAGCGCGCGGCGTCGGTCACCTTGCCCTTGACCTTCCCCTTGATCGTCACGCTGGCGACCGGCTTCACGTTGCAGCCCTCGGTCGGGACGCTGAGGCAGATGGACGCGGGCACCGTGCAGACGCCGTCGGTCCGCCCGTCGGCGTCGCAGGCGGCCCCGTCGGTGCAGGTCACCCCGGCCGTCGGACCGCCGAGCGGGAACGCGGCGCCGCTCGCGGAGAGCTGCGCCATGCAGTCGGTCTTCTTGCCGCCTCCGCCCGGAACGGTCGTGGCGCGAGCGCCGACCGCGAGGCCGAACACGAGAACCAATGCCCACCCGAGGCGAGCCTCGAGCCACCGCTTCGCCGAGGAGTCCATTCGTGGAGAAGAGCGCCGGTGGCCGAAACCGTCAATACACGAAGTGCAGGGCGGGCCAGTTTCCTCGGCCATGGCCCTGAGCTAGGTAGGCACCGAGGGAAGCCGATGCCGAAGGCGATCTGGAACGGAACCGTTTTGGCCGAGAGCGACCGCTGCGAGGTGGTGGAGGGCAACCAGTACTTCCCCCCGAACTCGGTCAATCGGGCCTACCTGCGGGAGAGCGCCACCCACACCACCTGCGGGTGGAAGGGCGTCGCCAGCTACTACGACGTGGTCGTCGACGGGAAGACCAACACGGACGCAGCCTGGTTCTACCCGGCGCCCAAGGACGCCGCGAAGAACATCACCAACTATGTCGCCTTCTGGCGCGGCGTCGACGTCCGGCCGTGAGCATGGACGAGCAGGAGTACCGGAAGCTCGCCGACGTCTGCCTGCAGCGCGTCGCAGGCTGGCTCGAGGGGCTCGACCCCGACGAGGTCGACTACACCACCAGCGACGGCAAGGTCGCGATCGAGTTTCCCGACGGCCAGACGTTCGTCGTGAACCGCCAGGGGGCGGCGCGGCAGGTCTGGTTTGCCGCGGTCGACCGCGCCTGGCACTACCGCTGGGACCCGGCGTGCACGAGCTGGGTCGACGACCGCGACGGTCACGACTTCTTCACGAACCTGGCGGACGTCGTCGGCCGCAAGGTCGGCCACCCGGTCGCGCCGCCGCGCTGACGCGGCCGGCGAGTCGTCGTCATCGTGGAGCGGTTCGGCCTCGACTTCGGGACGACGAACACGTCGCTCGCGTGGGGTCGCCGCGACGGCCTGCCGGAGCTGTGCGTGCTCGATCCGGCCGCGCCCGATCCACGCGTGCTGCGCACGCTGCTCTACTACTCGCTCGAGCGACGCGGCTTCGTGGTCGGGCAGCGCGCGATCGCGGAGTACCTCGCGGAGGACATGGAGGGCACGCTGATCCAGTCGATCAAGACGTTCCTCGGCTCCGAGCTGTTCGAGGACACCTGGATCCACGACCGCATGTACACGCTCGAGGACCTGATCGCGATCGTGCTGCGCGAGGTGCGGGCCGCGATCCGCACGCGCACGCCTGCCGACGTCCGGCTCGTGCTCGG
>JACXTT010012130.1_pt1 | contig 11449 bp, 4 predicted proteins | sample 9270951 | NCBI WGS metagenome assembly JACXTT01 (sample SAMN15532306, study PRJNA645909) | rock metagenome | isolation source: weathered quartz diorite | place: Puerto Rico | collected 2017-06-21 | reverse complement strand
ACAGGCCTACGGCGATCAGCCCGGGCGTCCATGCGATAAGCCATCCGGCAAAGAGGGTGAGGCCTTTCGCGGCGAGGATCGCGATCAGGCCGACGGGAGCTTGAAGCATGAGTTTTAGGGCGCCGGTATCTTTCTCAAGGGAAATGAGACGAATCGCCACGAAGGGAAAGAGGAGCGTCACGGCGAGATCGTAAGCGCCGAAGGTGGGGACGAGGACGCCATCCAGCGGGGAGAGCCCTTGTGCGAGTGCCGCCGGTCCGCCTCCGCGACCGCTCGCTTCTGCGTAGCTATCCACGGCAGTCATAAAGCCGTGGCCTACCAATGGGCCTATCAAAAGCAGCAATAGCCAGTAGGCCCGTGAGGCCGCGAGCTCACGAAATTCTTTTCGAAGCAGCAGGCTAAGTGAGCGCAAGGAAGACCTCCTCCAGCCCACCCTCAGCGAGTCCGGCTCGAGCACGCAGTTCCGCCAGAGTCCCTTCACCAACGACTTCTCCCTTGCTTAGGAGCACCAGACGATCGCAAACACGCGAGGCATCGGCGAGCTGATGGATAGAGAGAAAAAGTGTACGGCCTTTCGCAGGATAAGTTCGGAGCAGGTCCATCACATCGCGGGTTTGGCGGAAATCCAGGCCGTCGAAAGGCTCGTCGAACAGCAGCAGCGGATGGGGCGCCAACAATCCGAGGGCGAGCATCGTGCGCTTGAGTTCACCTTTGGAGAGCGATCCTACGCGCGATTTCATCAGTGGTTCGAGCTGGAAGACTCGCGCCAGCGCCGCTGCCTCGCCTTTCGGTCGAGCGTGCAGCGCTTCGAAAAACAAGAGCAGCCAGGCGACGGATTGATCGGCCCAAGGCCGGATTCCATCGGGTAAATAGAATAGCGCGTCTTTGCGATTCGCAGCAGTGAGCGCGTGGCCGCGAAACTCGACCGCACCAGCGTCGGCGGGAATCAGACCGGCCAGGCATTCAAACAGGGTAGTTTTACCGGAGCCATTGGGACCGATGAGGCCCAATAATTCGTTGCCGCGCACAGTGAAGGTCGCATCGTGGAGGGCAACGTTGAGCCCAAAACGTTTGGAAATCCCCTTCACTCCAAGAAGCATGCGTTAGGCTCGCAAGATGAGTCGCAATCCCGAATTGTACGCGATTCTACGTTACGCTAGTTCGGTGGGCGAGTCATGCGGCTAGCACTTCGCATCGCGATCGTGGTCGGGATCGTGGCTGCGATCACGTGGACTTGTTTTCGAGTTATCCCAGTAAATGCTACAACGGCAGCGCTTGCATTCCTGGTGGCAATTCTCTTTGTCGCCGCCCGGTGGGGACTGGCGGAATCCATCGCAGGCTCAATCGCAGCGGTACTATGCTTCAATTTTTTCTTCTTGCCGCCGATCGGGACGCTGACGATCGCCGATCCGCAGAATTGGGTAGCACTCTTTGCGTTTCTGGCGACGTCGATCACGGCCAGTCATTTATCGATGCAGGCCAGAAGACGCGCTTCAGAAGCGATGAAGTCGCAAGGGGAGATGGAGCGCCTGTATGCTCTCAGCCGATCGATTCTTCTAATTGGACCGGGGCATCCCTTGCCAAAGCAACTAGCGATGCAGATCGCGCAGAGCTTCGGCATTTCGGCAGTAGCTCTTTATGATCGAGCCAGCGGAAGCGTTTACCGCGCAGGTCCGGAGGATTTTCCAGATCCCGCCGACCAACTTCGAGAAGCGGCAGTGCAAGGCACCTTCTTTCGCAACGAAGCCGCCAACACAATGATCACGTCGATTCGCCTGGGCGGTGAACCGATCGGCAGCATCGGCATTCGTGGCGTCGCGCTGTCGGACGCGGTGCTACAAGGGCTCGCCAATCTGGTAGCAATCGGGCTGGAACGTGCGCGGGCCCAGGAGGCGGCCAGTAAAGCGGAAGCGGCTCGCCAAAGCGATGAGCTGAAATCCACGCTACTGGACGCGTTGGCCCACGAATTCAAGACACCGCTGACTTCGATCAAGGCGGCCAGTACCGGCCTGCTGTCGAGCAACACGCTGAAGCCGGAACAGCAGCGCGAACTGCTCTCGGTCGTCGACGAAGAGGCCGATCGCTTGAGTGTGCTTGTGACTGACGCGATCCAGATGGCTCGGATCGAAGCGGGGCGCGTGCGGCTGCAGCGCGAGAGCCATACCGTGGGGGAAGTCGTTGAATCCGTCCTAGACAAACTCCGGCCGCGGGCACAGGAGCGGAGAGTCGACGTGAAACTGCCGCTCGACCTGCCACGAGTATTGGTGGATCAAGAGTTGATCGAGATCGCGCTGCGACAGCTCGTTGACAACGCGTTCAAATATTCGGCGGCCGATGCGCCGGTATCGATCGGCGCGGAAACCAGCGACCAGCAAGTGATCGTGAGAGTCGCGGATCGCGGACCGGGCATTGCTGAAGAAGAGCAGTCGCGAATTTTTGAGAAGTTCTATCGGGCTGAAGCTTCGCGCCACCAAATCCCGGGCGCCGGCCTCGGCCTGGTGATTGCCCGCGAAATTGTCCAAGCGCATGGCGGACAGATCTGGGTAGAAAGCAAACTCGGGGAAGGCTCAGTGTTTCGATTTTCACTCCCGTTTTCTGTGGAGGCGGCGAAGGAATGAGCCTGGGACGCATTTTGGTGGTCGACGACGACCCACAGATCCGGCGGGTGATGCGCACAACACTGGCGGGTTCGAGTTATGAAGTGGACGATGCACGCACGGGAGAAGAAGCTCTCGAGAAGTTGCGCGCGCGCCGATACGATTTACTGCTGCTCGACATGAACATGCCGGGTATGGGCGGGCTCGAGACTTGCCGCCAGGTCAGGAGTGCGTCGGACATCGCGATCATCATGCTCACGGTTCGCGACGCTGAGCAGGACAAAGTCCAAGCGCTCGACGCAGGCGCAGATGACTTCATCACCAAGCCGTTCAGCATGCCGGAGCTGCTGGCACGGATTCGCGCAGCTCTGCGGCGTACGCCGGCCGGCACCGAGGCTGGTCCGCAGCGGATTGTTCTCGGCAGAGTCGAGATCGATTTTCAGTCGCGCAAGCTAATAGCGTCGGGCGAAGAGATGCGCCTCACTCCAAAGGAGTTCGACTTGCTGCGCTATTTCGTTCTGCATCCTAATCGGGCGATTCCCCATCGTGAGCTTTTGCAAGCGATCTGGGGACCCGATTATGGCAACGAGGTGGAGTATCTGCGGGTGTTCGTAAAGCAGTTGCGGCGCAAGATCGAGCCGAGTCCAGACAAACCGCAATACCTGCTGACTGAGCCTTGGGTCGGCTACCGCTTCCACTTGCCGGATTGAGTGAGTCGCGAACCGGGAGGCTTAAGGCGCTCCCACTGCGAGATTCGCTACGTTGCTCGAAAATCCATTTTGGAGAACCGCCAATTTGCGCACGCCTGGCGCGGTGGCGGCCGGAACAGTGAAATTGACTTGATACAGGCCGACAAAGCCTGGCGTCAAGCCTGCGAACAAGATGTCATCGGCTGGAGCATTGTCGAGAGTAACGCTGGCGCTGTTCACGACGACGCTAAGCGTGTCACTGATGGGCGCGGGAGCGCCGGTAGCCACAGGCGGAGACACGCGACCCATCCCAACTAGGAACAGCACCATCGTTTCGTTCGGCTTTGCAGGATGAGCAGTGGTAATCAGGCTTCCGTCGACGTGCTCGGCCAGAACTGTTCCATCCGCCGCCGCGGCCAGCCCTGGAGTCGCCGCTACGAGGCTGATGTGGTCAGGCACAGTGAATGTTCCGTTTACGTTGACGACCACTTCGTACTGCTTGTCAGTCGCCAATTCAAAGGGCACTTGGGCGTTGATCTGATTCTTGCTGACGTAGTAGAGCGGCGCGGTAAGGCCGCCGATCACTACCGAAGTGCCATTGATGTTGGTGGGCAGGGGCGCCGCATCAGCGCTGGTTGCGGGACCAGTGGTGAAGTTTGCGCCGAAAATAGCGACGACCGTGCCGGGCGCCAACGCACCGCCTTGCTGTGCATTCAGATTATTCAAAGTCGCGTTCGTGTATAAGACGGGAGCGGTCGTTGCGAGGACCTGTCCGGTCACAAGCGACTTGCCACTCAGGGCTCCTGGCGAAGCTGCGGGAGACGCAGCGCTGGTTGCCGCAGTGGTTGATCCAGTACCGCCGGTGAGGTCGCCGAGCCGGGCTTGTACAGTGACCTGAGTCATCGTCGAATCTATGTCAGGCACCCAAGTGATCGTGTAACCGGCGTTTCGCGGATCGGTGAGCAGCATGGTCTTGGCGCTCGGATCGCCGGATGAGAACTGGATGGTGACGTCAGCTTTCGGGGTGCCGGGAACATTTGGATCGGGAACAAGAGTGCCGCAATCGTCCACTACGTTGACAGTCACCGGTACGGGGCCTGCAACCTGCGAAGAAAAATTGTTGACCAGGCCGCCTTTGAACGTCGGTACCAGCGCGGTCGGAACACAGGCTGCCGGCTGATCCAAGGGGGTCGCGGATTTGCCGACAGTCGCGCCGGACGCGAGTACGAAGCTCACGTTTACCGTGCGCACCGAGGATCCAATCTGGAAGCTGACTCCACCCGTGTAAACTCCAACGGGGAGCCCGGCGGTTTTGACGAACACACTCACGTTGCCCGGATTTCCCGTGGACGCGGAGCCAGTATTCCCGCTTATGCCCAGCCAGTCGACGCTTCGGCCTGCGTCTTTGTCAGGACCGCTGTATGTTTGTGTGCCAACCAGGAACGTACGCGGCGCCTTGCTGCTGGTAAAAACCTGCACCAGCTGCGGCTTCGGATCGACGCCCGGCTGCGCTACGAACACCAAACCGGTTGGATTGGGAATGGGCGTAGCGTCCACCTGCGTGGGATCGGAAAGGTTGAGAACGGCCGTCAGTAGCTTTGGAGAATTCACGGCCTCCGGTGATGTAATTCGGAGTGAAGCGAAATAGAGCCCGGGGGCTGTCGAACTTGAGGTGGTGAAATCCTGCTTGGTCGAGAGAGTGAGTTTGCCACCGGCAGTAGGGCTCGCCGTGCCGGTGCCGTTCGCTATTTGCAACCACTCCGATCCGCTGAGGATTTCCGTTTTCCAGGTGAAGGGCTTGCCGCCGCTTTCCAAGACCGAAAGGTCCTGCGAGACTGAGAGTCCCTCGCCCTTCCGAACGTCAAATTCAACGCCGTTGAAATCGAGCGCGATGACTCCGTCGGCGGGAGTGACGGTGACCGACACCGGTAGCGTCTGAGCCGGCAGGCTGCCCAATGCGACGTTGAGGGCCGCGAAGTATGGGCCAGGAGCGAGTTTGGACGCATCGACATTGACCTGAACAGCCGCCGGCGTTTGACCTTGCACCGTACCCGAAGTCGGCGTTGCAGTCAACCATGGCACACTCTGCGGGTTCAGAATGATCACGCTGAAGTCGTTGGTCGAGCCGCCGCCGCTATTCTGAACGAGGAATTTACCCGATCCAGTCTTGCCGGTTTGCGCGCTCACTTCCAGGACCGGAGGCGAGAGGATCAGCCGAGGACTTGGCGGCAGAATCCGGACGTTCAGGTTTCGCGTGACGCTGTTGCCGAGACTCGACACGGTGATCGGCGAGCTGTAGGCTGTGTCAGGCGCAAGCCCGGTGGTATCGATCGTCAAGGTGATCAGTGCCGGCGTGATTCCAGAGGTCGGCGAGATGTTCAGAGTGCCTGGGCCCAATGCGCTCGGGGCTATGGCGGCGCTCGAACCCGAGAGAACATTGGTTGCGCCCGTGGTGATCTGAAATGGAATTGGAATCTGGTTGTCCGAAACCAGAGTGAATGTCTGAGTGATCACGCTGCCGTTCGGCGGGCTGGTTATTTGTATGTCGCTGTTCAGACCTTGCGGCTTTCCGGGCACAGGTATGGTCAGCGTAATCGCGATCGTTTGCGATGGCGGAATTGTTTGGCCCGATGAGATGGTGACGGAGCCGGTGTACGTTTTGGGGCCGAGGCCGAACGGATTGATGTTGATGGTCACAGTCCCTGGCGTGGTTCCGCTGCCCGCATCCACGGAAAGCCAAGTGTCTCCGGAAGTCGAGACCGAATATTTTACTGGCACACCACCGCTGGAGACGCTGACCGACTGTGATGATCCTGGTGAAACGCCGATATAAGAGGTCGTCGAGAAGCTACCAGGGGACGCAGCCAGAGTAGTACGCACTTGAAGAGTCACGGTAACGGTCGCGCCCAGGACACGATCGCTGTCCGGCACAAGCTGGATGGATCCGACGTAGTCGCCAGGCACCAAACCTTTGGGGTCGGCAGTAATCGTGATCGTGGCCGGGCTGGAGGTCTTGGTTGGACTCGCCGACAGCCACTTGTCTGAGACCGACACCGAGAAAGAAGATCCTGCTGCGCCGCCCACACCGAGGGGTTGCGAGACCGGCCCCTGCGCGACCATGGCGGTTATCACGAGCGACTGCGGCGCCGCTAATTGATCGACGATCGTGAGGTTAACCACGGCCTTGATCGGACCGTTAGAAGCGTACGGAGAATTGATGGTAAGGGTGGCCGTTTGCAGACCTGGCGGGAAGGAGGTCGGATCGATGGTCACCGTGATTTGCGCGGGTGTCGTGCCGGCGAGGGGAGTGATCGTCGCCCAAGTGGCCGAGGAGGCGATCGTGAATGGAATTTGGAAATTCTTGCTCGAAGCGACAAGACTTTGTGGCTGAAGCGACGGTCCTCCAATCACGTACTTGACATTGATCGGGAGCGGCTGATCGAGAGGAACGAGCACGGTGAGCGTCAGAGGCACAACGGTTTGACTGGTTGCACTCTTAACCGTAATGCTGCCGCTGTAAGTTCCCGGCCCTAATTGGAACGCGGATGTGGTCAGAGACGCTGTCAGGGTGGCAGGCGTCGTGCCGCTCGCGGGAGTCACGGAGAACCAATTGCCACCGGATGTGGTTGCGAACGTCACGGTGAAGTCGACCGCGCCAGAGCCGGTCAACGCGATGGGTTGGGACGGGGCGGTTGTGGCCGGCAGCGTGATCGAGAAGTTGACGCTAGCCGGTGTGGCGTTGATTGGTCCGCCAAAGTTTGAAAGGGCGAATAGGGCGCTGGCCGAATTCGCTTGGGCTGTCACGTTGTAGTTGCCTGCGACGTTGTTCGCGGTGGGTGACGCGGTGGCTACGCCGGCGACATTCGTCGCTGCGATGATCGACGTTGCGCTCGCTCCGAAGGTAGCGCTTGCACCTGTAGCGGGCGCGTTGAACGTGACGCTGGCTCCGCTGACGGGAAATCCGTTCGCATCCTTAACCGTAGCTTGCAATGGGTTCGCAAACGCGGTGCTCACAGCCGTAGTCTGCGGCGTGCCGCCCGTGGCAGTCACGGTCGCCGGGGGACCGACGCCCAACAGAACACTGACGTCGTTGCTGGCGCCGTTCGGTACGGCCAGGTCCGCGCGTCCGTCACGATTGAAATCCGCCGAAACGACCGAGGCCGGCGATGATCCGGCGCTATAAGGTACGGGTGTTTGGAAAGTACCTGTGCCATTGCCCGCAAGCACGCTCACGTTGTTGCCGGCTGAGTTCGCTACTGCGAGATCCAGTTTGCCGTCTCCATTGAAGTCACTGATGGCGATCCCGCTGGGCGCAGTTCCGGCGGAATAGCTGACCGCTGGGGAGAATGCTGCCCCGCTCTTCAGCAACACGCTGATATCGTTCGATCCCCGATTTGCGACGGCAATATCGGGTTGACCATCCCCGTTAAAATCGCCTACGGCGATCGATCGTGGATTCGTACCGACAGCAGGACTCGCTAGTGCGGCGAAAGTGCCATCTCCGTTGCCAAGGAGCACATTTAAGTTGTTGCCGGTCGAGTTTACAACGGCGAGATCCGCTTTGGCGTCTCCGTTGAAGTCAGCAGTGGCAAGAGCTACAACGTTCGCAGATCCAGCGATGGCAACCGGATTCGAGGGTGGCGGCACCAACAGATTCGAAATCGTGAGCGTCCCAATCAGCTGGCTGTTGCTGTCGAAATTGGAACCGCTAAGAATGAAGCCGAACAACTGGCCTTGTGTGACATTGAGGGTAGTGGTGCCTTGTACATTGAATCCGCCGGACGGTGACGTACAGCAGTTCACAGGACCGGCGCTGTAGAGCGTATTGGTGACACGGGAGGGCGGGCCGCCTGGACCATCGGCGAAAGTTTGGAATTTCGCCGTCACCTGGAAGAACGCGTGGAATCCGGTGTAGTGCCAATTGAAAGAAATTGTGCCGGTCACTGGCGCTATCTCTTGGTAGGTGTAGGTTTTGGTCGGCACACCACCGCCTGGATTCCCGAGATTGATCTTGTACGCGAAGGAAGCCTGATTCGCCGGACCAGAAGAGGGTGTGATGGTGGTGGTGCCGCCAGTGGCGGTCGCGCTCCAGTTCTGAAGTTCGTAAGGTCCACGGAAATTTGGCCGTGGTCCCCCAAGAGTGCCGTCGCCATTGCCGAAGAGGAGGCTGTATTGACCGGCGGCGCCTGCCAGGGTGACCAGCACGTCGGGCTTCGAGTCGCCGTCAAAATCGCCGATGACAATTGCAGTGGGGCTTCCGCTTGCAGAGTAGTTTACCGCGGGCTGGAACGTGCCGTTGCCGTTGCCCAACAGGATGCTGACATCGTTGCTCGAAGCGTTCGCGACGACCAAGTCAGGCTTGCCGTCGCCATTGAGATCCCCACCGGCAATCGCAATCGGATTGGTGTGGGCGTTGCTGCTGAGAGGAGCCTGAAAACCTCCACTACCGTTTCCAAGGAGGACATTCACAGCACCCGCGGGGCCGTTCACAACCGCTAAATCCGGCACACCGTCGCGATTGAAGTCGCCACTGACGCTCGCGCTGGGACTCGTGCCTGCTGCAAACGGCTGTCCCGTGACGGGTACGAATGGAAAGGTCGTGCCGGCGGACACGGTCAGCGAAAGACGCGGGGACATGGTGATCGGAAAAACGGCGTCGCCACTGTATTCCGCTTGCAGGAAATCTTTGTTGGGCCCGATCAACATCGTAGTCAGGACGGCTTGTGCAGAGGCGTTCAGCGGAACCGTACCGAGAATGGCTGCTCCATAGAGAAATGTCACTTGGCCCGTGGCTGTAGACGGCGAAACGGTGGCAGTGATCGTGATCGTCTGGCTTAGACTCGCGGGGTTGGGCGAGGCTGCTATCGCAACGCTGGAGGCACCGGGATTGTTCGCGAGTTGGAAGGGAGCTGATCCGGCGACGCCGGGCGCTGTCGCGAGGACCGAAAATGCGCCTGGAACGGCGTTCGCGGTCAAAGTTGGAGCAGTGGCGACGCCAAGCGCGTTGGTCGTGGCGTTGGCCGTAGCGCTGCCGGAAAACCTCGCGCTCGCTCCGGTTGCAGGAGCCGTGAACGTGACCAAGACTCCGGCGACGCCGTTTCCAAACGTGTCGACGACGGTAGCCTGCAGGGCGGTCGAAAATGCAGTGTTGATGCTTGCACTCTGTTCAGTTCCGGCGCTGGCGGCGATCGCGAATGCGGGACCGGAGGTATTTGTCAGCGTGAACTGCGCCGGAGCTGCAACTCCCGCAACAGTCGCTGCGACGGCGTAGCTGCCGGACTTTGTATTAGCAGTGAAGGTCGGCGCCGTGGCCACGCCGCTCGCATTCGTTATCACGTTGGCGGTGGCGCTTCCGCTGAACGCACCAGTCGGCCCGACTCCGGGCGCCGGAGCCGTAAACGTGACCGTCACACCCGACACAGGCGCGCTCGTGGAATCCCGAACTGTGGCCTGCAAAGCAATCGGGAAGTTAGTGCCGATGACCGCCGACTGCGCGTTGCCCGCGGTGGTAACGATCGACGCCGGTGCATTGTTGGTCAAGTTGAACGTCGCAGGAGTTCCGACACCTGCGACGGTTGCATTCACGGAGTAACCTCCCGCGATAGCATTGGCCGTAAAAGCCGACGCCGTTGCAACACCGCTGGCATTGGTGATCGCTGTCGCCACATTCGAACTGGTGCTGGCGAACTGGCCGCTCGCTCCGGCAGCGGGCGCGGTGAACGGTACTGTCACACCAGGGACGACATGGCTGGCGGCGTCGCGCACCGTAGCCTGCAACGCAGTGGCGAAAGTGGAATTGATCGGCACAGCTTGACCGCTGCCGGCCGTAACTGTGATCGAGGCCGGAGGACCGAGGTTCGTCAAAACGAACGCGGTGGCGTTGGTGACAGATCCGGTAGCAGCGCTGACGTTGTAGGTTCCGGGCGTGGCGTTCGCAGTGAAGGTTGGGGCAGTCGCGATTCCATTCACGTTGGTGACCGCCGTCGCAGTATTAGTTCCAGTGCTGCTAAAAGTACCACTCGCTCCCGAAGCCGGCGCCGTAAAAGTCACGTTCTGGAAGCTCAGCCCGTGTCCGCTGCTGTCGGTGACTTTCACCTGCAACTGGCTGAATGCGGTGCTGACGTTGACTGTCTGCGGGCTTCCGGCTGCAGTTGCCACGGTAGCCGGTGCGCCGACTCCCAGAAAGAAAGTCGCCGGCGTGGAAGCGAGCTGGCCAATCACGAAATCGTCGCGGCCATCGCCGTCGAAATCTCCGACAGACAGCCCTTGCGCGTTGATGGGCACTGTGCCCACGCCAAATCCGGTGATCCAGTTGCCAGTGGGGTCGCCAAAAAACATTTCGACGACGCCGGAGGGAGATGTTACCGCCACGTCCAGAGTACCGTCAGCATTGAAATCCGCGGAGGCCAGTGCCGAAGCACTGGCCGGCCTGCCACCGCCCGGTGCGGCAAATGTGCCCAAGCCCGTCCCAATAGCCGTCATTATCGAATTTTGCATATCATTCCCAGCCGCGAGATCGATAATGCCGTCGCCAGTAAAATCGCCTGCAATAATGTAGCCGTCAATCGTGGTGCTACCGGCTACCAGCGACGGGGCATTGAAAATACCGGCCGTACCGTTTCCCAAGAAAACCCAGATTTGTTCAGGCGTAACGCTGCTGAGAGCGATATCGATTCTGCCATCGCTGTTGAAGTCGCCTGCAGCGATTGAAAAAGGCTGACCGAGACCAGTGAATGGAATCGCGGCCTGGAATGTTCCATTGCCGTTCCCGATGAGAACGGAGAGTGTGCCGCCAGTTTCGTTTGCGACCACGAGGTCCGGCTTGCCGTCATTATTGAAATCCGACGCAAGCACGTCGTGAATGATATTTCCGGCGCTTATGACGATCGGGGTTTGCGCCGTGGGCACGAACGATGTTCCAGTTCCGTTTCCCAACAAGACGCTGATCGTGCCGTCCGCGCCATTCGTCACGGCCACGTCGGGGAATCCATCGGAGTTGAAATCGGCCACGGTAATCGCGCGTGGGCTTCTGGTCGCCGAGCCCGGGAGAATTGTCACGGGCGGCTGAAAGGTCCCATCGCCGGTTCCCAACGCTACGGTGAAGCCAGCCAGGTTAAGTCTTGCGGCCAAAAGACTAGGTTTTCCGTTCTAATTGACGTGGGC
>JACXTT010012129.1_pt1 | contig 11449 bp, 10 predicted proteins | sample 9270951 | NCBI WGS metagenome assembly JACXTT01 (sample SAMN15532306, study PRJNA645909) | rock metagenome | isolation source: weathered quartz diorite | place: Puerto Rico | collected 2017-06-21 | reverse complement strand
AAAATATCCCCCTGGTCGGCACGAGCGTGGTCGTGAAGGGAGACTACCTGACAACCCATCAGGTTATCGCACGCAATACCTTGAAAGCTCTGATCGAGGGCCATGGATTTACCCTGAATCCGTCGAACAAGGCCGCGGTTATTGAGATCATGACGAAGAAGCTTGGTATTACGGACCCGGTGGCTGCCAATGACGGGTATGAAGATTACGTTCGGCGCACGGACCGAAAGGCTTTTATCATTGTCGATGGGTTGAAAAATATTCAGCGCTTTATGAAATTGCGCAATCCCAAAATAGGTGACATCAGTCTAGACCGGTTAGTTGATGAGAGTATTCTCCGTGAGTTCGAAAAGAGTGGTTTTCTTGATCAGGCTTTAAGCAACAAAACGGCTGCCCGCTAACAAGAAAGGATGGAGCCATGGCCATCGATGGAATGAAAGTTGTCGATCTCGATAGTCACTTGGTGGGTGACTTGGAAAGTTGGGACCAAACGATCGAGGACAAATGGAACCCGTATCTACCGAAAAACCTGCCGACCAAAGTTACCGAGCGGCGGAAAACGCTGGTTGGCAACCAGATTATGATCGGCTCAGAGCTGGGCAGGCAGAAAGCGGAAAAGAACGAGTGGGTCACTCCCAACGACCTGACCTCTGGAGGCCGGGTGCGCAACATGGATCTTGACGGCATCGACGTGGCCGTGCTTTCGCCCAATTCCCCGGCGCTGGATATTCTGTGGTTCGTGGACGATCCTGAGCTTGCGGCCGCCTACGCGCGGGCGCAGAACAACTATATGAACTATTACGCTTCGCAACAGCCGGGACGGCTCATGTGGGCGGGAGTGATACCGCTGCAAGATTCAAAAGAAGCGATCAAGGAACTGCACCGCTCAAGAGAACTCGGCAGCAAAGCGCTAAACGTCAAGGCGACCCCGATTCCGGGAAAAGAGTGGTGGGATCCCCACTTCGACCCGATCTTCGACGAGCTGGAAAAACTCAAGATGCCGATTATTTTCCACGACACCAAGACCGGATCGATGGGCCACGAACGCTTCGCCGATAATTTTTTCTTTTCGCATATGGTTGGGCGTACCATCGAAAGCATGGTTTGTTTGATGATCTATCTTTGCGGCGGGGTCCTCGAAAAACATCCGAATCTAAAAATCATCTGCCTTGAAACCGGCGCCTCGCAAATGCCCTGGTGGCTATCGCGAATGGACGAACATTTCGAGAAGCTCCCGCATTTGGTTCCGTGGCAAAAAAGAAAGCCGACGGATATTTTCAATGAGAGCGTCTATGTGGGGTGTGAGCCATTCGAAGACGGACTCTTCGAATGGGCGGTGGAATATCTTGGCGGCGATCGGCTGGTACTGGCTACCGACTCGCCGCATTGGGATTCGTCCCAGCCCGGGCAGGTGACGGGTCCGGTGGCGAAGAGCACGAAGATTTCTCAAGAGAACAAAAGAAAGGTGCTGGGAGAGAACGCGATCAATTTGCTTGGGCTAGGGCTCTAGAACGATTTGGCCCTATCCTCTAAGGGAGGAGTCGATGGCTGCGCTGTTTTCCGTTCTGGCGGTGATAATGCTCGGCAACTGGATAGAACCTGCCCGAGCAGCGTCCGCTGGCCCGCATGTTGTGGTGGCCTACGCGGCGATGAACGCCAGGGTTGCGCCCCTATGGGTCGCCCGAGATCGGGGTTTTTTTGCTAAATATGGTGTGACGGCCGATACGATTTTCGTTCGCGGCGCCCCAACCCTCGTCGCTGCGATGCAGGCCAATGAAATCGATGTCGGCTACACCGGCGGAACGGCCGTAGTCGGAGCGGTTGCCAATGGCGCCGATCTAAAAGTACTCGCCGCATTTACCAATCGCGTGACCTACGATTTGATGGTTAAGCCGGGCATTAAGACAGCGGAGGATTTACGCGGGAAAAAATTTGGCATTCAAAGCATCGGCGGCACTGTGTGGATGGGAGCGATTCTAGCATTAGAACATCTCAACCTAGACCCTGAGCGCGACAAGATCGCTATTCTAGCCGTGGGCGATCAGAACATATTGTCCCAGGCACTGGAGGCCGGCACCATCGATGCAACGGTATTGGACGGCGTGCAAAGCCGGCGTCTCAGCGCCTTGGGTTTTCCGACGCTAGTTGATTTGAATAAATACGGTCTGCCGATATTGAGTTCCGGCTTTGTCATGCGGGAACCGAGTATTCAGAAGAACCCGCAGCTGGCGGAAAACCTATTGAAGGCGGTTATCGAAGGCGCTGCCTTTTCGTTGTCTTTAGCGCAGAAACCCAACACATTAAAAATCCTGCAGAAATATCTCAAGGTCAACGAACGCGATGCCGAGGAAGGTTACCGGGACCTCGTCAATGGAACGGACAAAAAGCCTTATGCCGCAGCCGCAGGAGTAACCAACGTCGTCCGATTGATGAAAAGAAGCAACCCAAGAGTCGAGAAAGTGAGAGCAGACCAACTCATTGATGATCGCATCCTAAGAAAAATAGATCAAAGCGGTTTTATCGACGAAGTAATGGCAAAGTACGGGGTAAAGTGACTCTGTTTGCGATATTCAAAATATCGCAAACAGAGTCATCCTGAGCAAAGCGAAGGATCTAGACTTGTTTTGAGCGCATCAAAGGATTCTTCGGCTTCGCCTCATAATGATAGTTAAAAATTAGGAAGGATTCGAAATGTACATTGACGGCGACACGCATTATTGGCCGCTGCGCTTTATCGACAAGGTGTCCCATCCGGGAAAAGGACGCGTGGAAGTTAAGAAAGACACCAGCGATTTTTATATTCGCTTCGGCGAGCGGGTGCCGGGCGATATCGCCACTTATTACCGGGATGGGAACAAGATCCACTCCTTCAAGGAAGGACGATGGAACCTTGAATTGCGCGCCCAGTTCATGAAGAAGGACGGTTTCGATGTTCAAGTTTTGATCCCCGATAACCGGCCGCTGATCTACGAAGTTGATCCGGAATTGGGGCGGCAACTGGCGCGCGCCTACAACGATACCGCCGCCGAAGATATCCGGGGCGATCAGCGCTTTATCGGTTGCGCATGGATCTATTTGCCGGATATTCAGGAATCCGTTCGGGAGTTACGCCGCGCGGTAAAAGACCTCGGGATGAAAGCGGTCAAGTTTAACGGCGGTTGGGGGGACGGTGATCTGGATAGCGAGGTTTTATGGCCGCTTTATGAAGCGATCTGCGATCTGGACATTCCCATCCTGCTGCATCCCGCAGCTCGGGTTTTCGAAGCCCAGCACAGCCATCCTTGGTTGGTCGGTAGCGAACGCTACCAGGGCTTTCAGCATTTTCCCACCGCCCTGGGGTTTCCGTTGACGTACATGGTCAGCGCTTCGCGATTGATCTTCAGCGGGGTGCTGGACCGCTTTCCCAAGTTGAAGTTTGCATTTTTCGAGGGCGGCATTGGCTGGGTGCCGTGGCTGATGCAGACGCTCAACGCGCATACGCCCGGCGAAGCAAGCATCTCGACGGCTGTTTTACAGTTCTATGAAGGCAAACAGAAGCTTAAAAAAGCGCCGAGTGAATATTTCGATCAGTTTTATATCGCCGCGGTGTCCTGGGAAAAGTATTTGCCGGAGACCATCAAAGGCTGGCCCAATCACAACATCATCATCGGCAGCGACTTCGACCACGGCGACGCCGTCGCCACATGGCCGAGGACGGTCGAAGTCATCAAAGGAATGAAGGACCTCGCCGCGGAGGACAAAGAAAAGGTGCTGGGGGGCAATGCGATGCGCCTGTTCGGCACGAACGGCAACGGCAAGCGATAGACAGAACGATTCGACGAGTGAAAAAGTCCTAGAATCAAGATCCGCCGCAGGATGGACTAGATGTAGAAACAACCGAACAATCGAGGTTAGCCAATGGACAGAAATACGAGAATCATTTTGTATAGTCTCGCCATCCTGTTGTTGTTGCTTTACATAATCTTTGCCCGGTGAAAGAGAGTATCCTGGTCGCTCGGATGCGCCTCAGATTTTTATGCCGCGCTCACTTGATCCTTAATTCTCCTATCCAGATGGTCCTGCCACTCCGGCGACTCGATGATCTCTGAAAGCACCACGATGTGCGAGAGGCGATTGGCATCGGGCTCGCGAATGATATGAAGCGGCTCTTTGCCGGCTTGCAGGTCCCGGAGCGCCTTAAAAAATAATTTGCGGCCTGCGATGAGCGCTTTGTCGCTGCTTCCCAAGTATTCCTTGGTTCGATCCAAAATAGCTCCGGAACCCTCGACGATGGCGACGTCTTGCACGTTGAAAATTCTACCCATGCCGCTAAAGCTCCACGTCTTCATCGCTTCCCGGTCCTGCAGGTAATTGTGGCTTTGTTTCTGATAGGCAGGTAATGGTCGTCCACCTCCGCACGTATTTCGCGGATTCTTTTCCAGTCCTTGTCGTCCAGCGGGGCAGTGCGCCGGAACATGATCTCGTATCGCCAGTGACGGGGGTCATCGATGGGAACGTGCCAGAACATATAGTATCCGTCGCCACCCATTGGACCGACAACGCTACAGATACTCGGAAGAATAAAGTTGTGCACCCGGAAATATGTTTTGCCTTGTTCCGCCTGTCGTAAAGATACGATGCGGGCGCCGAAATCGGTTTCCTCCGTTTCGATATTGGGTGCCGAGTCGTTGATGTAGAAATGCATAGGCAATGTCCCGGCAGTTCCTGCAACCGGCCGCTTCAAGTCGGGCGGAGCGTCCAGCTGGCGGTGCAGGAAAGAAGTATGGCTCGGGTCCATGTTTCCTTCGACCGCCTGAAAATAATTGCAATCATGGAAAAGCTTGGTCACATAGCGATGTGTCGACGGAACTAAAAAGGGCTCGTATCTAGGCAAAAGCGGAGGCTTGGCTTGCCCGAGATAGGCAAAGACAATCCCTCCAACTTCCTGGCAAGGGTAAGACAACTGACAAACTTTATGCTTGAACTCGTTTTCGTTGGGTTCGGAAGGCTGCTCAAGACAAGCGCCATCGACATCAAACAGCCAGCCGTGATAGAGGCAGCGCAACCCACCATCCTCAACACGGCCCATGGCGAGATCGGCGCCGCGGTGCGGGCAGTGCAGCCCTAAGAGTCCGGGGCGTCCCTGATCGTCTCTGAACATAACCAGATCTTCGCCCAACAAACGAATACGCAGTGGGGCGCCATCCGGTGGCAGTTCTTCGGAAAGGGCGGCGGGCTGCCAATAAGATCTGAGCAAGGCGCCGCCGGGCGTGCCGGGACCGGTCTGCGTCAAGAGATTATTTTCTTCTTTGGTCAACATGACTAAAATCTCCAACTTAAATTTGCTCGTCCAATTTGGATAAATATCCTCGTCTATTGTCGAGAACGCAAGCACGAAAACCAGTTCTCGGGGAGGCAATGCTTCAGTTAAAAATAATCGCAGGGATTCAATTTGCTCTAGATCCCTCACCCCGTTCGGGATGACAGTTCGCTCCATGTTGTCATTCCGAGGGGTGAGCGAGGAATCTTTCTCGGTGTCACAAATAAGCTCTGGTGGCGAAACTAGCGCGTGCTGGGTTCCGTTGACAAAATTTGGGCCTTCCGATAAACATTTTGCATAAAATATTGCATAATTTTTAGGAGCCACCATGCCGAAAAGCCTTAGAACTTTTATTGAAGATTGCCAACGCGACCTACCCGGTGAAGTGATTCACATTACCAAAGAGGTCAATCCCGCTAATTATGATGTTACTGCGATTATTAAACATCTCGGCGCGCAGAAGAAATTCCCCATTATAATCTTCGATAAACCATTGAATCTCAACGGCAAAGTCGGTCCCATCAAGCTGACGATGAATTGCGAGATCTCCCAGGGAAAAACTCAGATTGCGCTGGGAATGCCGCGCACCGCAACGCGCCCAGAGATGGCCGAGAAGTGCCTCGAGATGGAAGAGCATCGGGTGCCCCCGACTATCGTCAGCAAGAAAGACGCTCCGGTCAAGGAAAATACCATGGTCGGAAAAGACGTTGATCTTTACCAGATCCCGATCATGCGCCACCACGAAATGGACGGCGGGCCCTACATCGTTCTATCGACGATTACCAAAGACAAAAAGTCCGGCATCTATAACTGCTCTTATCATCGCATGGAAGTAAAATCGAAAAACATGACGGCGCTTTACGCATCGCCGCGCCATCTATGGAAGATCTATCGCGACTACGAATCGCGCAATGAAGAGATGCCTGTGGCCACGGTTCTGGGTCACCACCCCGCGTTTCATATGGGGGCCTGCTATAGCGGCCCATTCGAAGTGAGCGAATATGATGTCATCGGAGGCTATCTCGGAGAGCCGCTGCGGCTGGTGCCGTCGGAAACTTTCGGCGATGACCTGTTGATTCCCGCTGATGCGGAAATCGTCATCGAAGGCGTGCTCATCCCGAACAAACGCGTGGTCGAAGGACCTTTCGGCGAAGCCCCCGGTTATCTTGGTCCGCAGCGCTACACCACCTGCGCGGAATACCAAGTTCGGGCGATTAATTACCGCAACGGCGCGATGTATCAGTCGGTCATTACACCGGAAGGCGACAAGCCCTGGATGGATCTGCCGCGCGAAGGCGCCTATCTGCGTCGTTGCCGCGAGGCGGTTCCCGGCGTCACCGCGGTTTGCAAGCAGGGACGCCACGCGCACTACAACGTTTTTATCTCCATGAAGAAAATGTCCGAAGGGGACCCAGGCCGCGCCGCCGCCGCAGCGCTCACGTTCGATCACACCAAGAACGTTTTCGTTTTCGACGACGACATCGACGTGTTCAATCCGACGGACATTCTTTGGGCCTTTGCCACGCGGGTCCAGCCGCACCGGCAAGTGAATATTCTTCAGCCACTGTTCCGTGGTAATTTTCTGGATCCATCATTGCTGGATGAAATCAAAACTTCCGGCATGATCGTTGACGCAACCCGGCCATTGGATCGGCCGTTTTCGCCGGTTTCGAAGTGCCCGGATGAAGCGATGGCGCGGATCAAGCTTGAAGACTATGTGCCGGGCGAAGTTTTACAGCACATTCCAATGGACCGGACGACTTACTGGGCGTAAACGGTCGCAATCATTCAATCATAGTAATAACCAGGAGGAACTATGGGTCAGGCGGTCGAAATAACGTGTCCAACATGCAAAAAAATCTTTGTCGTGAATCCGCATATGCTCGGGTCCGGCATGGATTTCCATTGCCCATTCTGCAATCTATATTTTCCGGAAAAAGACAGTCCGAAGATTCGCAAATAGCACTATGGGCCGCGGGGCCTTAGGAGCCATGGCCTCCCCATCCTAGCTCCAATGACGAAAACGACGCCGAGTTATAGCGTTGCCGGCAAAGACGCGCGCCGGGTCGATGGTATTGAAAAGGTTACCGGTAAGGCGATTTACACCGGTGACATTCAACTCCCGGGGATGGCTTACGCGAAAATTCTCCGCAGCCCGGTTCCCCATGCGCGTGTTACCAAAGTCGATGCATCGAAGGCCAGGGAACTGACCGGCGTCATCGCCACCTTGACCCGCGACGATATTAAAGAATTCGCCTACAAGTACGGCGCCACATATAAAGATCAATCCATCGTGGCGATGGAAAAAGTGCGCTACGTCGGCGATCCGGTGGCGGCGGTGCTCGCGGAAGATCCAGTGCTTGCCGACCAAGCCTTGGAACTCATTGACGTAGAGTACGAGGAGCTGCCCAAGGTTACCAATATCGAGGAGGCTATCGCGCCCGGAGCGCCGTTGGTGCACGAAGCGGACGTCGCTCGAGCGGAGCTGCGCGGGTCGGTCTACGGCGCGCCGGAAAGATTCAAAGGGACGAATGTCTGCTATTACCTCGGCTTCGATAAGGGCGATATCAATAAGGGTTTCTCGGAATCGGATCTCGTTTTCGAAGACACGTTTCGCTTTCAGAAAGTCCAGCACTATTCACTGGAGGCGCACATCAATATCGCCTACTACGATGGCGATAAACTCACCATGTGGTCGTCATGCCAGGATCCTTTTACGTTGCGGGATCACCTGTCGGGAATTTTCCGCCTGTCGCTTAGCCGGGTGCGCGTCATCGTTCCCTACGTCGGCGGCGGTTACGGCGGCAAGCTGTACGTCAAAGGGGAGCCCATCGCAGCCGCCTTATCCTGGAAGACGCGCCGGCCGGTAAAGCTGGCGTTTTCCGTTAATGAAAGCTTCAAAACCATTACTCGCCATCCTGCGCGAGTAACGGTCAAGACCGGGGTCAAAAAAGACGGTTCGTTGGTGGCGCGCGAATGCCAGATCTACATGGACACGGGTGCCTACGCTGACGCTGGTCCTCGGGTCACGCAAAAAGCTGGCTATCGGTCACTCGGGCCATACAAGATTCCCCACGCTAAGGTCGAAGCCCACGGTGTTTACACCAATACTGTTCCCGCAGGCGCTTTCCGTGGCTTCGGAGCGTTGCAGGTGACTTGGGCCTATGAGTCCCAAATGGACATGATCGCCGAACGGCTTGGCATCGATGCGCTGGACCTGCGGGTCAAGAACCTGCTCAAGAAAGGCGATTTATACACCGCCGGAGACACCCCGGTGGATTGCGATTTAGAAGAGGGATTGCTCAAAGTCGCCAATGCCATCCAGTGGAAGCAACCAAGCAGCAAGCCAAATCGCGCAAAAGGACTGAGTTGCTGCATGAAGGATGCCGGTGGGACCTACAAAGTCGCCGGCGCTACGGTGAAGATGTCCTCCGACGGCAGCGTGGTCCTGCTGACCGGCACGGTGGAAATCGGTCAAGGGCCACGAACCGCGCTGAGTCAGGTGGTGGCGGAAGAGCTATGCATGAGCTTGGATCAGATTGCTGTGGCGCAGCTCGACACCGATGTAACCCCCTATGATATTTCCACCAGCGCTAGCAGCTCAATGGTGGTCATGGGAACCGCAGTGCAACGCGCAGCACAGGATGCCAAAAAGCAATTGCTGCAATGCGCCGCCAAGGTACTGAAGCAAAAAGTCGATAGTCTTAGCTTGCACGATGGAAAAATACACGTCGGCGAGGGACCCGGCGTTTCTTATAGTAATGTGATTGTTGACTTTTTTGGCAGTAAGGCCGGAGAACTTATTGGAAAAGGGCTGTACAAGGACAAGCGCAGTAAAAAGGCAATTCTAGGTTCGACGACGACTTTTTGGGAGGTAGGTTGGGGAGCGGTGGAGGTGGAGGTCGATCCTGAAACCGGAGTGATTCGTTTACTTAGCTATATTTCGGCCGCGGACGCAGGAAAGGCCATTAATCCCGATCAATGCATCGGTCAGGATGAAGGCGCGGTGATGTTCGGCATCGGTCACACACTGATGGAAGAAATGGTTTATGAAGATGGTCAGTTGCTAAATCCCAATCTCGTTGACTATCGAGTTCCTACGTTTCAGGACTTGCCCGAACATGTGCATACAATTCTTATCGAGAACGGCAATGGGCCCGGACCGTTCGGCTCTAAGGGATTAGGTGAGGGGGGATTGCTTCCCGTGGCTTCGGCAGTCGCCAATGCCGTTTCGCGCGCGGTGGGAGTAAGGATCAAAGACCTGCCTCTCACGCCCCTCAAAGTTTGGCAAGCCATTCAAGCGAAGTAGCTAACTCCCGCCTGCGCCCGAACACGCGCGGGTCTTACAATTCCAAAAATGCATCGCATGGATTGCAGGTCGCGAGCGTAGGATCCGCCTTTATCGAATTCGTAGCTTTCTTTACTGCGTCGCTTGGGTCGTCGAATCGAACCTCGGTCTCGTAAAGATTGTTGCCACACTGTTCGCAGGGCCAGACAAACCGGTCCATTTCATGGGCCAAGCGTTTTCGTTCCACGACAAAAGTCCAGGATCCGTCGGCGCGCCGGGGAGAGTGAGGCACTTTGGCTGGGAGCAGGAACATATCGCCGGCTTTGAGAAGCGCCACTTCATGTTTCTTGTCCGGCATTAGATAGTGCAGGTTGAGTTCGCCTTCGAGTTGATAGAAAATCTCGTCTCCGGGATTGATGTGAAAATCCTTTCGACGATTGGGCCCCCGAGTCACGAACGCAATGAAGTCAGAGTCCTCCCAAATCACTCTGCGTTGGCCCCAGTCGCCGCGGTTTTCATCGATCCACTGTTTAAGGTTAAACCCTTTAAGGTGTGGAAACATAATGCCTCCCTGCTGGTCAATGCCAGTATAGAATCAGCATAAAACCTAAAGCAAGGCGGAAAGATAGCGTTGGGCTCAGCCAAGAAACAAGAACGGCAACTCATCGGAGTGATTTCTGATACCCACGGTCTCGTTAGACCGCAAGCACTGCAAGCATTGCGGGGAGTTGACCTCATCATCCATGCCGGTGATATCGGTGCGCCTGAGGTCATGGATGCCTTGAAAAGCATCGCGCCCGTGGTGGCTATCAAGGGCAATAATGATAACGAAGCCTGGGCTACCTCATTGCCCGATACAAAGTTAGTCCAACTCAATGCCGCCAAGCTTTATGTTATTCACAACGTTAGAGAGTTGGATCTCGATCCTGTTGCGCGCGGAATCCAGGTCGTGATCAGCGGCCATTCTCACAAACCGTCGGTTGTGAAACGCGACGGGGTCCTATACCTGAACCCAGGCAGTGCCGGGCCACGGCGATTCAAGTTGCCGGTGGCGGTCGGAAAACTACACGTGAACAGTTTGAACGTGAAAGCGGAGCTTATCGAGTTAGAGATTTGAAACTCTTTTGACATAAGGATGCTATCGGCCAGCCATCACCGCGCGCCGGACAATTTTTGCTAGTGATGCAGTTTTCTTGCCTGGTCCTTTTGCCATGCGGTAAATTTAACACAGGCATTTTCAGTTTTCGAGAAATTTCAAATTCAAACTGCATCACTACCCAATTTTTGCTAATTCTTTCGGATAGGGCTCTATAGTGCTATATTCATCGTTGTCTTTCATAGACCGAGGTCTCTTCCTGGAAAAATAAGATCGAGCGCGGCCATGGGAACATTTTACGTAAAGTGCAAGATTGAGAATCCAGTCGATCGGGATCGATCAGCAATCATAACCAAGACGCTGGTTGATACCGGGAGTGAATTTAGCCGGGTTTCTGGGCGCACGCTTGAAAAGATTGGTATTCGACGGGAGAAAAAAGACATCGCCTTTGTGCTCGCAAACGGGCAGCACGTTACCCGTAGCGTTGGCTTTGCCATCATTCGCCTCGACAAGTTCTTCACTATCGACGAGGTCGTTTTCGCCGAGCCAAGTGATCTTCAACTCCTGGGAGCGCGGACGCTTGAAGGCCTCAATCTATCCGTTGCACCAGGCCGAAGAAGACTTGTGGCATCTGGGCCTCTACCGGCAGCGTCGCCGACGCGAGCGCGGCGAACTTCTAGATTAATGCGAAAGCGCAAGCGTTGACCGGCTTGCCAGTCTGCCGGCGATCCATGCCGATGTAAGTTCGTTGATGGTTGACTTTCTT
>JACXTT010012128.1_pt1 | contig 11450 bp, 9 predicted proteins | sample 9270951 | NCBI WGS metagenome assembly JACXTT01 (sample SAMN15532306, study PRJNA645909) | rock metagenome | isolation source: weathered quartz diorite | place: Puerto Rico | collected 2017-06-21 | reverse complement strand
CGTGGCCTCACCAACTCGCAAGATGTCATCCAACACGTCCGTGAGGCAGTGCGAAATCAACGACACGATCGTTGGTGTGCTTGGCAAACACTGAGCCTCCTTAACCACGTCGTTGTAGTCGAGCGCGCAAACGTCGCACAACCCTTGAGTCAGGATTACATCCGGCGCGGCTGCTTTGAAAGCTTCGCCGTCGATCGTGTACAGGTTATTTCCGGCTTGTAAAAGTTCCCCTACTTGGTGATCGATCGCAGCACTCGTCAACCGGCACGAATCGATCGCGCTGTGCACCATTACGGGCTTTTTCTTGGCCTCCGGCGGATAGTCGCATTCGTGGGTTACGCCGACGATTTTGTCGTCCAATCCAAGAGCGAAGGCGATCTCGGTTGCGCTTGGAAGAAGAGAACAGATGCGCATGGTGATAATTGGCCAAGGGAAAATTTTATGCCGCTAAACCTAAACTGGGGTTGCCCTTATGAGTCAGCGGGTGACACTGGCATCTTTACACTACGATTCCGACGATGCGACCAATGATCGCAGAGATCGCCATGGCAAGCCCACCGCCAAGCACAACGCGCAGGGAACCCCGGGGCCGAGGAGCGCCGCCGGCGCCGGCCGCGAGGGAGCCGCATACCGCGAGGCCGAAAAGCGCGAATGCAATCGTAAGTTGAATCCGACCGGCGGGTGTATGTGCGAACATGCCGAGAAGTGGAATAATAGCGCCAATGGTGAACGAGATCGCCGACGCGAGAGCGGCCTGAAGCGGCCGCGCTGCCACGCTCTCCGAAATGCCGTACTTGATGCGGACGTTCGCTTCGATAGGTTCAGCTATCGATATTTCGTTGGCTACCTTGCGCGCAAGCTCCGGATCTACCCCTTGAAGTTGCAGCGCTATAGCTAACTCGGTCAATGCTACATTGGGATATGCGTTTGCCAGACTTGCCTCGCGCTGGCGTAGAGTCCTCTCGAGGTCTCGCTGCGAGCTAACTGAAACGTATTCACCGGCCGCCATCGATGCGGCGCCCGCAACAAGGCCTGCAAGGCCAGCAGTCAACACTGCCTGCATAGAAGCATTCGACGCCGCGACGCCGACCATCAGAGCGGCGGTCGATACGATACCGTCGTCGGCGCCGAGCACCGCGGCGCGAAGCCAGCCTAAACGACTCGTCGGATTGTCGTCAATTTGATCGGTCATGTGTTCCGTTGCTACTTTCATTTAGATACCCACGTTTTTTCTGTTTATAGCAGCAAGATTCAGGGCCTTTTTTACCACATTGTCCTTTCTAAAAGAACAAAATGGCCGGATCCTTTTTGGTAGGGGAAACGTTATGCCGAATCGAAGACCCGGTGAATTTAGGGCCGCTCGCTTTTAGGGGTTCTTTTCCCGTGAGACATCCATAATCACACGAGCAAGCAGTTGCAGGCCGTGGTTCGACGGAATCCATGAGGATGTACGAAACTTAGCCTTCCGTGGTCAACGGCTTCAGCTCGCGCTTTCCGAGACGGGTGACACCGCTCCCTGTGACCAGCACGTGCTCGCCGATCTGGACGGAACGGTTCTCCTTCCTGACATCTTGGATAGCGCTCCGCTTCACGCGGATGGCAGGCTTGAAGTCGAAGGCCATGCCTGGAGCAAGGACGATGTCCGACTCTCCTCTGGAATTTGCCGGGCCCAAGCGTGGCCGAGAGAGATTGGCGATGCCGCTTGAGTGGAGCACGACGCCGGAACGATCCTCAGCGTTGAGTTTTTCCGTCAGCTTCGCGTAATAGTCCACCAGCTCGCCGCACGTGGTCTTGCCGGGGATGATAGAGGCAATGCATTCTTGGAAAAGCTTGATAGCGGTCTCCATCGCGATTCGATAGTAATCGAATCCGGGAGTTTTAGATCCGCCGACGAAAATTGAGTGATTTACCTGTCCGCGGTAGCCTTGAAAAGTCGCATCGATTTCTTCGCTGATGATTTGTCCCTCTTTCAGCGGGTCCCCCGTGGGAGCGCCTAAAGTAGTGTTGCCTTCGGCATCAAGCGCTATGGAAAGGCGGGTAGGATCTTCGCCGGCAGCGGAAAACATGGCGATGAAGGTTTGCAGCCAGATGTCACCCTGATGTCTTGACGGCGGTTGCGCCGCGCGTCTAATCGTTTCGATTGCGGTTTCACCCACAGCCACACTGGACCGGATCACCTCGTGCTCTTCGGAACTCTTCATCATGGCCGGCTCGTCGATCGGTCCGGAATCCACTCCCCATTTTTCGATGGGCAGAAATTGGAGCCCTGGTGCCGCGGACCTGAGATTTTCCAGGAAAATTCCAGAAACCAGACCCTCAGGGTCGAAGCGGCTGCCGCTGAGCTTGGCCACGCCGATCCGTGCCCCGGTGCGATTCAGACCGAGATTCTTCATTTGTTCTGCGACCGATTTCGAACCTTCGCCTTGACTTAGGATGAGCTTTCCATCCGAACGCCATACATCCAGTCTTTTTTCCCAAAAGGTTTGGTTACGCGCGGTGGAGACGATAGCATGAACTGGTTTGGAATCGTCGCGCGGAAAAATAACATCGGCGCTTCCTCCGCGTCCGCCGATCTGCGTGAGATAACGAGGGTAGGCTTGGTCGGAACTCGCAGGTGCGAGAATCGCATCAAGATTCCACTGCGGCTTCGCCATAATGCGGCGAATCGCAGCCCATCGCCGATCCCGCTCGGCGCGCGAGAAAGAAGGGTTTGTCACCTGGATTTGGCCAGGAGTAAGCTCTGCGGCGCCTGCTTCTTTAGGTGATGAACGTAGCGCGGGTAAGAATGGCAGAGCGATACTTGTCGACGTTAATCCGCGCAGGAAAGCGCGTCTCGATGTCTGGGGAAAGCGGCCTGATTTATCACAGTTAGGCATGATCTTCCTCCGCATCGTTCAGTTTTCGCCGTGCTTCGAATGCGAGTGATTGAAAGTAATCCCGCGCAACTTCCTGCGCCCGCATTCTAATTACTCTTGCTCCGCGAAACATCCATGATCAAGCGCACGAGCAAGTATAGGCGCGGTTCGATGGAATCAGTGAGGATGTACTCAGCATCGGCGGAGTGAGCGCCGTAGCCCTGCAGGCCGAAGCGCTCAATGACCGGCGCGGCGGTGTTGAGAGCGGCGAAGGCGGCATCGGTGCCGCCGCCTTCCGGCATCTCATCCACGACCAGCTCCTTGCCAAGCTCGCGGTAAATCTGCTGCGCGCGCTTAGCGAGCGCTTTGGAGGCTGCGGTTGCCTCGAGCGGAGGACGGCGTCGCTCAAAGGTCATTTCGACTTTCGCTTCGGGCAAGAGTTGCTTTTGGATGCGCTCTTTAACTTTCTTTTCGATGGCGTCGTAGTCCGACACACGAAGCACGCGCACGTCCGCGGTCGCCTGCGCGTTGGGCGGGATCATGTTGCGTGTGGTGCCGGCGTTGGCCATTGTCCAGTTCATTTTGAGACCCACGGCCGGATCGGAAAGATCGCGCGTTTGCAGTATCTGGTGTCCCAGCTCATAGAGCGCGTTTACTCCCTTATCCGGCGCCTCGCCTGCATGGGAGGCGCGGCCCGTGACCGTGAGCGTTACCGAAGCGATGCCACTGGTTGCCAGCGACAACTTATCAGACTGTGCCAGGGAGGACTCCACGGAGAAAGTCGCGTCATGCTCGGCGCCGAGCTTGGTGATCAAGCTCCGCGAACCCGGAGAGCTAATCTCCTCATCGGCGTTGAGCAGCACCGTAAGGCTGCCGTATTCCCGGAAGTTCATGGCTTGCAGAATCGCGAGCGTGTGGAGGATGACCGCAATTCCCTGCTTGTCGTCGGCGATGCCTAGACCATAAGCGCGATCGCCTTCGATGCGAAACGGTTGCTGCGCGATCATGCCGCGCGGGTACACCGTGTCCATGTGCGCGATGAGCAGGATTTTTCTGGCGCCGGTACCGGCGAAGGTGGCTCGCACCATCTTGCCGATTTTCTCCGGCGTGTCTGCCATTCGATAGACGGTATCCGGCTCGACGAGCTCGACTCGATCAGTGAGATTTTTCAATCTGCCAGCGATGAGGTTTGCGAGTTTGTCCAGGCCCTCGATGTCACGGCTGCCGGTCTCGATAGACACGAGCTCTTTCAGAGTTTCGAGGAGGATCGGCTTTTCCTTCTTGGCTAGGGACAGTACCGGTTCTAGCTGCTGGCCGAGTGCCTGTCCCGCCGTGACCAACAGCACAAAAAACACAACGGCAATCAAATGGCCGCCTCTCTTGTCAAATTTCATAGGAATCGCCTCCGGAAAAAACCGTCGTCTTCAGTGTACATGTATCTGAAATTCGTTGAATCGCTGAAGAGTTCATTTCCAGCAGATTACTGCGTCAGCTAAATCGGCAATGCGAGGTCCGTCATTCCCGCATGCTTTAGGCGGGAATCCAGGCGAATCCGGATCTGGACCCCCGATTAAACATTCGGGGGTGACGAGGTTCGGAAATATTGCCATAAAGGTCTTTCGTTACCTCGCTGCTTGCGGCGGGATTCATTATTTTGCGAATTTTAGTTACAGGATACCAGAGTAAGATTTGCTTCATGCGCTGGTTGGCTTTTGCTTCGACTCCATCCCGAAGCAAAGCTGATTGCCGTCCAGATCATTAACGTCGAAATCGCGCATGCCATACGGATAGTCCTTCGGCTCACTGAGGATTATCGCGCCTCGAGATTTGAGCTCTTGATACAGGGCGTCCACGTCAGTGACGAAGATGTTGACTGCGCCATGTCCAGGCAGCCGGCGGGTGTGGTCGGCGGCTTGAAGATGGATAGCCACGCCGTCTAGTTCCACTCCAGCATAGAACGTCGGCTCGCCATAGGTGAACTCAGTGCGAAAACCGAGCGCGTCACGATAATGCTCGACGCTTCGGAGCACGTCCTTAACGACAAACAGAGTTGCAGCCCCGCAGAGCATGGCTGATGGGGGAATCGACATGGAGTCCTCCTTTGTTCTGGGCGGCTAAAACGCCCGGCTGAGCGGTTACACGTCACTGACACCCGCACCTGGAGAAAAGCCTGTCACGTGTGGCCCGGCCGCTCCAGCGCCAAGTTAGACTCACCGATGCGCGGGTTTTTACAATGATTACGCGAGATTGTAAAGGATCGTTCTTGGACGACACAATACAAAGGCTGAAAGCTGCTTATGTGTATTTCGTCTTTTGCGGGTGAAACGCGACGTGCGTTCGTCTTGCATCGTTGAGATGTATGCCTTTTTCTTTTATGATGTATGCATCAGTACTCAAATCTGTTTGGGAGGTCAAAATGGCAGCGCGAGTAAAGTTGAAGCGTAAATCCTATTTTGTCGATGAGCGTGCGCTTAGCCGAGCCAAAAAAGCTCTTGGGGTCAAAACCGAGGCGGAGGTCATCCGGTTATCTGTCGAGCGCGTTGCCGAAATGGAAGAGTTTTGGGAGTTTATGAAAAAAACTCGCCGGTCGCTCAAACCGGGAAACGTGGAGAAATCCTGAGATGGCCGTAGCCATTCTAGATACCAGTGTTTATATCGATCATTGGGAACGCGGGTTATATCAAAACACTCTGGAGATTCTCAAACGAGCCTATATCATCCGCCATTCAGCCGTAGTTTTATCGGAGCTTCGGCGAGGTGCTCGCGGGCGTGAGGCGGAACGACTCGTTATCGCCCTTTTTGAGCTGGCCACAGTCCGGTGGGAACCTTCGGTGGCCGACTGGTGGGAGGCCGGCAGTCTTGTCCGAAATATTGGCGACAAGCACGACTGGGATGTAAACAAACGGAGAGACTTTCAAAACGATGCGTTGATTGCGCTCACGGCGCGACGCCACGGAGCCATCATTGTTACCGCCAATAGTTCGGATTTCGAGCTGCTTCGATCAGTGCTGCGAATTTCGGTTCTATCGGCTAGATGAAGACTCAGCGGCTCCGCTTAGGGGTCGAATTCACACCTACCGTCCTTTTAGCGCGGGTCCTCCAGTACAATCCTTTTGATACGGAGGAATTAGTGAGCCAACCCCCCTAAATCCCCGCGTACCATTCGTAGCCTTGATCTTCCCAATAGCCGCCTTTGCCTTGTTGGATGTTTTTGTAGTCGGCCACGAATTCGATGGCGCGGATGTACTTGGCGTGTTTATAACCGAGTTGATTTTCGACGCGAAGGCGGAGCGGGGCGCCGTGCTCGACCGACAGCGGGCGATCGTTCATTTCGTAGGCGAGGATCGTCTGGGGGTGGCTCGCGTCGATCAAATCGATGCTCTCGTAATAGTTGGTTCCCTGATCGTCGGTGTCCATGCAGTGAAAGACGACATATTTGACTGCGGCATTTGGTTGCACGCGCTGGGTGATCTCCGTGAGGGGAACGCCTTTCCATTTTCCGATGGCGCTCCATCCTTCGACGCAGTCATGGCGTGTGATCTGGGTCCGTGAAGGCATGGACTTGAGGTCCGCGAGCGAAAATTGCGCGGGCTGTTTCACCAAGCCGGAAACTTTTAGTCGCCACTCTGTCCACTGCCGCGCTGCGTCCGCCGTATAGTCCATCGTGATAGGGGGCGGGTTACCGTTGGCTTTGAAGGTACGGGAAATGTCCTTCTCGGTGAATTCCTGGGCAAGTTTGTGTTTCCCCGTAACAAATCGCTGCACGCTCCGGGTCAGCTCTTCCGCCGAGTCCAGCAGCGAAACAACCTTTTTGTTCTGTTGCAGACTGTTGAACATTTTTTCGCAGCCCGAGAGTAAGATTAGTCCCGTGCCTTGGAGAGCGCTGAAAAGCAATTTCCGCCGCGAAAGATCAAGACTTCGGTTTCTCATCAGCATGACCCTCGTCTTTTGGCTTGCTTTCAGAAACGTCTTTGAGTGCAGGTGCTGGCGTTGGATCAGGCGGCTTCTCGTCGGTTTCGCGTTCACCCTCACCCTTGCCCTCTCCCTCAAGGGCGAGGGTGGGAACGGGAGGGCTTGATGAAGGAAGCGGTGAGATTGACGGCGCCTCGGGTGCGATCTCAGTGTGGAGAATCACTTTTTCTTTGTACCAGCCCGTCACCATCGAGCGCATGTTATTAAACACTCCGGTTGTCAGGACCATGAAGACATGGCCGAAGGTAAAAGAAACGAAACCGAAAGCTAAAAGAAAATGCACAGTGCGCGCGGCCTGGCGACCGCCGAACATCGCCGGCATCCAATGAAACGCCACGTCCAATTGCGGTGACATCGCCATTCCCGAAAGCAACACCAGCGGGGTGAGGATGACAAAGACGCTGGTGTAAGCCATCTTTTGCAGCGGATTGTATTCTCCGTCCTGCGGCGATTCACGGCGCAAATGCAAATAATAAAGAATCATCGCGGACACCTTGGCCGCGTCGCGCGGCGTGAAAAGGAACTTGCGCATATGACCGTTCAAAAGATTATAGAAAAAATAAAGCAGGCCATTGAGAGCGAACAACCAGCCGAAGAAAAAATGCCAGCGTCTGCCGCCGGCCAACCAGAAATATCCCGGGATCGTTATCCAACTGGGGAATGCGCGCGCCAGAGGCCCGGACTCCGAGAACTGAACGCCCAGCACGCCGGTAGTATTGATCCGGTGGCCCAACAGCTCAGTGTAACCCCGGACATCGCCGTCTTCGTCGGTGGCCGCAATGGAGAACAGGGCTTCGCCGGGCTCGGCTTTGCTGCCCCAATGAAGACGGGGAAAAGCGTTGAAAATCTGCAGCCCGCTCATGAACAAAATAATCAGGGCGATGGCGTTGATCCAATGCGTTAGGCGGGTGACGCGGTTATGCCGGTAAACGAGAGGTTCCACGGCTAGGTCCTTACCTCGGCTACAGCCGTTAATTTTTTATAACGGTGTCCGATACCGACTACTACCATCAACCATATCACGGTCAACAAGGCGTTGACACTGCTTAACACTTGGGTACCGAAAGAAAGCTGGATGCTAAGAAAAACCAGCGCCATGGACAAAAGATCGCCCATGCGGACGAAGATCGTATCGATGGCCGCCTTGGCTTTGTATTTCACCTCTCTGCTGGTGGGCAGAAACAGCGCCTGGCGCACAGTGTTTTGTAGCGAGTAGTCGGTGCTGTTTTCCAAGACTTTGGCGAAATGAATAGTCGCTAGAACGGGCGCGAGGGCGACCAGCGAGTAACTCCCGAAGGCGATAATCGGTAAGAAAAAAAGCGAGGCTGGGACGCCGCAGAATTTGATGATCCGCGAAACCAGGAAGAACTGCACCACGGCTGTTATCAGACTGACTGTGAAAAAAAAGTTGCCGTAGAAGCGCGCGATGAAGTCTTGCATTTTCTTTTGAGCGGGAGCTTGCATCGACGCGGATCGTGTTTCGAGGGGCATCGTTGGAGTGGTGTCGGCAACGGCGACGCGCTTTGCTTCCTCCGTGACCTTCTGGCCCAAGAGGAACTCTCCGGTTGTGTTGACGAGATTCGAACCGACCATCAGGGCGGCGATGAGCAGAAGATAGGGTTGGCCGGCGATGAGTTTGACGGCGCCTTGCCGGCGCAAAGGTTGTTCCGAAACGCGGCCTCGGCTTGTATCGCGGGTGCGTTGATTGACCCAATTCGAGAACACCGCGCACACTCCAAGCAGCGCCGCCGTGACCAGCATCAGGCCGTAGGCTCCGAAGGACTCGAACAGCGAGCCAGCAATTTTCGGACCGAGGACGGCGCCAAGGGAGCCCCCGAAAGCGATGATAGGAAAGAGTCGTTCTCCCTGCTCTTCAGAGTAAATATCGTTGGCGAAGGACCAAAACTGGGCGACGACAAATAGATTAAAAACGCCAACCCAGAGAAAGAACGGCACCCCGAGCGGAATCTGCTGTCGGGCAAGGGCATAGAAAACCAGAAGATTGGAAATGAAAAAGATCGTCACGCCGTTAACGAGTTTGATGCGCCCGACTCGGCTTGCCACGTAGCTGTACACCGGCATGATCGCGAGGAGCAAGAGAGCCTGACCGGCTGCGGCATAGCTTTTGACAACCGCCCCTCCTTCGGAAAGTATCAGCGCCTCCCGCACGGTTTTGATGATCAGATAACCCGTCAAAAGAAGGAAAAGATTTGCCATCAACAATAGCGCCGTATGACCTTCACCGGCGCGCACATCGGAAACTAACACCAACAAACGGTCCACAGCGGTTTTCTGTTCGGAGGGGGCGCGCTCGCGCATAGGCGCACGCTATGGGCTCATTGCGCCTTTTGTCAAATGCTGGCTGGCGCGTCTGACTTTGTGCTGCTATGCATAAAGGTCTCGCCAATCTCCAAATCTTACCGCGGAGGCGCTGAGGACGCGGAGGGAGAGTTTAAGAAGAAAACTCTGTGTCTCTGCGGTCAATCCTGCTTTTCTAGTTTGGTTGCGGCGGTGCTGCGCTAGGGCCAGGTACGAAGTGATCTGTGATCAGTTACCAGTGGTCAGCGCGCTCTGAGTTTTCTGATCACCGTTCACTGATCACCGATCACTGATTACTGGCTACTGAGTCAATCGCCGTACTGCTGGATCAGCTTGGCGACCAAAGCGGTCCATCCCGTTTGGTGGCTGGCGCCGATGCCGGCGCCGTTGTCGCCGTGGAAATACTCGTGAAACGGAATGAGGTCGCGCCAATGAGGGTCGGTCTGAAATTTTTCCATGCCGCCGAAAACCGGGCGGCGCCCCTGCTGGTCAAGAAGGAAGATGCGCGTGAGCCGTTGAGAAATATCGCCGGCTACTTGCCAAAGGTCGAGCATCTGTCCCGAACCGGTGGGGCATTCAACTTGGTACTTGTCACCGAGATAGAAATGAAACTTCTGCAACGACTCGATGAACAGAAAATTTACCGGGAACCAAATCGGCCCACGCCAATTAGAATTGCCGCCAAACAGCTCGGTGGTCGACTCCGCCGGTTCATAGTCGACGCGATAGTCCATGCCTTTGAAATGAAGCGTGTAAGGATGATCGTGATGAACGCGAGAGATCGCGCGAATGCCGTAGGGCGACAAGAATTCGTTCTCGTCCAGCATGTAGCGTAACACCCGTTTCAGGCGCTGCCGGTTCACGAGGGACAGAAAACGGCGCGGTCCTTCATCCGTCGATTGAGTGTCGATATTATCGCCAAGCTGCGGTTGATTCTCGATGAACCACTGCATGCGTCGCTTGAAGCCCGGCAGGTTGTCCACAATCGCCGGATCCAGAGTCTCAACGGCGAACAGCGGAATCAGACCGACCATCGACCGCACTTTCATCGGTACGCGCTGGCCATCCGCCAATTGCAAAAAATCGTAGTAAAAGCCGTCCTTGGCGTCCCATAATTCGATGCCTTCGCCGCCGAGATTGTTCATGGCCTCGCAGATGTAGACGAAATGCTCGAAGAACTTGCTCGCCACATCTTCGTAGGCGGAGTTCTCGCGCGCCAACTCCAATGCGATGGCCAGCATGTTCAGGCAATACATGCCCATCCAGCTGGTGCCGTCAGACTGCTCGATATAACCGCCGGTGGGAAGAGGGGCGCTGCGGTCGAAAACGCCGATATTGTCGAGACCAAGGAAGCCGCCTTGAAAGACGTTTCGTCCGTCGGCGTCCTTGCGGTTCACCCACCAGGTAAAGTTCAGCAAGAGCTTTTGAAAAATCCGCTCGAGAAATTTGATGTCGCCTTCGCCCCGGCGTTTCTTCTCGACTTTGTAGACGCGCCACGCCGCCCACGCGTGCACCGGCGGATTGACGTCGCCGAAGGCCCATTCATAAGCGGGCAGCTGCCCGTTCGGGTGCATGTACCATTCGCGTGTCATTAGCAGAAGTTGTTCCTTGGCGAAGACGGAATCCATTAGGGCGAGCGCGATGCAGTGAAAGGCGAGATCCCACGCCGCATACCAGGGATACTCCCATTTGTCGGGCATCGAGATCACGTCGGCATTGTAAAGGTGGCGCCATTCATGGTTGCGGCCTTTCAACCGTTCCGGCGGTGGCTCTGGGTTGGCGGGATCTCCTTTGAGCCAGCGGCTCACGTCGTAATGATAAAATTGCTTGCTCCATAGCAGCCCGCCCAGCGCCTGGCGCATGATATTTTTTTGGTCGTCTCCTAAGTTGTCAGGCATAATCGTGCGGTAGAACTCATCCGCCTCCGCGCGACGCTCGCTAAAAGTCCGTTCGAAATTTCCATCCAACGGTTGGCTGCTCGATGGCGAAATGGGCATCAGACGCAGCCTGGTGGTAAAAGACGCTCCTGGCTGGACCGTCGCCTTATAATGGGCCGCGCCTTTAGTGCCGGCATCCGCCGGGTTGACGGCTGTTTTGATGCCATGAACGATAAAATCATTGATGCCGTCTTTGACATAAGGAGAGTCATTCTCCAAATTGAAAAGCTTGCTCTTGTTGGTTTCGTTATCGGTGAACAAAAATTCCGGAGTGCCTTCGCAGTAAAGCCAGCGGCGGCCGTAGTAATAATGGTCGAGTTTGATGGATGCGACCTCCGCGGTCGCATCTCGCCGCAGGTGCGGCCTG
>JACXTT010012127.1_pt1 | contig 11450 bp, 9 predicted proteins | sample 9270951 | NCBI WGS metagenome assembly JACXTT01 (sample SAMN15532306, study PRJNA645909) | rock metagenome | isolation source: weathered quartz diorite | place: Puerto Rico | collected 2017-06-21 | reverse complement strand
AACAGCTGGACGTGGGGCTCGTCACGACGGCGACGCTCTCCTCCCTCGCGGATTGCGCAACGTACTACGTGACCGTCAAGGCACGGGACGCGGCCGGCAACGTGAGCCCTTCCTATTCCAATGAGATCAGCGGGTATCCGAGACCCGCGGTGACGCTCGCCGCGCCCGCGACCGCGGAACAGGGCGCGTCGCTCAGCGTCGTCCTCACCGGGGCGAACTTCATGAGCGGGGCGACGGTGCAATTCGGGAACCCGAACATCACCGTGAACTCGGTCACCGTCAACTCGTGTACCCAGATCACCGCGAGCGTCACGATCGGGGCCGGCGCGGCCACCGGGGCGACCACGCTCGACGTGACGAACGCGGACCACGTGTTCGGGACTTCGTCCGGGCTCTTCACGGTTCTGGCGGCTCCGCCTCCGGCCGTCCTCTCCACCGCTCCGGCGAACCTGGCCACGGGCGTGGCGTTGAACGTGCAGCCGACCGTGACCTTCAGCAAGGCCATGAAGCCCACGACCATCACCTCCGCGACCGTGCTCCTCCTGGATGCAACGGGCACCCCGGTCGCCCAGGCGGCCGGCTCTCCGACGCTGTCCGCCGACGGGAAGACGGCCACGATCGTCCCGGCCGCGAACCTCGCGAACAGCAAGACCTACAGGATCCAGGCGGTCGGCGGGGCGGCCGGCGTCAAGGACCTCGCGAACGTCGCCCTGGTCGCGACCTACACCCAGGCGACCGGCTTCACGACGGTGGCCGACTCGACGCCGCCCGTCGTCTCCGTGGTGAGCGCCAGTGCACAGGCCACGACGGCCACGATCACCTGGACCACCGACGAACCGGCGGACAGCCAGGTCTTCTACCGGAAGACGACCGACTCGGGCTACCAGCAGACCGCCCTCGACTCGAGCCTCGTCACGAGCCACTCGGTGCAGCTCCAGGGCCTGGCGCCGTCGACGCAGTACTCCTTCTACGTGCAGAGCGCGGACGGCGCAGGCAACCGCACGTCCTCCACGCCGGAAGGCACGTTCACGACCGGCTCGAGCCCGTACGCGTACATCACGTTCGAGGCCGAGAGCGGTACCCCCACGCTGCCGGTGCGGGCGGTCACGGGAAGCGGATCCTTCCGCGGCGCGTGGATCGATACGCCGACCGGGACCCCGGCGGGCACCGCCACCGCGCCCGCGGGCAAGTCGAATCTCGGCTTCCACGTTCCCGCCGACGGGACCTGGTACCTGTGGGTGCGGCTGTACGGCGCGTCGACGGGCTCCGATGCCTGGTTCGAGTCCATCGATGGCGCGGCGCGGCAGCAGATCGTTCCCGCGGCGACGAACGCGTGGAAGTGGACCGCCGGCCGGTCGTACACGCTGACCCAGGGGCTCCACAGCCTCGAGCTGGGAGGCAAGGAGGCCCAGGCGCGCGCCGACCGCGTGGTGATCACGAACGATCCGACGTTCGTGCCCACCGAGCAGCCGAGTGACGACACGACTCCCCCGGCAGCTCCGACGGCCCTGACCGCGACCGTCGCGACCGGACAGGCCACGCTCAACTGGACGAACCCGGCCGCCGACGTTGCGACGGTGATCGTGAGGGTCCGGACCGACGGCAAGTACCCGACGAGCCCCGCGGACGGCCTCCCCGTGGTATCGAGGCCGGCGACCCCGGGCGCCGCGGACTCCTACGTCCACACCGCGCTCACGAACGGCACCACGTACTGGTACGGCGTCTTCGCCGTGGATGCCTCCGGGAACGCCTCGAACCCCGCGCAGGTCCAGGCCACGCCCGCGGACACAACGCCACCGGCGGCGGTGGGGAGCACCTGGCGGACGGACACGCACTGACCCCAACACCGCTCGGCGCGCCGCCCCGGAATCGGCCGGGGCGGCACGCCGGGTGCGAAGAAGCGTCCGAAGCGAAACAAGAGCCGCGGCGACCGATGTCGGTCGCCGCGGCTACGTGTTTTCCCGGCTCATCCTCTCGGCTTCCTTCCTACGGCGACCAGAACTGGACTTCGTCCATCTCCGACCCCCAACCCTCACGCCGGCTCGCCGGGAGGTACAGCTTCTCCGCGTACTCCTGCATCATGCGGGCGGAGCTGAAGCGTGGGGCGAGGAGCGCGATCGCCTTCTTCATCCGGCCGATCCATTCCACCGGTAGGCCCTTCGAATCGCGGCGGTAGTAGCACGGGACGATCTCGCCGGTCAGGACTCGGTAGAGCGACTCCGCGTCCTCGCGGTCCTGCACGTCGGGGTCCGCGTAGTCCTGGCCCGTACCGATGACCCAGCCGTGGGAGGGGTCGTAGCCTTCGCACCACCACCCGTCCAGGACGCTGAAGTGGAGCCCCCCGTTGACCGCGGCCTTCATCCCGCTCGTGCCGCTCGCCTCGTAGGGCCGGCGCGGCGTGTTCAGCCAGACGTCGACACCCTGGACGAGGTGACGTGCGATCCCCATGTCGTAGTTCTCGAGGAACAGGATGCGCCCGCTGAACTCCGGGGAGAGTGAGGTCTCGAAGAGGAAGCGGATGAGCCGGCGGCCCGGCTCATCGGCGGGATGGGCCTTGCCGGCCAGCAGGATCTGGACCGGCCGCTCCTGGTCGCTGATGATCGAGCGCAGGCGTTGCCGGTCGCTCAGCAGGAGGCTCGCCCGCTTGTAGGTGGCGAAGCGGCGGGCGAGGCCCAGGGTGAGCGCCTCGGGATCCAGGAGGCGTTGCACCTCCCGCAGCTCGTCCGGCGATCGCCCGTGCCGCGCGAACTGGTCCTTCACACGGTCCCGGGCGAAGGAGATGAGACGCCTCTTCTGCGCCTGGTGCGCCTGCCAAGCCTCCTCGTCGGGAATGGACAGGACCGCGTCGGCGAAGGCAGGGTCGAGGTGCATCTCGTCCGCAGGGCGCCCGAGCCGGCGGCGCAGCAGCTCTCCCATCTCGGGCCCGAGCCATGTGGGCGTGTGCACGCCGTTCGTGATGTGGCCGATGAACCGCTCGCCCTCGGCGCCGTGCGCCTTCAGGTGGCGCCAGAGGGCGTCGGCAACCCGCCCGTGCAGCTCACTGACACCGTTCGTACGGCTCGATGTGCGGATGGCCAAGGCGGTCAGGTTGAACTCGCCCGTCTCCTCGGGCCGGGTTCGACCCAGGGCGAGCAGGTCGTCGACCGGTACGCCGCACGCACGGGCCCAGTCCACGAGGTACTTGCGGGCGAGCTCCGCGTCGAAGGCCTCGTTCCCGGCAGGGACAGGCGTGTGCGTGGTGAAGACGGCGTTTCCCGCGGTCCGCCGCAGGGCCTCCGCGAACGGGACACGGTTGCGCTCGATCTGGCCGCGGATGCGCTCCAGGGACAAGAGCGCCGAATGCCCTTCGTTCATGTGCCAGACCGAAGGGGAGATGCCGAGCGTCTCCAGGATACGCACGCCTCCCATCCCGAGGACCATCTCCTGGCAGAGCCGCATCTCCCGTCCCCGGACGTAGAGGAACGAGGTGATCGTCCGATCGGCCGGATCGTTCTCGGGGACGTCCGTGTCGAGGAGCAGCACGCTCACGCGACCCACGATCGCCTTCCAGGCCGCCACCTGGACCTGCCTTCCGGGAAGCTCGAGGGTGACCCGCAGAGGCTTCCCGTCGCGCCCAGCGACCGGCAGGAGCGGAAGACGGTGCAGGTCGTAGTCGGGATAGAAATGCTGCTGGTTCCCCTCGGCGTCGATCGACTGCTGGAAATAGCCACGCCGGTACATCAGGCCCACGCCCACGAAGGGAATCCCCAGGTCGCTCGCGGACTTGCAGGTATCGCCCGACAGCACGCCCAAGCCTCCCGAGTAGACCGCGAGACACTCGTGCCAGCCGAACTCCGTGGAGACGTAGGCCACGGGCCCGCCCTCGTAGTCGGGGTGGACCCGGTGGAACCAGGACCCTTCGCTGTCTGATACGTACCGGTCGAACTCGTCGATGAGCGTGTGGTAGGAGCCCATGAACTCCCGATCGAGGAGCAGCCACTCCCAGCGGCTGGGCGCGACGTGGTGCAGGACCTCCACGGGGTTGTGGTAGTGGTGCCACCGCGCGGGGTGGATCGTGTGGAAGAGCAGGTGCGCCGTCGGCGACCAGGTCCACCAGAGGTTGTACGCCAGGTCCCTTAGGCGGGACAGCTCGACCGGGATCTCGAGATCGATCGACGGGAGCGTGCGGATCTCTGGAAGTCGCATGGGTGAAAAATACCAGCAGGTGGCGAAAAAGGGAAAGAATCCTTGCAGGCGCCGAGCCCGTCCGGCTAGCCTATCGGCCGGAGGTCGGTCTTGAAGAACCTGAAGCTGACCCGCCCGCTCGCGTTCTTCGACCTGGAGACGACGGGGACCGATCCGGCCACCGACCGGGTGGTGGACATCGCGGTGGTGCGCGTCGAGCCGGATGGTTCTCGCGAGGCCCGCGCGCGTCGCATCCATCCCGAGCGAGCGATCCCGCCGGACGCCACCGCCGTGCACGGGATCCGGGACGAGGACGTGCGCGACGCGCCCGTGTTCCGCCAGATCGCCCGCGGCCTCCTGGAGTTCCTGGGCGAGGCCGACCTCGCGGGCTTCAACATCCTGCGCTTCGACGTCCCGCTCCTCGACCGCGAGGTCCGGGACGCGGGCCTCGACCTCGGACTGGCGCAGAGGCGCATCGTCGACGCCATGACCATCTTCCACCGCAAGGAGTCGCGGGATCTGTCGGCGGCGGTCCGCTTCTATCTGGGGCAGGACCACGGGCAAGCCCACGCCGCCGCCGCGGACGTCGCGGCTGTCCTGGAAGTCCTGGACGCCCAGCTCGGCCGCTACGCCGACCTGCCGCGCGAGGTGGAGGATCTCGACCGATGGTGCCGCCCGATGGCACCGGCGGATGCCGCCGACCGCTCGGGGAAGTTCGTCTGGAGGAGCGGCGAGATCGTCCTCTCGTTCGGCAGGTACTCCGGGAAGACGCTCCGCGAGGTCGCCCGCGACGAGAGGGACTACCTCGAATGGATCCTCCGGACCGACTTCCCGTACGATGCCCGCGAGATCGTGGAGCGGGCGTTGCGCGGCGCGTTCCCGGACCCCCCTCGAGGGGAAGGATGCTGACCACCGGCGACTTCAAGAAGGGCATCCGCATCCTCGTCGACGGCGAGCCGTACGTCCTCATGGACTACACCGTCCAGACCCCCTCCGCCCGGGGCGCCGCCACGCTCGTCCGCACCAAGATCCGGAACATCGTGACGGGCGCCGTCTTCGACCGCACCTTCAAGGCGGGGGAGAAGTTCGAGGAGCCGGACGTGCAGTTCCGCCAGGTGCAGTTCCTCTACGGCGACGGCGAGTCCTGCAACTTCATGGACCTCGGGAGCTACGAGCAGTTCGGCCTCCCGGCGGAGCAGCTCGGCGACGCGGTGCCGTGGCTCCGGGAGGGGCTCGAGCTGCGCGCCGTCGCTTACAACGGCCAGGTGGTGAACGTCGAGCTTCCGGCCTTCGTCGAGGCCGAGGTCGAGATGGCCGGCGCCGGGTCCCGCGGCGACACGGCCAGCGGCAAGAACCTCAAGGACGCCCTCCTCACGAACGGCGTCACCGTGAAGGTCCCGCTCTTCGTCGAGTCGGGGGACCGCATCATCGTGGACACCCGGACGGGAGAGTTCGCCCGCAGAGCTCCGAGGTGATGCGGTCGAGGGTCGCGAGGATCCTCCGCGCCAGGTCACGCCGGGAGAGGGCCTCGCTCCGCCCCCGTCCGCTTGTCGCCGAGCAGAGGATGCGCTCCATGCGCTGGAGCTCGCCCTGCCAGTAGCGCGCGACCGCCGGGTCGCCCGAGCGCAGCAGACAGGGTCCCAGCTCGAGCAGGTCTTCCCGGGAGAGAGGTCCCGCCGCCTCCGCTTCGGTCTCGGGCCCCGGCTCGGCGGCGATCACGGGGAAGAACCGGCCTCCTTCCTCGACCAGGCGCTCGTCCACGATCCGGAAGCCGTGGTCGAGGAGCCAGCGCCGGACGCGCGCCGGGTCGGTCTGCGGCTGGAGGACGAGGCGGCGCACCCCGAGGTGCGCGAGGCGTGCTCGGCCGAGGATGCGGCAGGTCGCCTCCGCCCCGAGGCCGGCGACGACCACGACGTCCACCCGGTCCGACGGCTCGAGCACTTCCAGCCCGTCCCCGGAGCGGAGGTCGAGCCTCCCCGCGAGAGGATGCCCCGCGGGGAAGCCTCGGGCCCGGTCGAGCCTCCTCGCATCGCGCTCGCTCGCGACGCAGAAGCTCGCCCGGTCGGAGGAGAGGAGCCAGCGGGGAAGGAGCGCCTGGTCGGTGCCGATGTCGGCGACCCGCGACCCCGGCGGCACCATCGAGACCAGGACCTCGAGGCGAGCGCGGCGTCCGGAGCATGCGCGGTCGAGCATCGGCACTGGAAGAGTACCCCAAAAAAACGCCTCGGAGTCTTGCGCAGCGTCTCGATGGCTCTATAATCGGCCATGCTTGAGGCACGGAGGTGCTCGAGGAGATGAACGTCTCGGCGACCGACCGTTTTACCATTGACGACGCGATCAACATCTACGGTCTCGACGGCTGGGGCAACGGCTACCTCGCCGTCGGGGAGGACGGTCACCTGCTCGTGACCCCGTCGCGCGATCCGAGCAGATCCATCGACGTCTCGAAGGTCGTCGAGAACCTCGGAAGGCGCGGCTTCAAGACGCCGATCCTGCTCCGCTTCCCTCAGCTGCTGGAAGGACAGGTGAACGAGCTGGCCAGCGCGTTCGCCAACTCCATCCGCGAGTTCAACTACCCGGAGCGCTACTTCCCGGTCTTCCCGATCAAGGTGAACCAGCAGCGCCCCGTGGTCGAGGACCTCCTGTCGAGCGGCTGGAACGCGAACCTGGGGATCGAGGTGGGGAGCCGTCCCGAGCTTCTGGCGGCCACGGCGATCCCGATGCCCCCCGCAGCGCTCGTGGTCTGCAACGGGTTCAAGGATCCGGACTACCTGTCCTCGGCGTCCATGGCGGTCCGGCTCGGGAAGCAGGTGATCGTGGTCCTGGAGAAGCCGTTCGAGGTGGACCAGTACCTGGATCTTGCCTCGCGGGAAACGGTCCTCCCGCGCGTGGGCTTCCGCATCCGGCTCCAGGCGCGCGGGTCGGGCCTCTGGGAGAAATCCGGAGGGTTCGCGTCGAAGTTCGGGCTCACGACCCTCCAGCTCTTGAGGTCCCTGGAGAGGCTGCGAGCCGCCGGGCTGGGGCAGCAGGCGGCCCTCCTCCACTTCCACATCGGGAGCCAGATCACCGACATCCGCCGGATCAAGAACGCGGTGCGAGAGGCCGCGCGGATCTATGCGAAGGTCCGGAAGCTCGGCGTGGATATCGGCTACCTGAACGTCGGCGGCGGCCTCGGCATCGACTACGACGGCTCCAAGACCTCCTCCGACGCGTCGGTGAACTATACCGTCCAGGAGTACGCCAACGACGTGGTGTTCGGCCTGAGCGAGGTCTGCCACGAGGAGCGGGTCCCGGTCCCGAACCTCGTGAGCGAGTCCGGCCGGATGCTCGTCGCCTACCACTCGATGCTCGTCACCGACGTGCGCGGGCCGATCTCGGGGGTCGAGCCGGACCCTCCGGCCCTCACGGGCCGCGAGCCTCAGGTGGTGCAGGACCTGGCGGAGGTGGCCCGGAAGATCTCCGTCAAGAACTACCGCGAGTTCTACCACGACGCGGTGGAGTACCGCGATCAGATGTACTCGCTCTTCAATCTGGGCCTTCTGGACCTGGAGGACCGGGCCAAGGGCGAGAACCTCTTCTGGGAGATCGCGGGGAAGGCCGTGCGCTACTCGAAGTCCGCCAAGTTCGTGGCGGACGAGTTCGTCGAGCTCGATTCCCAGCTCCATGACAAGTACATCTGCAACTTCTCCGTCTTCCAGTCGATCCCCGACCACTGGGCGCTCGACCAGCTCTTTCCGGTGATCCCGATCCACCGCTTGAACGAGCTCCCCCCCCGCCGCGCGACACTCGTGGACATCACCTGCGACTCGGACGGGAACGTCGAGAAGTTCGTCGACCTGAAGGACATCAAGGAAGCCCTCGAGGTCCACGACCTGCGGGCGGGCGAGCCGTACTGGCTCGCCTTCGTCCTGGTGGGCGCCTACCAGGACACCATGGGGGACATGCACAACCTCTTCGGCAGGGTCAACGAGGCGGACGTGCTCATCGACCCCAAGGGCAAGACGATGATCCGCGACGTGCGTCGGGGCGACCGCGCGAGCGACACGCTGCGGTCCTACGGCTACCACGAGGACGACCTGGTGGCCCGGGTCGAGTCGGTCCTGAGGGAGAAGGTCAAGCGCTCCGAGATGGAGCAGGGTGAGGCGGACGATCTCCTCGAGGACTACCGCCAGCGACTCACGCACTACACGTATCTGGATTGAGGGAAACGGTGTCAGGTACCGTTTCCGGTTGCAACGCTCCAAACCGTACGCGCAACCCGCGCGGAAACGGTACCTGACACCGTTTCCTCTGTGCCCGCATCCTCCCGGCCCGACGACCTGCCCCGCCGTCTCGGGCTCATCGACGCCGCCTCGATCTTCGTCGGGATCATCCTGGGCTCGGGGATCTTCGTCGCGCCGGCGGCCGTCGCCGGGGCGACCACGTCCCCCGGGACTGCAGTCGGGCTCTGGCTCGTGGGTGGGCTCATCACCGTTTGTGGAGCCTTCTGCTATGCCGAGTGCGGCGCGCGGCTCCCCCGGACGGGTGGCTTCTACGTCTTCTACCGGGAGGTCTACGGCGACGCGGTCGCCTTCGTGGGCGGCTGGGTCGCGCTCTTCGTGACCTATCCCGCGTCCATCGCAGCCATCGCCCTGATCTTCGCACAGTACCTGGGGAAAGCGTTCCCTGCTCTCGAGGGCACGACGAGCGGCGTCACCGCCCCGGCGGTGATCCTCGTCGCCGGACTCCTCAACGTCGTCGGCGTCCGGACGGGAGCGATGGCCCAGCGGACCTTCACCGGGGTCAAGGCGGCGGCCCTGGGGGCGCTGTGCGTCGCCGCGCTCCTGGCACCCGGCGCATCGAGGCCGGCTGCGGAGGGTGCCGGCGGACCGGGGCTCGCGGCCGGGTGGGTCGGGCTCCTGTCCGCGCTCGTGGCCCTTCTCTGGACCTACGATGGATGGTCGGACGTCACCCTCGTGTCGGGCGAGATCCGCGACCCGGCGCGGAACCTCGGGCGCGCCGTGCTCCTGGGCACCGGGATTCTCGTCCTTCTCTACACGACCGTGCAGCTCGCCGTGAGCGTCCTCCTGGCACCGGAGCGGGCCGCATCCTCGGCGCACGTCCTCGCCGACGCCGCGCAGGCAGGTCTCGGCCCGGGGGCAGGACGGATCGTCGCCCTCCTCGTCGTCGTGAGCACCTTCGGCTCGATCAACGGGATCGTGCTCGCGGTGTCCCGGCTCGGCTTCGCCATGGCCCGGGACGGCGCGTTCGTCCGCTGGTTCGGTGGAATCCACCCCCGCTGGGAGACGCCCGCCCGCGCGACGGCCGCGCTCGTCATGGCATCGGTCTTCTACGTCTTCGCCGGGACGTTCCGGAACCTGCTCGAGTACTTCTCGTTCGCCGTCTGGATCTTCTACGCGCTGACCGCGGTCGCCCTGCTCCGCCTGAGACGATGGCGAGTGGGGGAGGATGCGCCGTGGAAAGCTCCGGGCGGGGCGATCGTCCCGGCCGTGATGCTCGCGACGGCGGTGGGGATGACCTCGGGTCTCATGGTGCAGAACACGCGCGGCTCGCTCTACGGGCTGGCGATGCTCCTCTCGGGGTTCGGGGTCTACGCTCTTTGGAGGCGCCTCACGCGGGCAGGCCCGGCATGAGCCGCCGGTATACAATCCCACCCTCCTCCCGACGAACCGGGAGCGGAGAGACAGGAGCGGGCGCTTGAAGTTGACGGACGAGGCCGAGGGGAGGTTCCGGAAACAGGACTACACCCGCGCGAAGCCCACGATCGAAGGCGTCCGCGTGGTGGAATTGAGGCGCTTCCACGACGACGGCGGATCCATGACCGAGCTGGGGCGGCTCCAGGGCGGGCGGCTCGATGGAGTCGACGGTTTCACGATCGCGCAGATCAACTACAGCACGCTCGAGCCCGGCGCCATCAAGGCCTTCCACGTACACAGGGTGCAGACGGACATCTGGTACGTCCCGCCGGAGGACAGGATGCTGTTCGTGCTGGCCGACGTGCGCAAGGGCTCCTCGACCGAGGCGGCGCGCATGCGGCTGATCCTCGGGGATGCGCGTTCCCTCCTGGTCGTCGTGCCTCCCGGCGTGGCCCACGGCTGCCGGAACCTGGGGCGCGTAGCCGCGCGGATCGTCTACTTCACCGATCTGCAGTTCTCTCCCGAGCCAGACAGGACGGACGAGGGGCGCCTTCCCTGGGATTTCCTGGGCGCCGACGTCTGGGAGCTGACCCGGGAATAGCCCAAGAACAAGACGCGGGCGCATCTCCTCCGGGAGAGCGCCCGCGCTCGTAGCGGTTCCGGGTCTCGGGAATCCGGGGTTACTGCTGCACGCCGTCCGGCCACTGCGTGAACTGGCCGTCCACGAAGATGATGTCGGCGTTGAAGTCCGTGGTCTTGCCGCCCACGATCGCCGAGGCCGCGCCGTCCTTGCCCAACGACTTCACGGTGTAGCCCGCGCCCGAGGTGGCGCCCGGCTGGAAGACCATCGAGTTGTTCCAGCCGTCGCTCAGCGGCAGCTTCTTGATGTAGGTGGGCTCGAGCACCGGCTGCACGGTCGTGATACTTGCCGCCGACGGATAGACGTTGTTGTCCACCGAGTAGGCCTCGACGGCCGTGCCGATCGAGCGGATGTCCGCCATGGAACGCTTCTGCTTGCCACGGTCGATGGCGTTGAGCAGGTTCGGGATCGCGATCGCGGCGATGATCCCGATGATCGCCACAACGATGAGCAGCTCGATGAGTGTGAATCCGTTGGACTTCCTGTGCAGCATGTAGGTCTCCTTTCAGGTCCCGGTCCCTGAAAAGCAACCTCGATGCCATTGAGCAAGCGTTCAAGGACGGAGCAAAGAATCCGGCAATTCCGGATCGTGACGAAGGGACCTCGAGCCGAAAACTCCGACATGGCAATCCGCCGCCCGAGCTCTCCCGGGCGGGACGGCCGGTTTCCGGATCTTCGGCGCTCCTCCCGCGCGAGGGCTTCGGACGTTCGTGGGCACATCGACAACCACGAATGAACGCAACGAATGCAAAACGAAGACAATGAAGCGATCGCGGGTCAGCGCGAGGCCTCTCCCTTGGACCCGAAGGTGAGGAGGGCGAGACCGATCGCCGAGAGGAGGCCGACCGCGGCGAAGGCGAACCACATCATCTGTGGCCTGTGGAGCGTGTCCCTGAAGAAGGCGTACGCCGGACCGCCGATGAGTCCGGCGAGAAAGTACCCGAGCGCGATGGGGAGGAACGCGAAGCCCATGGACCTGCCGACCTAGGCTGGATGCCCGATGGCGCCCG
>JACXTT010012126.1_pt1 | contig 11450 bp, 11 predicted proteins | sample 9270951 | NCBI WGS metagenome assembly JACXTT01 (sample SAMN15532306, study PRJNA645909) | rock metagenome | isolation source: weathered quartz diorite | place: Puerto Rico | collected 2017-06-21 | reverse complement strand
GGCGGCGAGCCCGGTGGTCACGGCCAGCCGGGCGTCGGCCCGTGTCCGACGGATACTTACGCCGCCGGCGTGCGATGCCAGCAGCCTGATGCGGCGGCGCTCGAAGAAATACTTGCCGTCTTGCGCGTCCGGCCTCTCCAGATAGATCCAGGTGTGGCCGTGGGCGTCGAAAATGACCGCGGAATACGGGACCACCGAGGCGTTTTCCTTCTTGCCGAGCTTCAGGCGCACCGTCACCATCTGCTCCTTGACGAATGGTACTCCTTCCTTCTTCGCGTCCAGCTCATACCAGAGATCGGCGGTGTGCTTGACCGGATCGACTTGGGCGATGCGCCCCGTCGGCTTGGCGGTCAGATAGGGGGACTTGTTGAGCTGTTTCGGCTCGCTGCCGAAGAACGCCGGCTTATCGCTGCGTTCGTGATTTGGGTTCTTCCAGTTGATCTCGATGCTCGCTTGCCGATCGACCACCGGCAAATCGAACTCAGGGACCGGCACACGAATCCATACCGGGTTCAGGTCGATGACCGTCACCAGGGGCGCCGACGTCGGAACGTACTGCCCTGCCCCGACGTGGACTTGCAGCACCGTGCCGCGTTGCGGCGTGCGGATCGGCACGTTCGGCATGGCGAACAGCTTCAACTTGTCGTTCGCCGAATCGAGCTCCTCCTGGGCGTGCTTGTACATCTTCAGCGCCAACTCCAGTTCCTGATCGCTCTTCAGCATCTGCTTATGCAGCTTCTCGATCCGTTCGTGGTCCTTCTTGGCCGTGTCGAGGGTCGTCTCTGCTTTTTTCTTGTCGCCTTCGACGCTGCGCTTGAGTGCATCGACCTGGATCTTCTCCGCGGGAGAAAGGACCGGTTCGAGCAGCAGCAATTCCTGGGTCGGTTTGACGGCGTCGCCGGCGATGGGGAATTCGAATCCCTTGCTGATCTTCACGTAGCCTGCTGCCGGCGCGGTCAGCGTGACCTCGTGGCCCGGCTTGGCCATGATCCAGCCGGTGAGCGTGATGCGTTCGTGCACCATCTCGGCCTTGGCGGACTTGGTCTCGATCTTGAGCTTGTCGCGCTCCTCTTTGAGGAGATCGGTGAAGGCAAGCACGCTCTCGACTTTGGGCTTCTCGCCGGCTGAGCCGGGTTTGGCTGGACTGCCGGTGCAGCCGACGGCGCTGCCAATGACGAAGAAGAGAACCCAGCGCAGAGAGGACATGTTCGTTCCTCGAGTAATAGCTTGAGGCGGTGCAGAGCTATTGTAAGCAAAGCAGCGTATTGATGTGAAGAGAAAAGCCGCGCCGCGAGTGGTCACAAGGGGATCGGGACGCCGAACCGGGCCACCGTCCCGCGATTCTCGCGCATGCCGCAGCCGTCGAGTAAATTTTCGTGCTGCAAGATGCCGGCAATCTCGCTGATCGAGCGCCATAGTTCGCCGAGCGCCTGGGTCTGGGCGAGGCGCGCTTGTGATTCGACCTGCTGCGCTTGCAGGACGGCCGTGTAGTCGTACTTCTTGTCGCCGCCGCGCCAGCCGGCGTCGATCAGCTTGAGCGAGGTCTCGGCATCGGGGACTATCGTGTTGCGATAAGCGTCCGCTTGCTTGTGGGCCGACTGGTAGCGCTGGTAAGCCGCGGTTAGACGTTCGGTCAGGCGCAGCTCGAGCTGGCGCTCCGCCGCCGCGGCTAACGCCAGTTCGTGCTTGGCGGCATGGATGTTGCCTTGATTGCGATCGAAGATCGGCAACGGCGCGGTCACGATCAGCTCGGTGCGGAGCTCGCGCACGTCGGAAGAGTAGAACGGAATGGCGGTCACGTTCACGTTCGGGACGCGGTCCGCATTGGCCTTGGCGAGCAAGCGCTCCTGCTGGGCAATCCGGGCCCGCGCCTCTTGCAACTCCGAAGACGAATCGCGCAGGCAGGCGAGCATGATCTTCCAGTCGTACTCCGGCGGCGTCCGCTCCAGCTCCTTGCGGTCCATCTTCAGGCGGTCGAGCGCGAGCGCAGGCCGGCCGAGCGCCGTGAGCAGGTTTTGCTCGGCCGCCTCGACGCGGCGAGCGGCAACTTCGCGCTTGAGCAAGTTCTGCTCGAGTTCGACTTTGGCGCGCAAGACATCGGGACGATTGCCGGCGCCGCCCTTCTCCAGGCTCAAGGCAGTCTGGTGGGCCTTCCCGGAAACCGAGACGATGACTTGCATGGTGTCTTGTTCGCGCAGCGCGGTCAGCAGTTCGAAGTAGGCCAGGCGAACGCGCGTGTTCACCTCGTGCCATCGGGTGAGCGCCTGCCAATCCGCCGCTTCGACGCCGCGCGCCGCCGCCGCCTTGGCGAGCTTCAGCTTGCCGTTGGTCACGATCGGCTGCGTGAAGGTGGCCCCGGCATCGCCGAGGCGGTTGGCGCTGTCGCCGAGCGAAGCGAAGTGAGGCCCAATGATCGGGTTCGGATACAGCCCCACCTGAATCAAATGCCCGCGCGCGACTTCGACTCGGCTCTGGGCGGCACTGAGATCGGGATGATGCTTCACGGCAATGTCGAGCAACTCGTCAAGCGTGCCCGGCTCGCGCGCCGGTTCGAGCGGCTCCGCCACTTCCGTGCGCGGCCGCAGCGGACGCGGCGCCGGTTCCAGCGTGCGCTGACGCAAGGGCAACGCTGGGAAGCAGCCCGTGGCTACCAACGTCAAAAGCCCGACCAGCAGGAGTCGGCGGTTTTTCCTGTTTACGCCCATGACTCAGGTTCGCCATCTTGCGAGAAATCGTTGCCCTACGCAACAAACGCTATCAGCTATATCGGTTGAATCGATTCTTCCGGTGAATGAAAAGCGCTCGGAATGGCGTGTCAGAACCTGAAGCGTGAGCGCAGGACGGCGCTTCCTTCGCTCACGCTTCAGGCTCTGAGAAAGTGGGGCAGTTTGCCCGTTTCGTGGCGGCAAGATTCCGATCTTGCCGATGATTCCCGCCATCTACGGCAAGATCGGAATCTTGCCGCCACGAACTGACCCACTACCGGCTCTGAGCCGGCATTGACAATGATTAGCCAACGATGAGTGTTTTCACCCGCGCGCAAGCGGCCAATCGGCGCGCGTTCCACTGTCGAAGCCAGTCGCAAGTGCGACGGCCAGACAACGAAACCAAAACACAGAGAGGATTTCCCCATGTTCCGCAAAATCTTGATCGCCGTCGTCGCGTCCCTGAGTCTGTTGTCCCCTTTGGCGCTGCCTGCCCCATCCGAGGCCCATGAAGTCCAAGTCCATGTCCACGGTTTCCGCGTCTATGTCCGCGATTGCAGCCGCGAGCCGTGGCGCTTCTACGGCAGCTACCGCTGCCGCGAGGATGCTCTCCACGCCGTTCGGCACCTGCACGCCCGCGGCGTCGAAGTCCTCATTCGCTAAAGCGCCGTTCCGTACAATGATCTCTGCCGCTCGCGGCGCAGCCTTTGCTGTGCCGCGAGCGGCATTGAGGTACACATCATGGCGGTTCCGCAGGTGGCGATTGTCGGCAGACCCAATGTCGGCAAGTCGTCGCTCTTCAACTTACTCGCGGGCCGACGCATTGCGATCGTCGATCCGACCCCCGGCGTTACGCGCGATCGCATCACCGCCCCCATCCAGATCGGCGACCGCTACTTCGAACTGACCGACACCGGCGGCATGGGCATCGACGACATTGACAACCTCACAGAAGACGTCGAACGCCAGATCAACTTCGCCATCGACCGCGCCGACCTGCTCCTCTTTCTCGTGGATGCCAAGACCGGCCCCGTGCCGCTCGATGAGGAAGTCGCCAAGCGCTTGCGCGGCATCGACAAGACGGTCCTGCTGGTCGCCAACAAGTGCGATTACGCCGGCCTCGAGGACCAGATCGGCGAGTTCTACCAGTTCGGTTTCGGCGACATCCATTGTGTCAGCGCCAAGCAAAATCGCGGCAAGGAGCAGCTGCTCCACCTCATCGCCAAGCACTTCCCCGACGACGGCATCAAGACCGCGCCGCCGACCGCCGATCAGATGCTCAAGATCGCCGTCGTCGGCAAACGCAATACCGGCAAGAGCACGTTCATTAATTGCCTGGCCGAGGAAGAGCGCACCATCGTCAGCGAGGTCGAAGGCACCACGCGCGACAGCGTCGATATTCGCTTCGAGAAGGACGGCAAGACGATTATCGCCATCGACACCGCCGGCGTGCGCAACCGCGGCAGCATCCGCAGCGACGTCGAGTTCTACAGTCTCGCGCGGGCCGAGCGCTCGATCCGCCGGGCCGACGTCGTCCTGCACTTCCTCGACGCTCCCAAGAACATCAGCATGGTGGACAAGCAACTCGCCGGCTACGTGCTGGAGAACTTCAAGCCGGCCATTTTCGTCGTCAACAAATGGGACCTCTTGAAAGGCCAGATCGCGACCGGCGAATTCGGCGACTATCTGCACAAGACGTTTCCGAGCCTCGATTTTGTGCCGATCGTCTTCATCACCGCCAAGGACGGCAAGAACGTCCAGAGCGTCCTCGATCTCGCCCAGAACCTGCACAAGCAAGCAGGTTTGCGTGTCGGCACCGGCGATCTCAACCGCGTCATCAAGCAGGCAATGCTCGACCAAACGCCGGCGATTCGCCAGAACCGCTTGCCGAAGGTCTACTATGCAACCCAGGTGTCGATGTATCCACCGACGATCGTGCTGTTCACGAACGGGCCGGAGCTGTTCGACCTGACCTATCAGCGTTACTTGCTGAAGACGCTGCGCGATCATTTCCGTTTCCCGGACGTGCCGATCAAGCTGTACCTGCGTGCCAAGGCGCCCCAGGATTCCGGCGCCGAACGCTCGACGGATAAGCCGAAACGCATTGCCCGGGTGCGCCCCAAGAAGAAAAAGGAAAAGGAAGTCGGCGAACTGTGGGAGGATGTTTAGCCCGCTCGCGGCTTAACGCTCGCATGGCGGCACGCGAGCGCTAAGCCGCGAGCGGCATACATACGGATCATGGCCAAGCACAAATCGCTTTACGGCGTCCATCCTGGCATCATCATGGTGCAGAAGTGGGTCGCCAAACTCAAGGACAAGACAGGCCGTTCGCTGGACGAATGGATGAAGCTCCTCGACAAAGACGGTCCGCCGACCGAGGCCGCACGGCGTGATTGGCTCAAGGCGCAGTTTCAACTCGGCACCAACAGCGCCTGGTGGCTGGCGGAACGCTCCGTCGGCAAAGGCGGCGCGGAGGACACGCCCGAGGGCTATCTCAAGCAAGCGGAAGTTTACGTCAATGAAATGTTCGCCGGCAAGTCGGCGGGACTCAAGCCGATCTTCGATGCGCTGCTAACGCTCGGTCTCGGCATCGGCAAGGACGTGAAGGCGTGCCCGTGCAAGACGATTGTGCCGCTCTATCGCCATCACGTCTTCGCCCAGATCAAGCCGGCGACGCTCAAGCGCATCGACATGGGCTTCGCGCTCAAGGACACGAAGGCGAAGGGCCGTCTGATCGACACCGGCGGCTTCGCCAAGAAGGACCGCATCACGCATCGCATTCCGATCACGGCGGTTGCCGAGATCGACGACGAGGTGAAACACTGGCTGAAGATCGCGTATGATTTAGACGCGTGATCCCAGGCTATTGAGCCCGACGCGCAAGCGCGGGCGAGCGGAATCGCTTGCGCGTCGGGCTCGGACGATAGGGTATTCGATGGCAAAGCAAACCCACGCCAAGATCAGCTCCGACGCCGTCCAGAAAGCGACCGGCAAAACCTGGGACGAATGGCTCGCTCTCCTCGACGCCGCCGGCGCCAAAACCATGACGCACCAACAGATCGTTGCGGTGCTGAGCAAGAACGGCGTCGGCCCTTGGTGGCAGCAGATGGTCACTGTCGGCTACGAGCAAGCACGCGGCCTGCGTGTCAAACACCAGCGCCCCGACGGCTTCTCGATCAACCGCAGCAAGACAATCGCCGCCTCGATCGTCGCCGTCTTCGCCGCTTGGAGCGACAAACGACAGCGTGGCAAATGGCTGGCGGACGCCGACTTCACCGTTCGCAAAGCCACCGCCAACAAGTCGCTGCGCATCGCGTGGAGCGCCGGCGCAGGTAATCTCGAAGTGCAGTTTTACGCGAAGGGCAAGGACAAGTGCCAGGTGACGATTGAGCACTCGCGCCTCAAGAACGAGAAGGCGATCGCGAAAATGAAAGCGTATTGGGGGGAGCAGCTAGACAAGCTCAAGACGCTACTGGAGAACTAAACGCTCTCAGCGGTGCTGCCAGCGTTCAGGGATGGTTCCGCCAACAAGAGAACGATGCGGCGGATCAATCATCACCGCTTTCACGCTTCAGGGCGGACGCTCAAGCCTCATTCCTTTCTTGCGATTTTGCAACTTTCTTCACTCGTTCGGTTGACGCCATAGATAACGTATTCTACAGTTTCGCAACGATTCATTAGGAACCCGGAACCGAGGAGCAATCATGTTAGCGCGTTGGCAACAATCGGTGCAAGATTTCATTCGCTGCGAGGACGGCCCGACGGCGGTCGAGTATGCGGTCATGCTGGCGCTGATCATCTCCGTGTGCCTGGCGGCAATCTCCACGCTGGGGGCCAACGCCAACACCACGTTCAAGACCGTCGGCTCCAAGCTCGCTTCGGCGTCGTCGTGATATCAGCCCTGCTCCCCTGTTGATCTCCGTTGAATCTGCGCGATCGCCCAGGCCGAGGCCTCGCGCACCACCCCCTCCGTATCACCGAGTGCTTGTTCCAGCGCCGGCAGGGCGCGCGCATCGCCGACATTGCCCAGCGCGATCGCCGCATTGCGCAGCAGCCCCGCGCGTTTCGTGCGCCAGAGCGGCGTGTGCCGGAACTGCCGGCGAAACTCGTCCTCGCTTAGACCCATCAATGCGAGCAAGTCCAGGTGTAAGCCCGGGACTCCCGGTTGCAATGCCGCGTCCTGTCCGACCGGCCCCTTACGATTCCACGGGCAGACCTCCTGACAGATATCGCAACCGAAGATCCAGTCGTCCATCTTCGGCCGCAAGTCCGCGGGGATGGCGCTGCGCAACTCGATCGTCAGATAGCTGATGCAGCGGCGGGCATCGAGCTGGTAGGGACCGACGAACGCATCGGTCGGGCATGCGTCCAGGCAGCGAGTGCAGCTGCCGCAGTGGGATGTCGCGAACGGCTCGTCGGCGGGCAGCTCGAGATCGAGCAAGAGCGCGCCGAGGAAGAAATAGCTGCCGAGCTTCTTGTCGATCAGCATGGTGTTCTTGCCGAACCAGCCGAGCCCGGCGCGGCGGGCGAAGTCGCGTTCCAGCAGCGGCGCGGTATCGATGACCGCCCGGCCGCCCGTGCCAGGAACCTGGTCTTGAATCCAGCTCAGCAGTCCAGTCAACTTGTCGCGCAAGACGTCGTGATAATCTAGCCCGCCCGCGTAGCAGGAAATGCGTCCGCTGATTCCTGACTCTTGACCCCTGACCCCTGCCTCCTGAATCTTGTAATTGAGGCCCACCATGACCACGCTTTTGACATTGGGCAGAATGGACACCGGATGCCCACGCGCCTGCGCGTGGCGCGACATGTAACCCATCTCGCCGGCAAACCCTTGTGCGAGCCAGGCTTGGAGGTGTGTGAATCCATCGGCGGCGGCGGCTGGAGCGATGCCGGCCAGTTCGAAGCCGAGGGTGTGGGCGTGCTCTTTGATGCCTGAGGAGACAGAGATCATGATGATGGTGCTTCCTGGGCCTCATCCATCGTACTGGCGCCAAGCTGTTGAAGCAACTCCCGATACCAGGTCTCCGCCTGCTTCGCCCGGCCCGGCAGTGCGTTCGCGCCCCAAATGACGGTCAGCGTCTGCGTCGTCTGGGCATCGGTCTTGGTGCGCTGGGCGTCCTTGACGGCGTTGCCGCACGGGCCGTCGGCATCGAACAGGCACAGCAAGCCAGCGAGGTCGATCGTCTGTCCCGATGCATTGAAGACATACGACGACCCTGCCGGCGCGATGGCGGCGCGGAACGGCGGCTTCGCCTTCGCCAGATCGACGACGCTGATCGGCAAGCCGCTGTGCAGCGATACGATGTTGCACCCATCGACGGCAGCGTTGATTGACGACAAGGCGCCGTCCGTCACCGCACGAATCAGATATTCCGACGCCGGCTTGCTGCGACCGGCCGGCTTAAACCCGCCGTGCCGCAGCAGGACGCGCACCGCCTCGCGCACGACATCGTCACTCTTGAACGGAGGCTCGGCTTGCAGCGACAGCAACGCGCGAATCTCCGGCGGCGTCGGCATCTCGCCCAGCGGACGTGGGAACGCCGTGGTGAACGCGCGCAGATCGAGCAAGGGATGCGGTTCGATGATCATGACGCTCATTTCAATGGAATCGCCGGCATGCGCTTGAGCTTTTGCGTTGCCGGCTCGACGATGATGCCGACCGACTCCAACGCAGTCACGCCAAGCAACGGTTCGCAATTATTGGGACCGAAGATGACGCGGCCCGAGGTGATTTCGCCCATGAATTCTATTTCCGCGAGACCGAAGTCGTACTCCATGGTCGTGCCATCCGCGAGTTCATAGGCCATCCGGCCGCGTTTGCGGATACCGGCACGCTTCAGCGCGTTCGCGGGCGCCATCGAATCGGTCGCGCCAGTGTCAACCAGGAAATCGGCCTCATACTTCTTACGGCTCTTTTCACTCGCGCGAAGCGAAACCGTCACGTGAATCAAACCCATTCGTTCCTCCATTGTTCGTCGGTATTGTGATTATATCGCTTCCAGTTCGAAAATCGCTTCCCATCACCGCTGCCGCGCAGTACAACGGACGCCAACACAAATACGGAGACCGACTCATGCGAACGATCGTTGCTTGTTGCTTGCTGCTCGTGTTCGCCCTGCCCGGACGGGCTCAGCCGAAGCCGAACACCCTGACGCCGAAAGAAATCGCCGACGGCTGGATGCTGCTGTTCGACGGCGAGACGACGTTTGGATGGAAGACCGATGGCGACGTCAGCATCGACAAAGGTATTCTGCGTCTGAAAGGTCAGAAGAAGGAGGCGAGCATCAGCTTCACGACCCCGTTTGATCTGTTCGACCTCCATTTCGAATCCAATGATCCTGTTCTGGGTGGGCGCTCGTTTGGTTTCCTTGAGCTTCGTAATCTGCGTAAAGCCGGCGTGTCGCCAAAACTCGAAGTGCTGGGCGGCCAACCTCCAGGCGTTTGGGTCTCCCATAGTATGAAGATCGGCAGCGAAGAGTTTCGTTCAATCAACATGACATCATGGGCGCGAAACATGCCCAAGAAAAACGCCATGCAGCAGATGCGCGGCCCGCATGACGCGGGTCCCTACTTGATCACCATCCGCGCTGAAGGAGACATGTCCCTGCACAGCATCAAGCTCAAGCCGCGCGAAACCAGGTCCATCTTCAACGGCAAAGACCTCGACGGCTGGAACGTCTTCCCAAAAAAGAAATCGCAGTTCGCCGTCATCGACGGCGCCATCAATGTCAAGGACGGCCCCGGCGATCTGCAGACTGTCGGTAAGTACAAGGACTTCGTCCTCCAGCTCGAATGCATCTCCAACGGCAAGCATCTCAACAGCGGCATCTTCTTCCGCTGCAAGGATAACGAATACCAGAACGGCTACGAGGCGCAGATCTTCAACAAGTTCGCGCCGGAAGCGACGCAAAAATACCTGGTCGAGGAATACGATCCCAAAACCAACAAGCTGCTCGCCAAGAAGGAGGTCCTGTCCTCCGCCTTCGATTTCGGCACCGGCGCCATCTATCGCCGCGTTCCCGCGCGCAAGGCGATGGCGAAGGATGGCGAGTGGTTCGGCTTGACGATCGTCGCCCACGGCAATCACCTGGCGACCTGGGTCAACGGCTTGCAGGTGACCGACTGGTACGACCACCGGCCTAAAAGTGACAATGCCCGCACCGGCTGCCGGCTTGAAGGCGGGCACATCAGCATCCAGGGACACGACCCGACGACCAACCTGAGCTTCAAGAACTTCCGCATCGCCGAGTTCAAGTAGGCCGCATGTGGAACCTTTGATTGGGACTCATCATGGCAGAAAACATCGACCAACCGCCGCCGAGCGTGCCGGAGCGCCGCCGGTTGCGGCTGTCGGGAAAAGCCGCCGCGTTCGGGCTGGTGCTGGCCTTTCTGCTTACGGGCATCCTGATTCCCACCGTGGTCAAGCTGCCGATCTGGATCGACTTTCAAATCGTCCTGGTCGTCTGGTGGGGAATCTGGCTGGCGGTGTTGACCGTCATGCTCCATCACGGGATGCGCGTCGCCGACGATCATCAGCTTTCGCAGCCGCGGAACTGGCTCAACTGGGGCGGCAAACAATCGCCTGAATCGACGCCGGCAAAGAGAAAAACAGCCGCCGGCGGCTGGGGCGGTTGGTACCTGGACTTCGGCGGTGGCGATGCCGAAGGCTGCCTGTGGGTATTGGGCGCGATTGTGGTGGCCATCGCCCTGTTCTTCGCGCTCTGGCTCTTGATCGAGGTGGCCATCCCGCTGGTGTTGTTCGTCTTGTACCTCGTGGCGCGCGGGATGCTATCGCATGTCGTCAACGATCGGCACCACTGCAAAGGCCGGCTCGGACGGTCGCTGGCGTGGGCCCTGGTTTGGGCGACCCTCTATACGGCGCCGTTGGCCGGCGTCGTATGGTTCGTGCATTTCTTGCTGGCTCGGCAGCTGCAAGGCCCGCTGGTTCCGTGACAAAAAAAGAAGCACGCCCGGGGAACGCCCCCGGGCGCCTTCCTATTGGGGAAGAGTTGGTGCCATGATGAGGATCGGCTTGCCGTGGCAGGTCAAGCCAACGAAGCCGGCGCTCAGAACAGACGTCGCCGTTGCTTACCACCGATAGACGCGAGATCTCGGCCGACTTGCGCACTATCTCGGGCACTTTTTTGCAGAAGTCCGAGCGGCGTGGAACGCTTAATGCCAGTTGCCCACCGGCTGGAAAGTGTAACTGACGGCGGACACGTGCAACTGGTCAAAGCCGCCGGCGGTGGAGGAGGCCCTCACGTTGCCGAAGCCGCTGACGCTTGCGGTGCTGCCCAGCCTCACCAGGGTGCCGACACTGCCCGAGCCGTAGAAGTCGTCGTTGCCGGCCGAGTCGTACAGGTCGGCGCTGTCGCTGCCGCCGGCCGTGCTGTAGGCGTAGACCGTCTGGAAGCCGATGACCAGGTTGGAAAAGCCGGCGCCGGTCAGGATACTGTAGGTTGAGGTACTTAGGAAGCTGTCGGCGCCGGCCGAATCGTATAGATACGCCGTGTCGGTGCCGGATCCGCCGGCGTTGACTTGGACCGACTTGAAGCCGTTAGCGAGGTTGGTGTAGCCGGTCCCCGTCAGGTAACTGTAGGTTGGTTTGCCGTAGAAGGCGTTTGTCCCGGCGCCGTCGAACAACTGGGCCGAGTCGTTGGTCCCCACCGCGGCTGTGGCGTAAATCGAAGTGAAACCCACGGCCAAGTTGACGTAGCCGCTGCCGGTCAGGTAGCCGTAGGCCGG
>JACXTT010012124.1_pt1 | contig 11451 bp, 8 predicted proteins | sample 9270951 | NCBI WGS metagenome assembly JACXTT01 (sample SAMN15532306, study PRJNA645909) | rock metagenome | isolation source: weathered quartz diorite | place: Puerto Rico | collected 2017-06-21 | reverse complement strand
CAGCCGGTTCCACTATATGTTGGAACTGGGCTGCAAAAAATCAGATAGCCAGATGGAATTGGCCGCATGGCGGCAGGGAAGTGTTCTGCACAATACGGTTGTTGACACTCAAACCGGCGAAGTTAGGCCTCACCGACCCGACGCGTTCTTCACGCTGCGCTTCCCAAACGAAGAAGAAGGCCAAAATCGTTCTAGCTTTTTCTACGAAGCCGACCGCAAGACCACCAGCATTCCCAAAATGATGGATAAACTCCGGGCCCACTTTGAATTCATCCGGCAAAGAGAACATCAGGAAATGTACGGCATCAAACGCATCCGCGCCGTGCTCATTGAAACGCTGGATATCGGCTGGGCAGAGCAACTGCGACAAGCCGCGGCCGACATTTGTCCTGTGCCGCTCTTTTGGTTTACGGCTTCCGAAATATTCGCAACGGTCAAATCAACGCAGGATAAGAAGGGAAGCTCACATCTATTCTTGAAGCGGCCTGAGATCATCCTGAAAGAGCTTTGGTTGACGACAAACAAAACCACAATTGGGCTGGCAGACTAACACTTTTACTTTTGCGCGCCTTTGTCCTTATGTTTTCGATAGTGACTTTCATGTCCTCTTAGCTTCCGTGCGTTAACGAGGCGCACGAGGCTGTCCGAATGGCAGAAGTTCACAGCTCGTTTTTTGACCGATTCTGTGGCAAAATGCCCCATCCAAACTCAGGAGGAGTCGCCATGGTCAATTCTGCCGCCCGGATTAGCTTTTTTTTCGTGCTTTTACTCGCTGCCAGTAATACTACCTCCATCGTCGAAACAGTTCACGCCGCTACTCTCTATACTGTGACCGATATTGGCACGCTGGGTGGCACTTGGAGTATCGCTTTTGGAATCAACAGCAATCGTCAAATCGTAGGCGCTTCCGACACGGGTCGTTTTGGAAATGGTTTTTTTTATAATTACCATATCAATCGTGCTTTTGTTTGGACCAACGGCGTCATGATCGAGCATGGTGGACAGGCCTTCAATGGTGAGGGTTATAGCATCAACAAGTCTGGGCAGATTGTTGGTGTTTATAGCTACCCAGTTATTGATGTCCATGGCGCATTCCTGTTTGACGGAACGATTGAAACCGATCTAGGCAATAATGTCACGGCCACCAGTGTTAACGACGCCGGTCAAGTAGTTGGTGGAAAGAGCGGCCAGGCGTTCGTATATAGTGGCGGGCCCGGCGGCACATTTACTTATCTCGGAGCGCTGGGCGACTCAACCAGCAGCAGTATTGCTAATGGGATAAATAACCTCGGTAGAATAGTTGGCTCCTCGTATATTTATAGCCACAACAGTCCACCGACCGTTCACGCCTTCCTGTATGCCGGCAATTTAATGGCGGATCTTGGAACGCTCGGTGGTACGAACAGCTTTGGCCCGGCAATCAATGATGGCGGAGAGATCGTTGGCACTTCACAAATTGTGGGTGATTTAGCTGACCATGCATTTTTGTGGACTAATGGCCAGATGACTGACCTTGGCACGCTGGGTGGAACTGATAGCCAAGCCTATGCAATTAACAGCCATCATGAAATTGTTGGCTGGGCTAAAACAACAGCCGGTGAGCAGCGCGCGGTCTTGTGGGTGAATGGCAAAATTAGTGATTTAAACAATTCCGTCCTACTCAAACCCGGAGTGTTTCTCGTGGACGCCACAGGGATAAACGAGGCGGGAGAGATCGTTGCCAACGGGTCAGACGGGCGCGCGTATCTCTTAACCGATCCGCCGGCTCACAGCGGCACAATAACTGTCTCGACCAATCTCGATGAGGCGTCTTTTTTGATTAGTGGGCCGGCGACATATAGTGGTAACGGCAAAACCTTTAGCCAAAGCAATGCCCCAGCTGGAGAATACACAATCACATACGGGAGCGTTTCGGGTTGTATAACTCCTCCTTCTGAAAAGAATTATGTCAAAGGTGGCGGCACCGTGACGTTCAACGGAGTTTATCAGTGTTTCGGGACGCTCAATGTGAACGCAACTCAGGCCACCGAATCTTTAAATGGTGCGCCCTTTACGTTGATGAAAGACGGGGTGTTCTTAGGAAACGAAACAACGCCATACTCCAAAACTGTGCCAATCGGAAATTACACGATTAATTATGGAGACGAGTCAAGTTGCACGACCCCATCACCAGATAAAGCAAGAATAGGACGGAATGATGTCGTCACTTTGGTAGCCCAATTCCAATGTTATGGTACGATTCTAGTCAGCTCGACGCCCGGTGGCGCATTCTTTCAGCTTAGCGGGCCCGGGCTAACATATTATTCGGGTAATACTCCGTCAGACGGCTCAGCCATGACGATACCGAAACTACCAGTTGGTGATTATAAAATCACATGGAGTATTCTGATTGGTGGCTACGAAACACCCCCCGTAGAGGGTAAGCCCTTACTACGAGGCGATACTGTTTCTTTTGTCGGAAGATACATCCCATTCCCGTTATTGAATTCCATTAGTCCAACTTCAGGTGCCATTGGTACAAAAATAACGTTGCGAGGTGATCGATTTGGGGACGTCCAAGGTCTTAGCAGTGTCAGGTTCAATACTTTAGAAGCCGCTGTCCTTTCATGGACTAACACCGAAATTGATCTTAGGGTTCCACCGGTGCCAACGGTTGATTTTGGATATGACGTAACTGTGTCGCTGTTGAACGAAACAAGTTCTGCAATTCGATTTGTGGTCACAGGCACACTAACCCCTGCTGACGTAAATTGTCCCCAGCCAAAGAAAGGACAATTGCTTTTGACGACAAGAAGCACGACTTCCTTTACCGTCCTGCAGGCGAGCAAACAGCAAGTGTTATGTAGTACCGCCGATCAGTTAACGGCCGACATCACTATCGAAAACAATTGGAATGCGTGGTATTTTGTGTCCATCATACCGTCGGGGACCGTCGGGCGTGGCTTGCCGCCGCATTTTTTGCTGCCTCCCAACAGAAGCCGCGTCTTCCGTCTCACCTTTCAACGGGGTGAAACTATTGCTTTCTTTGCTGATGCGACGTTTAGTGCTTTGCCTGTTGAAACTAAGGATTGTCAGTTGCTCGGAGCATTTGCAGCAGAATTCCTGTGGCGTGCTACTACTGGGTCACCATTTCCAACAACGGCGGTCGAATGGCTAGAAACGTTCGTCAGCGCCGCATTGCCTACGTCGCTAAGACCACTCTTCGCGTTAGGGGCGGCAGTTGCAAAAGGAGATCTCGGCGGAGTTCTGACTGCAGTTGATGAATTGGAAAAAGACCCGATACTCTCGACGCAATTGACCGCTTTGGGATTTTCGGTCGAGAAATTCAGCATAATTCAATCGTCCGTTCGAATCTTTCGTACGCTAGAGTTTTTGTCTTTCGAGTTCATAGCTGCAAAGTCATTCTCAACTGACACGCTTACGATATGCGCGACAGGCTCAAGAGGATGCGTTGTCCAGTGACCTAATATTATCTCTTCCGATGAGACTGTTCACGGAAGTACTCGAAGAAATAACCAGGTCTGGGATCGTTGAACAGCCAATATCTCCAGCGAGCAAGATCCTCTCCCGCTCGTTCTCGTTGCTTGATGTCAGAGTACCACCATACCCACATCCCACATTGCCCACATAAGAATACGCCAGCTATTGCCAAATACCATGGCAGCTCAGCGACGAAAGTGAACCACAGGACAAGAGCGATGGCGATCAATGCAATACCGATCGCAATTTTCTTATATAATGAGTATTTCATACTGATGTGTTAAGGTAGCGATCTTTCAGAGAGGCTCTTTGTCGGTCTAGGCATAAAATACGCAGCCACGTTTAACAAGGTTAGGGCCGTCGTTAGTATTGGATCAAAATACGCACATATGACAACGTCCAATCGGTAGGTAGCGAAGTACGTCCAAAAAGAACAGACAAAAGTCAAACCTGAAAAGGGGCTGGTGCATTGCCCATTGTAGGTGACTGCGGCCCATGATATGCCATAAAGCACTTATGACAAGAAAAGTCGCGGCGTGATGTATAACAGTCTCGGCAATAAGCGCGTGTTTGTAGCGGTATATGTCATGGTAAGTAAGATGAAAACGCTAAAGAATATTAAGGTAATTATAGGGGACAGCTGTGGATCAGTCCAGCCGTGTTATCCACAATTGATATTAAGTTAGTATGCTGTGTCGGTCAGGTGGAGTGTGCATTGTGTAAGTCAACAGCTGGCCGTGTTAGCTGAACTAGCGGCCGTCCACACGGATTGCGCAAGAACTCGGTTTTCCTCGGACTGAGTTCTGACCGAACCTGGACGCAGCTCGTATACGCGTTGGGAAAGGCATTAGGACATCAAAAGTGTGCCGAAATGAGATTTGTGTAAACATTGCTTAGCCGCTCCGAGGCCAAGGCTCGGCATTCAGTTTCGTTCCATGCCCCGAGCTCGGCCCACGGTCGATCAGTGGTGCGGACATGAAATCCGTCTTCGAGTTAGGCTTTGTTATCGTCGACGGCATGTTGCTCGATTAGGTGCAAGGTCTGAATAATAGCGGCAAAGGTCGCCACGTCTGTTATGAGAGTGGAAAAGTGCGGAACTACTGACGAAAACGAAAGATGTTGGAATAAAAAGGCTCCGAAGGGCAGTTCGGAATTCGCCAGTCGAACCTCCAGGACGGCGGCGCAGCTCGATTCAGATCTCGGGGCGGATCGCAAGAGGAGAGCCAGTCGTCAACTCGTAATTAGCCCAGGAGGAAAACCCAATCCTCATTGTAGCCGCTCCAAAACGGCAGGAGCATCACGGCACGACCATCAGACGGGATTTCTGTTGCGTAAGGAAGCTTTTTTAGTTCCTCAACTGGAATTCGTGAGTCGCTAAAAGGTGCAGGTGTTCGATCCTTGGTTATTTTTTCGCTGCTCCGGCTCTTCTCGCCGTCCACCGCGCTTTCATCATGTCCGACAGCTTCTTCCGGCCAGCGACCGTAAGTCCGGTGCGCTTTGGGTGTCGTCTTGCGCTGACCGTGGAATCGCCACTCCGTACGGTGGCGGATTTCGCCGGCTGCTGCCGTGTTGCCCAGCGAGCCTTCACCTGCTCCGAGATCTTTCGGAGGTGAGAGGCAGGCAGTTTGCCGCGCCGTCTATTCTTAAACGGAGTCGGCATCTCGCCTTCGCTATCTGCGGTGCGGCCGTTTGCTTCCGCACGCAATTCAGATCTCCCGATCAATCCCATCGCGCTCCGCTTCCAATCCCTTTATCGCCATCTCCAGTAATCGGTTGTTCATGAGCAAAGAAGGTAACATAATCTTTCTCACCGACAACAGGAGCGAAATGGCGATGTGGGATTTAATAATCGACAAAGTATCTATTGATGTTGCATCTGACCACTCTGACGAGCGTTTTACTATAACTATGGATCAGTCGAGCATTTGGGTTACCGGAGAGGAACTGCATGGCGAACCTCGCAAAATGCCGCTCGGGAAACTCGCATTGATCCTCGAGCGCGCTCTTTATCCAGAGAAATGATAGAAATGATCATCCAGTGTGGACTTATTACGGAGCCAACGGTTCCGGCATCCACGACCGAAATGTCCGGTATGCCAAAAGGCAAGGTAGGCCTCGGTCATAAGGGTCGAGAATGATAGGTGACGGGGAGAGATGGGCAACAAACTAACAGGAATCGTGCTTCGGCAGGGCGCTTGGTACGCCGTCGAACAAGGCGGTCGTTTACTGCAGTCGTCTGGCCTGCTTCTCAAAGCTGGCGATTTCTGTACTGCGGTCGGATTGGCAATGTTTGCCGGGGAGGAACTCGGCCGGTCAACCATACTTCGTAAATTGGCAGCACGCGCCGACTCCGGCGAATCGATCTCGCCGCAGGCCGTGCTAAATGCCTGTGAAGATCACGTCGAAAAACAACGGCTGGGAAACTTTGGCATTGAGTTCAACACAAATCGTGAGACCGGGCTCGGCAAGCTACTTGTGAAATCTTTTGACGCTCCAGTGGGTTCGAAAGAGCATCAGGACGCCGAAGCACAGATCAAGGAAGCCATGCAAGCCAAAGAAAAGCGACTGCCAAGCGAGCGGCACGATCTTCGTATGAGTGCCTTTTACGTCGACCTAACTGGCTCAGGTCAGTGGCGAAGGCCAAGCAGTATTGATCAAGAAACGGCCCAACGTGCAGTCCAAGAAGTGTTGAACAACTATTTGCCTGAACGCGACCGTCTGCTCACCGGGTTATCTGCTGCGGCGGATGTCAGCGAAATGGCCGAAGCTCTTGAGAAAATGAATCCTCAACCAAACCTTCCGGTTGTAACTCTTTAGCGTTCTCGCGAGTTGATTTCAAGGCAAACGGCGCCAGCTTGGTACGGCTGCTGGTCGAGCGGTCGAGGCTTGTTCGAGGGTCTCACGGATCCGCGAAGCAGGTTCTATGATCGAAAAATCATTCTCATTATTTGTGGCGATTTGTAACCCTACGACGGAAATGACACCCTTGATTTGGTCAAAATAGAACACAGGGCTTCCGCTGGTTCCCTTCTGGACAGCTCGATCAATTAAGAAAATGTCTTTTTCGTAAAACGCTTGTTGTTCGTCCGCGATTAGCCGCTCACCGGGAACTAAAGCGACAATGGCGGACCGATAAAACGGCCGTTGTTCCTTCAGCTCATACCCGATGCCGCCCGGAAATCCTGTAACAAGGACCGAAAGTGGTGCTTTCGGATCCACTTGTGCAAGCTGGCTGGTTTCTCCTGCCTGACAGGGACTGCAGGATCCAAAGACCCGCACATCGGCAAAGCTCGGAACGCCCGGCAATGGCGCCACGGCAACGTCGACACCATGCGACCCTTTCGAAGGACCTTCAGAATGAAATACCCACGCTCCTTTAGGGACCCAGAGCTCAACAGGCTCCAGAATTCCAGTATCGCGACGCGTTAAGGGCACACGTGCGCGAAGATTGGATGGAGCTTCCGCCACATGTCGCGCACTTACTAAATAAATCTTGTGATTATGCTCAATCAGGAAGCCTGTTCCGTTAGGGGAATAGCTACCGTCATATACTGCCTCCATCCGGAAGACAGCGGTCTTTAGCTGATCCTCAAGCGGTGGCGGCGACTGCGCCGCAACTACAATGGCCGTGGAAAAGATGACAAGGAGATTTCGGAATGTTGTTATCATCTGTACCTCGCAGGAAAAGTGCTTCAAAGGCTAATAAACAAACTAGCAATTATCGAGTTGTCTGGCCCGGACTTGGCTAATGGAAACAATTTATTAAGGTCACGGGACAGTTCGGGTCCGTTAAAGCGATTATCGGTTTGGCCCAGACCAAGCACAGCAAAGCCAGTCTTCATGCCACTAAAACGCCACCTCATCACGCAAATCCGTGACATGCAAACTCGTGACATCCGGATCCGTTTGGCGTATATCGTCCGTCCGCCACTTTGGAAGGGAATTGAAGCAGTGCAGGTAAAAGTCTTTATTCAAACGAAGCCGGCTCAAACGAAAGTAAACGGCCGACAGTCCGAGCTCGTAGGAATCGTTAATTGACGTAGGAGCATCGAACTATATCGTCTCCGGAATTGATGCTCGTCAGGCATCGGCCTTTATCATGTCATAAAATGGTTCATTACTCAGGCGTGCCTTGATCTGGACAAAATCTGTTGATGTGGTACGCTAATCATAAGGCTTTGCAATGACAGTTTTGGATGTTTCGTGTCGACTTGCTAGTCTGCAATCTTCTGGGGTCCCTGCGCTATGGTACACTGATCGTATAGTTTTCCTAGAAAACGGCTCTTGTTGCGTTCTTGAAAGCCTCCTTTCTCTTGTCGGATGATCAAAACTAAAATTAAGGAGGATTTGAGGTATGGACTTGCTGCCCGATGAGCTGCTCCACACGCTTCCGCCCCTGTTCTCTCATGAGAGCGAGACTGATCCGGTCGTCTACATAAAGGTTATTTGGCCGCCTAACATCGTTTACGTTACCGAAGGTGCGAAAGTCAGTGGTGACTTTATCTTTGGCGGTTACGAGTCAGGTTCAGAAGAAGGCTGGTGTTATTTTGCGCTTTCCAAACTGTCTGGTCAGGTTGCCCAATTTGGCTCGCATATTCGAAGAGAATCAGATTTTTTACCTCTTCCATTAAGCCAAGCCATCGCCCAACATCGTTCACGCCTGTAAACACAGGCTAGAAAGGAGCGTTTTTGCCCTTCGGCAGAACACTCCTTTTAAGTTTACGCGCGCGGCAGTGCGCCGGTGTGAGCGTCCGATGAACGTCTACCGGACGCGGCAGTTTCAAAAAACTCGAAATTGTAATCTGGCGATCCCGGACCATCCCGGACCACTGTTTACGCTGCGTTTTGAGCGTAGCTGTCTTCAACTAAAGATAGGATCATATCTCGGAACCGATAAAGCAAGAGGTCGAGAGCAACCACCGATATCTCGGCAAAGCCCGCCGTTGCTTCGTCCTGCATGCCGATACGTACCTCAACGAGCGCCTCTCTGACGATGGTAACGAGCCGTTGGCTGGAAATTTTGCCGACATGAGGTGCGAGATCTGCGACCAGTTTGGGAGCTATTGCCCAATCACCCGGCCAAATGCCTCGGGTCTTATTCATCCGATACGACTTATTTATAGTCTCTCGCATCGAACTCTCGAAGAGCGCAATTACGGACCGTACGCCGACGATATCCTTGACAGCCGCGTCTTCGTGCCAGAGGTCCTCAAGACCGGACAAAGTTACGTGGTGGAATTCATATACTGCGCACTCGCACACTTGTTCCTTTACTCGATCCGTCGCTGGATGATGCGCACGAGCGTAGTTTTTGGCTGCTCTCATGCCACTTGACACGAACTGTATAAGCACGCTGTTATCCACCGCGACCTTTTTGGCGACAGCTTCAATGACCTTTTTGCCTGCGGTGCCGGTGACAGAGAGCTCGCTCTCATTGCCTGTCGCCAAATATTCGACGACGGCTTGTTTGATTGTTGGCCAGGTGTCGCGATTGGCGTCCCGCAACGCGACAATTTGCATCGGGCACAAATCTGCTCCTTGCGAGTTTCTTTTCTTCCGCCACCCCGTAGGCCAGCTGAGTGCGCGCCTGCCGCGTTCGATTATCCAAGAGGCAAGGTGTAAATCACCGAGCCATATCCACACTCGTTGAACTAACAACAGTACAGCGGCTGAAAGTCTGGCGCCTGCCAACATCTCGATCTCCTTTCGCAAGTTCTGGGACTGATGCGGTATTCGTGCTCCCGATCGAATGCCTCAGAAGTGCACCCAACTTGTTTCTATGAGGCCTTTATGTAACCCCCTGTCGTGAAAGGAAATTAACGAATTCGTTTCAATTTAACGAGCGCTTTTAGCTTGGCTGCGGCAAACAATCAAGTCTGTGGGGAATATAAGGACATAACAAGAAATGGCCGGTCAAGAGTGGACAGTGAGCGACATTGCTAGCTTTAAACTCCAGTGATCGGCGAATCTATGTAAAAAGTTTGCAATAATTTTGCTCACGATTTGAGTGGCGCTCACATACCTGACGACTTCAGGGCTGGAAACACTTCTTCGAATCGCAATTCCGGTTTTTGCTGCTCGCGCCGCTTAGCATTAAGAGCGTTAAGATACCGGTGATAACTGACCCGGCTGGGGCCTTGAGACTCCTGTTCGATGCGCGCAACCGTCTTAACCGATACCTTTGCCGCCAAAGCAATTTCCACCTTCTTAAGCCCAGCGTCCTCTCGATAGTGCCATGCATTGTTTGGACGGGGTTTTGAATTGGTCAATTCATTCGGTCCGGCCGAACTGGGTACCGCGCCAACAGCGGTTTGCTCCATCGGTTGTTTTGCTTCCGATGTTCGAGAGTTGCGTTTTCTAGCCTTCTTCGGCGCCATAGATTTCATTTCCGGTTTTATCTGTAACAAACTCTCATTATCTTTCAATGTCCGCCATTGTCCAGTCAAGTCTTGTTTTGACTCATCACGACTGGCGTTTTCAGCGTTTGGCTATTTAGTTATGACAACACAGAATCCGGATAAATGCAGCCCGGTTCCATATTCGACTTCTAATATGAAGCGACCTTGTCAAGGGTGACGTAATTTCAGCCTGGTTTTCCTTTTGGAGGAGAACCAGGTTGGAACAACGCAAAGGGATGACAGGAGAGAAGCAGTTGCGACGATGGATCACTCTAATATCCGCGGGTCGAAACCGCATAGTTGTGATTCGTCGGGAGCCGCCTCGAACTGAGTACGCGGGTTGGGTCCGAAGACCGGACCGCACAAAAGTTAGGAGGATTCTCCTTTTCGTGCGCCCTCGTCCTGTCATCACTTTGCTTCCTGCTGCCGACAGCGGTGTGTCAGCAATTCGGATTCAGCCATTCCCTCGTAACCAGAAAAGTCTTCGGCATAGGCGACGGGACCAGTCCAGGCCGAGCGCAGCGAGCCGAAGGGGCGCCTGGACGGGCGGCGCCGGAGCCGTAGGATCGAGAACGAGGGAATGGCGGTCATGGCGATTACGCAGCAGGCTGGGTTTTCAAACCCGCCTCCGTTTTAACCGCAATGGCCCATATGAAACCCAGCAACTCACGACCAATCGCCGTGACAATCTGGGGCTTGTTCTTACCCCGAGCCTTTTGTCTCTTCAGCAGGAACCCGCAGATATTGGGGCGATGCTGGTAGCACCACGAACTCTCGACGACAATCCGTCTCAGATGAGCATTACCCGCTTTGGTAATGCCGCCCCGCAGGATGCGGTTCCCGCTGGAGTGTTCGCTGGAAACAAGACCGCTATAACTCATCAGTTGTCGCGGGCTGCTGAAGCGGGACAGCGAGCCGAGTTCGGAAACGATACTGACAGCAGCAAGCTGGGCGATGCCGCGGAGGGCCTGCAGCGATTCCACAATCAGACGGATCTCGGTGGGTGCGACGCGGATGGCATCGTCGATGGACTTGTCGAGCCGTTGGATCCGTTCGGCCGTCCGATCGACTTCATAAACGTAATCCTGGAAAGCCGCCTCCTGTGCCGGTTGATCAAAGTGAACGTGAGTCCTCAGCCAGGTCATGTGTTTTTGCGTCCAGTACTTTTTGATGTCCGCGGGCGGTTTGAAGCCGTGTCGAAGGAGAAACTTTCCCAAACGTTGACGCGCTCGTTGTTGGTCTTGTTTGGCGTCTTCCCGAGTTCGGACCAGATCGCGCAACGCTTCATGGGCCGCATCGGGAATCCACACTGGTGTCAGATCGCCGGCGCGATAGCTTCGAGCCAGCTTTTCCGCATCACGACGGTCCGTCTTGACGCGATCTCCGGGTTTGCTGGGTATCAAACTGGGGGCAATGACTTCACAAGCGATGCCCAGTTGCGTCAGCTGCCAGTACAAGACATAGCCGGTTGGCCCCGCTTCGTAACACGCGCGGAGTTGGGAGGCTGGACCCAGTTTGTTAACCATCTTTCGGATCGATTCGAGCCGATTCGGAATGACTCCGACCGACCGGA
>JACXTT010012122.1_pt1 | contig 11452 bp, 9 predicted proteins | sample 9270951 | NCBI WGS metagenome assembly JACXTT01 (sample SAMN15532306, study PRJNA645909) | rock metagenome | isolation source: weathered quartz diorite | place: Puerto Rico | collected 2017-06-21 | reverse complement strand
GTCTGTTCTCCTTTCTTTTGAATTGAAGGGCTGGCCGGGGCAGGGCTGGATCGTGCGCTTTTGGATCATCACCTTGGGGCTGGTGCTGACGGGTTTGGCGACATTGAAGCTGGGATGATAGGAATGGCGCGCAAAACTTCGCCTGCAAGAACTCTCCCGCCTGAGGCAGGAAATCGCGCCGCGCCGCGTGAAGGCCGCACTGTGATTGTCGGTCTCGGCAAGACCGGGCTCTCCAGCGCGCGCTTCCTGGCGCGGCGCGGCGTGTCGGTGCTGGTCACCGACAGCCGTATGCAGCCGCCGGGCCTGCACGAGTTGCAGCAGGAATTGCCCGAGGTGCCGGTCTCGCTGGGCGCTTTCAACAGCGAGGCCTTGCTGCGCGCCGAGCAGATCCTCATCAGCCCCGGCGTGTGGTTGCGCGAACCTGCGGTCGCCGCCGCCGTGGCGCGCGGCACGCCGGTGATCGGCGACATCGAGCTATTCGCCCGCTACGCGCGCGCGCCGGTCATCGCCATCACCGGCGCCAACGGCAAGAGCACTGTCACCACGCTGGTTGGCGCGATGGCGGCGCGCGCCGGTCTCGATGTGCGGGCGGGCGGCAACCTCGGCACGCCCGCGCTGGACTTATTACCGGCCAGCGGCGCAACGCCCGATCTTTACGTGCTGGAGCTGTCCAGCTTCCAGCTCGAAACCACCTGGAGTCTCGATGCCGCCGCCAGCGTGGTGCTCAATATCAGCCCCGATCACATGGACCGCTACAACGATCTTTCGGAATACGTGCAAGCCAAGCAGCGCGTCTATCGCGGTCACGGTGTGATGGTGATCAACCGCGACGATGCGCTGGTGAGCGGCATGGCGGAGCCGGGACGGCGGCAACTGGGCTTTACGCTGGGCGCGCCGCAGCACGGCGACTTTGGACTCATTGAGCGTGATGGAGAGGCCTGGCTCAGTCACGGCGCGCGACAGCTTATCGCGCTGCGCCAGGTGCGTATCCAGGGTAGCCACAATATCGCCAACGCCCTGGCTGCCCTCGCCCTAGGCCATGCTATGGATATACCACTCGCCGCGATGCTCGAGACGCTGCGCGAATTTCCCGGCCTGCCGCATCGCAGTCAGTGGGTGGCGGAACAGAACGGCGTGCGTTGGGTGAACGACTCCAAGGGCACCAACGTGGGCGCGACCAGCGCGGCCTTGCAAGGTCTGGCGGCAACGCTCGGCGCCGGACGCATCGTGCTGATCGCCGGCGGCGAGGGCAAGGGCGCGGATTTTACAATGCTGCGCACGCCGGTCGATGCGCACGCCCGCGCCGTGGTGCTGATCGGACGCGACGCCTCCATCATCGAGGCCGCGCTCAAAAATTACAGCTTCGATGGGCAAGGACGCCCAAGTGTCGCGGGGACAGGACGTCCAGGAGCGACCATCAGTCGCGCCAGCGATATGCAAGACGCGGTGCGGCAGGCCGCGCGCCTCGCCCAGCCGGGCGACGCCGTGCTGCTGTCGCCGGCCTGCGCCAGCTTCGACATGTACAGCGGCTACGCCGAACGCGGACAGGTGTTCATGGACGAAGTGGCGGATTACCTCGAAGCGGGGCGGCACAATTAATATGCGCGTACCCGCGGCCATCCCCAACGATCAGCTCCCGAGACCCGACGCCTGGCTGTTCGGTGCCGCCGCGCTGCTGGTGGGACTGGGGCTGGTGATGGTGGCATCCACCACCATCACGGCGGCCGACCGTCACTTGGGCCAGCCATTTTATTATCTGGCGCGTCAGGCCGCCTATCTCGGCGTGGGTTTGGTCATCGCTCTCGTGGTGTCCTCCGTGCGCCTGGTGTATTGGGAAAGGCTGGGGCCAGTGTTATTGGTGGCGGGATTTTTGTCGCTGCTTCTGGTGTTCATCCCGGGCATCGGCAAACAGGTAAACGGCAGCTACCGCTGGCTCGCGCTCGGGCCGGTCAAATTGCAACCATCGGAGCTGGTCAAGCTCAGCGTCGTGGTGTATCTGGCCGGTTATCTGGTGCGGCACGGTGAGCAGGCGCGCACCACGATACTCGGTTTCATTACTCCGATGTTATTAATCGCGCTCATCGCCGCGTTATTGCTGAGGGAGCCCGATTTCGGCGCCGCGGCGGTGATTACCGCGACTGCGCTGGGTCTCATGTTTCTCGGCGGTGTGCGGCTGTCGCTGTTCGGGCTGCTGGTCGCCGCCGCCGGAGCAGCGCTCGCCGCGCTGGCGGTCGCCGCGCCCTACCGGCTGGAACGTCTGAGCGTTTTTTTGAACCCGTGGGCCGATCCGCTCAAAGGCGGCTTTCAACTCATCCAAGCCCTGATCGCCTTCGGGCGCGGCGAGTGGTGGGGCGTGGGTCTCGGCGCGAGCATTCAGAAATTGTTTTATCTCCCCGAGGCGCACACCGATTTTCTGTTCGCGGTGCTGGCCGAGGAATTGGGGTTGGCGGGGGCGCTGGCCGTGATACTGCTATTCGCGCTGTTGGTGTGGCGCATCTTTGCGCTGGGGCGCCGTGCCGAGCTCGCCGGGCATCGCTTCGCCGCCTATCTCGCCTATGGCCTGGGGTTATGGACTGCCTTGCAGTCGTTTATCAACATCGGCGTCAACACCGGGCTGCTCCCCACCAAGGGGCTCACCCTGCCGCTGTTGAGTTACGGCGGCAGCAGCCTGGTGGCGAGCTGCATCGCGCTGGCATTGTTGTGGCGCGTGGACTATGAACTGCGCGAACCGCCGCGGCTGCGGGCGCGCCGCGCACCGGTAATAGCCTCGCAAGGGCGCGAGTTGCGAGGCAGCCAGCGCCACGCCGCGGATGACACAGCCGGGCGACTGCGCCAAGCGGGTTTGTGAATAGGGGTGCCTGGCAATGCGAGTATTAATCATGGCGGGCGGCACCGGCGGACATGTGTTTCCGGCGCTCGCCGTGGCCGAACAGTTGTGCGCACAAGGTCACGAGGTGTTGTGGCTCGGCACGCGCGCGGGGCTGGAGGCCAAGGTGATTCCGCCCACCGGTATTCCGCTCGCCTTTATCTCTATCAGCGGGCTGCGCGGCAAGGGCTGGTGGAGCGGGTTGCTGGCGCCTTATAAACTGGGCATCGCCTTTTTGCAAAGCCTCGCCCTCTTGATAAGACTCAAGCCCGGCGTGGTGCTGGGTATGGGCGGCTTCGTCGCGGGACCGGGCGGGTTCAGCGCCTGGCTGCTGGACAAGGCCTTGGTCATACATGAACAAAATGCCGTCGCGGGTCTTACCAACCGCTGGCTCGCCCCGCTCGCCGACAAGGTGCTGGAGGCCTTCCCGGGCAGCCTGGCGAAAAAATACCAGCCTGTCCACACCGGCAATCCGGTACGCACCGCCATCGCGCAGTTGCCCAACCCCGAGCAGCGCCTGGGCGGACGTAACGGTGCGCTGCGGCTATTGGTGTTGGGCGGCAGCCTGGGCGCACGGGTGCTGAATGAAACATTGCCCTTGGCCCTGCAACAGTTGCGCGCACACTGCGCCGTCGAGGTCCGCCATCAAGCGGGGGCCAGGCATGTTGAGGATGCACAAAACCGTTATGCCGCGGCGGGTATCGCGGCGCGTATCACCCCCTTCATTGAAGACATGGCCGAGGCCTACGCCTGGGCGGATCTTGTCGTGTGCCGGGCCGGCGCCTTGACCGTTGCCGAACTCAGTTGCGCGGGGCTCGCTTCCATATTAATCCCCTATCCGTTCGCCGCCGACGATCATCAAGCCGCCAATGCGCTTTATCTGGAGCAGCACGGTGCGGCGTACCTGCTGCCGCAGGATACGCTCACGCCTGCCGCGCTCGCCGAACTGCTCAAGACCTTGTGTAACGCCCGCCAGCGCCTGCTGGAAATGGCTCAAGCCGCGCGGCGTCTGGCGCGCCCCGAAGCCGCGGCGCGGGTGGCCGAACTGTGCCTGGAGGCGGCTCATGCCTGAGCGGCCAAAACTGAGGCAGGCCCTGCGCATGGGTCACACCCAACACATACACTTCGTCGGTATCGGCGGCGCCGGCATGGGCGGCATCGCCGAGGTGTTGCTCAACCTCGACTACAGCGTGTCCGGCTCCGACATCCATGAAAACGCCGTGACCCGCCGCCTCGCCGGGTTGGGTGCGCGCATCGCCATCGGTCATGATGCGCGTCACGTCGCCGACGCGGACGTGGTGGTCGTCTCCACGGCCATCGGTGATGACAATGCCGAACTGCGTGCCGCGCGCAGCCGGCGTATTCCGGTGATCCCGCGCGCCGAGATGCTGGCGGAATTGATGCGCTTCCGTTACGGCATCGCCGTCGCCGGCACCCACGGCAAGACCACCACGACCAGCCTCATCGCCAGCCTGCTCGCCGAGGGCGGGCTCGACCCCACCTTCGTGATCGGCGGGCGCTTGAACAGCGCGGGGACACACGCGCGCCTCGGCGCGGGACAGTATCTGGTGGCCGAGGCCGACGAGAGCGATGCCTCGTTCCTGTACCTCCAGCCGATGGTTGCGGTGGTCACCAACATAGACGCCGATCACATGGAAACCTATGGCGGTGATTTCAACAAACTGCGCCAGACCTTTGTCGAATTCCTCCATCACCTGCCCTTTTACGGTCTCGCGGTACTGTGCCTGGACGACCCGGTGGTGCGCGAGATTGTGCCGCAGGTAGCACGGCCGCTGCTTACCTACGGCCTCGGCGAGGCTGCCGACGTGCACGCGAGCAACATCCGCCAAGACCGCGCCTGCACGCACTTCGCGGTGAGCCGCGCGGCAATGCAGGACCTGCACGTCACCTTGAATATGCCGGGTCAGCACAATGTGTTGAACGCCCTGGCCGCCATCAGTGTCGCGCAGGAACTCGGTGTGTCCGACGCCGCGATTCAAAAAGGTCTTGCCAATTTCCAGGGCATCGGCCGACGCTTTCAGGTGTACGGCGAGATCGTCACGGCGGCGGGCGAGATCATGTTGATTGACGACTACGGCCATCACCCGCGCGAGATCGGCGCGACCCTGCAAGCGATCCGCGCCGGCTGGCCGGAACGGCGTCTGGTGGTGGCCTTTCAGCCGCACCGCTACACCCGCACCCGCGACCTGCTCGATGACTTCGCGCGCATTCTCTCCGAGGTCGAAGTGCTGGTGTTGTGCGAGGTCTATGCTGCGGGCGAGGCGCCTATCGCCGGGGCCGACGGCCGCGCCCTGGCCCGCGCCATCCGCGCGCGCGGCAAGAACGAACCGGTGCTGGTGGAACGCGCGGCCGATCTCCCCGGTATCCTGCCCGGCCTGCTGCATGCCGGAGATATCTTACTCACCCTGGGCGCCGGCGACATCGGCGCGGTGGCGGCAAATCTGCCGCAAATGTTGGCGACGCGGAACGGCAGCATCAGCCCGTTCGGCAAGCGCGCCACGAAACAGGGCAACGGGGCATGAATGTGGCGCGTGAAATTTCACAAGCTGTGGAAGCGGCGACGCTTGTGTTGCGCGGGACCTTACGTGAGAACGAACCCATGGCACGTCACACCAGTTGGCGTGTGGGCGGTCCTGCGCAACACTTTTTTCAGCCCGCCGATAGGGACGATCTCGCCGTGTTTTTAAGACAGCTGCCGGAGGGCGAGCCGCTGACGTGGTTGGGGCTGGGCAGCAATCTATTGGTGCGCGACGGCGGCATCCGCGGCGCCGTGGTCGCGCTGAGCGGCCTGCTCAATCAGCTGGAACAGAGCGGCCCGCACACGCTGCGCGCCGAGGCGGGAGTCGCCTGCGCCAAGGTTGCGCGTTATAGCGCGCGCCTGGCTTTAAGCGGCGCGGAATTTCTGGCCGGCGTTCCCGGCACCCTGGGCGGCGCGCTCGCCATGAACGCGGGTGCCTTTGGCGGCGAGACGTGGCAGATCGTTAAGGAGGTCGAGACCATAGACCGGCAGGGTGCGATCCGCAAGCGCAGCCCACAGGATTATGAAATTGGTTACCGGCATGTGGCTTTAAGAGGCGAGGGGCGAGGGGCAAGGGGTGAGGGGTTAGCGGAAGAGTGGTTCATCGCCGCCGAGTTGCAGTTGCAAGACGGCGCGCGCGAAACGGCGCAGCGACGCATCAAGGAATTGCTGGAGAAGCGCAACCAAACCCAGCCCACCAATCAGCCCAACGCCGGTTCGGTGTTCCGCAACCCGCCCGACGATTACGCGGCGCGACTGATTGAGGCTTGCGGGCTCAAGGGACTGTGCATCGGTGGGGCGTGCGTCTCCGCCAAGCACGCCAATTTCATTGTCAACAGCGGAGCCGCCAGCGCGGCGGATATCGAGGCGCTGATCGAAAAGATCGCCAATACTGTTGAACAACGGCACGGTGTGCGTCTGATTCCGGAGGTACGCATCGTGGGGGAGCGCGCATGAGCAAGGTCAACTCCGCGCGTGAGTTCGGCAAGGTCGCGGTGCTCATGGGCGGCTTGTCCGCCGAGCGCGAGGTCTCGTTGAAGAGCGGCACCCGCGTGCACGAAGCGTTACGCACGCAGGGTGTGGACGCGCACGCCATAGATGCCGGTGAGGATGTGTTGCATGTTTTGGAAAACGGGCAATTCGATCGGGCGTTTATCGCCTTGCACGGGCGCGGCGGTGAAGACGGCACGCTGCAAGGCGCCCTGGAGATGCTGGGAATTCCCTACACCGGAAGCGGCGTGCTGGGCTCGGCGCTGGCCATGGACAAACGGCGCTGTAAATATGCCTGGCTGGGTGCGGGCTTGGCGACGCCGGAGTTCGCCGTACTCGATGCGCGCAGTGATTTCAGCGCCGTCGTCAAGACCTTGGGTCTGCCGCTGATCGTGAAACCGGCGAATGAAGGCTCCAGCATCGGCATCACCAAGGTCACCGCGGCTGATCAATTAGCGGACGCCTGGAGCGCCGCCGCCCGTTACGACCACAGCGTGATCGCCGAGCGTTGCATAGCCGGCCCCGAATACACCGCGAGCCTGCTAGGCACCGAGGCGCTGCCGCTGATCCGCCTGGAAACGCCGCACGCCATTTACGATTACGACGCCAAATATCACGCCGACAGCACCCGCTATTTTTGTCCTTGCGGCTTACCAGCCGAACAGGAACAGGCATTCCGGCAACTCGCGCTGCGCGCGTTCGAGGTATTAGGGTGCAGCGGCTGGGGGCGGGTGGATTTTTTATGCGACGCGGCCGGTAAGCCGTGGCTGATAGAGGCCAACACCGTGCCCGGCATGACCGACCACAGCCTGGTGCCGATGGCGGCGCGCGCCGCGGGGATCAGTTTCGAGGCGCTGGCATGGCGCATTTTGGAAGCTACGCTCAGCGCGTCGAGCAGGTCGCTCCTGCGCGTGCTGCGCCCGCGACATTAATACGTCGGAGGAAAACTGTTATGTCTCGTAATGCCATCAGAGATCACCGTCACATTAAACATGCTCCTATAGTGTCGGACGCCCAAGTGGCGCGGGGACAGCACGTCCGGGGGCGGCTGGATGCAAGCCGCGCGCGCAACGACGTGGGGCATGTCCTCGGCGACATCGAAGAGCCCATCCAGCGTTCGGTGCGCGAGTTCAGGGCCGTGCCTCACAAGGCCGACGCCACCGCTGCGAGCAAGCACTGCGTGCCGGATTACCTCTGGCCAAACAGACGCCCGCCGCATCCGGCGGCCGCGCCCGCCGACTTGCCTCGGGAAGAGCCGCCTCCGTTACACACGCAACGCATTACAGCCGCGGCTAAGTCCCGGCCGCTACTGCGCTGGGTATTCACGGGACTGTTGACCGCGCTGCTGCTCGCCGGGGCGGCGTGGGGGATCATTACGCTGCGCGATCCCGCGACGCTGCCGATTAGAGCGGTCAAAGTCGAGGGACGCTTTACCCATGTAACCGCCCAGACCCTGCAGCAGGCCGTCGCGGACGCGGCGACGGGCGGCTTCCTCAGCGTCAATGTGGACGCCATCCGCCGCGCCGCCCTGAGCCTCCCCTGGGTACACAGCATCGCTGTGCGGCGTGTGTGGCCCGATACCTTGCGCCTTACCGTCACCGAACATATCGCCGTCGCGCGCTGGGGCGAGCAGGGCTTAATCAATGCCGACGGCGCTGTGTTTACACCCGACCCCTCCAGCTTCCCGCCCGGTTTGCCGGAACTGCGCGGCCCGGCGGGGACGGAGGGTACGGTGCTCAACCAGTACCGCGCCATGAGTCAGGCCCTCGCCCCCTTGAAGCGGCGTGTTGCACGCCTGGAGTTGGATGAGCGCCGCGCCTGGCGTCTCTTTATGGACAGCGGCATGGAACTCGTGCTCGGCCGCGAGCAAGCCGAGGTGCGTCTGCAACGTTTCATCGCCATTTACCCGGCGCTGCAGGCTGCCGAGCCGCCGGGAATCGCGCGGGTGGACATGCGTTACAGCAACGGCTTTGCGCTGCAACGGAAGCTCAATCCGCAATAAGGGATCTCTGATTTATTCAGAGTTTCCGTGCGATGCAGGCGGCATCGCCATTTTTCAAATACGCAAGTATTTGAAAAATGAAGAAAAGCACCATAATTAATCATATGGCCGCATTTTTGCTTTTTGCCGGGCAGGACGCCTCAACATCAGCGACCGTGCTCTGATAATTCCATGGATGGAATTATTCAGAGCGTCCATAAGAGAACGATTCGTTAGATTTTTAGGAGCCAAGATGTCGAAAAAGATTGAAAAAGACCTGATTGTCGGACTGGATATCGGCACCTCCAAGGTGGTCGCCATCGTCGGCGAAATCACTCCCGACAACCAGATCGAAATCATCGGCATCGGCTCGCACCCGTCGCGCGGCCTCAAGAAAGGCGTGGTAGTCAACATCGAATCCACCGTGCAATCCATTCAGCGCGCCGTGGAAGAGGCCGAGCTCATGGCCGGCTGCCGCATCCATTCGGTCTATGCAGGCATCGCCGGCAGCCACATACGCAGCCTCAATTCGCACGGCATCGTGGCGATCAGCGACCGGGAAGTCAGCGCGACCGACGTGGATCGTGTGGTGGAGGCGGCGCGCGCGGTGGCGATCCCGGCCGATCAAAAAATCCTGCACGTGCTACCGCAGGAATTCATCATAGACAACCAGGAAGGCATCCGCGAACCGATCGGCATGTCCGGCGTGCGCCTGGAGGCCAAGGTGCACATTGTCACCGGCGCGGTGAGTGCGGCGCAGAACATCATCAAGTGTGTGCGCCGCTGCGGCCTGGAGGTGGACGAGGTCATCCTCGAACAGCTCGCCTCCAGCTACGCCGTGCTCACCGACGACGAAAAGGAATTGGGCGTGTGTCTGGTGGACATCGGTGGCGGCACCACCGACATCGCCGTATTCTGCGAGGGAGCCATCCGTCACACCGCGGTAATCCCCATCGCCGGCGACCAGGTCACCAACGACATCGCCGTCGCACTGCGTACCCCCACCCAGTTCGCCGAAGAGATCAAGATCAAATACGCCTGCGCGCTGACGCAACTCGCACTCGCCGAGGAGACCATCGAAGTGCCGGGCGTCGGCGATCGCCCCTCGCGCAGGCTCGCGCGCCAGACTCTGGCCGAAGTGGTGGAGCCGCGCCTGGAAGAATTGTTCACCCTGATCCAGGCAGAACTCAGGCGCAGCGGCTTCGAAGACCTGATGGCCGCGGGCGTTGTGCTCACCGGCGGCAGCTCCAAGATCGAGGGCGCGGTGGAGCTGGCCGAAGAAATCTTTCACATGCCGGTACGCCTCGGCATTCCCCAATATGTCGTCGGTCTGGTGGACGTGGTGCGCAACCCCATCCACGCGACCGGCGTCGGCCTGCTGTTATTCGGTCAGCAGCAGAAACACACCCGCAAGGGCGAGGGCAACAGCAAGTTGGGAATGAAAGGAATGTGGACGCGGATGCGGAGTTGGTTTCAGGGCAATTTTTAGAACAACAGTAACAAGTTGCAAGTAGCAAAAGATTTGTATTTTTTCTTGTCACTTGCTACTGGTCACTTGCCACTTTTTTAAATAGGAGGACACACCATGTTTGAACTAGTAGACACTTACACACCCAACGCCGTCATCAAGGTTGTCGGCGTCGGCGGCGGCGGCGGCAACGCCGTGCAACACATGGTCTCGGCCAACATCGAGGGCGTGGACTTCATCTGCGCCAACACCGATGCGCAGGCGTTGCGCAACTCCTCGGCGCGTACCGCGTTGCAGTTGGGCGCGACGATTACCAAAGGCCTGGGCGCAGGGGCCAATCCCGAGGTCGGCCGCCAGGCCGCGATGGAAGATCGTGATCGCATCATCGAGGTGATCGAGGGCGCCGACATGATCTTCATCACCGCCGGCATGGGTGGCGGCACCGGTACCGGCGGCGCGCCGGTAGTCGCGCAAATTGCCCGCGAGCTCGGTATCTTGGTAGTTGCGGTGGTCACCAAACCGTTTCCCTTTGAGGGCAACCGGCGCTTGCAGACAGCCGAGAACGGCATCAAGGAACTGAGCCAATACGTGGACTCGCTGATCACCATTCCCAACGAAAAGCTGCTCTCCGTGCTCGGCAAAAACATCAGCATGATCGAGGCCTTCAAGGCCGCCAACAATGTGTTGCTGGGCGCGGTGCAGGGCATCGCCGAACTTATTACCCGGCCCGGTCTCATCAATGTGGATTTCGCCGACGTGCGCACCGTAATGTCCGAGATGGGCATGGCCATGATGGGCTCCGGCGCCGCGCGCGGTGAAGACAGGGCACGCAAGGCCGCCGAGGCCGCTATTGCCAGCCCGCTGTTGGAGAACATCAGTCTCGCCGGCGCGCGCGGCATTCTCGTCAACATCACCGCCGGCATGGACATGTCCATCGGAGAGTTCGATGAGGTGGGTAACACCGTCAAGGATCTCGCCTCCGACAACGCCACCATCGTGGTCGGCACCGTGCTCGATCCCGAGATGAACGATGAACTGCGCGTCACCGTGGTCGCCACCGGCCTGGGGGCCCAGGAAAAATTCGACGAGCGCCCGGTCAAACTGGTGCAACGCAACAGCAGCGGCACCGTGGACTACGGCCAGCTAGACCGCCCCACCGTCATCCGCAACCAGGCCGCGGGCGAGCGCCATGCAGTGGGTCAGGATGCTAACTTGGACTATCTCGACGTCCCGGCCTTCTTGCGGCGCCAGGCGGATTAGCAGGTTGGTATAAAGCGCCACCCGGTTAGGCATAAACCATGTGGCTGCGTCTGCCCGATATACCGCCAACGAGCCTTGAGCTGTGGATATTTACTTATAAGTCAATAAGTATAACTACACTTCCCGCTATGTCCCCGCCCCCTATGTAGAGGGCGGGACAGAGCCTGCCCCGGACTTGATCCGGGGGTGGGGGTAGGTAAAACAGGGTATTTACTCAGGAGTCACATCCTTAGGGAACCTCTGATTAAGTCAGAGGTTCCTGCGCTGCAGGGAAGAGCGCAGCGAAGGGTTCCACCGCCATTTTTCAATTACGCATGTAATTGAAAAATGAAGAAAAGCACCATAATT
>JACXTT010012121.1_pt1 | contig 11452 bp, 11 predicted proteins | sample 9270951 | NCBI WGS metagenome assembly JACXTT01 (sample SAMN15532306, study PRJNA645909) | rock metagenome | isolation source: weathered quartz diorite | place: Puerto Rico | collected 2017-06-21 | reverse complement strand
ACCGAGATCTCCTGAAACCTGAGCATCTCCGGGATGAAGAAGAGACCACTCCAAACGCGCATTATGACGTGATGACACGGTCGAGCAAGCGTTCAAAGTTCAAGAGTCAATCGTGCCCATCCTGCCCAGCCGGTAATCGTCGATCGCCTGTCGGATTTCCGACTGCGTGTTCATCACAAACGGTCCATAGCGCGCGATTGGTTCATCTAACGGCACTCCCGCGATTAACAACACTTCAAGCACGGTATTCGCGTTCTCAGGATTCTCGATGGTCACCTCATCGCCGTCTTGCCCAAACAAAACCATCTGTCCGTCCATCGCTTGTTCACCTTCGATACCGAAAGCGCCGGCTCCGTCAATGATGTAGGCGAAGGTGTTGTACTCCCGCGGAACCGGCTGCGACACGCGGCCGCCCGGCTGAAGCGTGAAGTGCAGGTACACGATCGGAGTCACCGTCTCGATCACAGCTCGAGCACCGAGCGCCTCGCCCGCGATCACTCGCACCGTAACGAGTCCATCCTTAGTAAGTGCTGTGGGGATTCTTGCCGACGGTATCTCCTGATAACGCGGCCGCATCATCTTATTTTGGCGCGGCAGGTTCACCCATAGTTGGAAGCCGTGCAGTGTGCCGCCTTCTCGCTGGAACTCTGCTGAAGGCATCTCCGAATGGATGACGCCCGCGCCGGCGGTCATCCACTGTACGTCGCCAGCGTTCAACTTTCCCGAATGCCCTTGCGAATCCTTATGCTCCATTTCACCGGACATCAAATAGGTCACCGTCTCAAATCCGCGATGCGGGTGATCCGGCGCGCCCTTCGCGTTGCCCGGAGCGACGGTCATCGGTCCCATTTCATCGAGAAGCAGGAATGGATCGAACTCCGAGAATGTCGGCTTCGGGAACGGTCGGCGCACGAGAAAGCCCGCGCCCTCCAGCGTCTCGATACTGTTGACGATTCCCGCTACCGTGCGTGCCCGTTTGTTGTTTGACTCTGACCCTTCGACTAGTTTAGTCGCTTCCACTTGTTCGTCCTCCTTCTAATCTTTCATCTTATTCCAACCCGGTTATCGGCCTTTCGTTGCCGGCAGCCTTAGGCAAACGCAAGAAACGTCGGACGGCGAAGCGCCCCGGGCCGGCGATTACGATGGGCAGCAGCGCTCCAATAGCCAGCAGGTGATACTCGAATCCCTCTCCGGGCTGGTTGCCGGCCCAGTTCATAAAGAAACCGAATTGTGCGTGAACCGTGGTGATGGCTCCAAGCATGATGATAATGATTGACGCCGCCGAGAAGCGCGAAAGAAACCCAAGGATGAGCCCCAGCCCGCCAAAGAACTCGCCTAGGGTAACCAGATACCCTAAAGGACCCATCATCTGGACGATTGCCGAAAGTCCAGGCCCGCCGAATGCGCCGAGTTTCTGTGCGCCGTGAGCCATGAAGATCACGCCGGCAAAAACCCGGGTGATCAGCAGCGCCCAATCAACAACAGAACGATCGCGAATTGTACTGTCAGTTTCCATAACATTCCCTCCTATTCCGACTTGGTTGCACCGTCACGACTTTACGAGGCGCCCTCACTCTTTTCTGATGCGCCTGCCGCCTCATACCCGATCTTTTTCAAAAGTCGGATGAGCGTCTTGCGCTCCGCCCTGGTTAGGGAGGCCTCCGCGAGTCCTTCCATGTCGGCGGCGTGATCGGCGTAGACGCGTGTGATTACCTTTCTTCCTTCTTTCGTCAAATGAACTATCCTCGCCCTCCGGTCGGTGCCGTGCGCGCGCCGCTCCACCAACCCTCTCGTCGCCAGGCGGTCAACGGCAACCGTAATTGAGCCGCTCGTCAGCAAAACTTTTTTCCCGATCTCATTAACAGGTAGCGGGCCCTTGTGCAGTAGGGCTTCGAGCACAGCAAAGTCGCTGCCACAGAACTCCAACTCCGATATGCTCTTTTCGGCATAGGCCTCAACCGCCCGCGCTGCCTTCCACAGCACCAGAAAAACGTGAACCCCGCTGCCCCCGCTCAATGATTCAAGATTCTCTACGCTCATCTCTATAACCGCCCAAAAAAATCTATCTTGAAATCAAGATACTTTAGTTCAAGATTATTGTCAAGGGGGAGGAAAAGAGCCAGATGCGTCGTCTTGCCCGGCAGAGTGATGCGATAGATGGGTTGCGCGACGCAGCTTCGCGAAGAATGGGGGCGGATTTGCCTTGAGCGGAGGGCGGTGACTTAAACTGTAGTTCCGCAGCGTGAGAACATGTCAAGCGATTAGATTTTCAATCCTAACCGGCAGTTCGCGTACATAAACGCCCGTTGCATGATGTACCGCGGAGGTGATCGCAGCGGCAACGCCGGCCAGGCCGATCTCACCTATTCCTCGCGCACCGAGCTGGTTGATCTCCTTGTCTGGGTAGTCGAGGAAGATCACGTCGATGGGCGGTGCGTCCGCATTTACAGTCACCATATAATCGGCGAGATTGCTGTTGATGGGTGCGCCGTTCTGCGGATCGTAAGTCGTTTCTTCGAATAGCGCCATGCCGATGCCCATGACCACGCCGCCCTGGATCTGGTTCCGGCCGGCAAGCGGGTTCAAAATCCGGCCTGCATCCATCACCGTGACGACGCGGCTGACGCGAAGTCGCGCGATCTCCGGTTGCCATGTCACTTCGACAAAGTGGCAGCCGAATGAGTGAGTAGAGAACCTTTGCCCAGGAGCAAGAAACGTCTGCTCACCCTTGCCAGCCCCTGAGACCAGCCTGACATTGGCGCGGCGGAGCACATCAGAGAACGGAACGCCGTTGGCGGGACCTTCGGCCTTCGCGAAAACACGTCCACCTTGAAGCGCTAGGTCGTCGGGTTTGTGTCCGACGAAAGGTGACCCTGGAGTCGTGACGGCAATGATCAGCAGCGATGCGATCGCCTGGTCGGCTGCTGCGAATAGGGGAGGGATCAATGACTCGGTTGCCATCGAGGCGCCAGAGATGGGACCGTCTGGCAGCGAGGTATCCCCCAGTACGACGTCAACCTTGTCGAGCGGAACGCCTGTCTTCTCCGCCGCAAGCTGCGCCATGATCGTATAGGTGCCCGTACCGATGTCCTGCGTGGCCGAGGCGACCCGAACGGTGCCGTCATCTCGCAGTTGAACGTTGCCTTCAGCTGCGAACCGCGCAGCCGGCCAGGCGGCTCCGGCCACTCCCCATCCCAGCGCCAAACCATCGCGTTTCATCGAACCGATTGCCGGGTTGCGCTTCGACCAACCGAACTTCTCCGCGCCCACATTCAGGCACTCAACGTAGTGGCGCGATGAAAAAGGGAGGCCATTCGACTCGTCGATCTTCGGCTCGTTCAGGATGCGGAACTGGACGGGATCGATCTTGAGCCGGTCCGCCATCTCGTTCATTGCTGATTCCGTCGCATAGAGTCCGGGCACCGCGCCGGGACCGCGCATGTCAGCCGTCGCGCCGATGTTCCGCCTCGCACGTCCAAAACTAACGCGAAGGTTCGGCACGCTGTAATGGAATGGCGTAGGCTCGCCACAGTCTTCGTGGTAATCGTCAAGCATCGACATGTGATACACGTAGTCGTGCATGAGCGAGACTAGCTTGCCATCTCGGGTTGCGCCCAAACGCGTACGCTGCTGAGTGCGCGCCCGATGCCCGACCGCCTGAAACATCATTTTGCGGCTGACGACTAGCTTAACCGGTTTGCCGAGCTGCCGGGCCGCTGCCACAGTAAGCGGCACATGCGTCCAGGGATAGAGTTTGCCGCCGAACCCCGAGCCCAAAAACTTCGAAATGACGCGCACGTTCTCCTTGGGCAAACCGAACATCTGCGCCAACACGCTGCGCGCGTTAACCACGCCCTGGGTAGAGTCATACACCGTCAGCATCTCTCCATCCCACATCGCGGTCGTCGCATGCAGTTCGATTGGATTGTGGGTTTCGACCGGCGTGACGTAAGTCTCGTCGAGTTTGACCGCCGCACCGGCAAAGGCGCCTTCGGGATCGCCGCGTTTGCTCTGCACTCTCTCCACCGGTCCGTACGTCGTGAGCACCACGGGCGGATCGTTGGCCGCCTCGAGGTGTGCTTCGACATTCGGCCTTTCTTTCGTGTAAGTGGCGCGCACCGCATCAGCAGCAGCTTTGGCAGCTTCGAACGTGTCGGCTACCGCGAGAGCGATGTACTGGCCGTAATAGCGGATCACGTCGTCTTCAAACGGAGGCCGGCGCTCTTCGCAGACGCGATCGAATCCCGGAGCGGGAGTAGAGCGAAAGATCTTGCCGATGTTATCGCGATGAAGCACCGCACGTACACTCGGCATCTTCTCAGCCGCCGCACTCTCCAGCGTGAGCAATTTGCCGTTCGCGATCGTCGCTTCAACTGGAACGGCATAAAGCATTCCTGGAAAATTGAAGTCGGATGTGTATTTCGCCAACCCGGTGACTTTGCGTGGACCGTCGGTACGCGGTGTGTCGCGTCCGATCGGAGAAGTTGCCGGGGATTGCCGTGTTATCGCCATGGTCGCTCCTGTCCTGAGACTCAGCTTGCTGCCGCAGTTCGTAAAGCATGTGTGAGACAGCGCTTGGCCAATTCAATCTTGAACTTGTTTTCGCTTTGCGGCCTTGCATTGCGCAGGGCAGCCTCGGCTGTTTGGCGGAAGCTTGCGTCGTTCGCTGGCTTGCCCGCAAGCGCAGCTTCAGCCTCTGGCGAGCGCCACGGTTTTGTTCCGACGCCGCCAAGTGCAATGCGGGCGCGCGTGATCTTGCCGCCCGAATTCGTTAGCACCACCGCCGCTGAGACAAGAGCAAATTCGTATGACGCGCGATCGCGCAATTTCAGGTAAACCTGTTTGCTTCCTATGATCGGCGGCGGTAGCGTGACGTGAGTGATCAGATCACCCGGCTCCAGCACGGTTTCGTTGTGCGGTGTGTTGCCGGGCAGAAGGTGGAAGTCGCCGAACGCGACCGCGCGTGAACCCGTCGGCCCCTGAATGTGAATGGTCGCCTCCAACGCCGCTAAGGCCACGCACATGTCTGAAGGATTCGTCGCAATGCAATGCTCGCTCGCACCCAAAATAGCAAGCGTGCGATTGTGACCGGTGATCGCTGGACACCCACTGCCAGGCTCGCGCTTGTTGCAGGCGAGCGCGGTGTCGCGGAAGTAAACGCAGCGTGTGCGCTGCAAAAGGTTTCCGCCGACCGTAGCCATGTTGCGGATCTGGGCCGATGCGCCTTGCAGGATGGCCTGCGAGAGCACGGAGTAATCGCGCTGCACCTTGGGGTGATTCGCCAGATCCGAGTTGCGAGCCGTGGCGCCGATCCTGAGGCCGCCATCCCGCGTCTCCTCGATCTTGTCGAGCGGCAGGCGATTGATATCGAGCACGCGGTCGGGCGTCTCAACGTTCAACTTCATAAGATCGATGAGCGTGGTACCGCCTCCCATAAAACGAACGTCCGCGCCCTGCTGCGCGGTTTTTGATTTTGCGGCGGTTGCGATCGCCGCGGCCTGATCTGCCGGGCGGATGAACGCGAAAATGTGCATCGAGAGACTCCTTTAAGTTCGCTTACGGACCTGCTGAATCGCGGCGACAATGTTGGCGTAGGCGCCGCAGCGGCAGATGTTGCCGCTCATCAACTCCTTCACTGCTGCGTCGTCAGGACCGCACGGCTCTATGAGCAAGGCCACGGCCGACATGATCTGGCCTGACGTGCAATAGCCGCATTGATAAGCGTCATACGCCAGGAATGACGCCTGCATCGGATGCATTGCTTCCGGCGTGCCCAATCCTTCGACGGTCGTGATCTCTTCGCCATCGTGCATCAATGCGAGGTTGAGGCACGAAAGCACGCGCCTGCCGTTCACATGCACAGTGCACGCGCCACACTGTCCGTGATCACAACCTTTCTTGGTTCCGGTAAGTGCCACAGTTTCGCGGATGCAATCCAACAGCGTGGTCCGCGGATCGATTTGTAGTTTGTGATCTTTGCCGTTGATGTGCAGCGTGATCGGCACCGCGCCCTCGATGTTCGGCAGAGCACCGGCGGAACGCGAATCGCTCTCTCCCGCAGCGCTGTTCGCGATCGCCGGTACGTACGACGCAACCAAGCTTGCTGCCACACCACTTCCGGTAGTTACAAGAAACCTACGCCGGGTGGGATCTGACGGACACGATTGGGGATCGTCGTCTGACATAGGCCCTCCGTTCGAGTAAAACTGTCTGTCGAATTTTCAGCTACTTCATCAGTTAGTATTTCCAAAGTTGCGCTTCGGCGTGCCTTTTCCTTCGAGCCGCAGTTTGTCGGCTTTCTATTCGATGCTCGCGAACGATTTGTCAAATCCCGCGACGACCTCGTGCGTCTTGTACGGCACGATAAGCCGTCTATGAAGCGCCGGCGGAGGCCGCCCGCTCTTTCGCTTCCACCAAAGGCACGTCAACCAGGTGCTCGCTCAGAAACCAGATCTGCAATTCGTTGGTGCGAATCACATCACTGACGACCAGGTCATTAGTGCCGTCGTCACCCAGTTCGGCAGCGCGTCGGGCCAATGGCCGGGATTGTTGAATGATGATTTGATGAGCATCGATCAACCTCGAGAGCTGAACCGGTACCTCTTCTCGGCCACGAGGCGGACGCTCGATTTGAGTGGTCTCAGCCACATCCGCTGCCATGGCAAGGCTGATGCCTCCCAGCATTTGAATCCGCTCGGCAATTGAATCGACCAGCTCATTCTGTTCACCGTAGTGCTTATCGAAGAGCAGGTGAAGTTGGTAAAACGTTGGCCCGGCAACCTGCCAATGACACTTCTTGTAGAGGTCGCGCAGCGTCATCGTGTCTGCGAGCAGTTGGTTTAGTTGATTGGTAATCTGCACCCGCACTGGTTCTTCCAGTTCGAGTGGCAGTGCGTAGCGGACGGTTCCATACGATTGGGTTTCGCGCGCGCGCTGATGAAGGCGTGGTTGCGGGCTCACATTCCGGTTAGATTTCGACTCGTTCTGTTTCTTTGCCATTGTTCACTCCTCCTTTTCGCGGTCGTTCGATTTGTCATTACGAGAGCAGCTTCACAAGCCCGCATAAACAAGACGCGTGAAGAACGCCGGATTGATGACGAAGTTACCCCACTTGGCATCGTAAGCGGCGGTAGGTTTGGCAGCAATAGCTTCGTCGAGAGACTTTCCCTGTTTCTTCAGGCGCGACACATTATCTCGAATCGTCGAGAGCATGTCGCGGAAAGCAGCAAGCTGCGCCTTGTTCCCCACGGGGCCGTGACCAGGAACAATGATCGTTTTGTCATTAGCATGGGTCAGCGAAGCATTCACCCATCGGATCATCCCATCGATTCCACCGCCAACGCCGTTATCGATAAACGGATAGATACCGTTCCAAAAAATATCTCCCAAAACGAGAACGTCCGCCTTTGGAAAGTAAACGGAGACATCACCATCAGTGTGGCCGGGTCCAAAATTTTTCATTAGGACCGTTTCACCGTCAAACTCAAGCGTCTTTTCCGTTTTGAAAGTTACTGTCGGACGCCCACCCATCGGCCAAGGTTGAAACGTATAGTTCCAATCTTCAACTCGAGTGGTTACAGAGAGATGTTTAAGTGTGTTCTCCTGAGCGATAATAATCGCACCTTGGTTGTGAATCCATTCGTTGCCGTCGGTATGGTCCCAATGCCAGTGCGTATTGATGACGTACTTGATCGGTTCTGCGCTAATTTTGTCGAGCGCCGCCTGAATCTTGTCTTTCGAAACGGCGATGCCGTCGTCAACGACTAGCTTTCCGTCTGGACCATCGAGCACAACGATATTTCCCCCGGAGCCAAACAGCACGCTCAGGTTCCCTCGCAGTCGCTCAACGGTGACATCCGATTTGGTGGCGGCCTCGTTTATCTTGATGACCGGACTCGTCGCCTGAGCAGATACGCGGACCGTGGAAATAGTGGTTATGATGACCACGAGACCAAACGTGAAAGTAAGAAAGGCTATTGACTTTGCTGCCCGCTCTTTCTGCTTGGACATTATCAGGATGGCCTCCCTTCAAGTAGATCAATGAAGAAGCATTTAACCAGGACACCGGCGTCCAGTAGTGCGTTGTTCCATCACCAGCCACCGGTGTCTCCAGTCACGGGCGGATCTTACGCCGCCGCAGTTTGTTCCCCCTTAAAGAAAGCAAGCAGCTCTGCGTTCACTCTGTCCTTTAAGGTCGTGCACATACCGTGCGGGGCGCCTTCGTAGACCACGAGCTTGGCGTTCTTAATGATCTTTGATGACAACAACGCGGAATCTGCGATCGGGACGATCTGATCATCGTCACCGTGCAGCACCAGCGTAGGCACATCGATCTTTTTCAGGTCCTCGGTAAGATCAGTCTCTGAGAACGCCTCGATGCAATAGTAAGCTCCGGGGAATCCGCACATCATGCTTTGTAGCCAGAACGATTCGCGCACGCCTTCTGAGATCTTGGCACCCGGACGGTTGTAGCCGTAGAAAGGAAGGCTCAAGTCTTTCCAGAACTGCGAACGATCGGCCTGGACGGCGGCGCGGAGTTTGTCGAATTCCTCGATCGGCGTGCCGCCGGGATTCTTGTCCGACTTCAGCATCACCGGCGGAATCGCGCCGATCAGCACCGCTTTGGCAACGCGTCCCGTTCCGTGACGGCCGATGTAACGGGTGACTTCACCACCTCCAGTCGAGTGGCCCACGTGAATCGCGTTTTTCAAATCGAGAGCTGCTGTCAGCTCGGCGAGATCATCGGCATAAGTGTCGAGATCGTTCCCATTCCATGGCTGATCCGATCTTCCGTGACCGCGGCGATCATGAGCAATACAGCGATAGCCACGTTGCGCCAGGAAAAACATCTGGTCCTCGAATGCGTCCGCGCTCAAAGGCCAGCCGTGACTGAAAACCACCGGTTGGCCTTTGCCCCAGTCCTTGTAGTAGATCTGTGTTCCGTCTTTTGTCCTGATTGTGCTCATTAGAAAAGTCCTCCTCAATCTGAATTTCCGAATTTATCACATCCCGGCATCCACATTCCGCGGATCGTCTTTCGAGTTCACGTATTCAAAGCCCAGCGGTCCAATGGCTGTGACCTGCGCGATGTATTCGCCGGACTTTGCCCAGTGAAAGTGAGACGTGTTACCGGGCAATACAATCACCGCGCCGGGTGGATACGCCTCCAGTTTGTCGCTGTCGAATTCCTCACCCACGCCGATGTAGAAGACGCCGGAAATTACTGTGTAAATGCGATCCTCAGAGTGCCGGTGCGGCATCAGTTTCACTCCGCCTGGCACTTTGACCCTGATCGTGAAGGGTCCAGGCTCCGATGGCTGACCTGCAATCACAGCAAGACGCACTGAATTCGGGAGCGCAGCGAAAGGCTTCCAGTCAATGTTTTCCGGCAAATTTGTTTTTAGTTGATTCAAGGCTTCACCAATTGCTGGCTTGCGACAGTTTGTCCTCTTCCCAGCTCACTCAGGCCGACCGCAGCGATTTGAAGGCCGCGCGCATTTCACCGACGAACAACTCTGTTTGTTCCCAGGCCGCGAAGTGGGTGCCTTTAGGAAACTTGTTGTAGTGGATGAGCTTCACATACGCTTTCTCTGCCCAGCTCTTCGGCGCTTGATAAATCTCTTCCCCAAACGCGCTCACGGCGACCGGAAGCTTGACGCCTCTCGCGTCGAAGAAGCCGCCCGCCGGCAAATTATGCTGCGTGTCCCAGTAGAGACGCGCCGAAGAGATCGCGGTATTCGTCAACCAATAGAGCGTGATGTTGTCAAGAACGTCGTCGCGGCTCAGCCCTTCAGGCTTGCCGTCGAAAACGCGGACGATCATCTGGTAACTGCGAATGTCGTGATCGAGTATCCAGCCCGCAAGACCAACCGGCGAATCGACGATTCCGTAGAGCGTCTGCGGACGAAGCGCCATCTCGTTGGCGTAACCCAGCCCATTCTTATAGAAGTCAATGAGCCCATCCCACGCGAACTTCTCTTCCTGCGAAAGGCCGGCAGGCGGCGGTCCGCCTGCGGAGAGCGCCTTCGAAACATCGGGCGGAACCGTCGCCGCCATGTTGGTATGAATTCCGAGCAATCCGGGCGGCTGCTGCAAAGCCATCAGCTCCGAAACGGCATTGCCCCAATCGCCACCTTGCGCCACATATTTTGTGTAGCCGAGGCGTTGCATGAGCGTCGCCCACGCTTTCGCAATGCTAACGGGATTCCATCCCGGCTTCGGCGGCTTGCCTGAGAACCCGTAGCCCGGCAGAGACGGAATCACGAGATGAAAGGCATCCGCTGCGGTCGCACCGTGGGCGGTTGGATTGGTCAGCGGCTCGATTATCTTCATCTGCTCGATAATCGAGCCGGGCCAGCCATGCGTGACGATCATCGGCAGCGCATTTTCATGCTGGGAACGAACGTGAATGAAATGAATGTCGAGACCATCGATCTCAGTAATGAAGTGTGGTACGGCTTTCAATTTCGCCTCGCCCTTGCGCCAGTCATAATCGGTTCCCCAATAGCGCGCGAGTTTCTGCATCGTCGCAAGTTGCACACCTTGCGATGCGTCCGTGACCTGCTCTCGATCTGGCCACTTGGTCGCGTTGATGCGCTGCCGTAGATTGGCAAGTTCAGCATCTGGGAAATTGAAGTGAAACGGACGTATCGCCGTTTTGTCTGTCTGTGGTTGGGTAACACTCGGCTGCGTCATGAAGTCCTCCTTTTGATCAATTCCAGATTTCGATCTTGTAATTGCCGCGGCGATGGTGCTTGGCATAAACCCGACCGCCAGGCTGAACATTGAACTCTCTTTGAGAAAGAGACGGCGCGATCCGTCATCTGGTTGTTTAAACGCGGCCGTTCTTTGACTGGTCCTTGAGTTATTGGATTGTGCTTTCATCGCTTCCTCCTCTGATTGCCGATCTCAAGGTGCGTAACGGGTAAACACCAGATCGCGCTCTTTCATTTTCTGGTGGCAGGGAAAACAGGTTTTCATGAACGCGTCGTCAACTGTCTTCCCGTCACTGTTGAAATGACCGAAGCCCCAACCGCCGCTCGCGGCGTACTTCTTTGTGTCCTTGACCATGAATTGAACGTTCGTCGGAGCCCCGGCAACGAAAGATTGATCACGGCCAAAAGCTATGTTGTTCTCCGCAGAGGGAACGAATCGGTAATGCAATGCGGCAATGATGGCGCCGTCCGGGAATGGAAGCTTGCCCTCCCGGTAGGCCCTGATCGCGATGTCGTTGCCCACAATGGAGGCGAAACTGTTGAGGTTGCCTTCCTCGTGTGCGACGGAGACGAACCACCAGTCGCGGTATCCTGCAGGAGTTTTGGTTACGAATATCGGCGCGGCTTCTTGAGTTGCACTGTGGCCAAATGCTCGTGCCTCCAAGCCAACCACCCCGGCCAGTTTTCCAATTACAATTCTCCATAGCGTGAACCCTTTCCTTATTATGGGCACGTTC
>JACXTT010012120.1_pt1 | contig 11453 bp, 14 predicted proteins | sample 9270951 | NCBI WGS metagenome assembly JACXTT01 (sample SAMN15532306, study PRJNA645909) | rock metagenome | isolation source: weathered quartz diorite | place: Puerto Rico | collected 2017-06-21 | reverse complement strand
TTGGGAAGCTGATGTTCTGCCATTGAACTACACCCGCGTTGCGCTGGATTTTACACAGCGCCTGGCATCGCGAAGCGACCACAGTCCCATCGCGCCCAGAACGAGGAGCGGAATGCCGAGCGCGTAGCGCTGGCGTTCGCGCGCCTTGGCGCGCAGGTGGCGCAGCACCAGTTGGTCGCCGGCGGAGATCTCGCTGCGGCCCGCCAAATACTGCCGCAGGCGTTCGCGCTCTGCGGGCGGCAGGCTGACGCTGCCCCAGCGCGCGTCCTCGTCGAGCGCGCGCAGGCGCGCGAGCTCGACGCGGGCGCTTTCGATCGACTGCCGCGCTTCGCTGCGCGTATAGCGCTCGCCCGGCTCGAGGAAAGCCGTTTGTACCGGTGGCGCGAGCGCTTCCAGCGCATCGAGCCACGGGTGATCCATGCGCGGGAAAACGAGGAGCAGCAATCCCGCGAGCGTCGCGACCGCGCAGCCAACCGTTCCCGCGCCTCGCCAACCCAGGCGCCGGGCGAGGAAGACGAGCGCCGCTACGCCCGCAGCCGCGCCGAATGCGGCGACCACCGCGGGTCCCGTCGGCAAGTCCCAGTACCAGGATGCGAGCAGCCCGGCGGCCGTGAGCAGCGCGCCGAGCGTCCATCCCAGCGCGAGCCGGGCGAGGATGCCCTGCACGAAAAGGCTGGCGAGCGCCGCGGGGATGATGAGGTAGCTGAAGACGAGCAGCACGCCGGCGATACGCACAGACGAGGTCACGACGAGCGCGAAGCTGGCGTAGAAGAAAAGATCCCAGAGGAAGACATTGCGCCGCATCGCTCGCGCGGTGAGCGGGTGGAACGACACCTCGACGAGCGGCCGGCGCAGGATCAGGTGCAGTGCACCGACGGCCGCATAGAGGAGCGCTAGCGCAGCTACCTCGCGTGGCGTGACGCTCAGGATCGAGCCGATCAGGAGCTGCTTGATGTGCTCTGCGCCCTGTGGCGCGCGATCGAGCACCAGCACGCCAAGCGCCGCCGACACTGCGTAGACCATGCCGATCACTGCTTCCTGCGGCACTGCCTCTTCGTGCGGGCGCGACACTGCGAAGAGCAGCGCGCCGCCGGCGGCAAACGCGAGCGCGTACCAGTAGCCCGCGTCGCTCTGCACCGTGTGCCCGGCGAGCAGCGCGACCGTGAGCCCGAGTGCCGCCATCTGTGCGAGCGAGAGGTCGACGAACACCACGCCGCGGGCAAGGACGTGCTGTCCGTACCAGGCGTGGATGCCGGCGAGCACGATCCCGGCCATGAGGGGCCAGAGAAGCAGATCCAGCATCAGGGCCCGCTCAAGGCCTGCGCGAGCCGCGCCACGTTGTCGTCAAACAGGCGCGGGTAATCATTCCCCGACGGCAACAGCGTGACCGCGCGCGCACCGGAGCGCTCGGCCACCTGCGCGACCAGCGCGGGATCGGAATCCGGCTCGGCGACCAGCACGCGAATATGCGCCTGGCGCATGCGCGTAAAAAGCGCGGCGAGCTCGGCAGCCGCCGGCGGCACGCCCGGCGTGGGCTCGACCGCGGCGACGATCTCGAGCCCGAAGTATTCGGCGAAGTAAACCCAGCTATCGTGCATCACGACGAGGCGCTCGCCGCGATAGGGCGCGAGCGCGCTTTTCCAGCCCGGGATCTTCGCATCGAGTTCGCGCAGGAAGCGCTGCCGATCGGCGGCGAAGCGTGCGCACTCTGTCTGGCGGAGGTCGCAAAGCGTGGCAGCGATGGCTGCCGTGATCGGGCGCGCGTTCTGCGGATCGAGCCAATAGTGCGTGTTGCCGAAAGCGTGCATGTGCGCCACGCGTCCGGCGCGCAGCCGCGGCGTTTCGATCTGCAGCAGCCGCACGTACCTTGACGCATCGACGACCCGGGTGGCATCGCCGACGCGGGCGCGTGCCAGCCACGGCTCGTGGTCGAGGCCGATACGCACGAGCACATCGGCCGCCCGCAGCAGCGCGAGCTGCCGTGGCTTGAGCTCCACCGCATGCGGATCCCGCTCGGGCGCCGCGAGGCTGACCACGGACACGCGCTCGCCACCCACCGCCTGCGTGAGCGACTTGAGGTCGCTCGACGTGGTGACGACGCGGAGCGGCGCTTCAGCAAGGCCGGACCCTGGCGCCGCGAGTGCGAGCGCCAGGGCAAGGCAGCGGATCAAGACTTCTTGAGGTTGGTGAAGATCGACTTCGGGATCATGCAGTGCACGCCCTTGCGCACGTCCACCACCTGCGAGACGCGGCAATCGACCGCCATGGAGACGAGGCCATAAGCCTCGTAGCGGTTCATCGGCACCATCTTCTGCGCCGCAAGCCAGTTCACCGCTTCGCGCGTCGCGTTGACCATCGCGACGTTCAAGTCCTCGTTGAAGCCCGTGGTGATCCAGTACGTGCGCGTCTCGATGAACGGCCACTCGAGCTTCATGTCCTTGCGCACAATCGGCTGGATACGGATTTCCTTGTAGGAGCACTCGAGCGCCGTCAGGTTGACTTCGCCGTTGCCCTGGCGGCAATGCGAGTCGCCGGTCCAGAGGAGCCCGCCCTTCAGGAACACCGGGATGAAGAGCGTGCTGCCTTCCTGGAGCTCGTTGATGTCCATGTTCGAGCCGTTCTTCCAGGGCCGCAGCGTCGACACCGGCGCCAGCGGATCGTCCTTCACGCCGCCTTTGCGCGGAGCCGGATCGTTCGGATCGATGCCGACGGCGAAAGTGCCCGGGAAGGGTTGCAGGTCGAGCGTGATGCCGGGTTTCACTTCCACGGTGCGCTTGCCGAGGTCGATGGGGAAAAACCTGATGGAGCCCTCGGGGAACTCGGGTGCGAGCGCACCGATCGCGGGGAAATCCTTGCCCGGCAGGTTGAAGTTCACCGCCCAGGCCTTCGGCTCGATGCGCAGGATGCGGATCTCGAGCACGTCGCCCGGCTCGGCGCCGTTCACGTAGATCGGGCCGGTCATCGAGTGCGGGCCGCCGCCGGGATTCGCCTTGCGCAGCTCGACCACCTGCTCCATGGTGATGCCGGGCTGGATCTTGTCGTGCGCGTGCATCATCGTCTCGATCGACACGGTGTCGCCGGAGCTGACCGCGAGCTTCGGCTTCTCGCGCGGGTCGAGCCAGCCCCATTGCACCGTCTCGAGCGTCGCCGGCAGCGTGTAGTGCTTGCCCTGCGGCACCGGCGGCGCCCAGTCATGATTGCCGCGCGCCGGCGCCTGCGCGGTCACCGTACTGACGAACGCAGCCGCGACGGCTGCGCAAACCGCGAGCTTCCCGATGAAACGCATGATTCCCCCTCTGTGATTGTGGCGCGCTATGTTAGCGCCAAGAGGAAGTATCATTCGCCCTATGATCGAAGTGCGGATTAACGGGGCGCCGCGGCGGTTTCAGGCGCCGCTCGATGTTGCCACGCTGCTCGGGCAGCTCGAGATGGCGGGCAAGAAGGTGGCGGTGGAAAGGAACGGCGAGATCGTGCCGAAGAGCGCGCATGCGCGCACGCTGGTCGCGGACGGCGACCAGCTCGAAATCGTGGTGGCGGTAGGCGGCGGATGAACGACCAGCTCACCGTCGCAGGCAAGACCTATACGTCGCGCCTGCTCATCGGCACCGGCAAGTACAAGGATTTCGCCGAGACCCGCGCGGCGGTCGAGGCCTCCGGCGCGCAGATCGTCACGGTCGCCATCCGGCGCACCAACATCGGCCAGAACCGCGGCGAGCCGAGCCTGCTGGAATATTTACCGGCGTCCAGGTACACCTATCTGCCCAATACCGCCGGCTGCTATACCGCGCAGGACGCGGTGCGCACGCTGCGCCTCGCGCGCGAGCTGCTCGATGGCCATGACCTCGTCAAGCTCGAGGTGCTGGGCGATCCGCACACCCTTTACCCGAACATGCCGGAGACGCTGAAAGCGGCGGAGCAACTGGTGAAGGAAAACTTCAAGGTGATGGTGTACTGCTCCGACGATCCGATCCAGGCGCAGATGCTCGAAGCCGCGGGCTGCGTCGCCATCATGCCGCTCGCCTCGCTGATCGGCTCGGGCATGGGCATCCTGAATCCGTGGAACCTGCAGCTCGTGCTCGACAAGGTGAAGGTGCCGGTGCTGGTCGACGCCGGCGTCGGCACGGCCTCGGATGCGGCCGTGGCAATGGAGCTTGGCTGCGACGGCGTGCTCATGAACACCGCGGTAGCCGCGGCGCGCAACCCGGTGCTGATGGCGCGCGCGATGAAGAAGGCAGTGGAGGCCGGCCGCGAAGCGTTCCTCGCGGGACGCATGCCGAAAAAGCTCTACTCGGCCTCGCCCAGCTCGCCCAGCGAAGGAACGATCTCGTCCAAGGCGGCCTAGAGCCGCCGCTCGCGGCGGCGACTCCCCTCGTGCGCCCGATCAGGAGCTACGTCCTGCGCCAGAGCAGGACCACGCCGGCGCAGAAGCGCGCGCTCGATGAGCTCTATCCCAAGTATGGAATCCCTTTCTCCAGCACGAAGCTGCGCTCGCCGAGATATGCGCCCGTAGTCCTGGAGATCGGCTCCGGCATGGGCGAGACGACCATCGCCATCGCCAAGGCGCATCCAGAGGCCGACTTCATCGCCGTCGAGGTCCACGGCCCCGGCGTCGGCAGCCTGCTGAACGCCGTCGAACGGGAACGGCTGACCAATGTCCGCGTGATTCGCCACGACGCGGTGGAAGTGCTCGAGCAGATGGTGGTGGACGCCAGCCTCGTCGCGATTCATCTGTTCTTTCCTGACCCGTGGCCGAAGAAGCGCCATCACAAGCGCCGGCTGGTGCAGCCGGACGTCGCGGCGCTGATGGCACGCAAGCTCGCACCGGGCGGCAGGCTGCATGCGGCGACCGACTGGGCCGATTACGCCGAGCAGATGCAGGCGGTTTTCAGCGCCGAGCCGCTGCTCGAGCCGGTAGCGCGCGGCTTTACTTCCCGGCCGCCGACGAAATTCGCGTCGCGGGGCCAGCGACTCGGACACGCGATCCGCGATCTGTACTTTCGCCGACGAACAGCGCCAGCAACTCGTTGAGGAAGAGCCGCCCGCGCTCGGTCGGGCGCACGCGCTGCAGGTCGCGCTCGATGAGGCCGCGTCTCTCGGCATCCGCCAGCTCGCGCGCGATGACGGTCAGCGGCAGTCCGGTGCGTTCCTCGAACAGTGCGAGCGGAAAGCCGTCGACCAGCCGCAGCGCGTTCAGCATGAACTCGAACGGCAGCTCGGCGGGCGGGACGCTAAACTCGCGCGCGAGCGTAGATGAAGCACCGAGGTAGTCGCGCGGCTGCTTGATGCGCTCGTGGCGCGTCACCTGGCCGAGGAAGCTGACCTTGCCGTGCGCGCCGGCGCCGATGCCGAGATAGTCGCCGAACTCCCAGTAATTGACGTTGTGCTTGCACCGCCGCCCTGGGCGGGCGAACGCCGAGGTTTCGTAGTGCTCGTAGCCCGCAGCGCCCAGTGCCTCCTCCACTGCGAGCTGCATGTCGGCGCACGTATCGTGCTCGGGCAGCGGCGGCGGGCGCCGATAGAACAGCGTGTTCGGCTCGATCGTGAGCTGGTAGGCCGAGATGTGCGGCACGCCGCAGGCGAGCGCCTGGCGGAGGTCCGCGCGCGCCATGTCGAGCGTCTGGTTCGGGAGGCCGTACATGAGATCGATGTTGATGTTGTCGAAGCTGGCCAGCGCCGCCTCGACCCCGCGCCGCGCTTCCGCGGCGCTATGGATGCGGCCGAGCGCTGCGAGCATCGCGTCGTCGAAGCTCTGCACGCCAAGCGAGATCCGGTTGACGCCCGCGTCGCGGAAGCCGCGAAAGCGCGTCGTCTCTACCGTACCGGGATTGGCCTCTAGCGCGATTTCTGCGCCGGGTTCCAGGACCATGCGGGCGCGCACGGCCGAAAGCAGCTCGTCGATCGCGCCGGGCGAAAACAGGCTCGGCGTACCGCCGCCGATGAAGACGCTGATCAGCCGCCGGCCCCAGACAGCGGGGAGCAGCGCCTCCAGGTCCGAAATCAATCTACTGACGTACTCGCGCTCGGGGAGGGGTTCCGCCCGCTCGTGCGAGTTGAAGTCGCAATACGGGCATTTGCGCACGCACCAGGGGATGTGCACGTAGAGCGCGAGCGGAGGCAGCACCGGGAGCTGCACCTGCGATGGCCGCTCAAGCGCGATCTTCGCCATGCAAGAGCTCCAGCAGCCGGCGCGCCGCAAGGGCGCGATGGCTGACGCGGTTCTTCTCCGCCGGCGACAGCTCGGCGGCCGTCTTGCCCATGCCGGCGACGATGAACAGCGGGTCGTAGCCGAAGCCGTTCGTGCCGCGCGCCGAGCGCGCGATCTCGCCGTGCCAAAGTCCCTCGGCGATCAGCGGCCGCGGGTCGTCGGGCCGGCGCACGAGCACCATCAGGCAGCAATAATAGGCCGCGCGATTTTCGGGCAGATGCGCGCGCAGCTCAGCGAGCAATTTGCGATTGTTGCGCGCGTCGCGCTGCTCGCGGTCGCCTTCGCGCCCGGCGTAGTACGCCGAGTGCACACCCGGCTCGCCGCCGAGCGCCGGCACGCACAGGCCCGAATCGTCCGCGAGCGCCGGCAGCCGCGCGCTGCGGCTCGCGTGGCGCGCCTTGGCGAGCGCGTTCTCAACGAACGTCTCGTGCGGCTCCTCAGCCTCCGGGATGCCGAGCGCCGCCTGCGACACGAGCTCGAGCTCGGGCGCGAGGATCGCTTCGAGCTCGCGCAGCTTGCCGGGGTTATGCGTAGCGACGACAACCTTCATGAATTCCGTAATTGGTACTCGATCAGCCAATAGTACTCAAGCGCCCGATACGAGAACTCGCACGCATGCGGCGCGAGCGCTGCGCGCAGCTCGGCTTCGGTGGGGAAGTTCTTGAGCACGCGGTTATCACTGCCGTCGGCGAGCCGGCGGAGCTGGTAGGTGTTGCCCCCGGCGTCATGCTCGGAGATCGGCGTGCTCGAGCCCTCGACGTAACGGTTGTCCACCAGCACGACGCGCGCGCCGGGCGTGAGCCGCGCCTGCAGCGACGCGAGGAAGCCGGCGATGCGGCTGAGCGGGATGTGCGACCACCAGAACGCAGCCAGCGCGCCATCGAAGCGCCCCAGCTCGGCGGGAAGCGCGTACGCGTCGGTGAGCTCGAAGCGCACATTGCGCTCGCCGTAGTCCTTGGACATCGCGATGCGCATCGGCTCCTCGGCCGCATCGACAGCGACAATGCTCGCGGCCGTACGAGCGACGAGCACGGTCCAGTAGCCGGTACCGCAGGCGACTTCCAGCACTCGCCGTCCCGCAAGGCGTTCCGGTAGATATTTTTTTAAGAAGGCTAAATCAGTCTGGCGCTCAGGCTTGGCGTAAATCGCCTCGTACTCGCGCGCGCGGCGTCGGTAGTAGTCGACGAGCTCAGGCGAGGCCAAGCGCCCTCCGCTGGTGGGCGATCAGCTCATGGATGCCGCGCTCGGCAAGCGAGATGAGCTCGTCGAGCGGTCGCCGCCCGAACGCCGCGCCCTCGGCGGTGCCCTGCACTTCGACGAAGTTGCCGGCGCCGGTCATGACGATGTTCATGTCGCAGCCGCAGGCGGCGTCCTCGGCGTAGTCGAGGTCGAGCACCGGCGTGCCCTGGTGGAGGCCGACCGACACGGCGGCGACGAAGTCGCGGATCGGCCGCTCGCGCACCAGACCCTTGCTCTCCAGCCAGGTGATGGCATCGTGCAAGGCGACGAATGCGCCGGTGATGGCGGCGGTGCGCGTGCCGCCGTCGGCCTGCAGCACGTCGCAGTCGAGCTGCACGGTGCGCGGTCCGAGCGCGGCGAGATCGACGACGGCGCGCAGCGACCGGCCGATCAGGCGCTGGATCTCCTGCGTGCGGCCGCTCTGCTTGCCGCGCGCGGCCTCGCGCTCGGTGCGCGCATTGGTCGAGCGCGGCAGCATGCCGTACTCCGCGGTGACCCAGCCGCGCCCGGAATCCTTGAGGAACGGCGGCACGCGCTCCTCCACCGAGGCGGTGCAAAGCACGTGCGTGTCGCCGAACTCGATTCGCACCGAGCCCTCGGCATGCTTGGTATAACGGCGCTGGATGCGCACCGGCCGCAGCTCGTTGGGCCGGCGCCCCGAAGGTCTCATCTCAGCTCGTGGAGCTCTTGCGCAGCGCCTCCTTCAGCTCGGCGATCGCGCGCTCGATGTCGTCGTCGGAGACGCGCCGGTAGTCAAGATCGGTGGCGGTGAAGTCCTGCACCAGCGTGCGCTCCGGCGCGGGCGCGCCCGCCGCCGCGACCCGCGGCTCGCCCCAGCGCATGGCGACGACGGAGATGTTGTCGCAGTCGGGTCCGGCGCGATGCTGCGCGAGGTCGACGAGTTCCGGGATCGCCGCCTCGAGCGAGCGCGCCATGAGCGAGTGGAGCAGCTGCCGCTGCGTGAGCGGGTTCCAGAAGCCGTCCGAGCAAAGCAGCACGATGTCGTGCTCGAGAAGCGGCTCGCGCGAGAGCGGCGCGGGCTGCGGCGTGGTGTAGCCGCCCAGGCACTGCAGCAGCCGGTTACGCTCCGGATGCGTGGTGCTCGCCTCTTCGCGGATGCGGCCGGTATCGACCAGCTCCTGCACCACAGTGTGGTCGCGCGTGCGGTGCACGATGCGGCCGTCGCGGATCAGGTAGAGCCGGCTGTCGCCGACGTGCGTCCAGTACGCCTGCCCGTCCTGCACGATGCACGCGACGAGCACCGTGCGCGGCGTATCGACAAGGCCGCGCTTCGCCGCGTCGCGCAGGATCGCGGCGTGCCCCGCGGCGATCGCGCGGTTCAGAAAGTCGCCCGGATCGCCGATCTTTGGGCGCGCCTCGCGCACGAAGGCGGCGCCGAGGAGGCCCACTGCGAGCTCGGCTGCCAGCTCGCCATGCGGGTGGCCGCCGAGGCCGTCCGCCACCGCCATCAGCACGCAGTCGGAAGTCGCCCAGTGACCGATGCGGTCCTGGTTGATGCGGCGGGTGCCGATGCGGGTTTCATGGGCCAGCGCGTATTTCATTTCTGGCGCAGCCCGAGGGAATTCTTCAGGTGCCAGACGAACCGCGCCTCGCCCTTGTCGCCCTTGTGCTCGGGCTCCTTCTCGCCGAGCAGCGCCTTCTGCAGCGCGAGCACGCTTTGCGGCCGCTCGAGGTGATCGAGCCGCAGGCACCAGTCGACGATATCGAGCAGCAACGCCGAATACCGATCGGCCCACGCGCGGCGCGCAGGCACGAGCTCGTCCTTCACCAGGCGCTCGTGCGCCGGCTGCGGCGCCGCGCTGGCGAGGCACGCATAGACCGTCGCACCCACCGAGTAAATGTCGGTCCACGGGCCGAGCTCGCCGGTGCGCGCGTACTGCTCGGGCGCGGCGAAGCCCGGCGTGTAGGTCAGCGGCAGCGTCACGCCCTCCGCCGACAGCGTCTGCCGCGCGCCGCCGAAGTCGATGAGCAGCGGCGAGCCGTCGTTGCGGAGAAAAACGTTGGCCGGCTTGATGTCGAGGTGCAGGAGCTTGTTCGCATGCACCTCGCGCAGCCCGTTCAGGAGCTGCGCGAAGGTCGCGCGCACCCACACCTCGTCGGGCAGGCCGCCCTTGCGGCCGATGATATGCTGCCTGAGCGAGCGCCCGCGCTCGTAGCGCATCACCAGATAGACCGTGTCGTTCGCGCGGAAGAAATTCAGCACTCGCACGACGTTCGGATGCTGCAGCCGCGCGAGCGCCCGGCCTTCCTCGAAGAAGCACTTCATGCCGTAGCGAAAGCGCGCCGCATCGGAGGAGGCTACCTTCGGCACGGCGCTGCCGTCGGTGCGCACGGCGAGCGCCGAGGGCAGGTACTCCTTGATCACGACCGGCGTCTCGTTCTCGTCGTGCGCCAGATAGACGAAGGAGAAGCCGCCCGCGCCGAGCGTGCGCACGATCGTATAGTTCTCGAGCCGGCTGCCTTCGGGCAGGGCGCGATTGGCTTGGGACGCCATTTCGCTCCTATGATAACGAATGATCCAGAGCATGACCGGCTTTGCCGCCGCCAGCGCCGACACGCCGCGCGGGCGGCTCGCCGTGGAGCTGCGCTCGGTCAACGCCCGGTTTTTGGATCTGCAGTTCCGCATAGCAGACGAGCTGCGCGCGGCCGAGCCGCTTTTGCGTGAATTACTGCAGGCTCGTCTTGCGCGCGGCAAGGTCGACTGCCGAGTATTTCTCGCCGACGACGCCGCCGGCACCGCCGGGCGGCTGAGCACGGACGCCATCGCGCGGCTGCGCGAGCTCTCGGCGCAGGTGCTGAAGGAGCTGCCGCAGGCGGCGCCACTGCGCGTCGGCGATGTGCTGCGCTGGCCGGGCGTCATCGTCGAGTCGCCGCTCGACGAGGAGCAGACGCGCCGACTCGCGGCCGACGTCTGCGCGCGCGCTCTGGACGAGCTCGTCGCCTCGCGCACCCGCGAAGGCGCAAAGCTCGCCGCCGCGATCGCCGAACGCGTCGCGGCGATGCGCCAGCGCCTCGAGCAGGTCGCGCCGCTCGTGCCGCAATCGCTCGCCGCCTACCAGGCGCGGCTCGCCGAGCGGCTGCGCGAGGCGCTCGGCTCCGCCGACGACGATCGTATCCGGGCAGAGCTCGCCGTCTTCGCCGCCAAGGCGGATGTGGACGAGGAGCTCACGCGGCTGAGAGCACATCTGGGCGAAGTGGACCGCGCGCTCTCGCGCGGCGGCGCGGTGGGGAAGCGGCTGGACTTTCTTGCCCAGGAGCTGAACCGGGAGGCGAACACGCTCGCTGCCAAAGCCGCGAGCCAGGAGATCAGCGACTGCGCGCTCGAGCTGAAGCTGCTGGTCGAGCAGATGCGCGAGCAGGTCCAGAACATCGAATGAGCAAGGGGGGAGGGAAGCGCGAAGGGACGCTGTTTGTCATCACGGCCCCTTCGGGCGCAGGGAAAACCTCGCTCATCGACGCCGTGATGAAGGACGACCCGACGCTCAAGATCTCGGTTTCTTACACCACGCGCAAGCCGCGGCCGGGCGAGAAGGATGGCGTCGATTACCACTTCGTGGATCAGAAGACATTTCGCCGCATGCAGGAGCGCGGCGACTTCCTCGAGAGCGCGCAAGTGCACGGCAACCACTACGGCACGGCGAAGAAAGTGATCCTCGACGCGGTGGCGCGCGGCGACGACATCATCCTCGAGATCGACTGGCAGGGCGCGCAGCAGGTGCGGCGCCTGTATCCTGGCGCGGTCGGCATCTTCATCCTGCCGCCCTCGATCGAGGAGCTCGAACGGCGCATGCGCGCGCGGGCACAGGATTCCGACGCGGCGATCCGCCGGCGCGTGGCGAATGCGCGCGAGGAGCTCGAGCACGCCGGCGAATTCAAATACGTTATAATTAACAAAGACTTCGAAAGCGCGCGGCGCGAGCTCGCCGAGATCATCGAACGCGAGCGCGCCAAACCCTGAAGAGATCCTATGGCTCGCATCACTGTCGAC
>JACXTT010012119.1_pt1 | contig 11454 bp, 10 predicted proteins | sample 9270951 | NCBI WGS metagenome assembly JACXTT01 (sample SAMN15532306, study PRJNA645909) | rock metagenome | isolation source: weathered quartz diorite | place: Puerto Rico | collected 2017-06-21 | reverse complement strand
TTGGTCGGAAGCGGCGTTTCGCCCTGGAATTCCGGTGCCCATTCCGGTCGCGGCGTCACCGGCTCGCCGTTCTCCCAGAGATAGAGCGACAGCTTGTACTGCTCATACTCCACCTTCCGCTGGGCGGCGATCGCCGCCTCCCGACGCCGCTGCACTTCTTGAGTGGCTTCGATCACATCGAGTGGTGAGGACAGTCCCCTCTTCGCCTGGCCCTCGATCTGCGTGAACCGTTCTTCAGCGACGCCCAGGGTCCGCTGCTGCACTTCGTTCTGCTTGACCGCGACCTGCCAATCCCAGTACTGCACAGCGCCGGCGAGATAGAGGTCTTGCCGTTTCTGCGCCACCGCGATCTCCGCCTGCGGCCCCGCGAGTTCGGCCTTTTGAAACTCGGCGTACTCCTCGTTGATCATGAAGCCGCGCAGCAGGTGGGCCTCCCCACCGATGAGCGCTTGTTGCTGAGCCCAGAACATCAGGCCATCATTCGCGAGCAAAGCATTAGAGTTCTGGTTAAATCTATCCCCAAAGCCGCTTCGGATCCCCCCACTGACCCGGAAACCCCAGGGGTGCCCGATCTCGAGCTCGGTATCGTTAAATCCCCCCGTATTCTCATTAAGGTAGGCCAGGAAATTCCACACCTGATAACGACCCATCTCTGTATTGTTCTTTAACTTCGGTTCCCAGGCCCCGAGCGCCTTCAGAATCTTCGCCCGGGCCTGCATCCGTTCAACCCCGGTCCCCCGAAGCAGCGGATGCGTCAACTCAATACGGGCGAGCACTTCGCTGATGGTCAGGGGCTCGGTGCGGGCGGCCTGCGCCTTCAACGCGCTTGAATCGTGCACCGGTTCCGCCAGTGTTGTCACGGGAAGCAAGGTCAGAATCACGAGGAGTAGAGCAGCCATCGAAGGAAGCTCCTTGTGCTGGATTAATCGCGGCCCGGTTGTTTGTAGCCGTTCATGCCCGCCGCCCTCAGCGGATCTCCATACTTCGCCAAGGACTCCGTCGGCCAGGGCTTTGCCAACGCGCCCCTGGCCCACAGCATCCCGCCACGCGCCACGGCGTAGTCGGCCTGCGCCCGATACAGCGCGTACGCCTGTTCCACCACGTGGCGCTCACGGAGGTTCACGAATAACACGGTGGTGGCCCCCATGTTAAACCTCGTGCGCTCACCTTCTTCCAACGTCTTGGCCAACCGCAGGGCTTCCGTCGCCGCCGTCACCCGGTCTCTGGCGCGCACTTGGGCCGAGAGCCAGTTGTCCACGTCGAAGGTGACTTGTTGCTCGGTATAGTGCTGCTTCAACGCCAATTGCTGCTGACTCACTTCCGCGGCCATGATCTTCCCACGCGCTTCCCGCTGGAACAGCGGCATCTCAGCGTGCAGGCCGACTCGATACTCGTATCCCACAATCCAGTCCGAGAGGGCGTGGTTCGGCCCCCCTTCAAGATCCAACGTCGGGAGCAGTTTGTTCTTGGCGAGCTTGATGTCGATATTGTTTATCTTGGCTTCGATGTAGAGCTCCCGCACTTCCGGCCGCACTTCTTTCGCCTCCACTTTATAGGCCGCGACCTCGTCGTTGGTCGGGAGCGGCGTTTCACCCTGGAATTCCGGTGCCCATTCCGATCGCGGCGTCACCGGCTCGCCGTTCTCCCAGAGGAAAAGCGACAGCTTGTACTGCTCATACTCCACCTTCCGTTGCGCGGCGATCGCCGCCTGTCGCCGCTTCTGAACCTCTTGGTTCGCTTCGACAACATCAAGCGGCGCAACCTTCCCGCCCTTGGCCAACCCTTCGACCTGGGCCAAACGCTCTTCGGCAACGCCCAAGGCGCGCTTCACCACATCGGCTTGTTTGACGGCGACCTGCCAATCCCAGTACTGCACGGCGCCGGCGAGATAGAGGTCTTGCCGTTTCTGCGCCACCGCAATCTCTGCCTGCGGCCCCGCGAGTTCGGCCTGTTGAAACTGAGCGTTCTCCTCGTTGACTATGAGGCCTCGCAGCAGGTGGAACGACCCGCCGTAGTAGAAATGCTGCGTATGATAGGTGGCCAGTAGCTCAGAGGGAAAAGCAATGCGGTTGTTATTGCCGGCATCCCCCAAGCCGCTGCGGAGTCCGCCTTCGACCCGGAAGCCCCAGGGATGCCCGACCTGGATCGTGCTGTCGTTATATCCCCCCGTATGTTGACTCGGAATGTCGAAAGCCGTCGTGAGATTCCATGTGTTATACCGTTCTATCTGCATATAGTTCCTGGCCGTCGGTTCCCAGGCCCCGAGCGCCTTGAGGATCTTCGCCCGGGCCTTCGCTCGCTCGGCTCCCATCGCCCGGAGCAATGGATGCGTCAACTCGATGCGAGCCAACACTTCTCCGATGGTCAGGGGAGCGATGCGAGTCGACTGGGCCTGCACGGTACTCGAGTCGATCACCGGTTCCGCCAGTGCGGTCATTGGCAGGAGAGTCACAATAGCCAATACCAGAGCGATCATGAGGGATGCTCCTTTCACATCAGATGGCGGACGGCGCCCACAGTAGCAATCTCCCGCTTATTTTTCAAAATAGATAAAACGGATTGGAGTTATCGGCTAATCCGATGTATAGTGTCTTTCCTAATTCGAGGCCTAGGGCCGTATGGATTGGCTGAACTATCACCACCTGCTGTATTTCTGGTCCGTCGCCAAGCACGGGACCGTGACGAAAGCCTGCGAAGAACTCCGCCTGGCGCAGCCCACCATCAGCGGACAGATTCACCTCTTGGAAAATATGTTGGGAGAAAAGTTATTCATACGAACCGGCCGCCGCCTGGCGCTGACGGAGATGGGTCAGCTCGTGTTCAAGTACGCGGAGGATATCTTCGCGACCGGTCAAGAGCTGATGAACACCGTGAAGGGGCAGGGCAATGGACATCCGACGCGGCTGATCGTCGGCATCGCGGACGCGGTGCCGAAGCCGTTGGCGACTCAGCTCCTCAAATCGGCTTTGAAGCTGCATCGGCCGACGCGGCTGATCTGCAACGAAGATAAGTTACGCCAACTCCTGACCGATCTGGCCGCCCATCGGTCGGATCTGGTGATCGCCGACACACCGGCCCCGACGAGTATCAAGGAGCACACGTACAACCACCCCTTAGGCGAATCGGGAGTCACGCTGTTTGCCACGGCGAAGCTAGCCTCGCAGTATCGTCGAGGTTTTCCCCAATCACTTCGCGACGCACCATTACTCCTTCCTACCTCCAACGCCATGCTTCGGCGGCTGTTGGACCAATGGCTGGTCGACTACGGAATGCAACCCAACATTGTGGGGGAGTTCGACGACAGCGCGACATTGAAAGCGTTCGGACAGGACGGGCATGGGATCTTCCCCGGCGCATCGGTGATCGAGAAGGAAATCTGTCGCCAATATCGAGTGCAGGTGGTCGGCCAAGTGGAAGGGCTCAAGCAGCACTTCTACGCCATCACCGTGGAGCGGCGGCTAAAGCACCCGATCGTTCTCGCCCTCGTCCGAACCGCCCGTCGCGAGTTGCTCAGTTAACCGTCAATTGGGCTGCACGAGAAAAAACGCGTCAGACCTGAGGCCGTCCTACCGCTCTCAGGAGTTCCTCCCGCTCCGGACGCGTGAGTGTTTTCCAACTCCCGGCGCTCAGCCCGCTGACAGTAATGTGCATGATCCTCGTTCGGTGCAACATCATCACTCGATAACCCAGCGTCCGGCACATGCGCCTGATCTGCCGGTTTCGCCCCTCGGTGAGCACAATGCGAAACCGATCGCGCCCGATCCGATCTGCCAAGCATGGCTTCGTCCTGCTTCCAAGAATGACCACGCCCTGCGACAGATGATCCAAGAATGATTGATCGAATGGGCGATCGACCTGCACGTGATACTCCCGTTCGTGGCCGAATTCGGCACGGAGGATTTTGTTCACGATGTCGCCGTCGTTCGTCAGCAAAATAAGACCGGATGAATCCTTATCGAGCCGGCCGATTGGGAAGATCCGCTCGGGATGCCCGATCTCCGCAATGATGTTTCGAGCGACGTGCGACTCGCTCGTTGTCGTGACGCCGACCGGCTTATGGTACTTAATGTAGATACTGGCTGTACCCCAGAGGATCTCCCTGCCTTCACGGGCAATGATGTCGCCAGGCGCTACTTGGTCGCCGAGTTTGGCGACCCGGCCGTTAATCGTGATGACGCCTGATTCGATCAAACGGTCGGCTTCGCGCCGGGAACAAATTCCCTGCTCGGTAAAAAACTTATTGATGCGGATGGTGTGAGCCACAGGAAATTGGTTTCATCGCCGGGTATTCAAACAGGTTCTTCTTCTCACCCGCCCAACCCCGGCGCGCCTAGACGCGCCCTTCCCCGGGTCAGCCGCAGCAAGTGAAGGCGCGAGTCGTACGCATCGATGTACGTCGAGCGTCTGAGCGAGGCGAGAACGATGCAGGCAGCCTGTTTCACTATCCGGCTTAATGCACACGACGGCCGGCCCTGACTCGACCCAGGATGCGATAGATCAGACGCGCGATCGAAAACTGTGGCGCCACAAACCCTTCGATTGGAGCGATCTCGCTGACATCCATTCCCACGATGCCCGGCCCGTTGGCAAGCGCCGTGACGAGATTGAGGGTATCGTACCATCCAAGACCGCCAGGTTCCGGAGTTCCAAGCGCAGGAACAATCGACGCATCTAATCCGTCGCAGTCGAACGTCAAATAGACCGGCGTTCGGCAGGCGGCGACCACGTCAGGAATCCACTTTCCCGCCTTGCCTTCATACGAACCTGAGGGGTCAAGAATCGTTGCAGCAAAAAATGTCTTGATCCGGTCCGTGGCGTCAATACAAGCAATCTCCTCCCGACTGATCGATCGGATTCCCACCTGCACCAATGCTAAGCCGTCCTCGACGACGCGCGCCATGACACTGGCGTGGCTGAACGGATTGCCTTGATACGCATTCCGCAGATCGCCGTGCGCATCGATCTGGACGACGGTCATGTCAGGGTATCGTTTCGCGTGGGCTCGAATGGCTCCCAGCGCACCAGTGTGTTCACCCGTCAACGTGACTAAAAACCGCCCTACGCCAACGTGCGGTGAGACAAACGCTTCAATGGCATCGACGGCGGCACGATCGACCTTCCCCTTGAGATCCAAAGGCGAAGCCGTCGCGATCCCGCCCCATTCTTGATAGGGCTCAACCCGCAGCTGTTCGTCATAGAATTCAACCTGGCTCGAGGCTTCCAGGATGGCGGATGGGCCGCGGTCTGATCCCTGGATGTAACTGGAGGTGTGTTCGTAGGGAGCTGGCAACACGTAGACGCCCGCGTGGTCTGGATGGCACCAGGATTCGTCAATCCCCAGGAAATTGTGATCCGGCCCCTCCCAGCCAGAGGGAAGCGTCATGCATCCTTCCCTTCCCTAACCCGACGGTTAAGGCTTACCCGTGCGACCAAGAACAACAGACCTCTACTTGCGAGAGCGACCGGGCACATTCTCAGCCGGAATGAAGACCGCCAGCGCGATCACCGTTGTCCATTTCCCCTTCTTGCCGACAGCCGACTGAGTGATATTCAGCGTTCGCACGATTTTTCCGCCCATCTTAAAAACTTGTTCGCGCTCTTTCCAGGCGACATTTGGATCGAATTCAACTCCTAAGGTCGTCGCGAGCATCTGCGCTGCCAGATCTTCCGTATACTCTCCTGTCTCTTCGTCCGTCTCACCATGGGCATGGTGCTCTGATAGATATCCGTACGTGCCCAGGTCGGTAGGCTTCGCAAGACCGACTGAAGCTGAAATTAGCTGATTTCGCTCGTTGGTCTCGGAACGGGCCATGACGCAAAACGTAATCTCTCCGGGTTTCAACAGCTTTTCACCGCGCTTTCGGGGAATGATCTTACAATGAGGCGGGAGGATCGAAGACACGCTCACGAGGTTGCAATAGGCCACGCCGGCGCTGCGCAACGCTTCTTCGAAGGAAGCCAATTTTTCCTTGTGAATCCCCACCCCTCTCGTTAAAAACATATGCGTAGGTACCATCATCTCCCCTTTCGTCTGGTAATCGAGCGTTCTGGTTTTTCGGAGATTGTTTGGTGACGTGTTGCAAAGCGGCCAGCCAGACAAACAAACCGGACCAGATCATCACAGTATCGGGCGCCTGTTGTAGCAAGATTGGACGGGCTTCGCAATATCTTCTAGACACTTTTTTCCGATAGGCCCGACGGCTCTTTGAGGTTCATGATCAGCAATCGCGGCTCCGTCATGTCTTCAATTGCCGCGCGAACGCCTTCTCGGCCTAATCCGGAATCTTTCACGCCGCCATACGGCATATGATCCGCTCGAAACGTGGGGATTTCGTTCGCCAAGACGGCACCGACTTCCACGTGACGAAACGCATAAAAGATCTTGTTGATGTCCTGCGTGAAGATGCCGGCCTGTAATCCAAAGTCCGATTGATTGAGCAGTGCAACGGCCTCACTCAATTGACGATACGGAGTAACGGTGACGACCGGTCCAAACACCTCGTTGCATGAGACCTTCATATCGGGCTTTACATTGGACAGCACCGTCGCCTCAACAAGGGAGCCCATCCGCCTACCTCCCAACAGCACGCGCGCTCCTTCTGCCACCGCTTCCCCGATCCAACTCTCCACTCGTTGCGCGGCAGTATGGTCGATGAGCGGGCCGATACTCGTCGTCTCGTCGTTCGGATCTCCGGCCTTCAACCGGGCGACATGCATCAGGAGCTTGGTCGTGAACAAATCGGCGATCGAATGGTGAACGAAGATCCGTTGCACCGAAATGCATGTCTGGCCGGCATACCCAAATCCCCCGGTGGCACAGCGCTGTGCCGCGAGCTCAATGTCGGCATCCGGTTCGATCACGACGCCTGCGTTGCCGCCGAGCTCCAGCGTCACTTTTTTCTTCCCGCACTTCGATTTCAACATCCATCCGACCGAGGCACTTCCCGTGAAACTGAGCAACTTAAACCGCGGATCGACAACCATCCGCTCGGCGAGAACATTGGCGCACGGCACCACATTGAGCCCGCCCTCGGGAAGTCCCGCCTCCATCGCAACCTCTCCCAGGAGCAGGGCCGTTAAGGGAGTCTGCGGAGCCGGTTTGATCAGAATTGAATTGCCGGCAGCAAGCGCCGGCGCCACTTTGTGCGCCACGAGATTCAGCGGAAAGTTGAAAGGAGTAATGCCGAGCACGGGACCAATCGGGAAACGACGGAGCACACCCACATGCCCATCGGAACCGGGCATCCAATCCAGCGGCACAACCTCGCCCGCGATCCGCCTCGCTTCTTCAGCTGCGACTGTAAAGGTCTGCACCGCGCGACTGACCTCACGTGTGGCATCGGAGATCGGTTTGCCCGCCTCCGTTGTGATCGTTCGGGCAAACTCGTTTCTGCGTCGATAAATCAGCGCGGCAATCTGTTGGAGAATATTATAGCGGGCATGCGACGGGAGCTGCCCCATGGTCGCAGCAGCACTGTCTGTGGACGCGATGGCCTGGTCAACGTCGGACTCCGTCGCCTGGGCGACCTCGGCGATGAGCTGCCCGGTGAATGGGTCAACGACAGAAGCCGTGACCTCGCCTTGCTTCCATTGACCGTGAACTAAAAACGGACGCGATTCCTGCACTGGAAGACTCGCTGGAGGCCGTGACGCTCTTGGTCCTAATCCGTCGCTTCGACCGGTGCGGCGGATTGAACGGTAGGTTGGGAAGAGGTGGCTGTCTCTTGCGCGGTCACGGCCTTCGCAATCAGCTCCTCGGTTCCCCAATCACGAATTGCTTCCAAGGTAAACCCTTCGTAGGTTGAAACTCCGTGACAGGATGGACAATCCGGCATCGGAACTTTTCTGTAGAAGACTTCTGTCAGGCAAGACATACACACCCAGAAGTCATCGTCACGATGGGAGACGGGCCAGAACGATTGTATCGAAGCCATAAGCCACCTTACCTTTGATTACGAACAGGGACCTCAGCACCGAGGTACGCTACCTTACCTCATCATCAACACCCTACCGGCTCGCCCGTCGTCAGAGTTATCTGGTCTACTGTTGAACGCTTCCCAGGAGCCGGTCAATCTCTTCCGCGAACGCTTCGAACGGAAACGCTCCGGGAATCGCAACGGCCGGCTCTTTCTCCGTCGGTTCGCTGGCCGTTCTCATGAGAACGAAGCCGGGAGTTCCATGAAACCCCCACCGATTGGCTTCCTGCCGATCCTCAAAGATCGATTTGTTGTACCGCCCGTCCTTTACACACTGGTTAAATGCGGACTGATCAAGACCGAGTGCCGCGGTATGCCGGAGATAGACTTCCTTGTCGAGTCGGCCCTTTTCGGCAAACAAGCGGTCATGCATCCCCCAGTATTTGCCCTGCGCTCCGGCACACCGCGCCGCCGCTGCGGCATCAACACCCGGACCCTGATCCGCACGAGGGAAATCGCGGTAGACGAATCGCACCTTCCCGGTATCCACATAGCGAGCCTGGATGCGCGGCCACGTCTCTTTGAAAAACTTCAAGCAATATCCACAGGTGAAATCCGAGTATTCGATCAAGGTCACGGGCGCATTCGCTTGTCCCCTCATCCGAACGTCGCCCTCAAGCGCATCTCCGGCCCAGACGAAGGAGGACCACAGGAGGCTGCTGCAAATGAACGTCTGAATGAGTCGTCGCCTCATCATCGATCGCCCGACCGATGCACCGCGCTGGATTGTTTTCTCTCCAAAAGCCCCATCATTAACAAAGGCCATACCACCGTCGCATCACTCAACACTTCGGCAAATTGTCCCCCGTCCTTCGGGGTCACAAATTTCCCCCAGGACAGCCCTTCTTGATAGGTACAGCCGCTGAGTCCACCCCAATAGTCCGGCTCTGGGCAAATTCGCACCCCATAGTGGAATCGCGGCGGCTTCACGGTCAACCCCAAACGAAGATTGCCGATTTCGATATACGGACCGACTTGTTGGGCCCAGTTCCGTGGGACACCCCCTCCGATGGTGAAAATCCCGAGTCGCTTGGCCGAAAGCACCTGGTCCGCATAGCTATTGAGGTCCAGATAGGGATTGAACGACGGACAGGATTGATGAATGGCTCGTAAGACGGCCAAGTCACTTCCTTGACCTGCCCCGGATCGCGCCCGATCAACTTCGCGCGCCATGGCCCATGTTCCCACATCGAGACCCACCTCTGAATCGGTGAACGCAGGAATAAAGACGGGGACCTTCTTCAGGTAGGCGCTTTTCAATATTCCGTCGCCGCCAAATCCCTCCGCTAAGGTCTTCCCGAGCTCCCTCGTGAGGGTTTCTGATGAAAGCGGCCGATCATGCTCGAGACGTTTCAAGGTTTGGGTCACGACGTGTTCGACGTAATTCAAATTCGCTTCCATTTCCAGTGTATCGTAGACGCGATTGTACCCTTTCTTAAAGAGCTCTTCGTCGCTCATCGAAGGGTCGTGCCGATAATGCGTCTTGCCGACCGATTCGCTGAGGCCATGAGCCATCAACGCCCCGGTCGAGATGATGCATTGCACCATGCCTTCATCGATCATCTTCGTGATGATCTTCCCCATCTTGGCGATCGTCATCGCACCGGACAACGTCATAACGACATGGCAGTCAGGGTCCTGGATCATCGCCCACAGCACATCGAAGGCGTTGCCGAGATGCCGTCCTCCGAAGGCGGTCTTGCCCATGGCCTCGAGCAATTCGCTGAACGAGGTGATCTTGTCGGGATCAAGCGGTTCAAGCGCTTCTAACCCGTCTTTTGCACCGTCATGGAACTCGCGCGTTGCCATACATCAACCCTCAGAATAAACCTTCACCACACGCTTTTGTTTATACACAACCGTGAATAGAGGCGTCAATGAATGGTTCGCTCGTCTGTGTATTACCGACACTCACAGGAGTCGCACACATTCTCTCTTCTCAAATCCGAGTTCAAACTTCGTCGTCGTCATGTAGCAGCAAGAAGGAGCGCAAAAAAGGCAGGAGCGAAGTGTACGCGAGAGTTTTTACTCGGGCCTTTCTCTGGCCTTTCTGTATCGGCCAAACTTATAATTCGGTCTCCCCTTCAGTGTGGGTAGATCCTGACAAGGTTATGGGCTCTCGCATCGTCTTGCATGCAATCGAGCCATAGGGCAGCACCGATGCACCACGAGCACCGATCTCCAATTCTTTCTGATCTCCAACTCCGACGGATTCCGAGCCGACGATCGTCAGAGCGCTTGTGCGAGGGTGGCACCAAGCGCATGCCACACAATCACGCGCACGTCACACATGCGGCGCAATGTGAGGAGGAGGCGACTATGACCGCGAGCAAGCCCGCCATTTGGGTACCCGGAGACTGGAACGCCTTGTTCGGATTCGGCACCAACATCCTACTCAACCTGCTGGTCCTCACTGGCCTGCTGCGATTCGTGCTGAAGATGCCGGACAGTCTCGTCTTCGGCCGCATTCTTCCGGCCTGCGGCCTGATGCTGTTCATGAGTACCCTATATTACGCATGGCTCGCATACCAACTGGCCAGGACGACCGGCCGCCACGATGTCACCGCGCTCCCCTCGGGCACCAGCGTGCCACACATGTTCGTGGTGGTGTTCGTGATTATGCTGCCGATTACGCTGCAAACCGGTGATCCGATCAAAGGATGGGAAGCAGGCCTGACCTGGGTGTTCGTGCAGAGCTTCGTGCTCATGATCGGCGGCTTTATCGCCCCCTGGATACGCAGAGTCACCCCGCGCGCCGCACTGCTCGGCACCCTGGCCGGTGTGTCCATTGCATTTATTTCCATGCGTCCAGCCTTGGAAATGTTCATGACACCGCTGATCGGGCTCATGTGCTTCGCGATCATCGTAGTCAGCTGGCTGGGCGGCGTGCGTTACTTCAAGGGCATTCCCGCGGGCCTCGTGGCGATTGCCTTCGGCACCCTGATCGCCTGGAGTTCGACTGCGTTCGGCCTGAACTATGGTGGGATGAGCCTAGACAAGTTGGTCGGCTCGTTCTCGAATTTTGGTTTTTCCGTTCCGCTCCCCGCACTCGGTCACGTGTTCGCCGGTTTTGAATATCTGGGCATCATCTTGGTCACCGCCATTCCATTCGGGATCTACGATCTGGTGGAAGCCGTCGACAATGTCGAAAGTGCCGCCGCAGCCGGTGATAGCTTTCCTACCACGCGCGTACTCACCGCCGACGGCATCATCAGCCTGATCGGCTGCCTGATGGGCAATCCCTTTATCCTCGCCGTCTACATCGGCCAGCCCGGCTGGAAAGCAATCGGCGGTCGCATCGGCTATTCCGCTGCAACCGGCATGCTAGTAATCGTGCTGGCCTGGTTCGGTATCATTTCGTTCATGATGGCACTGATCCCCGTCGTGGCCATCGCACCAATCCTGCTCTACATCGGCATGCTGATCGGCTCGCAAGCGTTCCTGGAAACGCCGCGCACCCACGCTCCGGCCATCATTC
>JACXTT010012118.1_pt1 | contig 11454 bp, 13 predicted proteins | sample 9270951 | NCBI WGS metagenome assembly JACXTT01 (sample SAMN15532306, study PRJNA645909) | rock metagenome | isolation source: weathered quartz diorite | place: Puerto Rico | collected 2017-06-21 | reverse complement strand
GAGGCAAGCCGAGTGCTACCTAATGTGAGGCGCTTCCAATACAGAGGCGCGTTCAGTGGGACGTCACTTACGGGGTGTGAAGCATCGCGCACTTATCTCCGCGATCGTCGATGCCCGCAAAGCAACCGGTCTATCACAACGCGAATTCGCAGCGAAATTGAAACGTTCGAACAACTTTGTATGGCGTATCGAGGCCGGCGAGCGGCAAGTGAACGTTCTCGACTTCATCGAGATTGCCAATGCCGCGGATGTCGATCCGAGCGAACTCATCCGACGCGTCGTTGCCGGCTCGAAGTCCCGGTCGTGATGCCTATTCCGGCAGGGGATGCCGTAGGATTCGCATAATTGATGGCGGGCACGAGCGCGTGTGGGAGTGGTACGCGCCGGTCGACAGTCTAACGGCCGACCTCTTGGCGAACGGGAGGTCGCGCTCCCAGGGATCCTCGAAGACGAGGTGCGACAGGGTCGGTCGGCTACCCCCGCGGCGCAGAGGAGTTGGGCTTGGGCACGCCTAACGCGCCCTCCTATCCCGACCAGCCGCAGTTCGACTAGGAAGGGTCAGCTCCGCGCTGGACGCCCGCACCAGGCACTCGCCCCGTCGCCACTATTTGGGCGCAAGATCTCCATGCGCGTTACGCGAATTGCAGCAGCAACCCCTTGTTCACGCTTGCGCCCGAGTTCCCGGGAGTCCAGCCTTTTCAGCAAAACGCCATCTTCGGCGCGACTCTGGGAGACCGGATGGCGAAGCCGTGGCCTCCTCGGCGTGGCGTGTACATTGATGCCGAGCCCGGAGAGCCGGCCACCGCCTACACTCGCATTTTGGGTCCTTCAGCCTGCACCCAGCACCACCGTCACCCAAGACAGCGATTGAGGAGATCAATCCGTCGGTCGGCGACGATGGATGCTCCGACGCTCCTGGGTAATGCCGCAAGGGAAACTAAAGCGGAAACAAATCTCGGTCCTCGTCAGGCCAGGAGTGACGCGCCAGGTAAGCTGGGCTCTAGAGCGGTTGAACCTGAACATGTCGCACAGGGCACCACACCAAAAAAACCAACTCTAGTCGGTAGAAACTGAGAATCCGCACCCGCCATCATTCGAACTCACCGATACACTCCCTTGGTCGCACCTTCCTTAGATCCGTCGGGAGGAAAAGTGGGACGTCTATCACAATCTTTGCTTACCGCTGTGTTGTCTGTTGCGGCGGGCACCGCGCTATCGGATACATTCGCGGTGGGTCCTTGGCAAGGAAAGCTGTCTTGGAGCCAACAAGGCGGGGCGCTCTGTATTGCCCACGCCACTATGGAAGAGAAACCGCGCCAAACGCGACTGTATTTCTCCTTGAGTCTCGACCATGACGTGCACATGGGCTTGAAGAGGCAGGGATGGGGCCTCTCAACCGCAGTCCCCTACACGGTGACCGTCAGTATCGGTGATGTACAAGTGGCAAAAAAGAGCGTCGTAGCGCCATCCGCCGATCTTCTGGTGATCAACCTCCCTTCGGAAGCAGCCGTACGCAGCGTGTTGGAACGCGGCACAGTACTCTCGATCGATACGGGCACGGAGATCTTCAAGTATCCGCTGACCGACATGCAACCGCTGCTCGCTGCGCTCGACAGCTGCGTTGCCGCGAGAGTTCAAGCTGACACGCCGCCGCCGCGGTGGGCTCAAGCTGCCAGGCCGCCGCCCGGGTCTGCCTACGTCACTACACCAGATTCTCAAACGACTGATACCAGCGGACCCACGCTGGAGCAGCGCTGCGATGGATACCAGGATTTCGTTATCTACCACGGGTCGTGGGACCAAGAGCCAACTGAGGAGGAGCGAGCGGGACTGCGTCAGTACACACAGGATGTTGCTCCGTGCGTTTCAGTATGGAAGGCGCGCTGCGCGCCGATCCCGCTTTTCCCCCTCGGCAGTACCACCGCATTCTGCGACATTCAAGCCGACTACGCGCGCGCGCATCTGAACAATCGGCGTGAGTTTGAAGCGCGCCGCGAGACCTACAGCCAGTACAACAACCGAGCGGATGAGATTGACCGTATCTTCAAGGAAGCCACCGACAGCTTTTTCGCTACTGTGCAGAAGCCCATCGACGAATATAACGAGCGCCAACGGCGAGAGCAGGACGCTCAGGACCGTCGGGCGGCGGCACGACGTGAACAAGAACTCATCGACGCTCTTCGCCAGCTGCCAAGGCCCATCACAACCGAATGCGTTGGCGGGAATGGCAGCGTTCAGTGCATTACGCACTGAAGAGTATTCAGTGCGATCGCAACCTCCCACTTAAGCAGAAGCTGCAGTGACCGACGTGCTTGGTCATACACCACGTCCGGGATGTGGGTAAGCTGGGTTACCCTGTGTGCCTGTGGTGAGCTCAACTCGTGGCAAGTCCTACTACTGCATCACTCCGGAGAGTCAAATCTCTGGCACGATTGCGGCGGTTGGAAGATTTGGTCTGATGGGTTGCCAGTTTACTCGGGGAGGGGTGGCTGCGCGCGTTCGATAAAAACATGAGGGTTTCGGTTGCTCCGGGTACTCTCGGCACGCTGGGAAGTTTTCGGCGACAAGGCGAATAGCAACGCTCTTGGTGAGGATGGGCTATATCCGCGAGCGCGTGGAGGGACAGGACCTGACCAAAATGAGCATGACGACATCCACCACGACCAACGTCATCCTCCTGCTCGTGATTGCGGCACTACTGCTCGAGGGTCCGTATCCAGAATGGGCACGTCTTGTCGGGCTTACACTCGGGGCCTTCTCTCTGCTTGCCGGAATTGGGCTGCTGCTGATTTGGCGCGAGCAACGAAGGGCGGCGCGAGAACAAGAGACTGGCGACCACTACGACGGTAAAGCGTGGGAACTTGCCTCAAAGGAGCTTGAAGAGAGGTGGAGCCGTCCACGGGACCAGTGGGACGTGACAATGAGAGCGCCCAATTCGGGCTACAAGAGGGAACTGAAGCTTCTCGAGGGACGGTTCCGGGGCTTCCTACTCCGCTTGCATGGGCCAGACTACTTCACGGACAAGTATTTCACAGATAGGGACTGACGGGAACTTAGTACTTCTCAAATCCGGTCAGCGTCTGCCGCTTCATCGAGGTCCTGCATACATACAACCACTGGACGCAATCCTACCGGTAAATCAGAGTTTCCTTAGAGTTCAGCTGATAGCCAAGGACGAGTGCAGCGGTCGCTGCATGGGGGCGTCACATGCGCGTCTTCGCTAGGCCACCGGTCTCGACCAGTGTTCCGGCGGCAACTGCCGGTTGTTGGCTCTCGTTGAGACAATTTAGGCAGCCATGATCCCGGACTTGCGAGACAGCGTCGACTGCTCGGATTCGACACTCCGCAGGATTCGGCGGAGGCGGGCAGGTAATTCGGATTCGTGACCGCCACTGATGTCAGTGCGAACGAGGAGCCGTTCGTAGTGGCGCTCAAGCGCTTCCAGATCGCGCATGGGAACATCGCTCAGGTCCGGGGGCGACTCTGGAAACCGGAGCTCGAGCGCGCATAGGCGCCGTAGCAGAAACCGGTTCATCGTTGAGCCCATGCGCGCTGCTCGAGACGCTCGATTCTGGCCGTAAGCTCCGCCGTTTCGACCACACGCCGAGAGCACTCGATGACTGCGCAGAGCTCCGCTGCTTCGGCCGCCGAGATTATGCCTTGAAGCGCCGCACTCGCGAGCGCGTTGATCGCCCCTACTGCCTCGGCCACCGTCGTAATGGGCGGCAGGATTAGACCCTCGAGCGGGCGACAGGACCGCTTCGGCAGAATCCTATCGAAGATCAATTTTGCGGCAGCCATGTCGCCGCCAATCGCGGCCTGCACAACTGCGTTGACGACGCGCTCGGCATCACCGGCGAGGAGCTCGCGAAGAAACGCCTGACCTCGATTCGGGCGGCCGACCGGTCGTCCTGCCGGGTTGCCGGAGACTCCTTTTGTCCAGCGGCCATTGGCGCGCTGCACTGCGCCATCCACATACCTGCTACGTCTCCCGTCCACACTCTTGGCCCAGCCTGCAGATTTCCTGCAGTCTACAGGTGTGGCTCTTGGCTCCAGACGTCCGCCCGGGTGCGGTCGAGGGGGAACCGACCGCTCGCGGCCGGGCGGTACTGGGAGACTTCCTTTGGAGGCCGAGCGCCGCCCCGTAAGAGAGTTTGCCAAGGGGGCTAGCTGGCTCGATTGCCGGGTAGCGCGGGGGACCTTGCGCTTCGCTTCGCATGGCGCGCATCGAAAGATGGGAGGTTCGGCGCTGCCGCCGAGCAGGCTTGATGCTACCGGCCCGTCCCGCACCCATGCAACGCTCGTCGCCACCAATTCGGACGGCTGGCACGCGCTGACACGCGAGGCGCACCTTGGACAGGTCCATCGCGGCGCGCAGGTGGCGGTGACGATGTTCGAGAATTACTTTCTCGTTGAAGAGACCAAGATGCCTGCCCAAGTCCTGCTGGCGACCCTCTTTATCGCGGAGCCTGTAGGTCAGGTTTTCGCCGCTCCCGGTAATCTCAATGGCGACCATCTGTTCGCAGGTAAGCTCATATAGGCGCTTGCGACGCACCCCCACCTTTGCCCCGTTTTTCTCGAATACCAGATAGTCGTACTCGTTCGCGAAAGCGATCCTCGCGATCTCGCGGAGTACGTCCTCTTGGCTGACGGCCAGCTGCTTCATGTTCTGCTGCGCAAAATGTGCCTGCAGCCACGTGACGTAGTCGGCGTGCTCCTTCAGAACCTTATACGATGTGTCCTTGGCCCATTTAGCGGAGTAGTCGGCGGCACCCGCTGCTTCGCGGGCGTTCCCGAGACGCACGTATTCCTCGAAAAACCTCAGCAGCCGCTTGTTGCTCGCACCCCTACCAACAGTGGGCAGCCTGCCGGGAAATCCGTACGTGAGATCGATTGGAGCAACGTCCGATGCGCTACGCTGCGCTGCTTGAAGTTCACCCAATGCGTGCGGGTTGGAGGTGGAACGCATCGCCACGCCTCACGAAGGCTGCACGCGGTCGAGCTGCTCCAGCATCGCGGCGAAGAGCCACGGGTCCCAGCGGCTCCTGTCAATAACCAGTTCGCCGGTAACACTGCCGCCTGTCCGCGCGCGAACGGCCAACATGATGGCGACCCGTCCGCGACACTCTTCACCAGCAACGAATGCAACTCGCTGAGCGGGATGACCGGCAAGCATGCGCAGCGCCTGTACTCGTCGCCGTTCTCGGGCTTCTTGCTCTGGGACGCTGAGAGAGCCCGACTGCACCAGGGGTCGTGTCGTGCGAGATCGGCCACCGTCGGGCCGCTCGCCGGCCACCGCGAGAGCGGCAACCAGCGCAGGCTTGTTCGTGCGAATAAGGATGCGCAACTCGTCGGTCAGCGCGTCCCGCGGGGCGACGATCAGGCGCGAGCCGTCCGAGCGGACATTCACGCCGAGGTGGCGGAGGCGATCGAGAATCTCGCTGGGGGCAGGCATCAGAAAACCTCCTCTGTGCACTGCGCTCGTCGGTCACCCCCTTCTTGTTCCGCGACAGCGCTACAAACCCCATTTTCATAGTGTTTCGTGCCATCCTGATCCGCTACAGCCAGAGCTCCCTCAGCCGCTACACCACTGCATTCCGCTGCGTCTGTGGCGTTGTCGCGCTTTGCGTCTAGATCGCTGTAGCGGTCTGGGCCGTGGCTCTGAGAGCCGAATTGATCCGGTTGTCGCGCTGTAGCGCTTGAGGACCCCAACGGCAGATAGCGCGCAAACGCGTCCTCGAAGTGCTCGCGACGATAGCCCTTCGCAACTCTCCGCAAACGGACATCGCGCGGACGGATCTCGAAGCGCTTGAGCAGCCGAGCAACTTGGTTCTGGGAAATCGGTTTCGGGGGCTTCCCCCATTCGGCCCACGGGCGATCTTCGAGTCCAATGAGATGCTTCACCAGGTCCTCGGAGAAGACTGCTGGGCTGCCGTCGCGCGCGAACCAGTCGCGGATATCGGCGAGGAGCTGTGGACCGACCGCCTCATCGTCAGTCGCCCCAGAGAGCGCTACGGCCGCGTCCCGGGCTTTCTGCGGCCATTCGCCACCCGCAACATCTGCAATGGCGAGCAACGCACGCCAGTTGTCGGCGGCCCTATCATTCAGCACTGGAGGGGTTTCCGGGTCGCAAACTCGCAGGCGCTCGAGACAGGCTTTCGACCATGCCAAGCACTGGCGGCGGATCTCAAGACCGTCGAGCCGATCCTCACGCAGCCGCGCCACGCCGTCCTGGACGCGCTTGCGCTTAAGCAAGATGCCGATGCTGCGGTCCTCAAGAGTATCGGCAAGGCGCCCGATGCCGGCCAGGGCCTTTGCGCAATACGTTGAGAACGCCTGGGGCTCGTAATCGTCTCCGACCACACGAAGGACGGTCGCCGACTTCCGGGAGTGTCCTCCATTCAGGACGCCTCGGAGTTGTTCATTCTCCGGAACCCAGGTGTCCGCCTCGTCTAACAAGAGCGTTGGCTGGAACCTCTGTATCGATCGGAAGATCACTGGCGAAGACGCGCTCGACGCGAGCAAAGGGCGGCGCACAAATTCGCGTATCAAAATCATCAGGTTGGTCTTGCCGCAACGCTTCTCGGGTGAGCGGACGTGCAGGAATGGCGTGATGAAGGACGCGTCGATGCACCAGGTGTGCAACACCCACAGGGCGATCGCCGTCGAGCCGTGCGGGGGTAGCACGATATATCGCTGGATCTCGGCCCGAATACGGCTCAGCAACTCCGCCCCAACGACCTCGCCGAGCCATGGCTCGGGGTCCTCAAACGTGAGAGCACAAGAGCCTGCTCGCTTCCTACGCTGCTCCTCTACATGTTCATCCAATGTGAATTGCCGAACACGGAGCGCCTTAGCTTCGTTCCTGCGAATCAACTCATAGTCCACAGGCGAGAGCTTTGCGAGCTCGGCAATGCGTTTGACGATGCGTGCCGACTCATCACGCGGCGCGCCGTTTCGAGCTCCGGTGTTCGGTTCAGCTCCCACGGGCTCCGCGGCGTCAATCGCTGCCCTGACGGCATTGGCGCCGAGTGCCTTCAGCACATCAGCGAAATCGCATTTCGCGCCGTTGAGCTCGGGTATAGCGACAAGCCCGTCGACTGCTCGCGCGGCTTTGTGAGCGGTCTCGACGCCCACATTGCGCTTTTTGTCGAGGTCGTTGTCGGCTGCGAGAACGAATCGAAGGCGTGGAAACTTATTGCGTAGCGCTTCGGCGACGAGCCTCATGTTGCCTGCGTCGAAAGCTATTGCAGTGGCGTAGCCCGTAGCCTGGTGGATTGCGGCACCCGTCGCCCACCCTTCGCTTATCACCAGGACCGCGTCCGCCTCCCCGAGGGTAAAGTAGTGGCCGCTCTTACGACCTCCGGGGAAGAATCGCTTCTCACCGTTGTCGGTGATGAACTCCAAGGAGCGAAGTTGGCCGCTCGAATCCCGCAGCGGCACGATGAGCGCGCCGTCGCAACTTACTTCCTTGATCGTGAGGCGTCCGTGGTAGAGCCTGAGTCCATGAGGTTTCACACCTTTGGCCTTGGCATACGGATGGTCGTCTGTTGCGGGTCGCGCGGCGTTCCAGATCTCGGCCACTCGGGCCTTTGCTTTCTTCAGACGCTGACCGCGTTCGGTGTCTTCCCCCTCGAGTCGCCGGCGCTTCTGCTCAGGTGCTGCCTGCGACGAGGCCTGTCTGTTGCCGTCCCGTTTTTCCTGCCAGCCATGGCGCTTCGCTTCGTAAAACAGCGTTGCGATTGTTACCTTGCCGGTTGAACGGATCGAGCACCAGGTGCTCTCGGCGGCACGGGCGTTGTAGCTTTCGTCCGTCTGCGACCACAAGTCCCACAGCTCGAAACCATCCTCGCCGAGTGATGACTTGACGGCCATCGCCATCCGTAGCCACGTATCGCGATCCTTCGGGGGGACGAGTGCGAGCGCAGCGCGGATCTGTTCGTAAGCTGGCGTGCTCACGGCTGGCGCCCCCGGCTCAACTGGTCAGCAATAGAGCGAACGCAGGCCGTGCGCGCTGGGTCGCGGCCCGCGGATGATGTACGGGCCACCGCCCGCATCTCGTTCCCAGAAGACACTCGCGCGGACATATCGGGGACGTGATTTGTACAGCCGCTACACATTGTGAGTCCCACCAGGGGCTTAGGTGTTCGGAGCAGTGTCATCGGCGCACCTATCGTGAGTAACAGGGTGACGAGCGCGTTGTGGGTCTAACGTCGGGATTGGAGTGAGTCGTTCTGGAGTCGAATCCGAGCGATCAATCGGTTGCGATTCCAGCTCTCGCACCAGCGCATCAACGGCCGCGCGGGCAAACACGCTGGCAAGCTCATCAAGCAAAGAGTCCCGGCCGCCCACTGCGCAAGTGAGCTAGCGAGGTGATTGCCGGCCGCGGCACTCAACGCGCTGCCGGTACAACGCCTTCACTTTCGGCACGACCTCCTTTTCGAAGAGCTTGCGCCCAGCGCTGTCCACTGTGAACGCGATCAAGCGCTTGCGTGCGTAGGTACGTATGGATGCCTCGGAAACATCCGACGCCCTCGCGAGACCCCCAACTGTCAACGGCCCATCACTCATGACAACTTCCTATCTAGCTATTGCGTGTACACTAGAACAGATGTACTTTGTGCCTACAAGCTCTCACATAGGAAGCCGTAAGTGCGTACAGATGTGGGCCGACTTGGTGGACTCCGCGCGGTCGAGAAGTTTCTTGCGCTGACCGATGGACTGACTGAACAACCTCTGCTTACCGAACAGGGGTACATCGACCGGGTACTTACGTTCGCGAATGCTCTAGAGGGCACGGCGGGCTCAGCCGAGTTGTTCGATTTCTACTTCGAGCTCGTGACGGCCAATCAACTTGACGCGGAGGAGCGCGAAGACTCTTCACCGTCAAACGCCTTGACGCAAGAGCTACGCGGAGCCCAGGCACAGCTCATCAAATGGCTAGAAGTCGTGCAAGGCGAGCGGCCGAACGCGATTGCGAAGTTGGCTCCCATCGTCGGTCACGCGGGAGAGCGCACCGCAAGCCGGTGTGCGTATATCCCGAGAGTTGGTGGCTTCGAAGTGAGGTATCGGTATTATCCTGCTGACCTCGAAGCGGCTTTCGGCTATGCGCTGCTTTTGTTGCTCGATCGGACGCGCCCATACGGCAACGCTCTCTGTCGTTGCAAGTTCTTCCAGTGTCGGCGCTTCTTCCTTGAGGTCAAGAAGTCAACCGGCCGACCTCGCCGCGATTACTGCATTCGAGAGCATTTTGATGCCGCTCGGGCCGCTTCAGCAGCGGAGCGTATACGCAAATACCGCAAAAACAAGCGCGCGAAGCACGCGCGAGCCATCGGGGGGGACCGAAAGTGAAGGCAGTAGTCTACAGTCGATTCAGCACCGACCGTCAGAACGAATCAAGCATCGCTGACCAGGTGCGCGTCTGCACTGAATACGCCGAGCGCCAAGGCTGGCAGATTGTTGAGTGGTTCGAGGATCAGGGGATCAGCGGGGCAGCGCTGGGCAACCGTCCGGGCGTGCTACGCATGCACGAGGCGGCCCTCGCGCGCCGCTTCGATGCGCTGTTGGTGACGGACCTCTCGCGCCTGTCCCGCTCCAACGGCGATCTGTCGAAGATGATTGACCGGCTGACCGCGAAGGGTATCCGCGTTATCGGCGTGCAGGACGGCTACGACAGCGCGCGCCGCGGCCACAAGCTGCAGGCGGGCCTATCCGGGATCATCGGCGAAGCCTTCCGCGAGATGGTGAAGGACCGCACCTATGCGGCGCTCGAGTCGCGGGCGAAGGAGAAGAGGGCGACCGGCGGCCGCGCGTACGGCTATCGCGACGGCAAGGTCGACCGAGGCGAGGCGTTCATCGTGCGCGAGATCTTCGGCCGCTTCGCGGATGGCGCGAGCTGCCGGACCATTGCCGCGGACCTCAATGCCCGCCGCGTCGCGAGCCCTGGCTCAACCTGGAACCGCACCGAACGGCGAGTCTCCGGGTGGATGGGCTCCGGCATCCGCGTCATTCTCCGGAACGAACGTTACCGGGGCGTCGTGCACTGGAACACCAGCGAGTGGCGCAAGGACCCTGACACCGGTAAGCGCAAGCGCGTGATGCGTCCGCGCTCGGAGTGGATCACGCACGTCAACGAAGCCTTGCGCATCGTGGCGGATGAGTTATGGGGGCGGGCGCAGAAGCGCATCGACCCTGCGAAGGATGATGTACGCCTCAAGGCCGGCGGGCGGGCGAAGTACCTGCTCAGCGGCATCCTGCGCTGCGATGTTTGCGGTGCTCACTACACGATCACTGACGCGAGGAGCTACGGCTGTCATTCGCATCACGACGGCGGGGCGTGTTCGAACTCCATCCGCGTGCGGCGCGATCGCGTCGAGGAGGAGCTGCTCGGCCCGGTCCGGCGGGACCTCCAGGCGCCCGAACGGATTGCGCGCATAGCGAAGGAGATGCAGACGTATTACGCGGAGTGCTTGCGGGCGATGCAAACGCGCGCCACGGAAGCGCCGCGGCGACTCCAGGAACTCACCGCCCGGATCGAGCGGCTACGCGAGCGCCTGAAGAAGGGCGACCCGGACATGCCGTCCGATGAGATCCAGGCGGCGATCGAGCGCGCCGAGTCCAAGCGGCAGGAGCTCCTGGCGCAGCAGCCGGCCGCGAAGCAGTCCGCAAAGATGTTCTCGATGTTACCGAAGGCCGCGGACCTGTACTGCCGGCAGATAGCGCTCGGGCTCGATGGCGATCCACGAGCCGCGCTCAAGGCGCGCGTGTTCCTGCGCGAGTGGTTTGGCGGGAAGATACGGCTCGAGCCACTGCCCGACGGCGGACTCATGGCGCACTGGAATGAAAACGCCGCGGCTCTGTTGAGAACCGCGGCGCTAGGAACGTGTGGTAGCGGGGGCCCGATTTGGGACTTATCTTCAACCTCGCACGGCCCGAATCAGGCTCACATAGAAGCCTGACCTGCTATCCCTGAATCGCCTACACTTGACGGTGTTTCAGGAGACGCATCTAGCGGTTCTGGGACCGGCGGACTCCGCCGTCACCGCGGCGATCTTGCGGTCGCTCAACCCTGCGGCCTTCAGCCGCAAAACCTCGCGGATCTTGCGCACGGGCAACCTCTGCTGCGCCACTGTCGACCTCCTTCCCGTCTGGAAAGATGCCGTCGTGGCCGCGGTTAGCCTGCGTCACACCCTATGCCGGTATACTCCGGAATGGTGGCCCGACATCGCCCGGAACGCTGGCCCGGCATGCTCCGGAATCAGTGGCCGGCATCGGCCGGAATCCGCACATAGCGCCGATTATGCGGCCGCCGCCGGCGTGGCTGGCTGCGGTATGCGCGGAGCGCAGGGATGCTGCGACCTGACCGTGGGATTGAGCGAGTCTACTTGCATCGCGCGCCGGTCGACATGAGGAAGCAGATCGATGGGCTGGCGATCCTGGCGAAGGAAGTGATCG
>JACXTT010012117.1_pt1 | contig 11457 bp, 13 predicted proteins | sample 9270951 | NCBI WGS metagenome assembly JACXTT01 (sample SAMN15532306, study PRJNA645909) | rock metagenome | isolation source: weathered quartz diorite | place: Puerto Rico | collected 2017-06-21 | reverse complement strand
GGTAGAGCGCCTGCATGCGCGACTCCAGGCCGGCGACCGAGCGCTCGTGCAGATACTGCTCGAGACTGGCCCCCTCCGGAGTGGGAAACAGCGGCAGCCTCGATTTGCCGAGATCGAGCGGGAAATTGCAGCGCCGCGCAATCTCCACCGCATTATCCAGCGCCTGCGGCAGATCGGTGAAGAGTTCCGCCATCTCGGCCTGGGTCTTGAAGTACTGCTCTTCAGTGAAGTGGCGCGGGCGGCGCTGGTCGGAAAGGACATAACCCTCGGCAATGCACACCCGCGCCTCGTGGGCGACGAAATCCTCGCGCCTGAGAAACTGCACCGGATGCGTCGCCACCACCGGCAGTTTCAGGCCGGATGCAAGACGAACCGCCCGTTTGAGGTAGTGCTCGGCATGGGCATGGCCGGCGCGTTGCAACTCGAGATAGAAGCGCTGCGGGAAAAGCTGCGCCCATTCCTTCGCCAGCTTCTGCGCCTGCGCCGGGTTATCGCCAAGGAGCGCGTGGCCGACATCGCCGAGATGCGCCCCCGACAGCGCAATCAGTCCTTCGGTGCCGGTTTCGCTGAGCCATTTCTTGCGGATTTCGGCGCGGCCACGGTGCTGATTGTTGCGGTAGGCGCGCGTCAGCCAGTCGCACAGGCGCAGGTAGCCCGCGGAAGAAGCGCATAGCAGCAGGGCCCTGAATGGCTTGTCGCGGTCGGCTTCGTTGGAGATCCAGACATCGCAGCCGATGATCGGCTTGAGTCCCTGGCTGCGCGCCGTCTGGTAGAACTTCACCATGCCAAAGACGTTGGAAAGGTCGGTCAACGCCAGCGCAGGCATCGAGTCCGCCTTTGCTGCCGCCACTGCGCCGTCGAGCCGGGCGATGCCGTCAACGATCGAATATTCGCTGTGCAAGCGCAGGTGGATGAACTTCGGTTGCATGAAAGTTATTTTACGCTTCAAACCCGAATGACATCACCGCCAAGGACGCCAAGGACGCGAAGGAAAGTCAAATGCGGGGCTAGGTACTAAAAAGCAACCCATGAGCCCGAAGCCGCGGGCATCGCCTTCTCCCATTGAAAGGTTTCTTTGCTTGCTTTTCCTTCGCGTCCTTGGCGGTAAAGACTTGCTTTTGATTGGTAGAATGCCCACTCGATAGCCCACGCCTGTCTTTCATGCAATTCATCAATCTCGCCGGTTACAAGTTCGTGCCGCTCGAACGTCTGCCCGAACTCAAGGCGGGCCTCAAGCAATTCTGCGGGGATCTAGGTATCAAGGGCACGATTCTCATAAGCCCCGAAGGCATCAACGTTTTTATTTCCGGTTCGGAACTCGCGGTGGCCCGCTTCAAGGCTTTCGTTCACGCCGATCCCCGACTCGCGGCGTTGCGCTTAAGGTAAGCGCTTCCTCCTACCAACCCTTCAGACGCATGCTGGTCAAGATCAAGAAGGAAATCATCACTCTGCGCGTGCCCGGCCTCGACCCGGCGGCGCGGCGCGCGCCGGCCGTAGCCCCGGCCGAGCTCAAGCGCTGGCTGGACGAGCGGCGCGAAGTGGTCCTGCTTGACGTCCGCAACGCGTTCGAAGTGGAAACCGGAACGTTCCGCGAGGCCGTTCACTTGGGTCTTAAGTCGTTCGGGGAATTCCCGCGGGCGGTGGACAAGCTCGATGAATCGCTCAAGGGCAAGACCATCGTTGCCTTCTGCACCGGCGGCATCCGTTGCGAGAAGGCCGCGCCAGTGCTCATTCAAAAGGGATTCCGCAGCGTCTTCCAGCTTGAAGGCGGCATCCTGCATTACTTCGAGAACTGCGGCGATGCGCACTTCAATGGCCGCTGCTTTGTCTTTGATCAGCGTACCGCGCTGGACGGAAATCTGAATCCGGGGCTCGCGGGCGCCCAATGACCGGCGCACGCGAGACTCGCAGAGCAGTGATCGCGATGATCCTGCTGGTGATCCTGTGGGGTTACAGCTGGATCACCTCCAAGCTCGGGCTGTTTTACGCCAGTCCGCTGGACTTTGCCGCAATTCGTGTGGAACTTGGTGTACTGACGCTGTTCATCGGCCTGCTGTGGACGCGATCCTCGCTCCGCCCACAGCATTGGCCGGCGCTCATCCTCATCGGGCTGATCCAGACTTTCGCCTTCATCATTCTCAACACCTGGGCGTTGTCCGAAGGCGGCCCCGGAAAGACCTCGGTGCTGGTTTTCACCATGCCGTTCTGGGTGTTGGTGTTCGCCTGGCCGGTACTGCACGAGCGTATCCATGGTTTGCAGTGGGTATCGGTGGTGTTGGCGGCGATTGGGTTGGTGTTCGTGCTCGAACCCTGGCAAATGCACACTTCGATGTTCAGCAAGACCCTGGCGGTGCTGGCCGGCGTGTGCTGGGCCATCGGCGTGGTGTATGCGAAGCGCCTGCATAACCGCGCACCGGTGGACGTACTGTCGTTCACCTTCTGGCAGATGCTGGTGGGGCTGATTCCGATCCTGATCGCTCAAGTCGCCTTCGACCGCGATCCGGTCAACTGGACCGGCACTTTCATCTTTGCCGCCGTGTTCAACGGCGTGCTCGCGACCGGCATCGGCTGGCTGACGTGGCTGTACGTGCTGCACCGGCTGCCGGCCGGCACAACCAGCCTGTCGTCGTTGGGGATTCCGCTGATCGCGATCGTCGCGTCCTGGCTGCAGTTCGGTGAAGAACCGGGCAAATCGGAGCTCATTGGCATGCTGCTGATCGGCATCGCGCTGGCGCTGCTGTCCTACCTGAGCATCCGCGGTCACGAAGAAGTCGAACCCATGACCGGCCAGGAGTAGCGATAAGCACTCACCGCAGAGGACGCGGAGGAGTATCGGAAATCAATTTCTCAGAGAACCGGAAAATGTCTCAAAGAAACTCTGACAAAGTCGTCTTTTACTCCTCAGGTTTACATTTCGCGTTCGGTTTTTCCTCTGCGCACTCCGCGTCCTCTGCGGTTAGCGTTTGACTATGAAAGACAGCCAATCGCAGTTTATCGACGTCCGCGGCCTGCGCTACCACGTGCGCACCTGGGGCAGCGAATCCGCGCCCAAACTTTTCTTTCTGCACGGCTGGATGGACGTGTCGGCATCGTTTCAGCTCGCAGTGGATGCGCTCAAGCACGATTTGTTCGTGATCGCGCCGGACTGGCGTGGCTTCGGTCTGTCGCAGTGGACCAACGACAGTTACTGGTTCCCGGATTACATCGCCGACCTCGACGCGCTGCTGCGCCATTTCCAGCCCGACGCGCCAGTCCATGTCGTCGGCCACAGCATGGGCGGCAACGTCGCCAATCTTTACGCCGGCATCCGGCCCGAGCGCGTCGGCAAGCTCGTTCTGGCGGAAGGCTTCGGGCTGCCGCCGACCCAGCCGGAAAGAGCGCCCGATCGTTATGCCCAGTGGCTGGATGAATGCCGCCAGCCGCCGACCTTGCGCCCCTACTCGACATTCTCAGAAGTCATTCAGCGGCTCAAGACCAACAATCCGCGCATTAACGAAGAGCGCGCCGCATTCCTGGCTCCCCACTGGGCCGAGCAGATGCCCGACGGCCGCATCCGTCTGCGCGCCGATCCGTGGCACAAGATGGTGAATCCGGTGCTCTACCGAGTCGAGGAAGCCATGGCCTGCTGGCGGCGCATCACCGCGCCGGTGCTCTGGCTGTGGGGCGACGGCCAATGGATGATGAAGTGGATGAAGGGCGACAAGGCGCTGCTGGACAGTTACCGGTCCTGCTATCGGTCCCTGCAGGAGCAAACCATTGCGGAGGCCGGCCATATGATGCATCACGACCAACCAGAACGGTTTGCGGCCGCAATCGAGGCCTTCTTGCAAACCAATTCAAACTGACGATGTTATCGATATCTGATAACATTAGACCATGATCGAAAGCTTTGGCAACCGCCTTGCCGAAGACCTCTTCTACGACAAGACGTCCAAGGACGTTCGCCGCTTTGCATCGGAACTTCGACGCGCAGCCCGGAGAAAATTACTTTATCTGCATGATGCGGGGGAACTGGGTGACCTTCGAGTACCGCCCGGGAACCGGTTGGAGCCCTTGAAGGGAAAGCTGGCGGGATACCACTCGATCCGGATCAATGATCAATGGCGTGTCATCTTTCGCTGGAGAAGCGGTAACGCCGAGGACGTGCAAGTGGTCGATTACCACTGAATTGAAGATATGCAGGAGCATAGGCGATGAAACAACCCAAGAACCCTTTTCATCCGGGTGAAATTCTTTTCGAGGAATTTCTGGAACCCGCCGGGATCACGCAGACCGAATTCGCCAGAAAACTCGGCTGGACACGCGCGCGGCTGAATGAGTTGATCAAGGGCAAGCGTGGAGTCACGGCCGACGCGGCGCTGGACCTCGCCGAAGCGCTTGGCACTTCCGCCAAGCTTTGGATGAACCTCCAGGCGACTTATGACCTGGATCAGGCAATGGTCCGTAGGAAGGTTGCGTAACGCTTTCGCCTCTTCACGCAGAACAGCATCTCGAACGTGACTAAATGCCCCAACTGACCTGGCTCGGCGATCAGGAAGCCAAGCGCACGGCGCGCAGCGTGCCCCTGTCCGCGGGCTGAACAACGTACAACGTCGATCTGGAGGATTGAACATGAACATCGCAACGTGGCATCGGAATTTTGCAGCATGCGTTTTCGCGGGGTTGAGCCTGGTTTCCTTGCCGGGCATCACGGGCCCGGTGGAAGAGATACACGCAGTCGAGGATCGTCGTTACGATGCGATGATCCGCGGCGACGCCGACGCATTGGCGAATACGCTGGCCGAGGAGTTTGCCTACCATCAACCCAACGGCAAGACCAACGACAAACCGGGCTACATCAAACAGATGCGGAGCGGCACCGTGAAAATCTTCAGCGCGGAGCGCTATGATGTCAAGGTCAACCTCTATGGCGATGTCGCCACGGCAATGGGCTCCACGCACCTTGACGTCGAGATTGCCGGCGAACGCCGCAACGCCGACCTGCGCTATCTGAACGTCTGGGTCAAACGCGACGGCCGCTGGTAACTGGCAGCACGGCAGTCGGCATTCACGAAATAGGCCTTAGGGCGAGTCCGACGGGGCTCGACCGTCGGAGCGAAAAAAGTAGGAGCCGCGCCAAAGCGTAAGGCAGCCCGCGGCGGCGAACGCGGCGGCATAACTGTTGCCCAATATCACGATCAGCCAGAACAAAGTCGGCAGCACCACCACGCCCGCATAAGTCATCGCCAGCGAAGCCCCGGTCGCGGCGCCGGCCTTGCCGGGCGGTGCGATGCGGACCACTTCAGAGAGATACACCCCGTTCCACCCGATCGCAGTCGCACCGTAAGCGAAACTCACTGCGAATACGGGGGCGAGCGGCCACGTACCGGTGAACATCGCGGTGAGCGCAGCGCCCGCCGACATCGTCACGCCGAGAATTCCGAGCAGCGCCCGCGGTTTTACCCAGTTGTCCGCCACGACTCCCCATGAAATGCGGCCGATGATGCCCGCCGTCATCGCGGACGCCAGCACCGCTCCGGCCACCGGCACCGAAAATCCGATTTGCTGCGTCAGATAGACCACGAGGAAGGTGCTGAGGCAGGCCTGCATTCCGGAATAGGCGCAGGACGCGAAAGCCATTTCGCGCAGGCGCGGGTGGGCGAGCACCAGGCGCAGCGGCTCGAGCAGGCTTGCCGGGCGTTTCGGACGATCCACATGCTGCGCGAGATCCACCACGGCACGGTACGGCTGGATCGCTGCGGCCAGCGCAATGCACGCCAGACCCACCGACAATGCGGATGGCCTCCAGCCGAAAGCGGCGATCAACGTGGGCACGATCGCTCCGGCAAGTGCTCCGCCGATCGGCACTCCGGTCTGCTTCAACGAGAAGATGAAGCTGCGGATGCGTTCGGGTGTGCGGTCCGCGAGGATCGCCGAACTGGACGGCGTCACCGGTCCATACCCCAGGCCCATCACCATCGCCCCGAGCGCGACCAGCCAGGCGTTGCCGCTCGCGATCAGCGCGATGCCGCTGCCGCACAGCAGCAGCGAGAGCTGGCTCATTCGCAGCGCGCCGACCCGGGCAATGATCCCTCCGGAAAAGAGCGCCCCGAAAGTGGCTGCGGCAAAGGTCAGCGCAGTGACGATCCCGACCCAGCTCGCAGGGAATCCGATGTCATCGTGTGCAACCGGAGCGATTACCGGTGGCGCGAACACCGCCATCGACACCAGCGCCTGGATGGCCATGGTCGCGATCAACGGCCACACCACGCCTTTCATCTCTCGCTTAACCTCTTACCGCAGAGGACGCGGAGGAGGCAGAGAAAATCCGCGCGGTTGAATCAGTTGGCGGCACGTTTCGACGTCAGCGAAAACTCGCTCAACATAGTGAGCACCAATATCCGAGAGTTTCGAGAAGTGGCGCTTTCGCGCGAGTTTTCACCATTCTTGTTCCTCGTCTTAGCTCTGCGTCCTCCGCGTCCTCTGCGGTAAGAGCTGCCTTTCGCCGTCAAGCTTTGGATTGGGCGAGCGCCTGGTCGATGTCCCACAGGATATCGTTGACGTCCTCGATGCCGATGGACAGGCGGATCATGTCGGGTCCGACCCCGGCCTTGATCTGTTCTTCATCCGACAGTTGCCGATGAGTGGTGGAAGCGGGATGGATCACCAGCGTCTTGGCGTCACCGACGTTGGCAAGGTGAGAACAGAACTGCAGCGCCTCGATGAACTTCACCCCTGCCTTCATGCCGCCCTTGATGCCGAAAGTCATGATCGAGCCGGTGCCCTTGGGCAGGTACTTTTGCGCCAGCGCGTGATACTTGCTGCTTGGCAGCCCGGGGTAATTCACCCAGGAGACCCGCGCATGGTTCTCGAGGAACTTCGCCACCGCGACCGCGTTGGAGACATGGCGCTCCATGCGCACATGCAATGTCTCCAAGCCCTGCAGCAGCATCCACGCGTTGAACGGCGACAACACCGGGCCGAGCGTGCGCATGGTCTCCATCCGGCACTTCATGGTGTAGCCGAAGTCGCCGAAGGTCTCGTGGAAGATCACCCCGTGATAGCCGCGCGAGGGCTCGGTCATCATCGGGAATTTGCCGTTGCCCCATGGAAACTTGCCGGACTCGATCACCACGCCGCCCATGGTGGTGCCGTGTCCGCCGATGAACTTGGTCGCCGAATGGATGACGATGTCGGCGCCGAACCTCATGGGCTGGCACAGGTACGGCGAAGCGAAGGTATTGTCGACGACCAGCGGCACGCCCGCTTCTTTTGCAATCTTCGCGCAGGCCCCGATATCGAGCACGTTGATCTGCGGGTTGCCCATGGTTTCCGCGTAGAGCACGCGCGTCCTCGGGGTGAGCGCCTTGCGGAAATTCTCCGGATCGTCCGGGTTCACGAACACGGTTTTGATGCCGAATTGGCGGAAAGTCACGTCGAACTGCGAATAGGTGCCGCCGTAGAGCGTGCTCGCCGAGACGATTTCGTCGCCTTCGCGCAGGATGGTCAGCAAGGCGCACATCTGCGCCCCCTGGCCGGACGAAGCGGCCAGCGCCGCTCGGCCGCCTTCCAGTGCCGCCATGCGCTCCTCGAACACCGCCACCGTCGGATTCGAGATCCGCGAATAGACGTTGCCGAAGGTCTGCAGGTTGAACAGGCTCGCCGCGTGCTCGGCCGAGTCGAACACGAACGACGTAGTCTGGTAAATCGGCGCCGCGCGCGAACCGGTGGCCGCGTCCGGGATTTGTCCCGCGTGCAGGCACAAGGTGCCGAATCCGAATTCTCTATCTGCCATATCAGTGCTGTGAAGGGTGATTCAGTGCATGCGTACTTGCTCTTGCGTTTACCGCTCACTATTCATCATTTACCATTCACCGCCTTAATACGGCAGCCACTGAGGTCGCTTGGCGGAGATGATCCCGGTGTTGACGCCCACCCAGTTCAGCCCTCCGAACAAACGCCCGTGTTCGATCTTGACGCAGTGATCCTGTACTACTTCGAGCCCGGCCTTGCGCGCCTTCAGCGCCGCTCTTTCGTTCATCACGCCGATCTGCATCCACAATACCTTGGCGCCGATGGCTATCGCCTCGTCCGCGATCGGTTCGATGTCCTCGCTCTTGCGGAAGCAATCGACGATATCGACCTTCTCCGGAATGTTCCGGACGCTGGCGTGGACCTTTTCGCCCAGAATCTCCTGCCCCTTGTACGACGGGTTCACCGGGATAATGCGGTAGCCGTGCTCTTGCATGTACTTGGCGGCGAAAAAGCTGGGCCGGTACCAGTTGGCGGAAAGGCCGACCACGGCAATGGTCCTGTACTGCTTGAGAATGCGGCGCAGCGTATTGATGTCGGAGGAGTCGCTCATTTCTCGTTCCCGGGTAAAAAAGGACGGGGCCGGAACGGCCCCGCCTGTGGAATTCTAGCACCGGCCTATCCCGGCGGTCCGGTTACCGGTGCTGCAGGCTTGCCACGGTCTGTTTCAGGAATTCCTCGGACATTCTTCCGATGTGCTTCAACGCGACCTTGCCGCGTTTGTCGACAAAATAAGTCGTCGGCGTGCTGCGCACGGTGGGGAAATCGTCATCCTCCTGTTTATCGAAGCGCCATGCCACCGGGAAGCGATACGGCTTTTTTGCCAGAAACGCGTGCACTTCCTCCACGCCTTCGTCCACGCTCAGCGCGATCATCTCGAAACCCTTGTCCCTGTTGGCCTCGTAGAACTTCTGCCAGCCCGGCATTTCGGTCTGGCAGACCGGGCACCAGGTGGCCCAGAAATTGACCATGACGACTTTGCCTTTCCATTGCTCGAGATCTACTTTCTGGCCGTTGATCAGTACCGCCTCGAGCTTGGCCGGATCGCCGACGTCGCTGGCCGCTCCGGGCAGGACAGGCGCGGCGGCTATCGCCATCAGCGTCAAGATGAAGGGCAGAGAACGCATGACTCTGTTCAACATGAAATCACCTCGGTTCGCCATCGCTACAATTTCGACGCCTGCCGATCGGCGCGGTGCGCTCATCACCTTTGACCGGCGCCGGCGGCAATCGCGCGCAGGCGTGCTCCACGTTCGTCCCCGGAAAGTTTGCCGAGTTCCTTCACTTCCGCATAGAAGCGCTTGAAGTCTCCGTCATTCCCGGCAAGCAGGCGCCGGAACGCGGGCACCAGCCCTGAATAGGTCGCCACCGGCACCAGATTGGCGTTGTTCAGCTCACCCGCAAAGAATCGGTCGTAGCCTGCAAATCCCTTCCAGCTCTCCTTCAGTTGCAGGTACTCGGCCTTGAGCTCGGCGAATGTCTCGGCCTTCTTCCTGCGCTTCTCTTCCCCGGCCAGAGGCGAGGCATACAACTCGCCGAGTTTGCCGCGGAACTTCACCACCAGTTCGACGAAGCCGCGCTTGTATTCCTGCATGGCGTCGAATTCAGCGCGCTCTTCGCGGGTGCCTGCGCGGCTGAGCCAGCGTTCCACGCCCTCCAGCTCGACCGCGGTGGCGAAAGATTCGTTGAACACTGTGTCGCCGGCAACATAGACGACCTGATGCGCAAGCTCATGGAAGGTCAAGCGCGCGATTTCGGCGTCCGGGTAGAAGATGAAAGTGTTGAGCACCGGGTCATCGAACCATCCCAGGGTCGAGTACGCGGGGATGCCGGCGACCAATACGTCGTATCCTTGTGAACGCAGTCCCGCGGCGAACCGTTCGGCGCCTTGTTCACTGAAATAACCGCGGTAAGCCACGCAACCGGCAAACGGAAAACACCACTCCACCGGCGCGATCGAGAACTCCCCGGTCGCGAACACGTTCCAGACCGCGAACGGGCGCTGCAGATCCGCATACTTGCGATAGCTCTGGTTGTCGGGAAGCGCGAGCTCGCGGCTGGCGAACTCCCGTACCTTCAATACCAGCGACAGCCGTTCGCGCAGCCTGGCATCGGTGCGTTCGTCGCCGACGAGCTTTTCGATCGGCCGGCTGCGGTTCCAGATTTCCATCTGCCCCCCCACCGCCTGGAAGTAGTAGCCGATGTTTGCGCAACCGCAAAGGCTTGCGGCCACCATCGTCACCAGAAACCCGCTACGCATGCCTGAGGGTCCCGTTACGCAGGAAAGCACAGGTGGCACGGGCCACCGCCGGCGAGACCAGCATCCCGGTATGATTGATGTGCAGCACGATCGAATCTTTCGCGCCGGGAACACGCGTTTCCTCCACTAGCACCACGCCATCGTTCGGCTTCGGCAGGCGGGCCACCAGTCGGCCCAGTCCAAATGGAACATTTCCCGCAATCACGCCCAACTCCGCTCGGTTCGGAAGCGATGGTCTCGGCATTCGCATCCAGTCGTTCAAGGTCCTGCCCAACACCTTTTCGCCGATGGGGGATCGCGCCAACGCGACCGCTGCCGAGATCCCTGCGTAAGGGCTGCCGATCAATACGACCCGCTGCACTTTCAGATCCTTGTTTCTTTCCAGTGCCGCAAGAATCAGCAATCCGCCCAGGCTGTGGCCGACGAGGTGTAGTGGCTCCGTTTCCTGTTCCCGGCACAAACTGGCCAGCCGGTCGGCGTTGTACTCGAGGCCGTCGCTGATGGACGCATAGGAAAAGCGCACCACGTCGAAATCACAGCGCGAAAGCAGCCAGCCGAGTGGCAGCATCGCCGCGCCGTTCATCCACAAGCCGTGGACCAGCACGATGCGAGCGGAAGGAGCCGCAATCACACTAGTTGCATTCGTCCGGCGTGCATGATCTCACCGCCGACGATCACGGCGCGTTGCTGCCCCTGCATGACTGCATCCTCTGTATCTCGGATTTGATGGCGCATTATAGAGGAGCGCGTCTGATAAACTCCGCGCCTTCTCACGAACCACATGTCATGCCCTTCCCGCTCGAAACCCTGATCGCCACGCCGTTGATCGGCCTGCTGGCTTACATCATTCTCGGCATTTCCGGCTTCGGTTCGGCGCTGGTGACCATCCCGCTGCTGGTTCACTTCCTGCCGCTGCAGACGGTGGTTCCTCTGGCGGTGCTGGTGGATTTTCTGGCGACCGCGACCACCGGGATCAGGTTTCGCTAGGACGTGGAAACGGCAGAGCTGAAATTTCTCGTGCCGCCGATGATCGCCGGCATCCTGGCCGGCGTCACGCTGCTGGCTACGCTGCCGAAGCAGGCGACGGTGATCCTGCTCGGCGCCTTCGTGACCGGCTACGGCGTGTACCGGCTGATGGCAAGAGCCTCGACCGGCAGCGTATCGCGCTGGTGGGGAATACCCACCGGGTTGTTCGGTGGATTGGTCGGTGGCTTGTTCGGCGTCGGCGGGCCGATTTACGCGGCTTACCTGACCGCGCGCATGCCCGACTACGCACGCATGCGCGCCACCCTGTCCGCGGTTTTTTCGTGCAGCACTGGCTTCCGGCTGCTGGTGTTCCTGTTGTCCGGACTGATGCTGCAGAAGGAAGTTTGGTGGGGCGTGCTGCTGCTCGTCCCCTCGATGCT
>JACXTT010012116.1_pt1 | contig 11457 bp, 10 predicted proteins | sample 9270951 | NCBI WGS metagenome assembly JACXTT01 (sample SAMN15532306, study PRJNA645909) | rock metagenome | isolation source: weathered quartz diorite | place: Puerto Rico | collected 2017-06-21 | reverse complement strand
GGCTTCCACGGCATGGATGTAGTAATGGCACGCGCCCGGATGGCGGGGGTTGGACCGCAGCACGCGCTCGAGCTGGGCCACGATCTCCGTGGTCCCGGGATACGGCTCCCCCGTCTTCTTGTCCCAGTAGTTCCATGGACGCTTATCCATCAGCGCCTCGGCGTACAGCGTCGCCGCGTCCAGGTCGTTGGGGTACCGCTTTACGACGTCGCCCATGGCGGCCGCGTAGGCCGCATCGAGCGCCGCGCGATCAGCGGGTGGGATCGGCGCGTACCGCTTGGCGAGGGCGTCGATGTAGGCCCGCTCCCGGGGGCTCCCGCCGCGCGCGCGCGCGAGGGCCTGCTGGACGGCCCGGTATGCCGCAAGTCCAGCTGCGGAGTCCATCCCCGCGTTCACATGTGGGCCGTACGCGTAAGCCACCCCCCAGTAGCACATGGCGCAGTTCGAATCCAGCTGCGCCGCATGGTTGAAGGAGCGGATGGCCTCGCCGTGGTTGAAACCGTACAGCAGTCGCATGCCCTGGTCGAAGTATTGCTGGGCCAAGGGGACCGAGGTCGTGATCGGGACGTGATGAGCGCCCAGGTCGGCGTAGAGGGGGACCGTATCACGGGGCGGTCCCTCCAGCGCCGCCAGAATCATCGGCAGATGATGTACGTGCATAGATCTCCCTAGACGCGTTTTTTGCTGAGACTCCGCAGCCGATTGATATCGTGCTGGGTCAGTCCCCGTCCCCCATACCGCTCTTCCTGCCACGGGTCGCCCCGCATGTGGTAGCCGTTCTGCTCCCAGAAGCCGGGCACGTCTTGATCTACCAGCGTGAAGCCCCGTACCCACTTCGCGCTCTTCCAGAAATACAAGTGCGGCACCAGCAGCCGGGCGGGCCCGCCGTGCTCGGGCATGAGCCACTCACCGCTCCACTTGAAGGCGACGAGGTTGTCCGGGCGATCGAGATCCGTCAGCGGCAGGTTGGTGGTGAACCCCTGCTCGGCGCTGACGAGGCAGTAGTGCGCGTCGGGCTTCACCCCCGCGCGTTCCAGCAGGACCTGCACCGCCACGCCCTCGAACGTATTGTCGAGCCGGCTCCAGCGCGTGACGCAATGGATGTCACACTGCACGACCTTTCGGGGTAGCTCGAGCAGCTCGGCGTACGTGAGCGTAAATGGCCGGTTCACCAACCCGGAGACCTCGAAGGTCCAGGTGCTCGTGTCTACCTTCGGCACGTCGCCGTAGTGGAGCACCGGCCATTTGGTGGTCAAGACTTGGCCGGGCGGCAGGCGATCCTTCACCATGGGGTCGTCACGGCGCCGGGCGCAACACCAGCAGGTGAGCCGTCTCGCGCTCGATCCGCGCGCGGGAATAGATGAGCGGGAAATACTTGCCTTCTGCCCAAAGCGGTAGCAGGTCGTCGTAGTAGGGACTGCCGGGCTGGCCCGACTGGCCCGGCACGCTCGTCGCGACCGAGCGGTCCCAGTCGGCGAGGTCGAGGATCTGTCTATAGGACGCGCCCCAACGCTGCTCGTAACCGCTGCCCGCGGTGGCGTTGACGGTGTTGGCATCACCGCCCCGCGGCACGTCTCCCAGGTCGAAAGCCGCGGCGACAGGATGGCGAAAGTTCGCGCGGTGCAGGGTGCCCCACGACCAGTGCGATCGGTCCGCGCCGAGCCGGCGCGAGAGGTCGGCAATGGCTTCGTCCAGCGCCGTGAGAACCAGGGAATCACGTGCGGCGATGGGCTTGAAGTCGGTCACCAGGCGTACCAAGGTCGGCAGAGGAGGAGAGACGTCGTCGACCGCCACGCCGGCCTCGATCCGTGCGAGTCGCGTCGCCAGTGTCTTGAGCCATGCTTCGTACAGGAGCGGCGCCGCCTGGTCGCGTCTCATCGTGAAGTCCCAGCGATCGAGGATCGCGATGTCGGAACGGGCCGCCGCGCCACGCCGGCGGGCGGCCGCCAGCAGGACGGGGACGAGCTGCGATGCCGGGACGGAGTATTCGTCGAGCTGGAGCCGCTCCAAATCGTTCACCCTGAGGTGGGTGGCGCCGCGCAGCACCTGGTCGATGCGCCGTGCGCGGTACGGAGGTGCCCAGTCGTAGTTGAGCGCGTGGGGATACCCCGGCGGCAGGATGTTGTGGTTCGCCGTCACGATCATCCCGCTGGGCGGGTCGTAGGCCTGCGGCAGCTCGCGCGGCGGCACCATCCCTTGCCACTCGTAGCGGCCGTCGCCCGGCACGGGTAAGAGGCCCGACCAACCCCGCACCGGCATGAGCCCCGCCGCGATCCACCCGATGTGCCCGTCCACGTCGGCGTAGACGAGATTCTCGGTTGGGAGCTTCCACCGCGCCGCTGCCTCCAGGAAGCTCGCCCAATCCCTCGCTCGGTCGACCGACAACTGGGCGAGATAGCCGGCGGTTCCCGGCTCGCTGCCCACGAATCGCACCACGAATGCGCGGCCCCGGGCGCTGTCTTCCGCGAGGATCGGCCCGTGCTCGGTGTATTCGAGTCGAACGATGCGAGGTCGCTCGCCCTTCACGCGAATCGTGTCCACGACGACGCGCATCGGAATCCAGACGCCGCGCGTGCGGTAACACCGCTGGCCATCGGCTCCGCATGGACCGACCTCTTCGACATATACGTCCTGCTGGTCCATGCCGACGATGGTGAACCCGAAGCCTACCCGCTCGTTGTGCCCCGCCGCGATGCCCGGAAGCGCCGGCTCGCCGGCGCCGATCACGTTCCACCCCGGTCCGACGAGGTGCATGACGTAGCGCAGCGAGGGCACGCCGATCGCGCGATGTGGGTCGTTCGCAAGCAAGGGTTTACCGGTCGCGGTGCGGGCGGCGCTCACGACCCAGTTGTTCGACCCCTCGAGCCGGCGGTAGCTCACGTCTCCATAGGCCTGCCCCAGGGCGCCGAGGTCGATGCCTGCCAGATCGAGCCCAGGAGCGGGATCGAGCGGCCGCGTGGGATCCGGCGGCCAGAGGGCCTCCGTGCGTTCCACGCCGATGAGGTGGACCAGGCGAGCGCGCTCCAGTTCATCGAGCGCGTTCCCCGTCATCGCGAGGGCCGCCATCCGTTGGAGTGGTACCTCGTAGCTCCAGGGCTCGGGCGCGGACCCGAGCAGCGTGAACTCGATGGGCGGGTGGGTCCGGACGTGGGCGATCCAGGCGTTGACGCCGTCGACGAACGCGCGCACGATCTCGCGAGCGTCCGGCGCGTAGCTCGCCCACTCGCTCGTCATGTCCCCGCGGTAGGCGAGGAGACGCGCGATGCGGTCGCGTTCGACCGCACCGGGGCCGAGGACCTCGGCGAGCCGCCCCTCCCCAATCCGCCGCCACATGTCCATCTGCCACAGCCGATCCTGCGCGGCGACGAAGCCCTGGGCGAAGAACAGGTCCTGTTGCGTCTTGGCGTAGATGTGCGGCACGCCCCACCGGTCCCGGTGCACCTCGACCACGCTATCCAGGCCAGGGACGCTGATGGTTCCGTCTAGTTGTGCCAGGCGGCCACGCGCTGAATCCAGCAGCTCTGCTCGGGAGGGGAGTTGGGCGGACAGCAGCGCCGGGAGCACGAAACTCCAGAGCGCGGGCTTGATCATGGAGCGAGCGCGTCTGCGTGAGGACTCCCCGCCTGCGCGGACACCCGAAATGCCCGCTCGAAGCCGTGGATCACCGCGCGGACACTTTGGGCCCAGAGCGACTGCTCCCAGCTGCCTGGTCCCAGCTCCCGTTCGACCGACGTCATCTCCACTCCGGCAATTCCACACGGCACGATGCGCCCGAACTGGGAGAGGTCGGTGGTCACGTTCAACGCAAACCCATGCCAGGTGACCCATTGCTTCACGTGGATCCCGATGCTCGCGATCTTCCGATTCCCAGTCCACACGCCGGTGTAACCCGGGTTCCGGGTGGCCGATATGCCGAGACCGGCGAGCGCGTCGATCAACGCCTGCTCGAGGGTGCGGAGGTACCAGTGGAGGTCCCGCTTGTGATCGGTCAGGTCGATGATCGGGTAGCCGACGAGCTGGCCGGGGCCGTGGAACGTCACGTCTCCTCCGCGCTCGATCTCGAAGACCTCGATGCCATCGCGGCTGAGCAGATGCCCTGCATCGGAGTTGCGGCCCAACGTCACCACCGCGGGATGTTCGAGCAAGAGGAGCACATCGTTCGCCAGGCGGCCCTCGATGCGTGCCTGGGCGAGGGCGCGCTGCCACTCGAGCGCCTCGGCGTACGGGACGACGCCGGCCTCTACGACTTCCAGCATGCGACCGGTCACGATGCCGCACTCCCTCGCATCGCCCAGCGGCTTCCGGCGATGCCCAGCGCGAAGCTGCCGGCGGTCAGCAGGACCATGCCCCCAAATTGCAGGAAGTGCCACACCGGAGCCGCGAGAATGCCCAGGAAGAAAGTTCCAAACACGGACAGGGTGCTGATGACGCCGCGTTGCCACATATTCTCGAGGCCCTGACTGCGCCGCCAGCTGAAGATCACGGCGACGAGTATCCCCCCCGCGGTTCCCCAGATTGGATCGAGCTCACTCACGCTCTGGCCGTAGCGACTGATCTCGGTCCGCTGCAGCAAGCGCACGAGCAGGAGCACGATCGTCAGGCACGCACCCCCAAAGCCGACGCCGGTGCCCAGGGCACCGATTCCGATGGCGAGCGGATCCTTTTCCCGGACGGGGGTCGGCGCGGTCACATGTCCACCACCCGGCCGAGCGAATCGAGCGCGGCTTGGGCCACGGCCTCGGACATGGTCGGGTGCGCGTGAATCGCCAGCTCGACCTCTTCGACCGTGTATTCGTTTTCCCGCGCCACCGTCAGCTCGTGGATGATCTCGGACGCGTGCCCGCCCACGATGTGCGCACCCAGAATCTCACCGTACTTCTTGTCGCGCAGAATCTTCACGAAGCCCTCGGTCTCGCCTGTCCCGCGCGCGCGACCGTTGGCCGAGAAGGGAAAGCGGCCCGCCACGTAATCGAGCTTCCGCTCTTTGCACTGGTCCTCGGTGAGCCCAATGCTGGCCACTTCGGGGTGGCAGTAGGTCACGCTGGGGACGTTGTCGTAGCGGATCGCGTGCGGTTTCTTGCCCGCGATGATCTCGGTGACGGTTACGCCCTCCCGCATGCCTTTGTGAGCGAGCATGGGCGGCCCGGCCACGTCGCCGATGGCGTAGTAGCCCGGCGCCGTGGTCTGCAGGCTCTGGTCGACCTTGATGAAGCCGCGGTCGGTCACCTGCACCCCGCACTCGGCAAGGCCGATGTTCTCCGTGTTCACCGCGCGACCCGCGGCCATCAGCACTGTCGCGACCTCGATCTTCTGCGTCGCGCCGCCCGCCTCGACTTCGAGGGTGACCTTGTCCTTCCCGACCGTGCCCTTCTTGACCTTGGCCCCGGCGATCACCTCGATGCCTCGCTTCTTGTAGCTCTTCGCGAGGGCGTCCGACGCCTCGACGTCCTCGAGCGGCAGGATCCGCGGGAGCGCCTCGATCAAGGTCACCTTAGTGCCGAACGCGTGGAAGATGTTGGCGAACTCCATCCCGACCGCGCCTGCGCCGATGATCGCCATCGACGCCGGAGCCGTTTCGAGGAACAACGCCTCATCGGACGAGATCACGGTGGTCTTGTTGATCTCCAGTCCGATCTGTGGCAGACCCTTGACGCGCGAACCGGTCGCGATGAGCACGGCCTTCTTCGCTTCGTACACGTCGTTCCCGACCTTGACCTTGCGGCCGGGTTGGAGCACGCCCGTACCCTTCACGACCGTGACCTTGTTCTTCTTCATCAGGTACTCGACGCCCTTCGAGTTCTGGTCGCTCACTTTGCGGGAACGCTGCATCGCGACGCCGTAGTCGGTCTTCACCGCGCCGGCGTCGACGCCGAACTCCTTGGCTTCGCGCAGGAGGCTCGCGATGTAGGCCGAGTGGAGCAGCGCCTTGGTAGGAATGCAGCCGATGTTGACGCATACCCCGCCGAGCTTCTCCTTCTCGATCAGCGCGGTGCTCATGCCGAGCTGGGCAGAGCGGATGGCGCCGACGTAGCCGGCGGGTCCCCCCCCCAGAATGATCACGTCAAATTGATTCGCCACGCCCCCTCCCCTAAACGCGGAACGCGAAACTCGGAAGGCGGAACAGCCGCCCCAGTGTCGGCCCGCCTGTTCCGCGTTCCGCGTTTCGACTTCCGCGTTTCAGGCGTTCCGAGTTCACAACAGCATCGCCAGCGGGTTCTCCAGCATCTGCTTGAGCGTCTTGAGGAACGCCGCCCCCGTCGCGCCGTCGATCACCCGGTGGTCGCAGCTCATGGTGATCCGCATGCGGCGACGCGGCGTCAGTTGCCCGTCCACCACCACCGGCTTCTGAACGATCGAGCCGACGGCGATGATCCCGGCCTCCGGCGGATTGATTACCGCGGTGAACTGGTCGATGTCGAACATGCCCAGGTTCGAGACGGAGAACGTCGCCCCCGTATACTCGTTCGGCTGCAGCCGGCGGTTGCGGGCGCGCTCGGCAAGCTCCTTGGCCTCCCGGCCGATGTCGGCGAGGGACTTGCTCTCCGCGTTTCGGATCACCGGTGTGATGAGGCCGTCCTCGACGGCTACCGCCATCCCAATGTGCACCTCGTGCCAGTAGCGGATGTGGTCCTCCTGGAACCAGGCGTTGCAGGCCGGATGCTTGGTGAGCGCGTGCGCGGTCGACTTGATGATGATGTCGTTGAACGAGACCTTGCCCACCCCCTGATCGCCGAGCTGCTTGTTGAGGGCATCGCGCGCCTCGCTCGCCCGCTCCATGTCGACTTCGGTCGTGAGGAAGAAATGGGGAATGGGCCCGAGTGACGCGGCCAGCCGCTTGGCGATGGTCTTACGGATCTGCGTTAACGGCACGTCTTCGTACGGAGCGCCGCTCGAGGCGGGATGCGGGATGCCGAGAGGCGCGGGCTGCGGGATGCGGGAGGCGGGATGCGATTCGGCGACCGTTGGAGCGACCGCGGGCGCTGGCGCGCGAGGCGCTGCGCCCTCCAGGTCCCGTTTGACGACTCGGCCTCCCGGTCCCGAGCCGGTGAGGAGCTTGAGATCGACGCCCGCTTCTCTGGCGATGCGTTTGGCGAGGGGCGAAGCCTTCACGCGCGTTGCGTCGGCGGGAGCCACGGCCACGCCTGCTGCCTCCCGCATCCCGCCTCCCGCATCCCGCATCTCGCTTCCCGACGGCGCGACAGCAGGTGGGGGAGCGGAAGCCGCAGCGCTAACGTTCTCCCCCGGCGCGGCGATGACGGCCACGACGCTCCCGACCGCAACGGTCTGGCCCTCGGCGGCGGCGACCTGCCGCAGCACGCCGTCCGCGCGCGCCACCAGATCCATCACGGCCTTGTCGGTCTCGACCTCGGCGAGTGTCTCGCCCGCCTTCACCGGGTCCCCGTCCCGCTTGTGCCACTTCACCACGCGCCCCTCCTCCATGGTAGGGGAGAGCGCTTCCATATAGACATTGGTGGCCACAGGCGTCAGTCGAGGTAGAGGACGCGGCGCGCGGCGGCGACCACGCGGTCGGTGGAAGGCTTCGCGAGGCGCTCGAGCTGCTTGTTGTAGGGCATCGGGACGTCGGCCTGCGTGACCCGCAGCACCGGAGCATCCAGCTGGTCGAAGGCCTCGCGCTGGATGATGTCCACCACCTGCGCGCCAATTCCGGCGTGGGGCCAGCCTTCCTCGATCACGACCGCGCGGTTGGTGCGCGCGACCGAGCCGACGATCGCCTCCTCGTCGAGCGGGCGCAGCGATCGCAGGTCCAGCACTTCCGCCGACACGCCTTCGCGCTCGGCCAGCTGCTCGGCGGCCTTGAGCGCTACCGAGACCGTCTTCGAGTGGCAGATGAATGTGACATCGCGCCCCGGCCGCTTGTCCTCCGCCCGGCCGATCGGGACGAGATGCTCGCCCTCCGGCACCTCACCCTTGAGGTTGTACAGCATCTCGCCCTCGAGCACGATCACCGGGTTGTTGTCCCGGATTGCCGACTTCAGGAGGCCCTTCGCGTCCGCCGGCGTCGCGGGGGCGACGACCTTCAGGCCCGGGATGTGGGACAGCCAGGAGTCCCACGCCTGTGAATGCTGCGCCGCGAGCTGCAGCGCCGCGCCGTTGGGGCCGCGAAACACGATCGGGATTGGGATCTGGCCGCCCGACTCGTACAGGATCTTCGCCGCGGAGTTGACGATCTGATCGAGGGCGAGCACGGCGAAATTCCACGTCATGAACTCGATCACCGGGCGCAGGCCGGCCATGGCGGCACCTACCCCGATCCCGGCGAACCCCAGCTCGGCGATCGGCGTGTCCACGATTCGCTTCGGCCCGAACTCCTCCAACAGGCCACGGCTCACCTTGTAGGCGCCCTGGTAGACGCCGACTTCTTCACCCATGAGGAACACGTCGGGGTCGCGCTGCATCTCCTCGCGCAGCGCCTGGTTGAGGGCGTCGCGGTACGTGAGCGTCGGCATCAGTCGGCCAACACGTGGGTCGTGAGCTCGGCGGGATCGGGATCGGGGCTCTGATCGGCGAAGCGCACCGCCTCCTCCGTCTCCGCGCGTGCCTCGGCATCGAGGGCGTCCAGCCCCGCCTCATCCAGCACGCCGTCCTCCTTGAGCTTGCCGGCGAGCTGCGAGATCGGGTCGCGTTTGCGCTGCTCTTCTACTTCTTCTTTAGTGCGGTACACACCGTGCAACGGGTCGGACATCGAGTGGCCCATGAACCGGTAGGTCCGAACTTCGAGCAGGGTCGGGTGGCCGCCCGTGCGGGCGCGCTCGGCGGCACGCCGCGTCGCCTCGTACACCGCCAGCACGTCCATGCCGTTCACGAGCTCCGCCGCCACATCGTAGCTGCAGGCGTGCTCCACGACGTCGGTGACGGCCGCCACTCGCTCGAACGCCGTGCCCATGCCGTATCGGTTGTTCTCGCACAGAAAGATCACCGGCAGCTTGTGGACGGAGGCCATATTCAGCGTCTCGTGGAAGGCACCGATGTTGACTGCTGCCTCGCCGAAATAGCAGATGCAGACCTGGTCGCCTCCGCGGTAGCGGATCGCGAATCCGAGACCGGCGGCGAGCGGGATGTGGCCGCCGACGATCCCGTGACCGCCCATGAACCGCCTCCCGGCGTCGAACAGGTGCATCGAGCCACCCTTCCCCTTCGAGCAGCCCGTCGCCTTGCCGAACAGCTCGGCCATCAGCGCGTTCGCCGGCACGCCTCGCGCGAGCGCCTGCCCGTGCTCGCGGTACGACGAAATCACATAGTCGTCCTCGCGCAACGCGGCGAGCGAGCCGACCGCCACCGCTTCCTGGCCGATGTAGAGGTGACAAAATCCCCCGATCTTGCCTAAGGCGTACGCTTCGGCGGCCTTCTCTTCGAAGCGGCGGATCAGGAGCATCTGGCGCAGCATGCGCCGCTCCAGCTCGCGCTGGGCAGGCGTGTCGGTGGTCTGGGCGGTAGCCGTGGCCATGGCGATCGGTGAGCGGTCTAACGAGTGGCGGTCGCTCGCTCCACCTGCTCCCACGCGTGGTAGCTCGAGCGCACCAACGGGCCGGCTTCTACGTGACGGTAGCCCATCTCGAGGCCGTGGCGACGGAGCGCCGCGAACTCGTCGGGCGTGTAGTACCGCGCGATCGGGAGATGCTGGCTCGAGGGACGGAGGTACTGGCCGATGGTCAAGATGTCCACGTCCTGCGCGCGCAGGTCCCGCATCGCCACCAGCAGCTCATCCCAGTCCTCCCCCAGCCCGCAAATGAGCCCCGACTTCGTGAGCGTGTCGGCGTCCATCTCCTTGGCCCGTCGCAGCAGCTCGAGCGCCCGGGAATACCGGCCGCCTGGTCTCGCCAGCCGATACAGTCGCTCGATGGTCTCGAGGTTGTGGTTGAGGATATCGGGCTTCGCCTCGACCACGATCTGCAGCGCCCGCTCACTCCCCTTGAAGTCCGGGATCAACACTTCGACCGAGGTCCCGGGCCGCCGGCGGCGGATCTCGGCGATCGACGCCGCGAACATTTCGGCGCCACCGTTCGGCAGATCGTCCCGGTCCACGCTGGTGATGACGACGTGCCGGAGGTCCATCTGTTCGACGGCGGCGGCGAGCCGGGCGGGCTCGTCCGTGTCGAGTGCGGCCGGGGTCCCGTGCGCGACGGCGCAGTATGCACAGTTCCGCGTGCACACATCACCCAGGATCATGAACGTGGCCGCCCGGTGCTCCCAGCACTCTCCGATGTTGGGACAATGGGCCTCCTCGCACACCGTGTGGAGCTTCAAGTCCCTCATGAGGTGCTTCAGGGAGAGGTAGTTAGGCCCGCCGGGTGCCGGGACTTTGAGCCAGGCTGGTTTGCGGGCGGTCAGGTGGGTGAGCGTGTCGGCCATGAGGATTCTGAAGATAGTCGCCGCGGAGGGGCGGCAAAAGACTGAATTTCAACTAGACGGTTGATCGCCTTTTGGCCGCTCCCGCTGCTTTAGGCGCCGCAACTCCTCCTCCAGGTCCGTTGTGGTGGACAGCATACCATCGGCGATCTCGGCGATCTCCTCGGCCTCCTTCCAGTGGCGCTCGATCTCGTCGACCTCGGCGCGCTCGTCCACCGCCATTTCGAGCGCGAGACGCCGTTCCGCGCCCAGACTGCGTAGCGTGAGTTCGCGGCGGGCCACGTCACTGATCAGCCGGTCGGGCCCGCCGGCGCTCTCGACCAGACGGGCGGCGTCCTCGACGCGTTGCCGGCTGCCCCGGGCGAGGGCGAGATAGGTGAGTCCCTGGCGGAGCGCGGCCTGCGCGTCCGGGCCCACGAGCATTGCCCCTTCGGTGCGGCAGGTGGGGCAGCTCAGGATCAGAGCGACGTCCGCCTGCGCCTGTCGCACCACCCGCGCGTATGCCACATGCTTGGCCTGCAGGTTGAGCACGCTCCCGCAGCGCTCGCAAATCGGCGGCTCGACGAGGCTCACCCGTCGCCGGCCGATGATGCCGGTGTACATCATCCGCGCGAAGTTGGGCATGTTCCACACGAACACGCCCAGCGAGCCGCCCGCCGCCACATTGACCGCCACCGCGAGGCCCACGGCGGCGACCGTGACGGGCACCACGAACTTGAGCTGCTCGCGGCGCCGCGCCTTGAGCCGCTCGCCGTAGCGCCACGTCGCGAACTCCATGCGGCGTGGCTTCCCGACTCGCACCAGGTCGTAGCTCTGCCACCGGATCAGGGCGACGTGCTCGGTGGCGGCGGCCACGCGGCCGCCGTTCGCAGCGCGCGCCAGTGCTTCGATCTGTTCGAGGCGATCGTCGAGTGGAGCCAGGTTCCAGCGTGAGCACTTCGGACAGATCACCCAGAGGCGACCTTTCCACTCATCGAACGCGATCCGCCGTCCGACGCCGAGCCCCAAAGGGCCGCCGTCGCCGCTGAGCGTCCCCGTGCAGAAGCCCCACGCACGGTCCATTAGCTACGGAACGGGTTCCAGGACCCC
>JACXTT010012115.1_pt1 | contig 11460 bp, 12 predicted proteins | sample 9270951 | NCBI WGS metagenome assembly JACXTT01 (sample SAMN15532306, study PRJNA645909) | rock metagenome | isolation source: weathered quartz diorite | place: Puerto Rico | collected 2017-06-21 | reverse complement strand
GCCAAGGATTTCGAGAATCGCTTGCGCTATGCCTTGGCGTTTGTCCACCTGGCCGCCATTCGCTTGATGGTCCGAAAACTGTGTAATCCCGCCTAAACTTCTCGGACGGACTCTTAGAAAGGAACCTTCCCTATGACTACACGAACTTCTATCAAAACCGTTCTGCTCGCCACACCAGCTTCGGACTGTCATGTAGTGGCCAACAAGCTGCTGGAATTCGTCTGTCAGAAACCTGGATACAAAGTGCACAACTTTGGGGTATGTACGCCGACGGAGGACATTGTCGCCGCCGCCAAGGAATATCACCCGACGGCGATCCTCGTCAGTTCGCAAAACGGTCATGCACTGACTGATCTCGCCTCTTTACATCAGGACCTGCAAGCCGTGGGGCTCGCGCACATTCCCGTGTACGCTGGCGGCAATCTGTCTGTTGGCGCCAACAAAAACCCGCAGCTGGTGCGAGAACAGTTTCAAGCCATCGGCATTAGCGTGCTCGACTCTTTCGACGCACTCAGGCCTCTCCTGGTTTCCCTTGCTCATGACCAAGTGGGCTATGCCGAATGCGAAACCGGGGAAGAGCGCGCAGCCATGCACCTCAGCGACTAACGAACAATTTTGGAGGACACTATGCAACTCACTTTTGATGAATTTCTCGCACAGCGAGAACAACTCTTCGCTCAGGGACCGATCGCGCCTCTCCCGTTTCAACAAACGATCCTGCACCTCTGTCGTAACCCGAACCCCAGTCTCTACGATACCCTCTCGCAGGCGTCTACGTTGCTTGTGCAACCGCGCTGCGGCGTGAGCGATCACCGGGAAATGTTAAAACTGTTGACCTATTTGGAACAGGTTGGAGACCCCGATATTCTGACCATCACCATCGACAGTTACACGCGCCTGAATCAATACGAGAGAGCTGCCCAAGGCAACAACCTGAACGGCTATCCGCTCGTTACCCAAGGCGTCGCACACGGGCAAGAGCTGGTCGAGAGTGTCCGCTGCCCATTGCAAGTGCGCCACGGCAGTCCGGACGGGCGGCTGCTGGCGGAAGTCAGTTATGCCGCTGGCGCCAGCGGTTACGAGGGCGGCGGAATCTCCTACGATCTCCCGTATTGCAAAGACGTGCCGCTGCGACGCTCACTGGCAAATTGGCGCTACGTGGACCGGCTCACCGGTCTGTTGTCCGAGTGGTATATCTTGGACCGCGAGACCTTTGGCCCCCTGTCCCCAGTGTTGATGCCGCCGTCCATCAGCATTGCCGTCAGCATCCTCGAAATGGAACTTGCTGTAGAGCAAGGCGTCAAATGCGTCACCATCGGTTATCCCCAAAGCGGCTGTCTCGTGCAGGACATCGCCACGTTACAGTCGATTCCGTCGCTCTGTCGACGCCACCTTGAAGCGCGCGGCTTGCCACTACCGGCGTTGTTTACTTCGTTCCACTAGTGGATGGGCGTGTTCCCCGAGGAAGTGGCGAAGGCGATGGCGTTGCTGGCGCTCGGCGCAACGACCGCGATGATGGGCAATGCTACGAAACTCATCAATAAAACTTTTCAGGAGGCAAAAGGGATGCCGACCAAAGAGGCCAACGCCGCCTGTATTCTCTTCTGTAAAGAAGTTGCACGGTATAGCAGCCAACTCGCCGAGTTTATGGCGCCGCCGACGCAGTTAGAAGAAGAATGCTACTGGTTGGAGCGCGAAGTGGAAGAGATTCTAGCGGCGGTCTACGACCTCGATACAGGCGACTTGGCGGAAGCCATTGCGAGGGCCTTTGAAAACGGGCGACTCGATATCCCTTTCCCGGCAAGTCGCTACGCGCGGGGCGCAGTCATTCTCGCACGTGGCGAAGATGGCGCCATTCGCTATTTACAGACAGGCCAACTCCCTTTTAGTGACGCGACGCTTGCCTTCCAGCTTGAGAAGCTGGGAGTGGCGGACGCGCCGGATTACCAGCGTGTTCTTGACGGGGTGTACGCCATTGCTTTCTCCGGTCCGTCTCGACTGGCACTCCAGGCATAGGGCCGCGAGGCATGGAGGGCAATGTTTTACAGCACTGTCTCTTGATTGTCGGCGCGCGAGCAGTTGAGGTCTCGTTAGGCGCGCGGCGTACGATCAGCGTCGAGCAAGGACGACGAGGAACGGCGTGGGCCTGGGTTTCCTGGCAGTATTGATCGGGGTCTTTGCCGTTTCCATGCTGGTCCACAATGTCCCGCACGAAGCTAAACGGCTCTCCCGTTAAAAGTTGTATCCGCCACAAGAGCGAACTCGCTGAGACTCAAGGTCTCGCCGCGCCGCTGCAGATCAATACCGGAACGCTTCTCGATTGTATCAAGATCTTGATACCTTGCGGCTTTGAGCGCATTCCGCAGCGTCTTCCTACGCTGGGCAAAGGCCGCCTTCACCACGCGCTGAAACCCTTTCACGTCCCGCACGGCGACGCGAGGCTCAGCTTGAAATATAAGTCGGACCACTTGAGATTCGACTTTTGGAGCAGGGAAAAAACTGCGCGGACCGGCGGTGCACACTGTTGTCATTGTAGCGTAGAGCTGCGTCAGCACCGAAGGCACGCCATACGCCTTCGTTCCAGGACTGGCCGTCAAACGCTCAGCCACTTCTTTCTGGATCATGACAGTCACTTCAGGAAATTGTCGTCGATGTTCCAAAAGACGAAAGAGAATCGGCGTAGCCACATTGTACGGTAAGCTAGCGACGACATGAATTGTTGGCTCCGAAAAAGCAGAGGCTAGATCAAGCGAAAGAAAATCAGCAGACAAAACTTGCACACGCGAGCTGTTAGCAAATCGGGTGCGGAGACGCTCAGCCAGAATTTTGTCAACTTCGACAAGATACAATTTGCTCGCTCGTTCCAGCAACTGATCGGAAAGAACGCCGAGACCTGGACCAATCTCTAGAATCGTGTCGGTTGCATGAATCTGCGCTGCAGTGAGCATACGATCGACAACAGTTTGATCAATGAGAAAATGTTGACCAAAATGCTTGTGCGGGCGAACGCCTAATTCACTAAGGGCGAAGCGGGTTTGTTGCAACAGAGTTGTCACGTTTTAGAGCGGTAACATCGCTGCTGCGTTAAGATTGAATCCAGCGCGTTGCCCTTGCACCAACCGCCAAGCCCCGGCATACGCGATCATCGCCGCATTATCCGTACAGAGTTTTGGTGAAGGAACAAAGACTTGCAGACCGAGCTTCTCTCCCTCTTCACGCATGCGCTGTCGCAACCGTGAGTTGGCGGATACCCCGCCAGAGACGACAATACGCGTCAATCCTTGCCCAAGCGCCGCCTGTATGGTGGGTCCAACTAACATATCCACTACAGCCTCCTGATAGCTCGCAGCGATATCTTCCATTCTAAGCTGCCTACTATCCTGCGAGTAAATGAATTGTCGCAAGGCCGTCTTGAGCCCGCTGTAGCTGAAACCAACTTTTCCGTTTTTCAAATGTGCACGAGGAAATCGAATCGCTGTCGCATTCCCTTGTTGCGCTAACTGGTCGATGATGTGGCCGCCAGGATAGCCAAGTCCTAGCATTTTCGCAGCTTTGTCAAACGCCTCGCCAGCCGCGTCATCACGGGTGCCGCCCAAAGCTGTGTAGTCGCCAAGACCTCGTGCGACATACAGGCTCGTGTGCCCTCCAGAAACAAGGAGACACAAAAACGGAAAAGGGACAACGTGTTCAATTTGTATAGCTAAAAGATGTCCCTCAAGGTGGTTGACGCCGATCAAAGGCAAGTTGCTCGCCATCGCGAGAGATTTGGCGACAGACACTCCGACCAGCAGTGATCCGACTAAGCCAGGGCCACACGTAACAGCAACGCCGTCGAGTTGCTCGAGTCGCAGGTTAGCCGTTTCCAGCGCACGATCAATAATAGGAAGGATACTGCGCATGTGATGGCGCGAAGCGAGTTCTGGCACAACGCCGCCGTACGGACTATGCACCTCATCTTGAGAAGAGACGATACTGCTCAACACTGTAGAACCGCACAACACTGCCGCAGCAGTATCGTCGCAGGAGGTTTCAATGCCAAGAATCGTCAATGATTCACTGAACGACGGCATTGCTCGGCGGCAGCTCCTCTTCCGGCAGGCGCGCTAAGGCGCTTAACACTTTCAAATTGGCAGGCTGAAATCGAAGCGACCTTTGATAGGCAAGGCGGGCTTGTTTATAGTCGCTCAAGTCCTCGTAGACGATACCTTTGATGCTTGTTGTTTCTCCCAACCAGGCGCGCTCCGTATGCGGGAATAGCAACTCAGCTTTCTGTAACCATGCCAAAGCATGTTTGTGATCTCCGCGGGCAAATGCGATACGACCGAGAAAATAATAGGCGTAGGGTAAGGAGGGAGCGATGCTAATAGCGTGTTCAAATTGCTCCTTCGCCTGTTCCCAGTTTTCATGATCGAAGCTTTCTTTTCCTTCTTCGATGAATTGAAAAGCCGCCAGGTCACGACCGGAAAAGAGGGCCGCCCCAGGTAAAGGGGGCGTTTCCGCCACAGTCGGCGGGGTCGTCTCCCATTCTGATGGGCGCGACATAAATGGAGGGAGTTCAGGTGGAACGGGAGATTCTGCTGGTGGAGTTGTTTCCACAACCGAAGGCAGAGAAGAGTCCGATTCACGAAACGGCGTGGTTCCTTCCAAAGGAGGATGTGTTTCCCCTTCGGCAGAGAACGACGATCGTTCTTCTTCCGTAGAGGCTGCGGGCGACTCAGAGGAAGGCAGGTCTTCTTCGTACACTCTATGGTTAGAAGGTAGGACTTGTTCCTCTTCTTCATGAGCAACAGAGGGAGCCTCTGGGTCTTGGGCAAAAGCAAAGGGCAAGGAGAAGCAGAACGCAAGCCCGCACAATCCGCTCCACCAAGATATTCTCTGCAGGAATAATCTTAAAAGAGGCGCCACCATGGTTTTCTTTCTGTTGATCCGCTTGGAAGAGTTGGGGACGGCGAAGACGGTGTAGGTGTGGTCGATTGTAGCTGCGTCGCTTCTGTGGTCGGGGGATAGACATGAGACGAGGTGTCGATGGAGGCAGAATGCAAATCAGGAAACGTCTGAGGTTGCAGGGTCTCTTCATCCGAGTAGAAGGCTTCCTCTGTAGCAGCAGGACAAGAAAAGGCCGATTCTTGATCCGTAAAATCTCTTCTTCGTCGCACGCGGATCCCTGGAGGCGGAGAGAAACAGGGCACAGGCTCTCCTTCGGTAGCACGCTTCATGAATTCTGTCCAAATAGGAAGTGCGGCTTGACCACCAGATAAATGGAGTGACTCCCGGTGATCGAATCCAACCCAGACGACAGTGACGAGATCCGGGGTGAAGCCCACGAACCAGGCGTCACCGTAGTCGTTAGTCGTACCGGTCTTTCCTGCCGCTGGCCGCACAAACCCCATTTTCCGCGCCTCACGAGCTGTGCCGTTTTCAATCACTCCTTCCATCAGATGAGTGATCATGTAAGCAACATCGGGAGGAACAACTTGTTCAACCTGTAGGGCTCGCCGCTCTAGGGTTTCTCCTTCTTGGTTTGTAATCTTCTTGATAGGAAGTGGAGTGACGCGGATTCCTTGATTCGCCAACGCACTAAATGCAACAGCGACTTCGTACGGAGTCACTTCAGCAGAGCCCAAAACCATAGATGGATATAATGGTAATGGACTCACAAATCCTAACTGGCGCGCCATGTCACGGATTGGCTTCAGTCCAATTTGTTTTGCTACTCGAGCAGTCGCCGCATTCAGCGATTTCTCCAAAGCCTGGCGTAACGTCACAGTTCCGTAGTATCTATCGTTATAATTTCCCGGACTCCAGACTTGGTCTCCAAACGACCAAGAGAACGGGGCGTCTAGGACGGAACTTGTGGGCAGAAAGCGTCCCTCGTGGCGCTCACGTTCTCTCGCAAGAGCAGTCAGATACACCAGAGGTTTGAAGACCGACCCAGGTTGCCGATGCGCTTGCGTGACACGATTGAATTGTGAGGCCTGATAGTCGCGTCCTCCGACCATAGCCAGCACTTCTCCAGTTTGCGGCCGCATAGCAATTAAACACGCCTGCAGCTGTTCCTCTTGTTTCGCTTTTCGCAAATTCCGATGTTGCGCTTCAAGGGTTTCTACGCCCTTATGCACTACCTCTTGAGCGATCCGTTGTAGGCGCATATCTAATGAAGTGAAGATCTGCAGCCCTGCGGTGGACAACGCATCATTCGGGTAATTCGCCTGTAGTTCGTCACGAACAAAGTCCGCAAAATACGGCGCACCATTCACGTCCGCGGGCAATTGCCGATGAGTAATCGTTTCTTGTCGAGCCGCGTCGTATTCGTCTTGTGTAAGGTCGCCATGTTCGCGCATCCGCTGCAAGATGGAATTGCGGCGCTGCAGGGCTGCATCAGGATGACGAGTGGGGGCGTACAAATTTGGAGCCTTCACCATGCCGGCAAGAATAGCCATCTCACTTAAGGTGAGATCACGCGGCTCTTTGCCAAAATAAAAACGAGCGGCTTCCCACATACCCAAAATACTTTTCGCGCCACGTTGGCCGAGATAGATTTCATTGAGATAATTTTCCAAAATCTCTAACTTTGAGTAGTGCAATTCGAGCACGAGGGAAATACACGCTTCCACCATCTTGCGACGTAACGTTCGTTCTTGTGTAAGGAAGAAATTTTTGACGAGTTGTTGGGTCAGCGTACTACCACCTTGGGTCGTTCGTCCAGCAGAAAAGTTGGCCAGACCAGCGCCGATGATGCGCAAAGGATCGATCCCTTCATGTTCAAAAAACCGTTGGTCTTCCGCCGCCAATAGGGCCTTGACCAGCAACGAAGGCACTTCATAGAGTTTCACAACACGACGCTCTTCCCACGATTGATCATATAAGCTGGTGATAATTTCGGGATCGAGTTCGACGCTGCGTAAGTCTTTCTCTTCGTCAAAATCGGTAAGCTTTTCGATCCGATCATCCAAAAGCCTCAAGCCGACCCGTCGAGATTGTCTGCGTTCACCAATTGCTGCAGGCAAATCGTGTAAGAAAATCTGGAGGACATGGTGGGGTGGATCATAAAAATACTCTCCACTCGCTTGCACAGTCTTATCTATAGATCGATAGTCCATACGATTTAAGAGCTCGATCATCCCCATCGCAGAAATATCAAATCCAGGGTAGAGCAGTACCGGCGCTGCATACAATTTTGATGGAATGTCCCATTGGTGATTCGAAAATCGCGTCGTAACTTCATATTCTAGCTTCCTATAGAATCTCCACCCTATAATTCCGACGAAGAGGGTAAGACATAAGAAGGTAAGAAGCATCGTTCGCCAAAATATCCGGCGCATTTTTTCCTTTACTCGTTTTCACGGAAGCATTTATTTTTCTGGAGATGACGATGAGTTCTTCTTCGCAATTTCTACATATCGAATGCGAAGATCAAACAAGGCATTCTCAAGCATTGACTCCTCGGCGGCGTCGAGATTGCCTTTTGTTTTCTGTTGTAGCATGGCTAACAGGTCAATCGTGTGTCTGGCCGCTTCCAGTTCAATGTGTTTTGTCTGTCCCGGAGGAGGAGGGACTTCGCCCATAAACATCAAGGCTTGGGTTGTCAGACCTAAAAGAAAACCTGAAAACGAAATGGGTTCAGGGGCATGGCTACGCGCCTCTCGTTCGGCTTGTGCTCGGAATTCCTGTTGAGTAGATTGTTTTTCTTTCGCTGTCTCAACTGATGGTTGCTCAGTTTCTTCAACTTTTGCTTCTCCAGTTTCAGAGGAGAATCGCCGTCGGTCTTGAACGCGGAATCCTCTTCCACTTTCCTGTTCTTCTTCCGCCATAGTTGATGGCCTCCCAAAAAAAGAGTTTTCCCTCATTCAGGGTAATTATTTTTCAAATATATTTCTTCATGCAATAAAAAGGAAGGTCTTATTATCTGCTATACATAAGCAACTTTGCGATCACTGCATCTACGGGAATTTCGGCAAGGGAAATTCCTTCAGTAGATGGATAAGCGGCTCGGTAGGTAGAATTTCGGATAACATCCAGACCTCCACCCAACGGTCTCCACAATTGCGGCTGCGTCGGTCCAAACAAAACGACCCCTCGGATTCCTACGGCTCCGGCCAGATGGCTCACTCCGGAATCGTTCCCCACATACAGATCCGCTTGGCTCAATAATGCAGCTACTCGCTCTACAGAAAGCTCTAGGACGACCTCTCCAATCCAGACCCATTCTTTGATCTCAGCCTGTTCAGCTGGACCAAGAAGGACAACAACTTTTCCATATTGGTGACTGCGCCACCAGGAGGCAACAGCACGGAAACCTTCAGCGGTCCACCTCTTTTTCTTTCCACCACTTCCCGGATGGAGAACAAGTATTTTCTGAGAAACGCTTTCACCTTGTCGTTGCAAGCATCGGTCTCGCCATGCCGATGCAGACTCAGGGATTTTAAAAGAAGGACATCGCACTCCATTAACACCGACGCAGCGCAAATAATATACAACAGCATGGAGATCTTCCTGGCCACGAAAAAAGGGAAAGGAGCGAATGTGCCCATGAGAGAGGAAGCGTAAGTTTTCACCAACCTGAGGATGGCCATACCATGAAACGAGATGTGAAAAAGAGGAAAAAAACGGACGGACTGATCTCAATTCGTTGAGAGAAGAAGAAAATAAAGAAGAAAAACTTTGTCCTTCGAGAGAAACTACATTCTTCGCAATTGGAAAAGCCGTATATAACTCGAAGGCCTCTCCTCTAACGGCGAGAACGAGATTTCCATTATATTCTCGACAGAGGTGCTCAATAGCTGGTTGTACACAGACTGCGTCGCCAAGACTTCCAGGGAATAGCACGAGTCCTCGTTGATTTTCTTTTTCGATTGACATTCCCCCTGAGGGTCTATAGCATCAGCAAGACATCTCTAAAGCTACATTAAGTGAGTTTTCTGCGCATACAGCCATGGCGTTACCATGCCAAGTTGCACGTTCCCTTCTTGAACTCATTGGGAACACACCTTCAGTTAAACTGAACCGTCTTGTTGATTCTGATTCGGCAACGGTATGGGCCAAGCTAGAGTCGATTAATCCTGGCGGGAGCATAAAAGATCGCATCTGCTTCAGCATGATCGAACAAGCGGAGCAAGATGGTCGGCTACGTCCGGGCGATACGATTGTCGAGCCCACGAGTGGGAACACAGGAATTGGTCTTGCCCTTGTTGCTGCAGTCAAAGGCTACGAGTTGATCCTCACCATGCCAGATACAATGAGTGAGGAGCGACGACGTTTGCTTGCTGCTTATGGAGCAACACTCGAACTGACGCCTGACACCAAAGGTATGCATGCTGCAATTCAACGAGCAAATGAGATTGCCGCTCAGCAAGAAACTTACTTCCTTCCTCAACAATTCAACAATTTGGCTAACCCAGAAGCCCACCGCAGAACTACCGCAATCGAACTGCTGCAACAACACTCGCATATTGATGCGTTTGTTACTGGTGTTGGCACTGGAGGGACGATTACAGGCGTAGGAGAAACACTGAGACGTCATCTTCCAGATATACGCGTCATTGCAGTTGAGCCAGCCTCCTCTTCAGTATTGACTGGGAACCCGCCAGGATACCATCAGATTCAAGGGATAGGGGCGGGCTTCGTCCCTTCAGTCCTTAATACGGAAATCTATGATGAAATTATTGCTGTCTCCGATGAAGAAGCAGTCTCATACACCAGACGATTAGCACGCGAAGAAGGCATTTTAGTTGGCGTCTCTTCTGGAGCAGTCTGTGCAGCAACTTTGCAGGTTGCTCGCCGTCTAGGAAAAAGCAAAACAGTTGTCATGGTGCTTGCAGACACTGGAGAACGATACCTTACAACAGGTCTCTTCCACGCGGAAGGAATCTAGAGGAATACGAGTGCTAGACTCCACAATTCAGCATAAACTTAACTATTTGGAACAACTACTCGCCGAAAAGCAATCGCTTTTAATTGCTTTCTCTGGTGGGGTAGATTCAAGTTTTCTCTTAGCAGTTGCGACAAGAGTATTACGTGAAAATACAATAGCGCTCATGACAGTTTCTTCGGCAACTCCACCAGAAGACGCACACCAAGCTACAACACTCGCAACGACATTAAAAGTGCCATTGCTTAAGATCAGCCATAATGAACTGGCGATTCCACAGTATGCGGCTAATCCAAAAAACCGCTGCTACTTCTGCAAAGACTCACTATATGCAATATGCAAACGTGAAGCAGAACGTTTATCACTCAATGCGATTGCAGATGGCGTTAATATTGATGATCTCAGGGACTACAGGCCTGGATTACAAGCTGCTGATGAATACCGCATTCTGCATCCTTTAGTCGATGCAGAATTCACTAAAGTAGACATACGACAAGGGAGTAAATTTTTGGGTCTTCCTACATGGGATCGCCCGGCATCGCCGTGTCTATCTTCTCGTGTTCCCTATGGAAGCGCAATTACAACAACTATGCTTTCACAAATTGCGCAAGGAGAAGCGTTTTTACGTTCTCATGGATTCAAAGAAGTTCGAGTGCGTCATCACGGCAAGACTGCACGCATTGAGATCGCACATACAGAGCTTAACGCCTCTCTTTCCCCTGGAGTAATTAAAATGATAGGGAAAGAAATGAAAGAGAGCGGATTTGATCGTATAGGGTTAGATCTTGCTGGGTATACAACCGGGGTCTTCAATAGGTAAAAGGTTTTCTTGCTTTTTTCTAGTGATAGTGCGAGGCTAAAAGAAGTTGGTAAGGAGCTGATGAGGAAAGGAGAGGGGTGATGGATTTGCCAAGTTTTCCCAAATGTCAAAAGTGCGAGACTGGGGTGCTCATTCCCCTATCTGACTACGGTCAAGAGGGGTCATCCGTTTTATTTAAGGCATGGGTATGTACAAATCCAGATTGTGGATTCTCTCTTAGAGTTGATAAGGGGGAAGTAACATATGGAAAAAGGATAGAGCCTAAACACTAGAAAGAAAAGAGTCTTTCCTTTCGATTTAGGCCTGATTCGCGAAGGGGAAAAGAATTCTTAGCGGTTTGTTAACACTGAATCTCAACAATTGAAGCAGATGTATACAAGTGGGAACTCTAGCGAACTTTGAGTGGGAAAGCCGCACGGCCAATTAGTATCGGTCAGCTGAGTACGTTACCGCACTTTTACTTCCGACCTATCAACCTCGTAGTCTACGAGGGGCCTTTAGAGGCATTGCTGCCTGGGATTCTTCGTCTTGAGGAAGGTTTCCCGCTTATATGCTTTCAGCGGTTATCCTGACCGCACATAGCTACCCGGCAATGCTCCTGGCGGAACAACCGGTACACTAGCGGTGCGTCCAACCCGGTCCTCTCGTACTAGGGTCAGCTCCCCTCAAGAATCCTACGCCCACGGCGGATAGGGACCGAACTGTCTCACGACGTTCTGAACCCAGCTCGCGTGCCACTTTAATCGGCGAACAGCCGAACCCTTGGGACCTG
>JACXTT010012114.1_pt1 | contig 11461 bp, 11 predicted proteins | sample 9270951 | NCBI WGS metagenome assembly JACXTT01 (sample SAMN15532306, study PRJNA645909) | rock metagenome | isolation source: weathered quartz diorite | place: Puerto Rico | collected 2017-06-21 | reverse complement strand
GCTCACCGCGGACGCGGGAACCGTGATGGCGATCTCGGTCGGCGTGGCTTGCCGCTTCGCCGTCGACGGCTCCCCCGTCGGCTCGGGCTCGAGCGCGCGCGCCTCCGTCGCACCGGGAAGGCACACGGTGACCTGCCTGCCCGCGGTCGGCGGATCGAGCCGCTCGCGCAGCGTCGACGTCCGCCCCGGCGAAGTGAAAACCGCCGTCTTCAAGTTCTGACCCGAGCGCGCAAACCGTTCGGGTCGGGGTTGGGGTCGATGCAGGAATGGCGGAAGAGGCGTCGCCCAGCAGGCCCCCTCCACCGCCGGCGGGGGAGGTTTGGGGGGGCTCATTCCCGAAAATGTGGAGCAGAGAATGGGAACAGGCGACCGGGAAGTACGAGACTAGAAGCACAGTTCCTTCTGCTCTTACTTCCCGGTCGCCTGTCGCCGGCTCTCTGTCCCACATTCTCGCGCCTCCCCCCTCCCCCGCTGGCGTGGGGGCGTGGGAGAGGGGGCCCGCTCGGCGACGCTCTTTTCTTCCCTGTCTCGCGCACGCGCTGTCGCGGCGATCGGGATCAGACCTTCTGGCCGGTTTTTTCTTGGACTTGTGTTTCTTCTTCTCGGCCTTCGCCGGAACGGCCGCGGGCCGCGGGGGCTTGGCGCCGGGGGTCATGCAGCAGCGGAAGCCGGTCGAGTAGTCGTGGTACTTGTCGTGGTGCGCGGTGGTGCGGTAGTCGCAGCCGAGGCCGTTCTGGCGCACGTCGAGGTAGTAGCCGCCGCGGAAGGTGCCTCCGGGCGCGGCGGTCCATTCGTGCAGGTTGCCGACCATGTCGAACGCGCCGAAGCCGTTCTTGCAGCGCGCGAAGCTGCCCGACGGCGCGAGCGTGCCCTTCAGCTTGTTGAGCCGCGGATCGTTCAGGTGATCGAAGGTGTACTCGGCCTGCGGCGGCGGCTTGCCGTCCTGGCCGAAGAGCAGGTTGAACGAGCTCGTCCCGACGTCGTTGCAGCGGCCCGACTCCTGCTCGGCGCCGTAGGGCCACTGCGTCGGGCTCTTGCCCTTGCAGGCGGTCAGCCACTCGTCGTCGCTGCACAGGCGCTTGCCCGCGTTGCGGCAGGCCGCGTCCGCCTCGTTGCGGCTGATGTAGCCCTGGGGCAGCTTGCCGCGCGCGTTCGCCGCTTTCACCTGGAGGCCGGTGACCGGCTCGTTCGGCGCGTGCGCCCGCGTCTTGCCGTTCGGCAGGAGTTCCACGGTGTACGCCTCGTAGCGGTCGACGCAATAGCGCCCGAGGATGCTCACCATATCCGCCGGGCAGCCGCGCCCCTTCGCCGGAGCCGCCGGAGCCCCTGCCGCCGCGCCGGACTTGCCCTTCGCCTGCGCGAGCGGTACCCAGGGCGCCAGCGCGGCGCCGAGGGCCAGAGCCATGGCCTTCCCTCGCATCGCCCCCTTCTATCTCCGATCGGGCCGGTCCATGTCCAATTCCGACGACAACGAGCAAATTTCGGCCGTGCTCCGGCGCGAGCCCGGGGACTTCGTGGTCGAGGAGATCCCCGCCTACGAGGCCTGCGGCGCCGGCGACCACCTGTACCTCACCTTCCGCAAGACCGGGCTCACCACCCCGCAGGCCGTCCGCGCCCTCGCCGCGGCGCTCGGCGTGCCGCCCGAGCAGGCGGGGTTCGCCGGGATGAAGGACAAGCACGCGATCACCACCCAGACCGCGTCGTTTCCCACCGCCCGCGAGCCGGCCGAGGCGCTCGCGCTCGCCGTCGACGGCGTGGAGATCCTCGCCGCGCGCCGCCACAAGAACAAGCTCCGCACCGGCCACCTCGACGGCAACCGCTTCACCATCGTCTTGCGCGACATCGCCCCGGCCGCCCTGCCCGAGGTCGAGCGCCGCCTCGCCGACATCGCCGCGCGCGGCGTGCCCAACGCCTTCGGCCCGCAGCGCTTCGGCCGCGACGGCGACAACCCCGAGCGCGCGCTCGCCTGGCTGGCCGGCAAGGAGCGCCCGCCGCGCGACAAACGCGAGCGCCGGCTGCTGTTCTCCGCGCTGCAGTCGCGCGCCTTCAACCGCGTGCTCGCGCTGCGTGAGGCCGAGGGCACGTGGAACGCCGTCCTCGCCGGCGATCTGGCGCAGAAGCACGATTCGGGCGGCGTGTTCCTCGTCGGCGACGCCGAGCTCGCCGACGCCCGCGCCCGCGCCGACAAGGGCCTGGTGAGCCCGACCGGCCCGATGTTCGGCGCCAAGATGCGCTGGCCCGCGGGCCACCCCGCCGAGCTCGAGCGCGCCGCCCTCGCCGAGATGATCGACGACCCGCGCCAGCTCGACGACTTCGCCCGTTACGGCGAAGGAGCGCGGCGCGCGCTGCGGCTGTGGGTCGGCGAGCTCGCCTGGCGCGGCGCGGTGGAAAAAGGATCGCTGGTGGTGTCGTTTCTCCTGGGGAAGGGCGGCTACGCCACCACGGTGCTGGGCCGCGCCTGCCGCTTGCGCGACGCCTCCATGGATGACAAGGTCCGGCCGGCGAACCTCGTCCACGAGGGCGAATAGAAGGAAAGCGCGAGAATCGAATGGGCTCCGATCAGAGCAAAATCGTCGTTTGGCTCGAACAGATCATGATCGGCTTCGGCGCGGGCTGGGTCATGTGGCTCATGCTCGGCCTGAGCGTGATCTCGCTGGCGATCATCCTCGAGCGCGCCTGGTTCTTCTACTCGCTCAAGGACGATCTCGCCGCCCTCGCGCGCGACCTGCGCCACGCCCTCGACGTGTCGTTCGAGTCGGCCCGCAAGCGCCTCAGCGTGTCGCCGTCCGCGGAGGCGGCGGTGGTGCTCGCCGGCATCGAGGTGCACCAAAAGGGCCCTGAATCGGCCGAAAAGGCGATGGAGGGCGCCGCCGCGCTGCAGCGGATGAAGCTCGAGAAGCGGCTCGCCTACCTCGCCACGCTCGGCAACAACGCGCCGTTCATCGGCCTGTTCGGCACCGTCATCGGCGTCATCAGCGCGTTCAAGGCGCTCGACGCCGAGAAAGCGGCCGCGGCGGCCGACGCCACCAGCCAGTTCGCCAACAAGGCGGTGATGAGCGCGCTCGCCGAGGCGCTCGTCGCCACCGCCGTCGGCATCGCCATCGCGATCCCGGCGGTCGCCGCCAACAACTTCTTCCAGCGGCAGATCAAGTCGATCCTCGCCAACACCGAGGCGCTCACCAAGGTGCTGCTCGCCCATCTCAAGGCCACGCCCGCGGTGGCCGCGGTCGGCGCCGGCGCGGCCGCCATCGACGACGCGCCCGACTCCGACGACGAGCCGGCCGAGACGAGCGAGGAAAAGCCGCTGTCGAAGAAGCCCGCGTCCAAGGGCAAGGCCAAGAGCAAACGCGAGGAGTGACATGGCAGGCGCGCAGCAAGAAGACGACGGCATGGTCAGCGGCATCAACGTCACGCCGCTCGTCGACGTGTGCCTCGTGCTGGTGGTGATCGTGATGGTCACCGCGAAGTTCCTGGTGCAGCAGAGCGGCCTGCCGATCGACCTGCCGAAGGCCGCCAAGGGCGAGGTGACCCAGCTCGTGTTCGGCCTCGAGGTGCACGCCAACGGCGACCTCACCGTCGACGGCAAGAAGCTCGGCGACGACCGGCTGCTCATCGACGAGGCCAAGAAGGGCCTGGCGAAGAACAAGGACCTCCGCGCGGTCATCCGCGCCGACAAAACCGTGCAGCACGGGCGAATCATCCGCGTGCTCGACCTGTTGAAGCAGGCGGGCGTATCGAAAATCGCCTTCGGCGTCACGCCGATAGCCGCCGAGATCGAGGGTGCCAAGGAAAAGCCGGCCAAGGACGAGAAGGCGCCCTGAGATTGCGCTAAGATGAAACCGGCCGGACGCGGCGGCTTACCTTGGAAGAGATGAAGTCGGCGAGCGATCCGTGGGAGGCGTTGAGGCGGCTGGGGCCGTCGCGCTCGGTGCTCGGCATCTTCCCGTGGCTCGCGGTCGCGCTCCTCACCCACAGCGGCGCCCTCGCCGGGCCGAACATGACGCTCCTGCCGATGCGCCAGCACGTGCGCATGCTGCACGAGGAGCTGCGCCAGTACTTCGCCGCGGTCGAGATCGAGGTCGTCGACGACAAGAAGGACGACGCCAAGGAAACGGCCAAGGCCGAGCCCGAGCCCGACCCCGAGCCGGACGCGAAGCCCGAGCCGCGCGAGAAGGCGCCGGTCGAGAAGGCCCCGGTCGACAAGGAAGAGCCGAAGGCCGACGCCAAGAGCAAGAACGATCCCTACGGCGACGAGCCGCCGCCGCAGGCCGCCGAGGCCGCCGCGGTGCTGCACCAGGACGAGGGCGAGGACCTCACCGGCTGGTCGATGCCGAACAAGGACGGCTCGACCGCCACCCCGAACGGCTACACCTCGTCCGACGGCACCGCCAAGCACGCGGTGCGCGATCCGCGCGCGAGCTCGAAGGGCAAGGAGGGCGGCCACGGCACCGACGGCGCGGGCGATCCGGGCGCCAAACGCGTGAACCATTCCCGCCCGGCGATGCCGCTCAGCCGCAACCTCAGCGACTGCCCGTTCCCGCCGCAGGCCGACATGGCGCAGGTCGATCGCGCGGTGGTCGACGTGATGGTGTCGGTCGACCCGCAGGGCCGCCCGACCGGCGCGCAGGTGATGGCCGACCCCGGCTACGGCTTCGGCACGCAGGCCCGCCGCTGCGCGCTGTCGATGCGCTACGAGCCGGCGCTCGGCCCCGAGGGCGACGCCATCGCCGGCTCGACTCCCACCCTGCGCTTCCGCTTCAACCGCCAATAGCGCGCGACAAAGCGCGCAGGGCAGTTGCCGCGAGCGGCCCAAGCTGTTTACGCTGCGGCCCAATGGACCCCCGCTGGGTCGAGCAGCTCGCCAAGGTTCCGGTGTTCCACGGCCTCAAGCCGGTGGCGCTGGAGCTGGTCGCCAGCGTCGCCAACGAGGAGACGCACGAGCGCGAGGCGGTGATCTTCCAGCACGGCGACGCGGGCGACAAGCTGTACGTCATCCTCGAGGGCAAGGTGCGCATCGCGCGCCAGGTGGCCGGCATGGGCGAGGAGGCGCTGGCGATCCTCGAGCCCGGCGCGGTCTTCGGCGAGATGGCGCTGCTCGACGACACGCCGCGCTCGGCCGACGCGCGCTCGCACGGCAAGAGCCGCCTCTTGGCGATCAACCGCGAAGAGTTCGAGGATCTGCTGTTCCTGCACAAGGATCTCGCCTACGAGGTCCTGTGGAACATCGTGCGCCTGCTGAGCTCGCGGCTGCGCGAGACCAACGACAAGCTGGCGATGCTGAGCTTCAGCAGCAAGTTCTAGCCGGCGGCTCGCAAGTTCTGGCTCTTGACCTGGCGTGCGACGGCACCTAGGGTCCGCGGCATGTTCATGACTCGCTGGACCACGCTTCTCGCCGGTTCTTTCGCCATCGCCGCCGTCGCCGCCGCGTGCGGACCCTCCCAGCCCGCGGGCAACGTGCCGCAGCCGAGCGACGAGCCGACCGCCGTTCCGACCGCGCCCGCGACCGGCGCGCCCACCGCTCCGACCGCGACGCCGACCGCGGTGCCGAACGTCACCCCGAGCGTGACCCCGAGCGCCGAACCGCCGAAGGGCCCGCCGTCGGTGGGCATCAGCACGAGCGCGCTCCTCGCCGACGTCACCAAGCTCGGCATCGATCTGAAGAAGGTCGGCCCGCTCGAGAAGATGAAGGCCGCCGACAAGAAGAAGCTGATGCCGCTGTTCCAGAAGGCGCTCGGCTACAAGGACTGCACCGGCTGCCACGCGCCCGGCAAGGACAAGGACCACCCGATCGACGTGAAGATCGAGACCCACAACATGAAGATGGCGCGAGGCATGTTCAACAGCTTCGTGGTCAAGCTCCGCGACGAGAAGGGCGAAGCCATGTTCTGCGACACCTGCCACACCGGCCCCTCGGGCGGGACCAACCACATCCTCGAGCGCGCCGACCACGAGGCCTTGCAAAAGTTCATGAAGGAGAACTACGAGGGCAAGCTGTCGCGCGCCGACAAGGCCGAGCACAGCTGCGGCACCTGCCACGGCGAGCCCTTCGAGCCGAAGGTCTTCGCCAAGGTCTGGAATATCAAGGACTAGTTCGGCCCGGCCAATCCGCGAACCCCGGCGGGGGTGCCGCCCAAGGGGTCTGATCAGTGCTGGACAGGTGGCGCGCTGCGAATTTGACAACCTGCCACCTGTTCAGTAGGATGGCCGCATGCAGGGTCTTACATCGCGGCAGGAGCAGGTTCTGCGGTTCATCCGCCAGTCGATTCACGACCGCGGCTACCCGCCGACCTTGCGGGAGATCGGCGCGCACATGGGGATCAAGTCCACCAACGGCGTGAACGACCACCTGCGCGCGCTCGAGCGGAAGGGCTACCTGACGCGCGAAGACATGAAATCCCGCGCGCTTCGCCCGCGCGAGGTCGAGCTCGACCAGATCGCGCCGGCGAACGACGACGACCTCGTGGACGTGCGGATCCTCGGGCGGGTCGCCGCGGGGATGCCGCTCTACGCCGAGGAGCACCTCATCGACACGGTGCGGATCGACCAAAGCCTGCTCCGGTCGGGCGAGATCTTCGGCCTGAAGGTGAGCGGCGACTCGATGGTCGAGGCGGGGATCCACAACGGCGACTACGTCTTCGTGCGCAAGCAGTCGACGGCCGAGCGCGGCGACATCGTGGTGGCGCTGATCGGCGACGAAGCCACCTGCAAGCGCTATTTCCCCGAGAAGGACTACATCCGCTTCCAGCCCGAAAACAGCGGCATGGCGCCCATCCTGGTGCGCGCGAGCGACTTCCGCCCGACCATGCTCCTCGGCATCGTCATCGGCCTTTATCGGCGTCTGTAGGTTGTCCCTTGGTTGACGGGAGCATGTGCGGCTTGTAGCGTCCGTAACGTGAAGGGACGCGCAGCTTGAGTGGGACGACGAAGCTAGGAATTCTCGCGGCTTCGCTGCTCGCGCTGCAGAGCAGCGGCTGCATCGTCGGCAGCGTGTACGCCTACAAGGCGAACTCGGCCGCGTCGGCGCTCGAGACGGCCAAAACCCTCGGCGCGGACCGGCTCGCCGAGTACGAGTTCTACTTCGCGCGCGAGAACCTCACCAAGGCGATGGAAGAGGCGGCGGAAGCGTCGTACGGTGACGCCATCACCTTCGCCGATCTCGCCAAGGAATACGCCGACAAGGCCATCGAGAAGGCCGGCGCGGCCCACCGCGGAGCCGGCCGGTGAGGCGGCGCGGCTGGATCGCCGTCGGCGCCGCGCTGCTGTTGGCGCAGGGCGGCTGCTCGCGCGTCGGCGTGATGCGCGGCGAGATCGAGGGCCTGGAGAAGCTCATCAAGCAGGCGGACCGCAACGGCGCCAAGCGCTGCGCCCCGCGCGAGCTGGCCATGGCCGCGTCGCACACCAGCTTCGCCACCACCGAGCTCGACGAGGCGAACATGTTCCGCGCCGAGGATCACCTGATCATCGCGCGCTCGAACGCCCAGGCCGCCTACGATCTGTCGCCGCCGAGCAAATGCTCGGAGCGGCGCTTCATCATGGAGGAGCCGAAGCCCGAGCCGAAGCCGGGCGACAGCGACGGCGACGGCTACCTCGACACCGACGACGCCTGCATCGATCAGCCGGAGAACTACAACGGCTTCCAGGACGAGGACGGCTGCCCCGACGATCCCGACACCGACGGCGACGGCATCCCCGACTCGAAGGACAACTGCGAGCTCATCCCCGAGGACAAGGACGGCTACCTCGACGAGGACGGCTGCCCCGACAACGACAACGACCTCGATCAGATCCCCGACACCAAGGAAGCCAAGCCGGAGTGCGTCAACGAACCGGAGGATCCCGACGGCTTCCAGGACGAGGACGGCTGCCCCGATCCGGACAACGACGGCGACGGCGTGCTCGATCTGCAGGACGAGTGCCCGATGGTCCCCGGCGTGAAGGACGGCCCGCGCCCCGGCTGCCCGAAGCCGAACACGCTGGTCGTCGTCACCGAGACGGAGATCAAGATCACCCAGCAGATCCACTTCGCCTTCAACAAGGCGGTGATCCGGCCCGAGAGCTACCCGGTGATGGACGCGGTGGTCCAGGTGCTCAAGGAGAACCAGAAGATCGAGATCGAGGTGCAGGGCCACACCGACAACGTCGGCGGCAACGCGGTCAACAAGCCGCTCAGCCAGCAGCGCGCCGACGCCTGCCGCAAGTACCTCGTCGATCACGGCATCGACTCGAGCCGGCTCACCGCCGTCGGTTACGGCATGGACAAGCCGATCGTCCCCAACGACAGCGAGCGCAACCGCGCGCTCAACCGTCGCGTGCAGTTCGTGCGAAGGGAGAAGCACTGAACCCTTCGCGGATCGAGAGGAAATCCGTTGCTTCGTTCGTTCATTAGGTTCTTCGCCGCCGTCATCGCCCTGTCGATCGTCGCCGTCCCGTCGCTCGCGTTCGCGCAGGAAGACGACGCGCAGAAGCTCTACGACGACGCGATGGACAACGACTACCTGAACACCAAGTTCGACGACGCCATCGGCAAGCTGAACAAGGCCGTCAAGCAGTGCGGCAAGAAGTGCAGCAAGAGCATGCGCGGCAAGCTGCACGTGGCGCTCGCGGTGGTGTACGGGGCCGGCAAGGGCGACAACAAGACCGCCAAGGCCGAGCTGGAGAAGGCGTTCGCCGCCGACAAGAACGCCAAACCGCTCGACCTGTACTTCACCGACGAGCTGAAGAAGCTCTACGCCGACGCGAAGAAGGCCTCCCAGAGCGGCGACGACGACGACGATACCGGCAAGCCGCCGCCTCCGCCGCCGAAACACCCGAAGGGCGACGACGACGACGACGACACCGGCAAGCCCAAACCGCCGCCGAAGCACCCCAAGGGCGACGACGACGACGACGACACCGGCAAGCCCAAGCCGCCGCCGAAGCACCCCAAGGGCGACGACGACGACGACGGCGGCGAGGGCGGCTCGGTCGATTGGAAGCCGCCGACCGAGGCGCTCGTCAACACCCCGCTGCCGATCTACCTGCCAGTGGACGAGAGCCTCGGCGCCGACAGCGCCAAGCTCCGCTACCAGCCGTTCGGCGAGCGCAAGTGGCTCAGCGTGCCGATGAAGAAGATGGACGGCGGCTTCGGCGCGCTCGTCCCGTGCGCGCAGATCACCACCACCGGCAAGCTCAAGCTGTACATCTTCCTGAAGGACAAGGGCGGCGATCCGGTGGCCCAGGCGGGCAGCGCCAAGGCCCCGCTCGAGGTCACCATCAAGAACGAGCTCGACGGCGACCAGCCGGCGTTCCCCGGCGAGAAGCCGCCGAAGAAGTGCTCGACGATCGAGTGCCCGCCGGACTTCCCCGGCTGCAACGACAAGCCCAAGGGCGAGGGCCGCGGCACCAAGGGCTGGGGCGCGACCTGCGAGAAGACCGAGGAGTGCAAGGAAGGCTTCATCTGCCTCAACGGCAGCTGCGAGCAGGGCGAAGAGGGCACCAGCGGCACCGGCGGCTCCGGCCCCGGGCCGAAGGACACCGGCGATCACGCGCTGAAGAAGAACATCATCTCGCTCGGGGTCGAGCTCGACGCGCTGTTCCTGTCGAGCTCGCAGAACGTGTGCGGATCGATCCAGCCGGGCAAGGACGGCAAGGTCGGCACCAACGACGACGTGCTCAACGCGCCCGACAACTTCTTCTGCTACGGGCCCGAGGGCGAGTTCATCGGCCGGCCGCTCGAGGGGCGGTTCAACGAGGTGCAGGGCGGCGGCGTGTTCCCGGCGAGCGTGCGCCTCTTGCTCGGTTACGACCGCATCCTGTGGAAGGGCCTGACCGCGGGCTTGCGCGTCGGCTACGCCTTCGGCGGCTCGCCCAGCGTCGGCGACGCGCAGGATCGCTTCGACAAGTGCGTGGCCAACGGCCACCCGGACCTCGATCCGAGCACCGACGGCTACCAGGGCTTCTGCCGCGAGCCGGCGGCCAAGAGCTTCATGCCGGCGCACGTCGAGATCCGCCTGTCGTACCTGTTCCTCGAGAACGCCATCAAGCAGGGCAAGTTCACCCCGCGGCCGTACGTGTTCACCGGCTTCGGCGCGGTGGGCCAGATCAACGGCGGCGTGGCGGTGAGCGTGTGCGACAACCTCGACGCCGATGGCCGCACCCCGGTCGGCTCGGCCGGCGCGACCCCCGGCGACGCGCGCTGCGGCGACACCAGCAAGTCGCCGGCGCGCAAGCGCGACGACATCACCGCCTACCAGATCACCGGCCTCAACTTCGTGCCGCTGGGGGTCGGGGCGGTGTTCCCGTTCCACGCCCACGTCGGCCTCAGCGCCGAGCTCAAGGTGATGTTCATGCTCCCGACCTTCGGCGTGGTGCTCGCGCCGACCATCGGTCCGGTAGGGATGTTCTAGTGGCCGGCGGCGGGTGGGGCCAGCCGCCAGGAGGCGGTTGGGGGCCGCCACCCGGAGGCGGATGGGGCCCGCCCCAAGGAGGACCGCCGCAAGAACCGCCGGGAGGCTGGGGACCGCCTCCGGGATGGGGACAGCCGGGCCAGCCGTATGGCTACGGTCCGCCGCCGGGCATGCCGCCGGGCTGGCAGCCCAACACGCCGCTGCTCGCCGGCGGCGTGCCGTGGGAGCAGCCGGGCGGCGGCTTCTTCTCGCGCTGGTGGAGCACGATCGCCGGGATCTTCAAGGGCCGGCCGTTCTTCGCCGCCGCGGCGCAGAGCGAGGACGCGATGAGCGCCGTCACCTTCAACTGCTTCACCATGAGCCTGGTGGGCTGCGTCGTCGGTCTGGTGAACCTCGTCACCATCGCGCTCCTCGGGGCGGCGTTTCTCGGCACCTTCGGCGGCACGCGCTGGATCACCGGGATGGCGGGCGGGCTCGTCACCGCCGGCGTCTTGCAGTGGCTCATGACGACGATCGTCTTCGCCGTGGGAGGGTTCGTCGGGCCGTGGATCATGGGCGGCATCCACCACCTCATCCTGGCGATGTTCGGCGGGCTACCGCAAGACAAGAACTACAGCCACACCGTGCGCGCGCACGCCTACGCCAACGGCGGCGCGCTCATCTTCATGGCGATCCCCATCCCGTACCTCGGGATGTACCTCGGCGGCATGGCGGCGTTCGCCTTCGGCATCAAGAACCACATGGAGGCCTACGACGAGATGCACCACTGCGGCAGCGGCAAGGCCCTGCTCGCCTATTTTACGCCGTACATCTGCAGCTGCTGCGGCGGCTGGGCGCTGGTCGCGATGATCGGCGGCCTGCTCGGCGCCATTCGCTGATGCTCGACGCGGTGGTAGTCGGGGCGGGGCCCAACGGGCTCGTGGCGGCGGCGGCGCTGGCGCGCGCGGGCCTGTCGGTGCGCGTGCTCGAGGCGAAGTGCGAGCCCGGCGGCGCGGTGCGCTCGCGCGAGCTCACCCTGCCCGGCTTCGTGCACGACGTCGGCGCGGCGTTCTTCCCGTTCGCGGCGGCGAGCCCTG
>JACXTT010012113.1_pt1 | contig 11462 bp, 12 predicted proteins | sample 9270951 | NCBI WGS metagenome assembly JACXTT01 (sample SAMN15532306, study PRJNA645909) | rock metagenome | isolation source: weathered quartz diorite | place: Puerto Rico | collected 2017-06-21 | reverse complement strand
GAGTGGCGGGGTGTATTTCCGTAATGTCGTGGAGGCCCGTGAATTGATCACGGATTCCCGAAATTTCGCGGCAATGAATGAAGCCTACACTTCTGTAATAAAGGACCAGTTCCCTGCACGCGTCACGGTTGGGGCACAACTGATGTCGGCAGATAATCTGGTGGAGATGGCGATGATCGCGGTGAAGTGAAGTCGCTGAGGGGAGCCAATCGCTGCGCTCCGGGGCTGAGCGTCGTGCCAGGGACCGAGCTCAGAAACCGAAGCGCGGCGACGGGTTCCGTGATATGCGTATGAAAATGAAAATGGTCGCTACGGTTCCGATTGTTTGACCCGACACTTTCGGAAAACCTCAAGACGTTGCCCGTCTCAAAGCAGCGGCTGGAAGGCGCTACCGGTTCCCGGATTTTTCTTCCGGGAACACCGACCGTCGATTTTGATTTCTTCGATCGGCTCCAGCTTCCTAACCGACGAACAAAGCTATTAACCCCGTCCGTCGCATCTACCGGTGTTCAAACTTTCGTAAACCACAACGACCGTGTGCAACATTACGCTTCAGTGAACGAAGCGTCAATCCGCTATTTTTTGTTTTCCACAGGAATTTTCGAGTCTGTGAATATTGAGCCCTCGGGCGACGTACCCAGCAATATGGTAATATGGGTCGATGAAGACCACATTGGATCTGCCCGATGAACTTCTCATTCAGGCCAAGAAAGCGGCTGCGGAACAAAGGCGAACCCTGCGGGCTCTTGTCGAGGAGGGCCTGCGCATGGTCCTGCGCGATCCGCGGGCAAAGGCCGGAACAAAGAGAGTCCGGCTGATTACCGTCAAGGGTGGATTGCCGCCCGACCTCGATCTGTCCAATCGAGAAAAAATGTACGACTGGATAAAGAACGGCAAATGATTGCGCTCGACACCAGCCTTCTGATCTACGCGCATCGTGAGGGTTCACGCGAACACGAGCACGCCCGTACAACCATCCTGGCCGCGCTGGATGATCCGCAAGGATGGGGGATTTGTCTGCCATCCGTGAGCGAGTTCTGGAGCAGCGTGACGAATCCGAAGATTCCCGGCGGTCCTTCATCGGCGAAGGTCGTCACGCACTTCTTTCACTACCTGATCAGCGAAGGGAATGGCGCAATCTGGACACCCGGCCCCGGGTTCGGTCAACGGCTGATGCGATGGGCTTCGCTGTTGAAAGTTCGCGGCAAACGAATCTTCGATCTGCAAATCGCCGCTCTGGCCTTGGAGCACGGCGCCCGCGAAATCTGGACCTACGACGCCGCATTCGTATCGGTTCCCGGCTTGAAGGTTCGCTTGCTGACGCAACCACGCGGAACGCCTCACCGACGGTAGCTTGAGTCAGCCGGACAGGAATTCCGCACTCGACGAGGCGCCGGCACGACCTTGCGTTCGTTCGAGCGCGCGCCGATCCCATCGCGCAAGGTTTGCTCCCGAAGCGTAAGCGCTCTCGCAAAAGTCCAGAATGTCCTGTGCCGGCGAATCCGAAACACGCACGTCGTCGTACTTGAGAATGAATTCGCCGAACTGAGCATCCCAATGCGCGGCTGACGGACGAATCGTCTCGGCCGAGAGGCCTTCCGGCGTGGGCGCCGTGTACCCATAGAAAGCCGCGTGTTTGAAACGGCGATCTCCAGGCCAGAAGCCGCAGCTGCTCACTTCGTGAGAGTACGCCTCCCGGGTGATCGGATCCGCCTGTGCCGATTGCGGAGCAAGCCTGCCTGAAAAGCGCGTTACTGCAAGGTCGAACGAGCCCCAGAAAAAATGGACGGGACTGCACTTTCCAACGAACGACGTTCGAAACAGTTTCAGTATTCGGTCGCATTGAACAAGGATCCGGTGGAATCGCTCGACGCAGTCCTTGTCGTACGACGCGTGGTGCTGATCTACATCGAACGGCGTCGTATCGTCGAATTCGGCGGGAACGCGATGAATCCGAACCTCGACCCCGAGAGACTGAAGCACGGACATGTATTCCCGGTAGAAATCCGCGACGGGCCGTGCATACATCGGAACCGTTCGATCGCGGCCGTCACTCGTGCGGAAAACAACGCGGTGCGTGACAAAATCGAACTCGACGTCGAATGTTTTGTCTCGATAGGGAATCGGCGATGTCGAAAGGCCGGCCGGAGTGACGTAGAGCACAACGTTCCAGAAATGGTTCGCCGGCGGCGTCAACGCCATTCGAGTTTTGCCGACGATCTGCGTCCACATGTGCAGTGTGTCGCGCGTCGCCTCCCATTCCGAATACGACAGCGCGGGCCAGTCACCCGAAGTTAAGGACGAGTTCATCGACGTAGCACCAGCCCCAGTCTTCACCCGGTTCAAACGACCTGATGATCGGGTGTTTCGCGGAGTGAAAATGTTTGGTTGCGTGTTTATTCTTGGACGAATCGCAGCAGCCGACGTGTCCGCACGTCATGCATAGCCGAAGGTGAACCCACGCGTCGCCCATCTGCAGACACTCCTCGCATCCGCGCGTCTTGGGTTTGACGTTCTTGATCTCAGCGGTGTGCGTGCACTTCTTCATAAACGATATATCTAATCACAGGATTCCCGTTGTGGGCGTACAGAATTCGCGTCATTCTTTCGGCTATGGAACTTCAGATCGACGCTCTCACCGCTGACGACTGGGAACAGGTGCGCGCCATTTATCTCGACGGCATCGCCACGGGTCAGGCCACTTTCGAAACGGATGCTCCTTCATGGAATGAATGGAACGCCGCGCATCTCGAAGTGTGCCGGCTGGCAGGGCGCGCCGGCGGCCGGCTCATCGGCTGGGCTGCCCTCACACCGGTATCACGGCGCAAATGCTACGCCGGAGTTGCGGAAGTCAGCGTGTACGTTCACTCCAGCTATCGTGGAGGCGGCGCCGGCCGGGCCATCCTTCAGGCGCTCATCGCGGATTCCGAACGCCATGGCATCTGGACTCTCCAGGGAAGCACTTTTCTTGAAAATGCCGCCAGCCTCCGGCTGCAAGAGAGCTGCGGCTTCCGCATCGTCGGCCGCCGCGAGCGGATCGCCCGCCATAATAGTGTCTGGCGCGACACGGTCATCACCGAACGCCGCAGTACCATCGTCGTCTGAGCGTAACGTGTCAGCACGAAGCCCGTCGCTGCGCTCCGGGTTCCGTCAGTGTTCGCCGAAAGGTTCGGAACCCGAAGCGCAGCGACGGGCTTCGTGCTGTAACCTTGCTATTCGACTTCGATTTCTACCGGGATGTTTTGCGGATCGAAATCGCGCAGCGATTGATCGAACAAGGTGTAAGGATTCACGTTCGCGAGAGCGGCCGTCATCGATGAAGAAATCCCGACATGACGGGATCTCATGTCATCGAGGAAGGCGCGGATTTCCTTTCGAATACTTTCCTTCTCGCTGCAAACGCAGCCGATCGCGAGGAAACCCTGAGCCCGCGCATATTCCGTCGACAGGTCTTCGCTGACATACACCAGCGGGCGGATCAGCCGGAGCTTGCCTTTGCGGGACTCCGCCACAGGCGGCAACGACGCGATGCGTCCATTGAAGAGAATGTTCCGGAGGAGCGACTCGGCGCAATCATCGGCGGTGTGGCCGAGTGCAAGCACGTGGCAGCCGAGTTCCGAGGCGATATTGTAAAGGTGATAGCGGCGATGCCGGCTGCAGACGTCGCAGCCATGAGGGATGCCGTTGGGGATAAGATCCAGTGTTGCGGAATCCTCGCGAACGACCCAATCTACACTCAGGTTCCCGATTCTTTCGGCAAGAGCGGCGATGGGAAGTTTGAATTTGCCCTGCTCGAGCGTGACCGCCACAAGCTCGTACGGAAAAGGCACGCGCTTCCGGTACGCGACCATGGCGTGCAGCAACGACAGGCTGTCCTTTCCGCCGGAAACACCGACCGCAACCCTGTCGCCCGGCCTCAGCATGGAGAACCGGCCCATTGCACGTCCCATCAAATCGAGCAGCTTGTTCTCGATGCTCACGCCATCATGATACGGCATTCACGCCGAACTCGCGCCGGCGCAGTTCCGTACGGCGGATCTTTCCGGTGCTGGTCTTGGGAAGTTCCGCGACGAACTCGATCTTTCGCGGGCACTTGTATGAGGCAAGTTCGCACTGCACCTTCCGTTGCATTTCCGTCTTAAGCTCGTCGGAATCATTAAAGCCCTGACGAAGGACAACGAAAGCTTTTGGAATCATGCCGCGAAGTTCGTCCGGCGACGCCACTACCGCGACTTCCGCCACGGCAGGGTGCTCCAGCAACACGCCTTCAATCTCAGGTCCGGCGATGTTGATGCCACCGCTGATGATCAAGTCATCGTTGCGGCATTGGTAGTGGAAGAAGCCGTCCGCGTCGCGGACGTAAATGTCTCCCGGAATATTCCACCCATCACGTACGTACTGTCGCTGACGATCCGGCAAGTCGAAATAACGGCAGCCTGTGGGGCCGCGAACGGCAAGCAGGCCGGACTGCCCGTCCGGAACAGGTTTCAAGCTCGCCTCGTCGACCACCATGGCTTCATAGCCTGGTATGACCTCGCCCGTCGTACCCGGCCGCGACCGTCCGGGCCGGTTCGATATGAACATGTGCAGCGTTTCGGTCGCTCCGATTCCGTCGAGTACTTCCACTCCAGTCGCTCGGAGCCACGCCCTGTAGACGTTCGCAGGCAGCGTCTCGCCCGCACTGATCGCACATCGAAGCGACGACACAGACGCGCGAAGCTCAGGGCAGTTCTTCATCATCATTCGAAGGCTTGTCGGCGCGCAGAACGCGATGGTGACCTGATGCCGGCGGATGGTCTCCGCGAGTGCTTCGGGCGTGAACTTGTCCAGCAGGACGGTGGACGCACCAAAGCGAAACGGAAACAGCAGCAGCCCGCCCAGACCGTAAACAAAGGCCATCGTTGGATGTCCACCGAACCGATCGGCAGAAGTTGGCTTCAACACGTACCGTGCGTAGGAATCACACACCGCGAGGATGTCGCGATGCGAATGCATGCATCCTTTTGGAGTTCCCGTACTGCCGGAGGTGTACGCCACTATCGCAAGCGACTCGCGCGCCGTTCTTACCAGATCAGTCGAAAAGCTCGGGCGGACTGTCGGCGTCGCAACCAGGTTCAGAACCCGGAGCGAAGCGACGGGCTCCGTGACAGATCTTGAACCCCGGATCTTCTCAACTTCATCCCAAAGATCGGGTTCGGAAATCAGCAACTTCGGCTTCGCGCTGTCCAAAATTACGTTCAACTCGCGAGCCTTGATCGCAGGCGCCGTCGCGACCGCGACAGCGCCGATCCGCACAACCGCCAACCAGGTCGTAATGAAGTGTGGCCGATTGAAAAGTCGGAGTACGACTCGATCGCCCGGCTCGACACCATCGCTTCGCAACATCGACGCGAGGCGCTGAACCTCTTCCAACACCTGCGAATACGTGAGTACGGAGTCGTTGAAATAAATGGCAGGTGCGCCCCCGCGGCCTTCCGCGACGTTCTTGTCCAGAAGCTCGGCAGAAGCGTTCAACGATTCGGGATACTCCAACTCTGGAAGTTCGTAGAGGCGGTCGGGCCAAAGCTCACGCGGTGGATAGGCGAGCGTCATGGGTATCCCGCTTTTTAAACCTTTGCGGTTTCAGAAATCCCGCGTACAGCCCGAGCCGTGCTTCTTGAAGGCATTGACTGAGCGCGAAGGACCAGCGCCAGCACACTCGCGAGAAAGGCCATGCCCGCGCAAAAATAGAAAACCACGTTCCAGCTTTGATATCGCAGATAGACACCTGCTGCAAAACCCGCGATGATGGCCGCGGCGCCTTTGGCGCTGTACAGCACTCCGTAGTTGGAGGTTGCGAACGTACTGCCGAAGTAGTCGCCCGAGGTTGACGGGAACAGAGAGAACACCTCGCCCCATGTCAGGAAAGCCAGGACAATCGTCAGGGTGAAGAGGTTTCCCGACGCGGTTCCAAACGCCACGACCGCGATCAGTAACAGACCCTGCAGAAAAAAAACGGCAGCCATCGCAATCTCGCGGCCTGTCTTGTCCGACACCCAACCCCAGCCGATACGGCTTACCGCATTCGCAATGGGATTCAACGTCAGCGTGAGCGTCACGACGGCCGGAGCAATCTTCCAGATCTTGCCGAGCGGGCTCACTTGAGCGGTCAGAACGAGACCGCCGGTAGCAATCGCGACAAACATCACGTAAAGCAGATAGAAGTGCGGCGTCCGCAGCATCTCCGCCGTCGTGAAATGTTCCGAGTTACGTCGCGCATTGGTTTTCACAGCGGCGCTCGCAGCCGGCGGCGAGAAACTTCGATCCGGGTGACGCAGGAACTGCGCGGCAACGGCGATAACCAACCCCTGAAAGACGCCCGTGTACAGGAACGCTTCTCGATAGCTCTGTTGTTTGATGAGGCTCGTGATGATCGGGATGAACAACGCCGTGCCGCCGCCGAAACCCGCAGCAATGACTCCTGATGCAAATCCACGCCGCGTCGGAAACCATTTCAGCGCCGATCCAATGCAGCCGCTGTAAACCATCGCTGCGCCGATTCCCGCGACGACGTATGCGATATAAAGTTGCGGCAGACTCGAAACATACCCCATGGCCGCCCAGCCCGCGCCGCAAAGAATGCCTGCCGCCGTGATGCACCGTCGCGGTCCAAGGCGATCGATGGTCCAGCCGACAAGAGGCTGCACCCACGTTTGGAACAGCACGAACAGACTGAACGCCCATTGCACGTCCGGCAGACTCCACGGATTGGCCTGCTGAATCGGCCCGACAAACAGCGTCCATGCGTATTGCAGGTTGGCGATCATGATCATGGAGATCAATGACGCGATGAGCTGAAACCAAGGGTTCAGAATCAAGGATCCTCCTATACCATTTCGGCTTTAGCGCGATTCTTCCTCAGCCGGGCATCGACAAGGGCGACGATCTCGTCGAGCGTATCGGACCGCAATCCCTGCTGACCTGCGATTCGTCGGACGAGACAATCCACGCGTTCAATATGCTCGGCCCCTCCAAACAGCGCGCGGGCCGCGGAAGAAGGTTTGCCGAGACCTTCGGCCGCCTTGGCGTATTTGTCAAAAGGCACCATGTCGGCGTCGTCCGCGCCGAGCCGTGTGCAAAGCTTCCAGACCCAGTCGTAGATCTCTCGCGACCGGTCGACGTTCGCGTGGACGGCATCTTTGATCGGGATCATTTCGTCCGGACGAATGCATCGATAATTACCGGCCACCAGCATCGGCCACTTCGCAAGCGGCACAAAAATGGAATCGTGGACCTTGAGCTTCACGGGAATCTCGACAGGACCGTCGCCGGCATCGAATCGTGCCGCCTCGATGTCGTTTTCCAGATTGCGAAGGATTGCAGTGCTCGACTCCGCGTCGAACCGGGCTGCCTTGAAATTGGTCGGCAGACCCACCTGAAGAACGTTCTTCGGCTGTTCGGGCGGCCGAAATGCTTGCGGATCCGGACTGGCCAGCGTGGTCAGGGCCGGATCAAATCCATCCCAAACTCCAGGATCGGCATAGCAGCCGACGACCGCTTCAGTGGAGAGTCCTGGAATTCGCTTGAGGTAGGGCAAGGGCGGCATGTTCATGATCGCCAGGCAAGGAACGCGCGACGCCGCAATCCGAGGCATCAATTCGCGAACGCCTTCGGAACCGTACTGCGCCTCCTGCAAACCCAACACGATCAGATTGAACTTGCCCGGATCGGTCTCGGCGGGTGCGCTCGCGGAAAGCTCGCCAGACAGTTTTTTCGATCGCACGTCAAGCAGCGATTCGCGGCCGCGAATCGGAAACCGCACGATCGTTCCTTCACGATTGATCAGGTCCGCCGTGGCCCTGGTACACACCAAACAAACGCTGTGACCGGCCAGCAACAGCTTCGTGCTGAACAACGAACCGTAGGAGGCGCCGAGAATCAATACCCTGTACTTCACGCTGGTGCCTTAAATTGCGCCCTGCTGACGGGCGGATTGGATTTCATCGCTACTCATGCCGAGGACGTTCCTCAGCACATCTTCGGTATGTTCTCCCAACAGCGGCGATCGCTGGACATCCGCCGGAGAGTCGGACAACTTTATGGGATTGCCGACGGTCAGGTATTTGCCGCGTTTCGGATGATCCACCTCGACGACGGTTCCTGTTGCTCGAAGAGCCTGTTCTTCGGCGATTTCTTTCATCGAAAGAATCGGACCACAGGGAACATTCAGGGGATTGAGAGTGGCCATGACGTCCATTTTCGCCATCGTCATGGTCCATTTCTCGACTTCCGCGAAGACCGCCTTGAGCCGCGGCAACCGGGCTTCGGGCGTGTTGTAATTCGGATCCGTGAGCCAGTCTTCGTGACCGATGACTTTGGCCAGAGCCGGAAAAGCCTGCGCCTGAGTGATCACGTAAATGTAGGCGTCGGGATCCGTTTCCCAACCTTTGCAGCGGACGATCCAGCCGGGATGGCCTCCACCCGAGGCGTTGCCGGCGCGAGGCACGGCGTCTCCGAATTTTCCGTTAGGATATTGCGGGTATTCCTTGAGGGGGCCTTTTGTGATTCGCTGCTGGTCACGAAGCTTCACGCGGCAGAGATTCAGCACCGAGTCCTGCATGGCGCAAGTCACGCGCTGACCCCGCCCGCTGGTTTCGCGTTGAAAGAGCGCCGCCAGAATGCCTGCGACAAGATGAATTCCCGTTCCCGAATCGCCGATCTGCGCGCCCGTCACCATCGGAACACCGTCGATCTCGCCGGTCGTCGATGCGGCCCCGCCTGTGCACTGCGCCACGTTTTCGTAAACCTTGCAGTCCTCGTATGGTCCCGGGCCGAATCCTTTTACCGAGGCGTAAATCATCCGCGGGTTGATCTCCTGGATTTTCTTCCACGGGAACCCCATGCGATCGATCGCGCCCGGCGCATAGTTTTCGACCATGACGTCGCATTTTTCGATGAGCTTTGTGAAGATCCGCGTTCCCGCTTCGGTCTTGGGATTCAAAGTCACGCTTCGCTTGTTGCCGTTCAACATTGTGAAGTACAGACTGTCGACATCCGGAATGTCCCGCAACTGAGTGCGAGTCGGGTCGCCCTCGCCGGGTTTTTCGATCTTGATCACGTCCGCGCCAAACCATGCCAGAATCTGGGTGCACGTCGGTCCCGACTGCACATGTGTCATGTCGAGGATCCGCACACCGTCTAAAGCTTTCCCCATCAGTGCCCCTTCGTTTTCGTATTTCAGCCGGGAATTGTAACCTTGAAAAACCGCTTTGAGAACCCCACGCCGGACTATTCGGATCGTCCGGAGATGTTCGCTGCCAGTTTGCCATGATGAAGTCTTATCGAAACCGCCGCGCCGATTTCCACATCATCCGACGACCGCACCACGCGTCCGTCGGGCGTCTGGCAAATGGCGTAGCCTCGCTCCAGGACCGCAAGCGGACTCAACGCGTCGAGCGTGTGCGCGATGCGGGCGAATGACTGATACGATTTCTGGAGCGACAGCTTCACGGCGTTCGTCAATCGCTGCTCCGCCAATTCGACTGCATGGGAACGCCGCCGGGTCAACGCTCCAGACCGGCCGATCTGCTCGAGACGGAACGTGAAATCGTCCACTTGCTGGGATAATCGTCGAATCCTCGCTTCGGCTACGACGAATCCGCGACTCCCGACTTTCGATGCAAGAAAATGCCGCCAATTGCTCAGCCGATACTTCAAGGCTCCTTCCAGGCGGCCACGCAGCTGATCGACGCGCTGGTACAGCTCCTCCTTCGACCGGATGACAATCTCTGCCGCCGCGCTGGGCGTGGCGGCTCGCAAATCGGCGACGAAATCGGCAATCGTGAAATCAATCTCGTGCCCGACGGCGGAGATCACCGGTTTCTGAGAACGGATGATCGCCCGCGCCACGCGCTCTTCGTTGAAGGGCCACAGATCCTCCATCGAACCGCCTCCGCGCGTGATCACGATGACGTCGACGTCCGAATGGCGGCTCAGGAAGTCGATCCCCTCCATGATCTGCAGCGACGCGCCGTCGCCCTGCACTTCGGCCGGGTAGATCAAGACGTCCACGGCATTGTGACGGCGTTTCAAAACCGTCAAAAAATCGCGGAGTGCGGCGCTCTTCGCGGACGTCACCACACCGACTTTCTTCGGAAACACGGGAATCCGGCGCTTGCGCTCGGGACGGAACAATCCTTCCTTTTCGAGCTTCTCCTTCAGTTGTTCGAAAGCGAGTTGAAGCGCCCCTAAACCTGCCGGCTCGAGCACTTCGACGATCAACTGATACTCGCCGCGCCCTTCGTACGTGCTGACGCGCCCGCGCGCGCGGAACCGCTTTCCATTTTCCGGTTTGAAACGCAAAAGCCGAGCAGTATTGCGAAAGCAGACCGCGTTGAGCTGTGCCCGGTCATCCTTGAGGGTGAAATACAGATGTCCGGCGGCCGAGGACTTGAAGTTCGAAATCTCGCCTTCCACCCAGATGTCCGTGAAACGCCGCTCGAGCATCTCGCGGATTTCGAAGCTCAATTCGGATACGGAGTAGATGCGGCGATTGAATTCAGGGTTGCGCACGCACGGAGTATAGTCTATTCGGCGAATAGCCGTTTTCGCTCCCGACCAGCCCCCATGGGTAGCCTTTGTCGCGTGTATGATGATGGCGGCATGGGCCTCCTGCTTCAGATTGATGACTTGAAAAAACACTACCGCATGGGTGACAACGTTGTCCGCGCACTCGACGGTGTGTCGATCGCCGTTTCGGACAGAGAATTCGTCGCGCTTCTTGGACCTTCAGGATCCGGAAAATCAACGCTGCTCAATTTGATTGCCGGCCTCGATCGTCCGACATCCGGCACGCTGCGAATCGACGGCAGCGATCTGGCCACCATGACGGCCGAGGAACTCAGCGTTCATCGCCGCCGGAACGTCGGCATCATTTTTCAGTCTTTCAATCTCGTCTCGACGATGAGCGCTCTCGAAAACGTGACGCTATCCATGATGTTTGCGGGAATTCCCAGGACTGAACGAGACCACCGCGGCGCAATGCTGCTCGAATCCATGGGCCTTGCCGGCCGTCAGCGGCATACACCGAAAGAGCTTTCGGGAGGCGAGCAGCAGCGCGTTGCGATCTCTCGAGCGCTTGCGAACAAGCCCCGTCTCCTCCTGGCGGACGAACCGACGGGAAATCTCGATAGCCGGACGTCGCGTGAAATCATGGAAGTGCTCAAGAACCTCAACGAGCAGGAAGGCAAGACGGTGATCCTCGTGACCCACGATTCGACGATCGCATCGAAGTATGCGCACCGGACGATCACCCTCATGGACGGCGTGGTTCAGACGGATTCTCCATCATGACGTTTAACGATACGCTGGGCCTCTCGCTGCGAAACCTGCGTCAATCGAAGCTCCGCACTGCGCTCACCACGCTGGGCGTCTCGATCGGAATCGCGTCACTCGGGGGAATGATTTCCCTCGGAGTCGGTTTA
>JACXTT010012112.1_pt1 | contig 11462 bp, 12 predicted proteins | sample 9270951 | NCBI WGS metagenome assembly JACXTT01 (sample SAMN15532306, study PRJNA645909) | rock metagenome | isolation source: weathered quartz diorite | place: Puerto Rico | collected 2017-06-21 | reverse complement strand
TCGAGCTTCACACCGTCGTGGTGGACGCCGGTGAGTCTCCGCTCGAAGACGATGAGATCGACGAATGATTCTGCTCAAGCAAGGCGCGGCCACGTTGAACGGAGTTTCCGACCCCAACAGGCTCGATGTCCACTTCACGAACCCCGAGCCGATGGCATTCGGACCGGACGATGAGCTATGCGAGCCGGGGACAAGAGGTTGCCTGACTCCGCAACCGGTTCGGATCGCTGGCCTCCGAGTTTCCGGGCAAGAGACCCACCGGCGTCGCGATGAAGAGGCCGTACAGGGATGGGACGTTCAGCTAGATCAGGAGGTCTTCGCTCGGTTTTGCCGGGCGCCAGGGTGCCCCGTGGCGCTCGAACGGCGGCAGAGGAGCTGGTGCGAGAAGCACCGGAAGTATCCGGGGACGCGACGAGCGGCATGGAACGACTTGCACTGGCTCTAGGGTGGCTTCTAGGGTGGCGCAGAATGAGCTTGACTAAGCAAGTAACCCCTGGTGTCTCAGGTTCGATTCCTGTTCGTGCGCCAAGAGGGACTCGAACCCCCAACCTTCTGATCCGTAGTCAGATGCACGAAGAATTCTCGTCAAGCCGTAGTGCAAAGCGCTGGCGCAGGCGGCATACGTGCTGAAGGTACATTCATGAAGGGAAGTAACTACAGATGAAACGCACAGATATGCGCCGACGGGCGCTCAGCCCAAAGCAGCTCCGGGCGATCGAGCTGCGGCTCCGAGGGTTGGATCTGACAGCGATCGCCCAGGAGGTCGGGCAACACCGGGTCACGGTATCGCGGTGGTTCAACGGAGACGGTCTCGTGATCGCCGAGCTCGCGGAGCGCCTGCGGCAGCGCCACGACCAGGAGCTGCGCAGGCAGATCAGCGTGAGGCAGAAGGCGATGTCGGTCGTCGAGGCCGCTGTGGACGCCGGCGATGTGCGAACGGCGCTCGCCGTCCTGCGCTTGTCCATCCCTGCCCCTGCGGCACCGCAGAGCATGGGGACGAGCATCGCGGCAAGCCCTGCCGAAGGCACTCGTGCCTCGGATCCCGCCGATCCGGGCGGCATCTACGCCTATGTCTCCCCGACGGGCTGGCAGGTGTACATCGATAGGGCCCAGACCATGCTCTCCTCGGCGGCGGAGGTGGCGGACGACCGGGGAGCCCTTGAGCGCTTCCTCCTGCTGCACGATGCCGCCGGCGTGATGCTTCTGGGACTCGAGTCGGCCCAGGGTGAAGGCCTCGTGGGGTTCGCATCGCTCGATGGGGCGGCGCAAGCCGCCGCATTCACTCGTGCTGGAAACGCCCTCGACCAGGCACTGAACCTCGTGCTCGGTCTGGAGGAAGACGACGAGGACGCGGTCGAGGAGATGACCTGGCGCGGCGACAAGGCCACGGATCAAGGGCTGACGTTTATGGGCGAAGCCCTGCTGGAGGCCCTAGGGGCTCTTCAGGGCGTCGCTGAGGCCCTGCCGCGAATGAGCGGCCCTGAGGGTGAGCGGATCGCCGCACGGCTCGTCCATGCCGCGACGTCGGCAAAGGAGGTGATGAGCACCTCTCGCCGGCGAACCCCGGCGGCTCGGGCCGAGCGGCTCGAGCTGTTGACCGATGGGTTCAAGGATCTCGTGACGGCCCTCTTCTCGGGAGGCACGCTGGAGGCTGCTTGGGACTAAGGGCGGACGCTCGGCTCCCGGATGGGAACTCTCTCGGTGTAGCAATTCGTAGCGATTCGTAACATCTGGGGGACTGGATCCTCCTCTGCGTTCACATCGCCATCGCCGCGTTACCAGATCGCCCGCATTCGTTACGCCTAGGGAATGAGCACATGGCCTGGCCAGCCACGGAGCCGTTTTCCACCGGCCCGACTCCAGCGAGGGATGCAGGAAACGTGGCGGGAAACCCGACACCAAGACCCTCATCCGCTCGGCCAAGTCTAGCCCGAGGCTTCAGCCGATGGCTAGCGATGCTCCTCGCGCCCCGTCGGGTCAAAACTTCAGATTCGCGCTCCGACCAAGCGCATCCGGATTGAGCGCCCGCCGCTCCCTTTGCTTTGCGCTTAGCTAGACGGGCCGCGGGACGAGCCGCGGCGCGCCCGAGGACCGGTCAACCTGGTAATGGGCATGCAAGTGAAGGAGAGGTACCGTCGCCAAGTCGCCGGACAGCTCCACCTCGGAGGATTCGGCCTCGTGGGCCAGCGACATCGAGGTCGGAGGAGCGCCAGGAGAAGCGTCATGAATCATGATTGCGAGGATGCGCCCGGCGGCATCGTGGTGCACGACCGCCCGTCGGGTACGCATCGAGTCCTCGGTCACGGGACCCACACCCGGAACTCGTAGGCGATCTGGTGGTCCCAGTCGTTGCGGACCGTCACGAAGTAGATCGCCGGATAGGGTTCAACGTAGGAGAGCGAGCACTTGAAGTCGGTGTACAGGAGGGGCACCGAGTAGGTACGGTCACCCGCAAAGAGCTCCGGCGATACCTGCGGGCGCACATCGAACTGCGGGAAGTGATCCTCCTGATACCAGCCGTTTCCCCCCGCCGGTCGCCCAGTACTGCGTTTCCCCCGCACCGATCGTGGCTGAGTAGATGAACGACGACGACACGGCACTCCTTCAGACCCTGCGGATTCTGGCACGCCGTCTCCTCTTCCGCAAAGAGGCCGACGACCACCTCGTCACGCCAGATCCCAGTCGGTCGCCTGTGTGTCAGCGGGCGGGGGCGAGCCGACTGTCGCTCGGATCTGCTGGTGAGTGTCGGGCGCGGCCACGCTGGCGCCTCGTCCGGGGACACTGCGACTTCTCTCGTCCGCCGATCTTGATCACCCGCCCGGACTGACCAGGCGGAACAACTCTCGCTGGCCGCTCAAGCCGCGGAGCTCATGGACGCCGTGCGGCTCGAATGACAATCCGGACCCGCTCACGAGATCGACCGTCGTGGCGGACACCACGATGTCGCCGGGCTCGGCGATAGCCATGATGCGCGCAGCCATGTGGACGGCCGCACCCCGCAGGTTCGCTCCCGCAACTTCCACCTCCGCGGTATGAACGCCGGCCCGGACGCGCAGCCCTAGGTGGTCGGCCTCGCGACGAATGGCCGCTGCGGCGAGGATGGCCCGAGCCGGACCATCGAACGCAGCGAACAGCCCGTCGCCGGCGTCGTCCACCAGCCGCCCGCCGTACTGCTCGAGGCCACGATCCACGGCGTCCCGAAACGACTAGAGCAGGTCCGTCCAGGAGCTGTCGCCCAGCTGCTCCACTGTCGCCGTCGAGCCCCCGATGTCGACGAACAACAGCGACAGCAGCCGTCGGTCGCCGGGATCGAGCGGGGGAAGGGCGAACCCACGGATGCCAGCGAACTCGAGCGTGACTGCGGGCTCTTCGCCGATGGTCCTGGAGTCGTGTCCGGGCGGGATGTCGAATGCGTCTCCCGGTCCCAGTTCGGCGGTTCCGCCGTCGTCCATCCGGACACCGAAACTGCCCGAGATGATGTACCCGCGATGGTGCGCTTGACAGCTCCCGGTCCCGGCGAGCGGCCGCAGGTCCTCGGACCAGCGCCAGCCCGGCATGCAGGACGCGCGCCCGACCGTGAGATCATCGAACTCGACCAGCCGAACCGTGCCTCGGCCGAACTGGCGGACCTCATCGGGCCATTCGAGGCTTTTCACCTGGAGGCGCCCCACGGCCGGAGCATACTGCCGAGGGCCTCAGCTCACTCAGAGCTGGCGGCGTCGTCAGCGAGCGCCTCCTTACGCAAGGCAAGGATGCGATCTACGATGAGGATCTTCGAGGGCGTGGACCGGTGGGTCTGCCGCGGCGCCGAGAAGCCGGGGAATCACCCGATCGACCGATGACGTGTCAGGTCTGTGGCGCCGACCTAGGGCGTCCCATGGTTGTCCGGGTCTGGCGGCCGTCTTGGGGACCTTGCTAGGAGGCGAGCCCGGCGACTCCGAGCGCCTCCTGCCGGTCGTGGCAGTCACGCAGGGCCACGATCCTGCCCCCGCGTACGGTGACCACGAGGAAGGTGCGGTCATCGGCCTTCCGCAGCCGAAACGCGTCGACGCCGGGGGCCCGCACCACGACCATCACGCGGTCCCCCTGCCCGGCGACCTCCTCCAGCTCCGCCCGGAGGCCCTGCTGTGCCAGGCGCAGGAGCGCCGTCTGCAGCTCGTGGCGACCATGGCACACCTGCGGCTCGGGGTCCTCGAGGCTCGGATCCAGGTAGGTCCACTCCAGATCCGGGTCGACGAACCCGAGCAGGGTCGCGGCGTCACCGCCCGCGTACGCCTCGTACGCCCGGCGAACCAGGTCGGCGTTCTCGTTGGCCATCTCCTCCTCCTCTCGTGAGCAGGCTACCGCCCGCCCCCGGAAACCGGATCTCCACGCATCGGCCATAAGGAATTCGCCTCTGCCCCCTTGCGGTTTTCGCCCCCCGACCGCAGGCTGGGATGCCGAATCGAGTCGAGGAGACCCCCATGAGAAAGCTCGCGGCAGCCCTGACCTCCCTGCTCGCCCTCACGATGATCGGGCCGGCCCGGACGGTGGCATCGCCTCTGTCGGGCGCGCACACCTCCTATCCGATGCGACCCTGGCCCCTGTCGCCACACGGACCGATCCTCCCGACGAACGGCCAGTGGTTCGGGGCGTACGTGGCGGTGGACCCCATCTGGACGGGGCCCACGCGCCAGCAGGCCCAGACGAACTTCGAGGCGATGGTCGGGCGCAAGATGCAGCTCGACCGCGAGTTCTACCTCTGGAACGACACCTGGCCCACCTCGGACGACTACTGGTCCCGGGATCAGGGGCGCATCCTGATGTTCAGCTGGGATCCGGGGAACAAGGATGGGACCTACGCGTCATGGCCGGACATCGCGGCGGGCGTCTACGACGCGATGATCAATGCTCAAGCGGCGGCCCTCAAGGCCTTCGGCGCTCCGGTGTTCTTCATCTTCCACCACGAGCCGAACCGGCAGCACCCGGGCGAGAACTTCGGGACGCCGGCCGACTTCATCGCGGCCTGGCAGCACATCCACGACCTGTTCGTGGCCGACGGCGCGACGAACGTGAGCTACATGCTCACCCTCATGGCCTCGGCCTACAAGCACAACAACGCCGATCCCTACTATCCCGGGAGCAACTACGTCGACGTGCTCGCGGCCGACGGCTACAACTGGTACGGCTGCTCGAAGCCGAACGGACCGTGGATCGAGGTCACGCAGATCTTCAAGGACTTCAACACCTATGCCCTGTCGAAGGGCAAGCCTGCGATCGTTGCCGAGTGGGGTACGGGTGAGGATCCGGCGACGCCGGGGCGCAAGGCGCAGTGGTTCACCGACGCGCTGCCGGAGTTCAAGGCGTGGACCAACATCAAGGGGGTCAGCTACTTCGATTCGTCGCCCACGCCGACCTGCGCCCGGTGGGTCAACACGTCGACCTCGTCCACGGCGGCGTTCACGACGATCGGCGCGGACCCGTGGTTCAACCCTTGGCCGATGGCCACGATCTCCTCGGGACCGACGAACCCGACAACCGCCACGACCGCCACCTTCACCTTCACATCCAGCAAGACGGGCTCCACGTTCACGTGCAGCCTGGACGGGGGAGCGGCCACGTCGTGCGTGAGCGGCCAGACCTATACGGGCCTCGCGGTCGGGACCCACACGTTCTCGCTCACGCCCACCGACTCGACAGGCGACGTCGGGACCGTCAACAACTGGACCTGGACGATCACAACCTGACCGGTCCAAGCGGCCTAGTGGCGACGGATTCGGGCTAGCCGGTCGCGCGCTCGTCGAGGCCGTCGCGGAACCCGATGGCGGCGTGGCTGCCGTCGCAGAACGGCTTGTTCTCGGACGCCCCGCACCGGCAGAGCGTCACCCGGTTGCGCGTCTCGTAGCGGTACCCGTCGGCCGAGTACACCGGGATCCCGCCCCGGACCCACAGCGGTCCGGAGACGCCCTGCGCGGGATCCTGGACGAGCCCGATCGAGGGTTCGAGGTCGGGCTCGATCGGCTCCTTCGTGTACCGGTCCCAGGCGACGAGCCGCCCGGACGGGCACAATCCGGCCTCGCGGACCGCAAGGCCGGCGGCCTCGGGGTCGTCACGCTCCACGAGGTTCCACACCTGCCCGCCGAAGTCACAGAACCGGGCGAACGCGCACAGGGCCCCCGCGTCGGTGAGCCGGACGCGCGGTCCGTCCTCTTCCTCGGCCTGGGCCAGGTACGGCTCCCGGCTCGCGGTCTCGGTGCCGTCGAAGCCGACCCGAAGGTGCGAGTCGTCGCAGAAGGGCTTGTTGGCCGACTGTCCACAGCGGCAGAGCGAATACTCCTCGGGGGTCTCGAGCGTCTCGCCGGGCTCCCAGGCGATCGAGCTGCCCTCCTCGTCGGCCACGATGGTCTGGCGGGCGAGCGGCACCGATCCACGGACCCGGTAGGGACCATTCCGCGTCACGGTGATGCTCTTCGGGTCAACGTCCACGTCGCCAGAGGGTAACGTAGCCGCCACGCGTCCTGTTCCAGCCATCCTCGCCCTCGCCATCGCCCTCACCGCCTGCTCGTCCTCCACCGCGTCGGCCGGATTCGCGCAGGGGGCCCTCCGGATCACCGCAGGTGGGGCGGTCATCACGCTCTCCGTGTAGATCGCGCGCACGCCGCAGGAGCGCGAGCGCGGGCTGATGGGGCGCCGCTCGCTCGCACCCGATGCCGGCATGGTCTTCCTCGAGGACGGCCCGACCGACGCGACCTTCTGGATGAAGGACACGCTGCTTCCGCTTTCGATCGCGTTCTGGGGCACCGACGGCCGGATCGTGGACCTCCAGGACATGGCGCCGTGCCGCGCCGACCCCTGCCCCCGCTACCGCTCGACGGCCCCCTATGTGGGGGCCGTCGAGGTCAATCTCGGGTTCTTCGCCGCTCACGGGGTTCGCGTGGGCGACACCGTCCGGCTTACGGAAGCGCCTCCCAGTTCCACGTGAGGTCGGCCGGGCCGTCGTACTCGTTGGAGAGCCACACCTCACCGTGCGTGGCCGTCAGGCTCGCGCCCGGGTCGGGCGTCGCCCCGCCGTAATCCCCCCACCGCGAGCTGCTGGTGAAGGTCGTCGACGCGTGCACCACGACGAACGCCGATTGTGAGTTCGACCCGATCTTCGACACCATCTGGTCGGTCGGGAACGTCGTCGAGGACGACGTGGTGAACCCGAGCACCATGGCGTCACCGTGGGCCTTCCCGGCCGGGGTGACGGTGCGGTCGGGCGACGCACCGCCGTTGAAGCAGTAGAGGGACGCGTCCGTCGCGGCCCCGAACTGCAGGACCGTCGGGTGCTTGATCGGGAGCGGGTTGATTTCGTACCACCGGACCTCGGAGCCCGCGCCGCCGGCCACCGTGTGGGCCACCCATACGCCCGTCTTGCCCACGGACGGGTCGGTGCCGGAGACTGAGTGCATCAGGCGGCCATCCAGCGTGTCGACAAGCGAGGTGGTGTTCTTCTGCGGCGCGTCGGGCGGGGAGGTGAACGACACCACCGTCATCGAGTGCGGCTTGGAGAGCGCCGGGACGAGCGGGTTCCCGACCGATGGACCGAGGGCGTACTCGGTGAGCTGCGTGCCGCTGCCGCAGATGTCGGGGCACTCGATGTCGGACATCGCCGTGATCCAGCCGGTCTTGTTGGGGTCGGTCTGGATCGCGGGGACCGGCGTGAAGGCCTGCGTCCCGTCCTGGTTCCGAAGGTCGTTGAACCGGCCGGACCCAAACGACGTCGCGTCTGGGCACGTGGTGATCGGTCCAGACCCCTGCGGCTTGTTGATCCAAAGCAGGTCCGACTCCGTCGCGTGCAGGTTGCTGAACGTCGGATAGAAGTTGATCCCGATCATGAGGAAGCCCTTGGTCTGCCCGAGCTTCGGGTAGTCGGGGATGCTCCCGAGCGGGTAGCCGAAGCTCGTCTCGTAGTTGCAGAAGCTGCCCGGGATGGTCGTGGGGTTGTCGTCCTTGCTGAAGCCCCAGTCCATCGTTGCGTTCCCGACGTTCAGGATGTTGTAGTAGAAGCGCTGCGTGTTCGGGTCCCACAGGATCATCGGGTCGCTCTCACCGCCGTGGCCCGTGAGCGTGGAGAACGGCGCCATCGTGATGAGGCCGCCACTTCGATTGTAGATACCGACCTCGACGTTGACGGTCTCGATGTAACTGTTCGGCCCGATCGCGCCGTTCGGGTCCGGCGGCGTGAGTCCGAGGGTGTTCGTCCCCTGCCAGCTCGCGCCGATCGTCGGGGCGGCGCCAACCACCTTGGCCGGGGCCGCCGGCCGGGCGGTCCGGCTCGCGACGGCGGCCGCCGCGGCGGCCTTCTGGCGGTAGTAGCTGGCCACCCCGTCGACGGGCAGGTAGCCGTGGGTGAGCCAGAACTGTCGGCCGCTCTCGAGCGGAGCGGCGTGCGGCCGGGCAGAGCCGGACGCGACGGCGGGCGAGACCGCCGTGAACAGGGCAAGGGACAACAGGGCTGCCCCCAGGGCGAGCGAGACGCGGGTCTTCACAGACGTCCCTCCTTGGAAGGGCGGGCGCGGACCGGCAACGGCCGGTGGAATCTCCGGATTGTTCCACCGGCCGCGCGCGGCGGGCAAGACCGAACGACGAGTTCCTCTACTTCTTGATCAGCCCGCAGTTCACGTGCTTGTTCAGGCAGTTCGCGACCTCGAGGGCGAGCTCGGTCTGCACCCAGCCGGACATGAAATCCCCGTGCAGCGTGTAGTAGGCCCCGCTCGCGAGGGTGAGCCCGATCGAGCCGTCCTTGTTCAGGGGGTTCACCAGGCCGGTGTGCACCCGGATGGAGAGCTGCGGCAGGTGGTGGGAGAACCCGGCCGGGCAGGGCCCACCGGGCGGGGTCTGGTAGGCGAAGTCGGCCGTGTCGTTTCCGACCGGCAGCACGCCGTCCCAGCAGGTTGGGAAGTTGATGGTCTCGACGACGCCGTCGCTCCCCGGCGACGTGTAGCTCGTGCAGTCGTACGGCTCGCGGCTGTACGGCGACATGAAGGGCGGGTTCGAGCCCGCGCCGCAGTTGTAGTGCACGATCGTGATGTCCTGCTCGCCGGTGGCGTGGGAGTTCCCCGCGACCAGCTCGAGCCCGACGGGCGGGACCTCGACGGTGCCGTTCCCGAACGTGTTGATCCAATAGTTCTCGACCTTGATGGGGACGATCGGGACACCCTTCATCGAGGTCTGCGGAGCCCAGTACCCCGAATGGTCCAAGGGGTCCTTGCAGGTGGAGGTGGTGGCGACCAGCCCGGCCGGCGTCGAGAATGCGTCGGTGGTGACGTTGCCGAAGAAGTCGTGCATGTGCGAGACGCCCGGCTGCCCGGGGAAGACGATCGGGTCGTCCATCAGGGTGTGGCTGTAGGGGCAGTTCACCGCGAAGTTGCCGCGATTCCCCGCGGATGCGAGCTGGGGAACCGCGACGATCGCGGCCACGAGACAGCACAGCGCGAATGCCAAGCGAACCTTGGCCATGGGACCACCTCCCCGACGCCGGGCTTGGGGAACGGGCGCACCGGCGTGGACTCGGTCAGCGGATGTCTTTCATCCCCTTCGACGCCGCCGCCGCGACGGTTCGAGGCAATCCATCCAGATGCATCGTTCGACCGAGACGGGCGGTCCCCCGCGAGTGCGCGGGCTCCCCCGCGCTCAGGTCGCGCCGGCCTCGCCCGATCGTAGCGATGCCGACTGTTACGCTCCGGCCCATGCAGCCGCCGGGTCCCAGGCCGTTCGCGAAGGGACTGCGGTCGCCGGTCGTGGCGCCGGTCACGCGTGGGCTCCTCGCCCTGCCGCTCTTCTTCTTCGCCGCGAGCACCCGCTCGTCGTTCGCCTGGACGATCCTGCCGCCGCTCACCGCCGCCGTCCTCGGCGCGAACTACTTCGCGAGCGCGGCCCTCGCCGTCTTCGCGTCACGCGAGTCGCTCTGGGCGAATGGCCGCGTGTCGGTGACCGCCGCGGTCGTCTTCGCTCCGGTCATCACCACGGCCACGTACCTTCATCTCAAGCTGTTCCACACACACGCGTCGGGCTACACGCTGGTCATCACGTGGTTCTGGCTGGTCGCCTACGCGCTGTACCCGGTCCAGCTCGCGGTCGTGCTCACTCGCCAGCTCCGGACGCCGGGGGGCGACCCCCCGAGAACCGCCCCCCTCCCCGCCTGGGTTCGGACGACGCTCCTCGCCCACGCGATCGTCATGCTGCCGGTGGGCGTCCTGATGGTCGTCTCCCCGGCCACGATCCGGCACGCGCTGCCGTGGGACGTCACCCCGCTCTCCTCGCAGGTGCTGGCCGGCTGGGTGCTCGCCTTCGGCGCCGTGGCGCTGCACGGGTTCCTCGAGCACGACCCCGAACGCGTGCGGGTCGCGCTCTTGACGTATCCAGTCATGGCAGCGCTCCACATCGTCGCGCTGCTCCGCTACGGCGAGGTGTTGGTCTGGCAGCGACCCGGCACGTGGATCTACTTGGCCTACCTTGCGAGCTCGTTCGCGCTCGGCGCCTTCGCGATCCGCGTCAGGAGCGACGCGCGCGCTGTGCCTTCGACCCAACCTGCCTGACGAACTCCAGCGCCTCGTCCGCCAAGCCTCCCCACGACCGGCGCCGCGTCACCGGGACGACGACCCATTCCTTCATGAGCCGCCCATCGCGACGCGGGTCGAAGCGCGTCCCTGCGCCCGTCGCGACCAGCTCGTCGACGCGAGCCTTCGGCAGCCGCACGACGAGCCCGTCACGCCCGAGCATCGCGAAGATCTTCGTCCCGACGCGCAGCCCCGGATTCGACCCGAAGCCGGTTCCCTCGTTCACGCCCGGCTCGCGCAGCAGGCGCAGCATGATCGAGCGGAACGCACGCCCGCCCGGGTCCCCTTCGTCCGTCTTCGCGCCGAGCGAGCCGGCGAAGTCGACGCCCCGCTGGATCCACCGAGCGAGCGCCGCCTCGGTCCGGAACCCGGCGGGCTCGACGATCACGTAGCCGATCAGCGGCTTGCGGCGGAACTCCATCCGATGCACGTGTCGAAGCTTGAGCGCGGCGGCGTACTCGTCCGGCCCAACGCGGACCATGAGCCCCTCGCTCGTGACGCCGAGGCACAGATGCCCGCCGACGAGGAAGGAGCGCCCGCCCACCATCCGCTTCTCGACGACGTTCGCGCGGTCGGCCAGGACCTGCCGCACCCGCTCCGCAGTTCGCTCGTCGTACGCCACGCGAGAAGCCTAGTGAGTCGGACCGGTTCATGACGATCGAGCCGGGAGTGAGCGCATGCGTGGAGTGTTCTCAACCCTCTCGGAAGCAAGGACAAGGGTCGCACTCGAAAGCATCCACGCTGACACGAACGACGCGCCGCTACAGGTCCCGAAGGACCTCCACGGCTGGCCGCCGGGTCGCCCGGATCATGCCGAGCCCCGCCGCGAGGATCGCTCCCACGGTCACCGCCCCAACCACAGCGAGGTAGGACCAGGGCACG
>JACXTT010012111.1_pt1 | contig 11462 bp, 9 predicted proteins | sample 9270951 | NCBI WGS metagenome assembly JACXTT01 (sample SAMN15532306, study PRJNA645909) | rock metagenome | isolation source: weathered quartz diorite | place: Puerto Rico | collected 2017-06-21 | reverse complement strand
GACATGAAGGCCCCGAACAGGTCGGTGACGATGCGCTGCGCCTTGGACGACATGCGCATGACCAGGTAGTGCCGGTACAGGTGCCGGAACAGGAAGCGCTTGAGTGCGGCCGCCTCTTCATGGATCTGCGCGCTGAAGCCGATCAGCGGCCCCGCTGCGCGCACGGCCTCGATCGAGCGCGGGTTCGCCGTAGCGATATTTCGGCTGGTGGTCTCGATCAGGTCCACGATCAGCGTGTTGATCATGCGGCGCACAGTTTCATTGATGGCGCGGCGGCCGTTGATGCCCGGGAAGGCTTCAGCCACCTCGGCGCGGTGGCGCCCCCACATCGGCACTTCGTCGAGCTGCTCCAGCGTCAGCAGGCCCGAGCGCAGGCCATCGTCGATATCGTGGTTGTTGTAGGCGATTTCGTCGGCCAGATTGGCCAGCTGCGCCTCCAGCGACGGCTGCGAGCCCTCCAGGAAGCGCCGGCCCAGTTCGCCAAGCGCGGCCGCATTGACGCGTGAACAATGCTTGAGGATGCCCTCGCGCGTCTCGAACGTCAGGTTCAGCCCATTGAAGCCGCCATAGCGCTCTTCCAGTTCGTCCACCACCAGCAGGCTCTGCAGGTTGTGCTCGAAGCCACCGTGGTTCTTCATGCAGGCGTTGAGCGCGTCCTGGCCGGCATGGCCGAACGGCGTATGGCCGAGGTCGTGCGCGAGCGAGATCGCTTCGACGAGATCCTCGTTCAGGCGCAGGTTGCGCGCGATCGAGCGTGCGATCTGCGCCACTTCCAGGCTGTGCGTCAGGCGCGTGCGGAACAGGTCGCCTTCATGGTTGACGAAGACCTGGGTCTTGTACTCGAGCCGGCGGAAGGCCGTACTGTGGATGACGCGGTCGCGGTCGCGCTGGAATTCGCTGCGCGACGACGATGCAGGCTCGGCGTGGACCCGCCCGCGCGTCTGCGCGGAGCGGGCGGCGTAGGGAGCGAGATGGCTTTCAAGGTCGGTCATGCGGCAATCCGTGGGCTGGGTCAGGGTTGCGAGGCATAACCGGTCGTTCAAGCGACCGTGGCCTCGGTGGGACGTTTAAGGACTGCCTGCGCCAGCGTCATGCGCAGGTCGGGATCGGGAACCGTGGTGATGAACGCTTCGCCAAGCTTCTTCAGCAGGACGAACTTGATGCTGCCGGCTTCGGCCTTCTTGTCCACCTTCATCAGTTCGATATAGCGGTCGGTGCCCAGTTCCGGCGCGACGATGGGCAGCATCGCCGCCTGCGTCAGTTCGCGGATGCGCGCACGCGTTTCAATGTCGATGAAGCCCAGGCGGTGCGACAGGTCGGCCGCCATCACCATGCCGCAGCCGACCGCTTCGCCATGCAGCCATTCGCCGTAGCCCATGCCGGCTTCGATGGCATGCCCGAAGGTGTGGCCGAAGTTGAGGATGGCACGCAGCCCGCCTTCGCGCTCGTCCTGGGCCACCACGCCGGCCTTGATCTCGCAGGAACGTTGCACGGCCAGCGCCATCAGGTCCGGGTCGCAGCTGTTCAGCGCGGCGATATTGCGCTCGATCCAGGCGAAGTACTCCGCATCGGCGATCGCGCCGTGCTTGATGACTTCAGCCAGGCCCGCGGCGAGCTCGCGCGGGGGCAACGTGCGCAGCGTGTCGATGTCGGCGATCACCGCGTTGGGCTGGTGGAACGCGCCGATCATGTTCTTGCCGAGCGGGTGGTTGATGCCGGTCTTGCCGCCTACCGATGAATCCACCTGCGACAGCAGCGTGGTCGGCACCTGCACGAACGGCACGCCGCGCATATAGCAGGCTGCCGCAAACCCGGTCATGTCGCCCACCACGCCGCCGCCCAGCGCGACCAGCGTGGTCTTGCGATCGGCGCCCGCCGACAGCAGCGCGTCGAAGATCAGGTTGAGCGTTTCCCACTGCTTGAAGGCCTCGCCATCGGGCAGCGTCACGACCCGCACGGTCTTGCCGAGCGCCTTCAGGCTGGCTTCCACGCGCGCCGCGTAGAGCGGACCGACGGTTTCATTGGTGACGATGACGGCGTGCTGGCCGCGCACGTGCGGGCGCAGCAACTCGGCATTGCCGAGCAGGCCCGAACCGATATGGATGGGATAGCTGCGCTCTCCCAGGTCGACTTGTAGCGTGATCATGAATGCGTATCGTTAGCCGGCTGTTCCGGCGCGGCGGCGACCGGATCGATGCGAAAACCGGCCATTTCAAGCTGCATCAGCACCATATTAGCAAGCTGTGCCACCGAGGGCTTGCCGGTCTCGATGATGAAATCGGCTACCTCGCGGTACAGCGGGTCGCGCGCGGCGTACAGCGCTTCCAGCTTGCCCTTGGGATCTTCGGTCTGCAGCAGCGGGCGGTTGCGGTCGTGGCGGGTGCGCAGCCACAGGTCATGCGGGCTGGCACGCAGATAGACCACGGTGCCGCGGGCCTTGAGCCGCTCACGGTTTTCCGCCCGCAGCACCGCGCCGCCGCCGGTAGCCAGAACGATGCCGCTGCGCTCGGTCAGTTCGCGGATGATCGCGGCCTCGCGCTCGCGGAAGCCTTCCTCGCCCTCGTGCTCGAAGATCACCGGGATGCGCACGCCGCAGTGCGCTTCCAGTTCATGGTCGGAATCGAAAAACGGATAGTGCAGGCGCCGCGCGACCGTACGGCCCACGGTGGTCTTGCCGGCCCCCATCAGGCCGACGAAGAAGAGATTGGGACGGCCGGTCTCCGTGGCCATCGGCAAGGCTGTCACTGGATTGTCGCTCGGGAACGCGGATTCCGGTCCGCCCTCCTCCGTTGGATACTGCATCATCTTCTTATGTTGGGCCGCACGCAGCAAGTGTCGGATGCGGCATTGCCATGCGAATGGCCGTCACGGACAAAAAAAGGCCGCATCGGTCGATGCGGCCTTGCAGTCTACTGCATCCGGCACCCCGGGCGCCAATTACGCCGCATTCGGGCCGGGATGTGCATCATTTCAGCGTAACGCTCTCATTCAGGACGCGTGGCGTCAGGAACACCAGCAGCTCGGTGCGGTTGCGCACCTTGGCGTTGTTCTTGAACAGGTAGCCGAGCACGGGAATATCGGCCAGGAACGGCACCTTGTCCACGTCCGTGCTTTCGGTCTGCGTATAGATGCCGCCGATGACCACCGTGCCGCCGTTGTCGACCAGCACCTGGGTCTGCACGTGCTTGGTGTCGATGGCAAAGCCCGACGTCGTCTGGATGCCCACGCTGTCCTTGTTCACATCCACGTCGAGCAGCACATTGCCCTCCGGCGTGATCTGCGGCGTCACCTCCAGCTTCAGGTTGGCCTTGCGGAACTGTACCGACGTGGCGCCGCTCGACGTCGCCGCCTGGTAAGGCAGCTCCGTACCCTGCTCGATCAGGGCCTTGATGTTATTGGCCGTCACCACACGCGGGCTCGAGATGATCTTGCCCTTGCCGTCCGCTTCGAGCGCGGAAAGCTCAAGCGCGAGGAAGCGGGTAGCCGCACTGTTGAAGATGCTGACCGCGATGTTCGCCGGGTTCGCACCGTTGATCGCAGCGGCTGGCAGGCTCAGGAACGGGCCGTTGTCGGAGGTGGCGCCGGGCAGCACGTTGCCGTAGGTGTTTCCGACCTTGGCGTTGTTGTACTGGCCGGCAAAGCCGAGCTTGACGCCAAGGTTGCGGCTGAACGTATCGGTCGCCTCGACAATGCGCGCCTCGATGATGACCTGGCGTACCGGGATGTCGATCTTGACGAGGAAGTTCTGCACTTCCTCTAGCTTGCTCGCAATATCCGATACGAACAGCTGGTTGGTACGGGCGTCCGCGGTCAGCGAACCGCGCTTGGACAGCATGCGCGAAGCCAGGCCGGCGGCGCCACCCACACCAAGGGCCGGGGCCGCCGCACCCGGAGCACCGGTGGCCACGCCCAGCAGCATCTTGCGGACGTCCTCGGCACGCTGGTAGTTCAGCTGGTACACCTGGCTGCGGATCGGTTCGAGGTCATTGATCTGCTGCTGGGCCTCGAGCTCGAGCTTCTCCTTGGTGGCCAACTCGGCCTTGGGCGCCACCCACAGCACATTGCCGTTGCGGCGCGAGGCCAGCCCCTTGGCATCCATCACGATCTGCAGCGCCTGGTCCCACGGCACGTCCTTCAGGCGCAGCGTGATGTTGCCCTGCACGGTGTCGCTGGTAATGATGTTCAGGTTCGTGAAATCGGCAAACACCTGCAGCAGCGAGCGGATGTCGATATTCTGGAAGTTGAGCGACAGGCGCTCGCCACGGTAGCCCGGCCCGCTGATGAGCTTGGTCGGGTCTTCCTTGACCGGGCGCACTTCCACCACGAACTGGGTGTCGGTCTGGTATGAGCTGTACTCCCAGTTGCCGCGCGGTTCGATGGTCAGGCGGGTATTGCCGCTGGCGTCGGTGGCGCGCACGCCCTGCACGGGCGTGCCGAAATCGCTCACGTCGAAACGGCGGCGCAGATTGTCGGGCAGCGTGGTGCCAAGGAAGTCGACCACCACGTTCTGGCCCTGCTGCGCGATATTGATGCCGGGATCGCGCGAGGACAGGTCTACCACCACGCGCCCCGCCCCATCCGCGCCTCGGCGGAAGTCGATATTGCGCACGGATGCACGCGCCGCGGCGGCCGCCGTCGGTGCGGATGGCGCCGCAAAGTTGGGCGCGGCCGTCCTGGCCCCGGGTGAGACGTTGTCGAGCAGCACCACGAACTGGTTGCCGCGCACCTCGGTGCGGTAGGTCGCCGTTCGCGCCAGGTCCAGCACCACGCGCGTGCGGTCGCCGCTCTGCATGACGTTGGCGCCGCGCAGCAGCTTGCCGGCATAGTCATACTGGGCGCGTCCGGCGGCAAACCCGGTATCGAAGAAGTCGATCGCGATGCGCGCCGGATTCTGCGTCGTGAAGTCCGCCGGCTTCTGCGCCAGCGGCGACTGCAGGTCGATGGTGAACAAGGTCTGCTCGCCCACCACATTGGCGTCGACCGACTTCACCTGGTTGGTCTGCGCCAGCGCCGCCGGAGCGGCGAGCACCAGGGCCATCGTTGCTGCGCCCGCAAGCGCCCGGTACCAGCGACCCAGGGTCATGCCGATACCTCCAGCTTCAGGCTGGTCATTTTCTCTTTCCACTCGGATACCCCTTCCCGGACCAATTCGCGCAACACGATCTCCTGATCGGTGATGCGGACCACCCGGCCGTAGCTCTGGCCGAGATACTGACCCACCTTGACGTGGTGGATCTTGTTATCAACTCGGACGATGCCGAAGGTCTCGCCGTGCTTCTTCATCATGCCGAGCATTCTGAAGTTCTCGAGCGGATAGTCCTCCAGCGGCTCGCGGGCCCGCCCGGCTTCGGGCGACTCCGCCAGCATCTTGTTGAGTTCGCCGATCTTGGTCTGCGCGAAGGGCTCCGGCGCGCTGCGCGCCTCGTATTCACGCGGCACGTAAGGCTTGGGCTCGGGCAGCGGCGCCGGCGGCTGGGCCTTGGCATTGCGCGTGGCGTCCATCCACTGACGCAGCGCCTGCTCGTCGCCGGAACCGCATGCCGCGAGCAGTCCGGCGGCCAGCGCGGCGGCGAGCGGGCCCGCGCGGCGCAGGGAAGGCTTCACGGGGCGGCTCATTTGGCACCTCCGGCCGGCTTGGCGGCGTTGGCGGCAGCCTTGCGTTGTGCAGCCTGCTCATCCGGATCCAGCGTGCGGTAGGCCATGGCGACCGCCTCCATGGTCAGCGCGCCGTCCTTGGTATTGGCGAGTTGCAGGTTCTGCATCGACACGATCCGCGACAGCGCGGCGACATCGGCATTGAACTGCGCGACATCGTGGTAGCGGCCCGTCACCTTCAGGTTCACCGGGATCTCGGCGAAGTAGGGCTTGAGCACGGCGGCCTGCGGCTTGAACAACTCGAACTGCAGGCCACGCGCCACGCCGGCATGGTTGACGTCAGCCAGCAAGGCATCCATTTCGGTCTTGCCCGGAAGCTGGCGCTCAAGCTGCGCGATGCGCTGTTCGACCTGCTTCTTCTGCTCGCGCAGCGCTTCCAGGTTCGCCACCTGCGCGACCTTCGACTGGTAGGCCTGCTTGAGGGTCTCCTGTTCGGCACGCTGGCGATCCAGTTCCGCGCTCTTGCCACTCCAGTAGAACTGCCATCCAAGCAGCAGCACCACGGCCGCCGCCATGACGGCGAACACCACGCGCGGGGCAGCCGGCCACGTCTCGGGCTCGTTCATATTGAGCCCGCGGAACTGGCCAACCAGGTCCGACAGGTTGATTTCGGTATTGAGCCCCATGGTCAGGCCTTTCCGTTGGCGCCCGGCGCCTGGGCCGGGCGTGCCTGGCCATTCTTCTTGTCGGCCGGCGTTTCGGGCGCGCGATAGGCGAAGCGCATCGAGAAATCGAACAGGCGGCGCTGCTCACGCAGGTTATTGGTCATCGTGACCGCCTTGGACTCGACCAGTTCGGCCTTGTCGAGCCAGGGCACGGTGCCGAGATTGCGCAACAGTTCCGAAATGCGCTCGTTGGACTGCGCCACGCCGGCGATCGTAAACGCCTCGCCGGTCTGCTTGAGGCTGGTCAGGTAGACCCCTTCGGGCACCTGGCGCACCAGTTCCTCGAGCAGCTGCACCGGCCGGTTGCGTTCGGTCTGCAGGCTTTCCACGGCCTGCTGGCGCTGCAGCAGGGCCTCGATGTCCTTCTTGAGGCTGTTGACCTCGCGGATCTGGTTGTCCAGCCGCGCGTTCTCGGCCGTCAGCACCTGGTTCAGCCCGGCCACGGATTGGATCTCGTGGTCGATATAAAGCCCGCCCAGCAGCACCACCAGTGCACCGCCCGCGGCTGCGCCAGCCAGGATCGCGTAGACGCGCTTGCGCCGGGCGGCCTTGCGGGCTTCGTGGTAGGGCAGCAGGTTGACCGACGGGAGCATGTTCGTTGACATTCGGATTCCCCCGGGGGTGCGTTATTGCAGGCCGCGCAATGCCAGTCCGGCGCTGACGATGTACGCCGGCAGGTCACGCTGCAGGTACCGTTCGTTGACCTTGCCGTTGGTGACCATGTTGGCGAACGGATTCGCCAGCGTGGTGGTGATCTGGGTCTGCTGCTGGATGGCCGCCTGCACGCCGAGCAGCGACGCGTGCCCGCCCGACAGCAGGATCTCGTCGACCCGGCCAAGGCTGGAGCTGGCGATGAAATTGCCCACCGCGGCCTGCACTTCCATGGCCAGCGCGTCCAGCGACGGCTTGAGCAGCTGGGCACGCCAGGCTTCCGGCAGCGTGTTCTTGCGCTTCTTGATCTCGGCCTTGAGCGCGTCGAGCGTGAACATGCGCGCCGCGCTCTGCGTGAGCTGGTCGCCGTAGCTGTTCAGGGGTTGCTCGTACAGCTCTTTCCAGCCCTGGTAGAAGATCGCCTTGGAGCGGCTGCCGCCGAGGTGGATGACTGCCACCACCGGCAGCGCGCGTGCGTCGGCTTCCGACATCTCGCGCGGCACGCCGAGCATCTGGACGATGGTCCGCTGCACCGCGTATTCCTCGACGTCCATGACCTGCGGCCGCAGCCCCGCCATCTCGGCAGCCGTGACGCGCTCCTGCACGCGGTCGCTGTTGGCCGCGGTCACGCGCACGCCGATGCCGCCCTCGGTTTCGCTCGGGCCGATCACGGCGAAGTCGAAATTGACCGTCTGCGACGGCGGATAGAGCCGGTGCGCCTCGGATTCGACCTGGGAATAGAGTTCGTCTTCGGACAGATTGTCCGGCAGGCTGACGGTCTGTGACTCCGTCAGCATCGACGGCACCCCAAGCACCACGTCCTTGGTACGGATGCCGGCCTTGCCAAGCGCACGCTTGAGCGCGATGCCGACAGCCTCGATATTGACCACGTTGCCATCGGCAACGACATTGCGGTCCAGCAGTTCGCTGGCACATTTCTCCAGCCGGTAGTCCTGTTTGCTGCCCCCCACGGACAGCTCGACTACCTTGACACTGGACGACCCGATATCCACGCCGACCGTAGTCTGGCGCAGAAGCCCCGACAAAATGCCCCGTCGCAAGGTGACCCCCCTGACATTTGAACTCGCCCCTGGCTTGACTGCTCTAATCGGGCGATACCAGTTTCTTGGTGAAACGTTTGGCTCTTTTATGTTGGCCGATTCTCACAAAAACCAGCAGTGCTGGCAATGTGCCGGTCTGGCCACGCTTTTATTTTTACGACGCCCCCGCCAAAGCGTTGCCAAAACCCCACGGTCGTCGGGTTCCCTTCTCAGCCCTTTTTCTGCTTTCGCATCCGAGCACTCAGCAGCGAGCGAGGACATTACATCTTGTAACAGCGCAGTAGCGTCGCAGGCGCCACCGCGCGGGAAGTTGCGACTATCCCGGAAGATATAATCCCCCGCACTCCTGACTAGGTTTTTCCCTTATGGCCACAGCACAACCCAAGCCGTCCCTCCCTGCCCGTCGCCCGCTCTGGGCGCGGATCACGTTCTGGATGGTCGGGCTGATCGTCGCCGGCATCGTGGCGGTCGCGTTGCTGCTGGGCTATGCGTTGCTGGTGGCCGCGCCCAACCTGCCGTCGCTGGACACCATCACGGACTATCGCCCCAAGATTCCGCTGCGCATCTTCACTGCGGACAATGTCCTGATCGGCGAGTTCGGCGAAGAGCGCCGCAACTTCGTGCCGATCGCCGAGATCCCGGACGTGATGAAGAAGGCGGTGCTGGCCATCGAGGACGACCGCTTCTACGAGCACGGCGGCGTGGACTTCGTCGGCGTGCTGCGTGCGGGCCTGGCCAACCTGCGCGGCGGCCTGTCGCAGGGCGCTTCCACTATCACCATGCAGGTCGCGCGCAACTTCTTCCTGTCCAGCGAGAAGACCTACACGCGCAAGATCTACGAAATGATGCTCGCGTACAAGATCGAGGCGAACCTGTCCAAGGACCAGATCCTCGAGCTGTATATGAACCAGATCTACCTGGGCCAGCGCGCCTATGGCTTCGACAGCGCCGCGCGCGTCTACTTCGGCAAGTCGGTGCGCGACGTGACGCCGGCCGAGGCCGCGATGCTGGCCGGCCTGCCCAAGGCGCCATCGGCCTACAACCCGGTGGTGAACCCCAAGCGCGCCAAGGTACGCCAGGAGTACATCCTGCAGCGCATGCGCGACCTGCGCTATATCACGCCTGAGCAGTACGACCAGGCCCTGCGCGAAACGCCGAAGGTCCGCACCGAAGGCAACGAATTCTCGACGCACGCCGAGTACGTGGCCGAGATCGTACGACAGTTGATGTACGCGCAATACCGCGAAGAAACCTACACGCGCGGCCTCACTGTCTACACCACGCTGACCAAGCCGGACCAGGACGCCGCGTACGAAGCGGTGCGCTCGGGCATCATGAACTACGAGCGCAAGCACGGCTACCGCGGCCCGGAAGCCTTCATTGACCTGCCGTCCGACCAGGCCGAACGCGAACAGGCCATCGACGACGCGCTGGTCGAGCATCCGGGCAGCGATGACCTGCGCTCGGCCGTGGTGACCAGCGTGTCGCCACGCCAGGTAAAGGCGACGCTGCTGTCGGGCGAAGTGGCCACCATCGAGGGTCCGGCGCTGCGCTTTATCGCGCCGTCGCTGTCGGCAAGCGCGCAGCCGAAGACCAAGATTCGCCCCGGCGCCATCATCCGCGTGACGCAGGACGAGAAAGGCCAGTGGACCGTCACGCAGCTGCCCGAAGTCTCGGCGGCCTTCGTCTCGATCAACCCGCAGGACGGCGAGATCCGCTCGATGGTCGGCGGCTTCGACTTCAACCGCAACAAGTTCAACCATGTGACGCAGGCCTGGCGCCAGCCCGGTTCCAGCTTCAAGCCGTTCATCTATTCGGCCGCGCTGGAAAAAGGCTTCTCGCCGGCCACCGTCATCAACGACGCGCCGCTCACGATCGGCCCGGACACGGGTGGCCAGGTGTGGGAGCCGAAGAACTATGACGGCAAGTTCGAAGGCCCCATGACCATGCGCCGCGCGCTGGCCAAGTCGAAGAACCTGGTCTCGGTGCGCATCCTGCGGGCGATCGGCACGCAATACGCGCAGGACTTCATCACCCGCTTCGGCTTCGAGGCCGACAAGCACCCGGCCTATCTGCCGATGGCGCTGGGCGCGGGCAGCGTGACGCCGCTGCAGATGGCGGGCGCCTACTCGGTGTTCGCCAACGGCGGCTACCGCGTCAACCCGTACCTGATCCAGAAGGTGGTCGATGCGCGCGGCAAGGTGCTCTCCGAGACGCAGCCGCAGCGCGCCGGCAGCGATGCCGTGCGCGTGCTCGACGCACGTACGGCCTTCATCGCCGACACCATGCTGCGCGACGTGGTGCGCATGGGCACGGCCAATCCCGCCAAGCAGCGCCTCGGCCGCAACGACCTGGCCGGCAAGACCGGCACCACCAACGACGCCGTCGATGCGTGGTTCGCCGGCTACACGCCCAACCTGGTGGCGATCGCGTGGATGGGCTATGACCAGCCCAAGAGCCTGGGCGTGCGCGAGACCGGCGGCGGCCTGGCGCTGCCGATCTGGGTGGGCTATATGGGCAAGATGCTCAAGGGCGTACCGGAAAGCCCTGAACGCCCCGTGCCGGAAGGCGTGGTCATGGCCGGCGGCGACTGGACCTTCGAGGAGAACGCCAGCGGTGCCGGCGTGGCCTCGGTCGGCCTGGGCGACCCGTGGCCGGGCAAGCCCGAGGAGAGCACGCGCTCGCCGGCCGATGTCGAGGCAGAAAAGAAGAAGATCCTCGAGATGTTCGGCGGCGCCTGAGCGGGTTCCCCCGCCACACAAGAAAAAGCCGGCTGCAGGGCCGGCTTTTTCGTTGGGCGATGCGTAACGGCTCGCGTCAGCCCAGCTTGAGCGCTGTCTCCGCCTGCTGGCTCACGTAGCTGGACAGCGCGGCGTACAGCTCGTCGCCGCTGCGCGTATCGACCCAGCGCTCGCCGTCGCGGCGGTAATGGAAGCCACCCGAACGCGCCGCGACCCACAGCTCCTGCATCGGCGCCTGGCTGTTGATGATGATCTTGGAGCCGTTCTCGAACTCCAGCTCCATCACATTGCCGGTACGGCTGATTTCGATGTCGGCGTCGGCCGCGTCGGCGGCGGCTTCCACCGCGGCTTCGATGCGGTCCAGCTCTTTGCCCGCCAGGGCCAGGAACTCGCTTTCACTCAAGGGGGGCATGCTAAACTCCAAGACCGCCGGCGCCAGCGCTATCCACCTTGCTGTTCCGCATGGGACACCGCATTGGGGGGCATTTGCAGCGGCCGGCTTTGTTTGTTGAGGATTCCCGGATTCCGGCCCTGCCCTGGAACTCTGGCGGCGGCCGCGGACGACACGCTGGCTGCCGGTCCGACAGCTTTCCCAACCGCTTTCAAGGACGACCCGATGCTCCGTCGTGTTGCGATTGTATCGGCGTTTGCCGCCAGCCTTGCGATGCCCCTGCTGGGCGGATGCGGCA
>JACXTT010012110.1_pt1 | contig 11463 bp, 13 predicted proteins | sample 9270951 | NCBI WGS metagenome assembly JACXTT01 (sample SAMN15532306, study PRJNA645909) | rock metagenome | isolation source: weathered quartz diorite | place: Puerto Rico | collected 2017-06-21 | reverse complement strand
CGCAGCCCGATGCTGCCCCTGGAGCTCTTCCGCATCCGTGGCTTCAGCGCCGCGAACGCGGTCAGCTTCTTCATGTATGCCGGGCTCTTCGGGACGCTCTTCCTGATGGCGCAGTACTTCCAGAACGCGCTCGGCTACTCGCCGCTGCAGGCCGGAATCCGCCTGCTCCCGTGGACGGCGACCCCGATGGTGTTCGCGCCGATCGCCGGCGGCCTGGCCGACCGCTTCGGCAACCGTCCGTTCATGGTGCTGGGCATGGTCATGCAGGCCGTCGGTCTCGGGTGGGTGGCATTCATCGCCTCGCCGCACATCGGCTACCTGCAACTCGGCATCGCGCTGACGATCGCCGGTGTCGGCACGTCGCTCTGCTTCCCCACCGTCGCGAACAGCGTGATGGGGTCTGTTCCGCAGGACGAAGCCGGCGTCGCGTCGGGCACGAACAGCTCGCTCCGGGAGCTCGGCGGTGTGTTCGGCGTCGCCGTCCTCGCCGCGGTCTTCTCCCGCCACGGCGTCTACGCCTCACCGCAGACGTTCGTCGACGGCTTCCAGCCCGCACTGCTGGTCGGAGCCGGCCTGACCGCCGTCGGGGTCGTCGCCGCTCTGCTTGCCCCGGGAGGTCCGAAGCGGGCCGAGGAGGCCTTCGGGGAGCTCGATGCGGTGTTCGGGAAAGCAGCCTGACGACCCCGGCGTCCAGGCATGTGTCACCATCTCTTCGATGGACGCGGTCGTGTCCGATCCTGCCGCCGAGCTGATCGACGAGCGCGGCGGCAGGCTGTACGTCTGGCTGGAGGGAAGTCGCTGCTGCGGCGGCGTCACGCGCCTCGTCTCGGCGAGCGAGGCACCAGCCGGCAAGGCTTTCGCAGCGTAGCAGGCTGCGACCGTTTCGAGCTCCATCTGCCCGCCGGGCTGACACGGCTGCCCGAGGAGCTCCACGTCGAGGTCCGCCGCTTCCCGCGCCGGGCCGAGGCGTACTGGAACGGCTGCGCCTGGGTTCTAGCCCGAGAGCTCCAGCGAGACGTCGAGCGCGCGCGCCGAGTGGGTGAGCGCACCCACCGAGATGAAGTCGACGCCGGTCTCCGCCACCGCGCGGACGGTGTCGAGCGTGATCCCACCTGAGGCTTCGAGCTCCGCCGATCCCGCCGTCACGGCGACGGCGTCGGCGATCTCGGCGACGCTCATGTTGTCGAGCAGGATCCGGTCGGCGCCGGCTGCGAGCGCCTCGCGCACCTCGGCGAGCGTTTCGCACTCGACCTCGATCGGACGGCCTGCTGAGCGCGCGAGCGGCACGGCGACGGCGATCCCGCCGCCGAGGCGGAGATGGTTCTCCTTGATCAGCACGCCGTCGTAGAGACCGAAGCGATGGTTCGTCCCGCCGCCGTGGCGAACCGCGGCCTTCTCGAGCGCGCGGAGCCCAGGCGTCGTCTTGCGCGTGTCGAGAATCGTGGCGCCGGTGCCGGCGACCGCATCCACGTAGCGCCGGGTCAGGGTCGCGATACCCGACAGCCGGCCGAGTAAGTTGAGCGCCAGGCGCTCGCCCGCCAGAATCGCGCGCGCCGACCCTTCGACGCGGGCGACCTCGGCCGAGCCGACCAGATCGCCGTCCGCGCAGCCGGCTGTGAACGACACGTCCGGATCCAGCTCGCGGAACACGAGCTCGCAGGGCTCGAGGCCGGACACGACCCCGTGCTCCCGCAGCAGCAAGCTCCCGCTGCAGCGAGCGCGGGCCGGAACGACGGCCTCGCTCGTGAGGTCGCCGCCTGCGATGTCCTCGGACAACCAGAGCCGGATCTCGTCAGGCATCGCCATCGGTCGCGGACCGTAGACATTGCGCAGACCCGCTGCCGAGCAAGCATTCAGCAATTCGTAAGCGCGGCGAAAGACCGCGTTACGAAACGGCTGCTTCCCTCTCAGAGCCCTACCCGAAAGCTCCGAGAGGAGGCATGAATGAGAAAGATCGTTGCACTTCTGCTCGTGGTCGTCGGCACGTCTGCGCTCGCGAGCACGGCCGTCGCCGGCCCCACGAAGAACGCTGCCGCGGTCACGAAGAAGCCGGTGACACCCGGGTTCTATCGCGGCCGCTCGATCGGCTACTTCGACTTCGGCCCGATCAAGCTCGAGCCTGGCAACACGCTCGCGCCGCTCTGGACCGTGACGAACGCCGCCACAGGACAGCACAACATCGTCGACGCGGTTCCCGGCCAGGCGGGGTACTCCCCGCTCTGGCAGGTCAACAAGGTGACGTTCACGACCGGCGTCACGCCCTACCTCCTGAAGTCGAAGGCAGACGTCGATGCGGCGGTCGCCAAGGGCGACGTCACCGTGGCCAAGACCACCACGGTCGTCAACTGTCCCGTGCTCGGCCTCGGCCAGAAACGCGTCGCGGGCTTCTCCGCAGGCAAGACGATTCACTACTACGACCTGGGCCCGGTCAAGGTGGCGCCGGGCAACGACGTGCTGCCGCTCGTCGCCCTGTCGAACGGCGTCACCGGTCAGCACAACATCACGAAGGAGACGATCGCACCCGGGGCGACCGACTACCCGCCGCTCTGGGGCATCGTCATGGCGACCTGGAAGCCGAGCGCCCACAAGCGACTGCTCACCTCCTACGCCGCGGTGCAGAAGGCGATTGCGGCAGGGGAGTTGACGCTGCACAAGACGGCGCTCGTCGTCAACTGCCCGCTCGTTCCCTGAGACCGTGTACGAGAGGCCGCCGTCTCAGGGGCGGCGGCCTCTCACTCGGCAACGATGAGGTCTGCCAGCGTCGAGAGCGCCTGAACGAGTGACGGGAGCTTCCGTCGCGCGCCGGGCCCAAGCATGTGCCGCTGGTACGCGCTGAGGAAGCAGGTGCTCGCGAAGCTCATCGCCACGGCCTCGACGTCGACGTCCGCGCGCACACGGCCCGCCTGCTGCTGCTGGCGGAGGAACCCGGCGACGATGCGTACGCCCCGGTGCGGGCCGAAACCGAGCTCGCCGATGCGCTCGCGGAGGTAGGTTCGCAGCTCGACGTCGGCCTGAATGGCGCTGATCACAGGCAGCACTCGCAGCCAGAAGCGCTCGAGCGCGCGGCCGTACTCGAGCAGCGCTTCGCGGACGGACTTGCCGGCGACCCGCTCGGCGAACGAGGCCGCGAAGACCTGTAATGGCTTCAGCACCGCCTCGAAGACGACGCCTTCGAGCAGCGCCTTCTTGTCGGCGAAGTGGTAGTAGATGCTCGCCTCGGAGACACCCGCGCGCGCTGCGATCTCCTTGGTCGTGAGCCGGGCGATGCCCTCGGTGCCGATCAGCTCGAGCGTCGTCTCGAGGATCGCCTCGCGGACGCCCTCGGAAGGACGGCCGCGCCGTGGCTTCTCGGTCTGCATGCGGCGAACAGCCTAACGGCCGCAGCGCACGCCCTCCCGCCGTTTCTGTGCGTCTACTCAGATTTAAGATGTTACTGAGTGTTAGTTCAGTAACATCCCGTCGAGCAAACGCTCAGTAAAGGAAATCACGAAGGAGAGACATGGCAACTGCACTGCACATTGCTGAGCCGGCCGACGACCTCGTCGGGGCCGGCGTGCCCGCCGTTTCCGTCAGAGGACTGACCAAGACCTACCCCGGCGGCGTGGAAGCGGTCAAGGCGATCGACTTCGAGGTCGAGCTCGGCGAGGTCTTCGGCCTGCTCGGCCCGAACGGCGCGGGCAAGTCGACGACGATCGGCATGCTGACGACGACGATCCGGCCGACGGCGGGCACGGCTGCGCTCGCCGGCTACGACGTCGTCGAGCAGCCACTCGCGGCCCGGGCGGTCAGCAGCGTCGTTTTCCAGGACGCCGTCGTCGACCGCTCGCTGACGGGCCGACGGAACCTGGAGATCCACGCCAGCCTCTGGAACGTGCCGGCACGGGAAGCGACTCCTCGGATCGACGAGATCGCGGCCACGCTCGGAATCGGCGAGCTGCTCGATCGGCCGCTCGCGAGTTACAGCGGCGGCCAGCGCCGTCGCCTCGAGATCGGTCGCGCGCTCGTGTCTCACCCGCGCGTGCTCTTTCTCGACGAGCCCACCGTCGGGCTCGACCCTCGCATCCGCGCGGAGCTGCTCGACGTGATCGCCGAGCTCCGGCTCCGCTACGAGATGACCGTGCTCCTGACCACGCACTATCTGGATGAGGCCGACCGCCTTTGCGACCGGATCGCGGTAATGCACCGCGGCGAGATCGTCGCGTCCGACACACCGGTGGCGCTGCGAGGCCGGTTCGGGCGCGAGCTGATCGAGCTCCGGGTCGACGGCGACGGCGAGGGCGCACTGGCGGCGCTGCACGCCGAGGGCATCGCCGACGGCGAGGCGTTCGCGATCGGCTCGACGGTCACGTTCCCTCTCCACGATCGCGTCGCCGCCGACGTGATCGCGGGCATCGATCGGCTCGGGATCGCGACGCACGGTGTCGCCACCCGCCGCCCCACCCTCGACGACGTCTACCTGCGTCTCACCGGCGGCAGCCTCGCCGGCGACGGCGCCTGATCCCGAAAGGACTCTCGACATGTCTGCAATCAGCCCCGAGATCGCGCTGCCCCGGCCGGCGGCGGCCGCACGGAACCCGTTCGCACCGCTGCGGACGCTTGCCCGCCGCCGCTTCCAGCTGACGGTGAGCCGCCCGAGCGAGCTCTTCGTCCCGCTCGTGACACCGATCCTCTTCGCGCTCGTGATCGCTCCGGCGCTGAAGACGGCGCTGCACACCGGAGCAGCCTACGAGGCGTTCGTCGCCACCGGCACGATCGGCCTGCTCATCCCGCTGAACACGATGTTCTCCGGTCTGAGCGTGATCGTCGACCGCGAGGCGGGTGCCCAGCGCGAGTTGCTCTCTGCCCCCATCCCGCGGTACCTGCTCCCGCTCGGGAACCTCGTCGTGGTGGTCGTGACGACGGCGTTCCAGGTCGCCGTCCTGATCGGCGTCGCCGACGCGCGGCGGATTCACTTCCACATCACCGCCACAGGATTCCTCTGGTTCCTTGCGGCGGCGACGCTGTTCGCGATCGGCATGTACGGCCTCGCCGAGGTGCTCGCCGGCCGCGTGCCGAAGACGGAGGAATACATCGCGCGCGTGCCGGCGGTGGCGATCGTGCCGTGGTTCCTCGCCGGATCGCTGTTCTCGATCAAGGCGCTGCCGGTGGGCCTCACCTGGATCACGCGCTTCCTGCCGATCACCCACGCTCTCGCGCTCGTCCGCTACGGCCTGCTCGATGACGGAAGCGCCCTGCACGACATCTGGGGCATGCACAGCACGACCGGGATGGCCGCTCTCAGCCTGCTCGTTTGCGTCGCTTTCGCGCTCGTGCTGACCCGCGCGGCGGTGCGGGTGTTCGGCCACTCCGCTGTCAAGTAGGCCACGCTCGGGACGCTGCTGCGGCTACAGCCGCAGCAGCGCGACGAGCGACGAGATGGTCGGCTCGAGCGCCGGCAGCTGCCGGCCCGCCTTCACGCCGAGCATGTGCCGCTGATAGCCCGTGAGATAGCAGGTGGAGCAGATCAGCATCGCCATCGGCTCGGGCTCGACGTCGGTGCGGATCCGCCGCTCCGCCTGCTGCTGCGCGAGCAGACGCCCGACGAGCCGGACGCCGCGGTGGGGTCCCAGGTCGAGCGAGTTCACGCGCTGCTGGAACCGCCGCCGCAACTCGGCGTCGCTCTGGACCGCGCTGAGCAGCGGCAGCACCCGCTCCCAGAAGGCGGTCAGCGCAGCTGCGAACCCCAGCAGCATCTCCTCGAGGTCGCCGTCGGGCGCGCGTTCGGCAAACCCGGCCGCGAACTCCTGGAACGGCGCCAGCACGCCGTCGAGGATCACGCCCTCGATCAATGCCGCCTTGTCGGCGAAGTGGTAGTAGATGCTCGCCTCCGAGAAGCCGCCGACGCGGGCCAGCTCCTTCGTCGTCAGCCGCGAGACCCCGATCTCGGAGATCAACTCGAGCGTCGTCTGCAGGATCGCGTCACGGACGCCCTCGGGCGGCCGCCCCGGGCCCCGCTTCGGCTCAGCCGTAGCCACGACCTCAGTATACGGGCGTTTTCGAGCGTTCACTCGGATTTACTGCTTGAGCCGGGTCATGAGAGTGCGCCCGGCCCCGGCACGACCTCGAGGTCGGCAGCCGGAACCGGAGAGCCGTCCGCGGCGACCACTTTCACCTCGACGGGTGCACGGTCGCTGCGCCGGCGGGCGATCCGCGGCGGCTTGTCCGAGAGGTGACGGTCGCCCCACTGCATCAGCGCCAGCAGTGGAATCCCGAGCTCGCGGCCCTTTTGGGTGAGGCGGTACTCGAAGCGCCTGGGCCGCTCGCTGTAGAGCTCACGCTCCAACACGCCCGCTGCAACAAGTCGCTGCAAACGGTCGGTGAGCACGTTGGTCGCCACACCCAAGCTCTGGAGGAGCTCGTCGAAGCGCCGCGTGCCGAGAGCTACATCGCGGACGATCAGCAGCGTCCAGCGGTCGCCGACCACCTCGAGCGCGCGTGCGATCGAGCACACCTGCCCTTCGTACTCGCGCCTGAGCATGACCGGACGATACGTGAGTCACTTGCATGAAGCAAGTAACTGGTATAGGGTCGAGTGCATGGAACGTCGCTGGCAGGTGCTCCTCGTGACCTCGGTCGCGGTCTTCATGAGCTTTCTCGACGTCACGATCGTGAACATCGCCTTCCCCGACATCCATGCGTCGTTCCCGCACAGCTCGCTCAGCCGGCTGTCCTGGATCCTCAACGCGTACAGCATCGTCTTCGCCGCCGCGCTCGTACCGGCGGGACGGCTCGCGGACCGGTTCGGCCGCCGGCGATTCTTCTTCCTCGGCGTGCTGGTCTTTCTCGCCGCCTCCGCTCTCTGCGGGGCCGCCAACTCGGTCGATCTCCTCATCGCAGCGCGCGGTGTCCAGGCACTCGGCGGTGCGATGCTCGTCCCGGCGTCGCTCGGGCTGCTGCTGCCAGAGTTCCCGCTCGAGCGGCGCGCGACTGCAACCGCGCTCTGGGGTGCCACCGGCGCCGTCGCCGCCGCGGCCGGCCCGTCGCTCGGCGGCGTCCTCGTCGACTGGCAGGGCTGGCGGGCCGTCTTCTTCGTCAACCTCGTGATCGGCCTGCCGGCGCTCGTTCCCGCCCGGCGCCTGCTGCGCGAGAGCCGCGAGCCGCAGATGGACTTCCCCGACGCCCTTGGCGCGATCGTGCTGGCAGCCGGCGTCGGCGCGCTCGCGCTCGGGATCGTTCAGGGCCCGTCGTGGCACTGGGGGTCGCCGCGGGTCATCGGCTCGTTCGTCGCGAGCTTCGTGCTCCTGGCGCTGTTCGTCTGGCGTTCTGCTCACCATCGCGCGCCGGTGATCGAGCTCTCGCTCTTCCGCGTGCGCTCGTTCGCCGTCGCAAACGTCGGTGGGTTCCTCTTTTCCATGGGTTTCTTCGCGCTGCTGCTCTGCAACGTGCTGTTCCTGACGAGCGTCTGGCACTACTCGATCCTGCGGGCGGGCGTGGCGCTCACGCCCGGGCCGCTGATGGCAGCGCTGTCGGCTCCAGTCGGCGGCGCCCTCTCCGACCGCTTCGGGCAGCGCGTGGTGGCCGTCCCGGGCGGCCTCCTCTTCGCCGGCGGTGCGCTGCTCTTCGCGCTCCTGACCGGTCGTCACACCTCGTTTGCGGCGGACTTCCTCCCCGCCAACATGCTCGGTGGCACCGGCGTCGGCCTCACCTTCGCCGCCTTCGGCAGTGCAGCGGTGGCCGAGCTCCCCCGCAACCGCTTCGCCACCGGCGGCGCCATCAACAACTGCATCCGCCAGATCGGGGCGGTGCTCGGCATCTCGACGCTGATCGTCCTCATCGGCACGCCCACGCCCACGAATGCACTCCACCTGTTCCACCGCGCGTGGGCGTTGATGGCGCTGATGGGTGCGCTGGCGGCTTTGACGGGCCTGGCGCTCGGACGAGTCCGTGCCCGCTTCGCCGGCGAGGAGCCGGCTGTGACCGCGTCAGCCGTCTAGCTCGGCGACCGGAGGCTCCGCACGAGTCGAAGGCGCCGGAGGCGCTCATCGCGGTCCCCCTCTCTGCGGATGACGTCGAAGACGGTCACCGGGCGGCCGAGCTCGGAGACGATCTGCAGGACGAGGCGGTGGAGTTCACGGAGCGCTGCCAGGCGGTCTTCTCCCTCGGCGAGGCCGACGCGAGCGGCCAGCAGCTCGCGCTCGACCTCATCGAGGAAGTCCCGCGGAAGCAACGCCTCGTTCAGCTCTTGATCGGTTGCCAGGTCGGAGTGAGCTGGCGCACCGTGGATCGCACCAACGGGTGAATCCCAGAGCCGTCGGCGTTGACGACGAACACCCGCTTCAGCGGTCCGACCGTGCGTACGAACGCGATCTGTTTCCCGTCCGGCGACCACACGGGTGCGAAGTCGTAGACGGGGCCCCGGGTGACAGTGTGCTGCGCGCTCCCGTCCGCGTTCATCACCCAGATGTTCCCGTTTGCCGTGTAGGCGATCTGCTTGCCATCGGGGCTCCAGTCGGGTCTCTCGTCCTTTCCTGCGCCGTCCCGTGTCAGCTGACGCTGGCGGCGCCCGTCGGACGCGTTCATGAGCCAGATCTGCGCCGGTCCGACCTTGCGATGCGAGACGAACGCGATGGTCTTGCCGTCGGGCGAGAACGCCGCGTACTCGTCGTTCCCGGGTGCACCGGTTAGGCGGACTGCTTTGCCGCCGCTCGTCGGGACAACGTAGATGTCGTACGCGGCCGGGCCGCCGTCGGTCGACTCGAATGCGATCCGGCGACCATCTGCCGAGAAGGCTGGAAAGTACGCTGGATACCTGGCATGGCTGACCTGCCGCGGGCTGCTGCCGTCGTCGTTCATGACCCAGATCTGCGACGAGCCGCCCTGTTCGCTGCAGAAGGCGATATGCGTTCCATCCGGCGAGAAGGCGGGGCAGCCGTCCCATCCCAGTGCCGTCGTCAGCCGCTTCAGGTCGCTGCCGTCCGGATTTGCGGAATACACGTCGACATTGCCTGTCCCCATCGCGAATGCCACTCGACCGTCGCCGCCGTGGAATGCGGCCTGCGCGCTGCAGACGGCGGCGAGCGCCGCGACCAGGAAGACGAGGAGGATCGTGCGCATCGGTGCTCCTTTCGTTGTGGAGCCGAAGCGTTGTGGCGGATCGCTGACCTGAAGCTGACAAGCTCCTGACGCCACCTGATAATCGGCTGATGCCGCTCGAGTTCCGCCTTCTGGGCCCGCTCGAAGTCGAGGTGGGAGGCAGGCGGATTCCTCTCCGCGGCCAACATCAGCGGGCCCTGCTCGCACTCCTCCTCCTGCACGCCAACGAGGTGGTTTCCAGCGACCGGCTCATCGACGAGCTTTTCCCCGACAGCTCCCCCGAGCGCGCGGCGAACGCGCTCCAGGCCAGGGTGTCGCGGCTGCGTCGGCTACTCGACAGGGACGGCGACGTCCTTGTCACGTATCCGGGCGGCTATCGCCTCGATGTCACGCTCGAGCAGGTCGACGTGACGCGGTTCGAGCGGCTGTTCGCCGAGGGCCGCGAGGCCCTCGCGACCGGTGACCCGGCCACGGCGGCAGCCACGCTTCAGGAGGCCTTGGCTCTCTGGCGCGGGCCTGCGCTGGTCGATCTGTCACGCCTCGACTTCGCGCAGGACGAGATCCGCCGCCTCGACGAGCTCCGGCTTGCAGCAGTGATGGAAAGGATCGAGGCGGACCTGACGCTCGGTGGCGCAAGCGAGCTCGTCCCCGAGCTCGAAGCCCTCGTCGCTGTGAATCCGCTACAGGAGCGCCTTCGTGGACAGCTCATGCTCGCGCTCTATAGGGCGGGCCGCCAGGCGGATGCACTCGAGGTCTACCAGCGCACCCACAAGCTCCTCAACGACGAGCTCGGGCTCGAGCCGAGCCGGGCGCTCCGGCAGCTGCAACGGTCGATCCTGGAGCACGACCCGGAGCTCTCCCTGCCCCGCTCGAAATCCGTCGTCGCCACCGCGGCGAAGCGCCCGGGCGCGCGAAGAAGCGCCCTGATCGCGGCCGCAGCCCTCACAACAGCCGCCATGGCCGCGGCGGTCGCGTTCGCCGTTCACGGACGCGCGAGCAGCTCGCCGGTGCTCGTTCGGCCCGACACGCTCGATCGCATCGATCTTCGCACGAACCGATTCGTACAAAGCATTCCGGTTGGGTGGGAACCCGCGGCGATACTCGCTGACGACCACGCCGTCTGGGTCTCGAACGAGCGCGACGACACGCTCACCCGTGTCGATCTCGACACGCGAGCTATCCACACCATCGGTGGCCTGCGGCACCCTGCGTTCTTGACCAGGGACAGCCGCGGCACCATCTACGCCTCGGCCTGGGACTATCCGTTCGTCTGGCTCATCGACCCAACGCAGCAGGAAGTCGTCCAGCGCTATCGAGTCCAGACACGCGCCCTGGCGCTGGCGGTGACAGGTGGCGCACTCTGGGTCGTCGACCGCCTCGCCAATGCCGTCGACCGATTCGACCTTGCCCATCCCAACGTTCGCAACGTGATCAAGGTCGGCGCCGACCCTCTCGTGCTCGCATCAGGGTACGGGGCCATCTGGGTCGCCAACTCTGACGACGCCTCCGTGTCGGTCATCCGGCCGGGAGTGTCGGGGGAGGACACCATCACCGGGATCTCGAAGCCGTTCGGAATCGCCGCCGGCGAAGGTGCCGTCTGGGTCAGCAGTAATACAGCGTCGACGTTGACGAGGATCGATCCGGACACGCGCACCAAGGAGGCCGTGATCAGCGTCTCGACAAACGTCGGTGTGAGCGACGTGTTCGACGTCGCGGTCGGAGCGGGGTCGGTTTGGGTCGTGAACCGCGGTGAGCGCGCCATCTACCGGATCGACCCGAGCACGAACCGCGTGTCGGCTCGCATTCAGCTCCCGCCGGGCGCGGAGCCTCGCGCGATCAACGTCAACGGCACCGCTGTCTGGCTGTCGGTCGGCACGCCGGGCTACAACGGCTAGCCCTCCACCAGCTTGACAGCACGGGGGCCCGACGATCCACGCGACGCTTTCGGGAGGCGGGATCCCGGTTCGCGCCTTCAACACGCTCGGCTGGGAGGCTTCGCCGACCCGGTCGTGGGTGGCGTCCGGGCCGACCTCGTGTTCGCGGCCGACGACGGCGCAGGCAGACAGACCGCCGAGCAGCTGATCCGCGAGGTCGGTCTCGAGCCGGTCTGGCTCGGTGGCGTCGACGCCTTCGACGTCGCCGACTCGGTCACGCAGCTCTGGTTCACGCTCGTGTTCAAACGCGGTCTCGGCCGCCGGCTGGCCTTCAAGGTGCTGCGCGATCAGCCGGATTGATTCGCCGCCGTGATCTCGGCGGCGACCTGAGCGGCGGCTGCGGCGAGCAGCCGCGCCGCCGTGGCGTCGGCTCTCATCACGGCCTTGCCGTTGGTCTCGGCGAGCTCTGCCAGCTCGGCGACCTCCCGGGCCGCCTCGTGAATCGCCGCCGGCGACC
>JACXTT010012109.1_pt1 | contig 11464 bp, 9 predicted proteins | sample 9270951 | NCBI WGS metagenome assembly JACXTT01 (sample SAMN15532306, study PRJNA645909) | rock metagenome | isolation source: weathered quartz diorite | place: Puerto Rico | collected 2017-06-21 | reverse complement strand
GCGGTCGCGCTGGCGGCGGCGCTGAAGGCGGACGTGTGCGAGATCTACACCGACGTCGACGGCGTGTACACCGCCGATCCCAACATCGTGCCCGACGCGAAGAAGCTCGCGCGCGTCGCCTACGACGAGATGCTCGAGCTGGCGAGCCTCGGCGCCAAGGTGCTCCAGACTCGCTCCGTCGAGTTCGCCAAGAAGTACGGCGTCACGGTCCACGTGCGCTCCACGTTTCGCCCGGAGCCGGGCACGCTCGTGACGAAGGAGGAGGCCGGTATGGAACAGGCGGTGGTCACCGGCGTGACCCACGACCGGAGCCAGGCGAAGATCTCGATCCTGCGCGTGCCCGACCGCCCCGGCATCGCCGCCCGCGTCTTCGGGGCGATCGCCGCCAGCAACATCGTGGTCGACATGATCGTGCAGAACATCAGCCAGGACGGCTACACCGACATGTCGTTCACGTTGCCCCGCGGCGACCACGCGCGCGCGGTCGCGGAGCTGACGGACGTCGCGCGCGAGATCGGCGCGCGCGGGATCGTGCACAACGACCGGGTCGCCAAGGTGTCGATCGTCGGCGTGGGCATGCGCAGCCACTCCGGCGTCGCCGCCACGATGTTCGCCGCGCTCGCCCGCGAAGGCATCAACATCCAGATGATCTCGACGTCCGAGATCGCGACCTCGTGCGTGATCGAGGACAAGTACGCGGAGCTGGCGGTGCGCAGCCTGCACGACGCCTTCGACGTCGCGAGAGGAGCCAGCCGATGAGCACCGGCAAGGCGGCGGTCTTCCTCGGTCCCGGCAAGCCGTTCGAGATCCGCGAGGTGACCGTGCCCGACGTCGAGCCCGACGCGGTCCTGATCCGCGTCTCGCTCGCCAACGTCTGCGGCTCGGATCTCCACTTCTGGCGCGGCGACGCACCGCTCAGGCTGCCGGAGGACGGCTGGATCTTCGGCCACGAGATGACCGGCCGCGTCGCGAAGCTCGGGGCGCGCGTGAAGACGGACTCGCTGGGCCGCCCGCTCAAGGAGGGCGATCGCGTCGCCTACACCTACTTCTATCCGTGCGGGCGCTGCTACGCGTGCCTGGCCAACGAGCCGGCGGCCTGCCCGGCGAAGATCGAGCGACCGCTCGGCCCCTCGCAGTTCCCGCACTTCCACGGCGCGTTCGCCGAGTACTACTACCTGCGCCCGCGCGGGGCGATCTTCGTGGTCCCGGATGCGCTGCCCGACGAGCTGGTGTCGCCGGTCAACTGCGCCCTCTGCCAGGTGATCTTCGGCCTCGACCGCGCGGGCCTCGCCTTCGGGGCCACCGTCGTCATCCAGGGCGCCGGCGGGCTCGGGATCCAGGCGGCCGCGGTCGCCAAGGACATGGGGGCCAGCACGGTGATCGTCGTGGACCAGCTCGCCGGACGGCTCGAGCTGGCGCGCGCCTTCGGCGCCGACCACACGATCAACGTCAAGGAGGTCACCGACCGCCGCGAGCGCGTCAACCTCGTCCGCACGTGGACGGGCGGCGCGGGCGCGGCCGTCGCCTGCGACTTCGTCGGCTTCCCCCAGGTGATCCCGGAAGGGATCGAGATGCTCCGGTCGGGCGGGACATACCTGGAGATCGGGACGATCAGCCGCGGCGCCAAGATCGAGCTCGAGCCCTCGCTGCTCGTGTGGGGATCCAAGAAGATCGTGGGGGTGATCCAGTACGACCCCGGCGTCATCCCGCGCGCACTCGACTTTCTCGAGCGGAACCGATCCCGCTTCCCGTTCGACCGGCTCATCTCGCACAAATATCCGCTCGAGCAGATCAACACGGCGTTCGCCGAGTCCGAGTGGCACGCGCGGGACACGACCACGATCACGCGGGCCGCGCTCGTGCCGTGAGATAGCCCGAGCGCGCGGCGCGCCTCGCAGACTTGGGGCTCGGAAAACACAAGGCGGGACCAGCTCACCGCTGGCCCCGCCCTTGGCGTGTCGGCCCCGGCGCTCAGGCGCGCTTGAGCTCGCTCCGGTCGATGGGAAGCTTTCTGATGCGCTTGCCCGTCGCGACGAAGATCGCGTTGGTGACCGCCGGCGCGATGCTCGGCACGCCGGGCTCGCCCAGACCGCCCGGCGCCTCGCCAGAGTCGAGGATGTGCACGTCGACGACCGGCATCTCGTTGATGCGCAGCATCGGATAGTCGTGGAAGTTCGACTGCTGTACGCGGCCCCGGTCGATCGTGATCTGGCCGTAGTACGCCGCGGTCAGCGCGTAGACGGCGCCGCCCTCCATCTGCGCCTTCACCGCGTCGGGGTTGACGGCGATGCCCGCGTCGATTCCGCAGACGAGGCGATGGACCTTGACGGCGCCGTCGGGCGCCACCGAGACTTCCGCCACCGTGGCGGCGTAGCTTCCGTACGAGAAGACGACGGCGATGCCGCGGGCGCGGCCGGCCGGCAGCGCCGAGCCCCAGCCGGCGCGGTTGGCGACCAGCTCGAGGACCGCCTTGTGGCGCGGTGACTTGCCCAGGAGCGCCCGCCGGTATTCGAAGGGATCCTTGCCGGCCGCGTGGGCGAGCTCGTCGATGAAGCTCTCGATGATGAACCCGTTCTGCGAGGGGCCGACCGAGCGCCAGAAGCCGAGCGGAATGCCGAGGTCCTTGTTGTTCCACTCGATCCGGAGATTCGGGATGTCGTAGGGCATGTTGCGCACCGCCTCGACGGCGGCCGGATCGATGGTGCCCGCCTGCGCGCGCCCCTTCTGGATGAGAATCCCCGGGCCGACGACTCGCGTGGACCACGCCTCCGGCAGCCCGTTGGCGCCGAGCGAGGCGCGGAACACGTTGTAGGTCGCCGGGCGGTAGAAGCCGTGCGTGATGTCGTCCTCGCGCGTCCACACCACCTTCACCGGCGCGCCGACCGCCTTCGCCGTCTCGACGGCGTCGACGATGAAGTCGATCTCGCCGCGCCGGCCGAAGCCGCCGCCCAGGAGCGTCGTGTTCACGATGACCTTCTCGGGCGGCAGCCCCGTGAGCTTCGCCGCCGTCGCCTGGGTGCCTCCGGGATTCTGGGTCGGCGCCCAGATCACGCACGAGTCCCGGCTGACCTGCGCGGTGGCGTTCATCGGCTCCATGCACGCGTGCTCGAGATACGGCACCTGGTAGGTGGCCTCGTAGACCTTGCCGGCGCCGGCCAGCACCTTCTCGGCGTCGCCGTCGTTGCGCGCGACCTGGCCCGGCTGCTTGGACGCGGCCTCGTACTCCTTCGTGATCAGGGCGCTCGACACCTGCGCCGTCGGGCCCTCGTCCCACGTCACCTTGAGCGCCCGCCGTCCCTGGAGCGCCGTCCAGAAGTTGTCGGCCACCACCGCGACGCCGTTCGAGACCTGGACGACGTCTTTCACGCCCTTGACCGCCTTGGTGGCCGTCGCGTCGAAGCTCTGGACCTTGCCGCCGAACACCGGGCAGCGCTCGATCGAGCCGACGAGCATGCCGGGCACCTGCACGTCGATGCCGTAGATGCCGCGACCGGTGACCTTGTCGGGCGTGTCGCGCCGCTTGACCACCTTGCCGATGTACTTGAACTGGTCCGGCGTCTTCAGCTTCGGGTTCTGCGGCACGGGCAGCGCCTGCGCCTTGTCCACGAGCTGGCCGTACGGGAGGCGCCGGCCGGTCGGCCGGTGGACCACCGAGCCCTCCTCGGTCTCGACGCTCTCGACCGGCACGCCCCACTCGTTCGCCGCGGCTTGCTTGAGCATCTCGCGCGCCGACGCCGCCGCCTTGCGCCACATGTCGAAGTGGTCGCGCACCCCGCGGCTGCCGCCGTAGGACTGGCTGCCGGTGACCGGGTTCTTGTAGAGCGCCGGATTGGCGGGCGCCTGCTCGACCTTCACGTTCTCGAGCTTGGCGTCGAGCTCGTCGGCGATGATCATCGACGTCGTCGTCAGTGAGCCCTGGCCCATCTCGGGGACCGAGTTCGTGATGGTCACGACCCCGTCGCGATCGATGCGCAGCCACTGGTTCGGCGCGAACACGCCGGGAGTCTGGGCACGGCCACGCAGCGGAAGCGTGAAGCCGACGGTGAGCCCCGCGCCGACCGCGAGGCCGCCCTTGAGGATCTCGCGGCGACTGACCAGCGTCTTCATCAGGCGCCTCCCTTCTTGATCGCGGCGGCGCGATGGACGGCCGCGCGGATCCGCTGATAGGTGCCGCAGCGGCAGATGTTGCCGGACATGCCGTCGTCGATGTCGGCGTCGGTCGGCGCCGGCTTGCGCGCCAGGAGCGCGGCGGCCGACATGATCTGGCCGGACTGGCAGTAGCCGCACTGCGGCACGTCGACTTCCGTCCACGCGCGCTGCACGGGATGGTCGCCCTTCTCCGAGAGACCCTCGATCGTCGTGACCTTGCGGCCGGCGACCGCGGAGGCCGGCGTGACGCACGAGCGAACGGCGGTGCCGTCGACGTGCACGGTGCACGCCCCGCAGACCGCGATCCCGCACCCGTACTTGGTCCCGGTCAGGGTGAGCGACTCGCGAATCACCCAGAGAAGCGGCATCTCCGGCGGGACGTCGACCTGGCGCTGTTTGCCGTTGACACTGAACGAAATCATGACGGCCTCCTGGCTCGAGTCGAATGCGCTGTCGGCGCCTGCATGATACGCAGATCGACGCCCGGCTGTCTGAAATCTTCGACTCTAGTCGCGCGCCGGGGCGCGTGGGATGGTCCGTTCATGACCTTCTACACGCGTCGACAGATTCTCGTTCTGCTCGTCCTGCTCGCGATCGCCGGCTTCGGCCTGGCCGTCGGCCACTGGCGACGAGCCAGGCCGGACGCGGTCGACTATCTCGAGCAGCTCGACCGCGCGCCCGCGCCGAGCTCGACGCGACCCACGCCGCGCTCGGGGGACGGACCGGCGTCTTTCGCGTCGTCCGATCCCGAGCCGCGACCCGCGCGCCGAAGCAAGGAGCCGCGGGAGTCCCCGCGGGCGCAAGGTGCTCCGGCGGACACCGCGGCCGACACGATCGATCTCAACCGCGCCACGACGGTCGAGCTGACGCGCCTGCCGGGAATCGGGCCGGCGCTCGCCCGCCGAATCGTCGACACGCGCGACGCCGACGGCCCGTTCGCGCGAGTCGAGGAGCTCGAGCGCGTCCGTGGGATAAACGCACGCAAGGTCGAGAAGCTCCGAGCCTTCGTGACGATCACACGGTGAATCTGAAGCGGACGCCCCTCGCGCCGGCGGCCGTCGCCTTCGGAGCCGGCATCGCCGTCTCCTCGCTGGCGGCGCCCGCGACGTTTCTGGCCGCCTGGCTCATCGCCATCGCCGCCTGCCTCGTGCTGCTGGCCGTGAGCCGCCCGGTGGCCGCGGCGATCGCGCTGCTGCTCGGCGTGGTCGCGGTCGGAGGGCTTCGTGGCAGCGAGACGCCGCTTCCGCCCGACCACGTCGGGAACCTCCGGCTCCCGCGCACCCTCCGCGTCGAAGGGCGGCTGACCGACGAGCCGCGGCACTGGGCCCAGGATCGCGCTCGGCTCCTGATCGACACCGAGCGGGTCGAGGATGCGCCGGGCTCGGGCCTCGTCCAGGTGACGGCGTACGGGATCCTGCCGTCGCTCACCGAAGGGCAGCGCGTGGCGGCGCCCCTCCGGCTCCATGCCGCCTCCGGCTTTCGCAATCCCGGAACGTACGACTACGCGGCGCATCTCGCGCGCGAAGGCATCCACGTCGTCGCCACCACGCGGGCCGAATCCGTCGAGCCGCTCGACGATCCCCCGCCACCGTGGTCGGTGCGCGTCAAGCGTGAGTCGGTCGCGGCCATCGGGCGCGCGCTGCCGCCCGCGTCGGCGGCGCTGCTCGCCGGGCTCCTGCTCGGCGACCGGACCGAGCTGCCGCGCGACATCGACGACGCGTTTCGGCGGGCCGGCGTCTATCACGTCCTGGCCGTCTCCGGCTTCAACGTCGGGATCCTGGCTGCGTCCGTCTGGGCGCTCTGCCGACTGCTGCGCCTGCCCCATCGCCCGTCGGCCGTGATCGCGATCGTGGTGGTGATCGCCTTCGCCCTCGTGGTCGGGCCCGAGCCCTCCGTGCTCCGCGCCGTCGTCATGGCCGTGCTCGTCCTGCTGGCCTCGCTCCTGGATCGCGACGCGTCGGTCACCAACAGCCTGGCCCTGGCCGCGCTCGCGATCCTCGCGGTGCGCCCCGGCGATCTCTTCGACCCCGGCTTCCAGCTGTCGTTCGCCGCCACGCTCGGCATCGTGATCGCGCCGGTGCCGCGCGGCGCGGTCGCCGGCGCGATCGGCGTCAGCGCGGCCGCCCAGGCGGCGGTCCTGCCGATCGCCCTGACCCACTTCAACCAGCTCTCGACGATCGGCCTCGTCGCGAACCTCGGCGTGGTGCCGCTCGCCGGCGTGGCCACGGTGGTCGGGATCGTCGCGGTGGGGCTGGCCTTCGTCAGCGAGACGGTCGCCGCGGTCGCGTTCGACGCGGTGTGGCCGGTGCTACTGGCGCTCCGAGGAGTCGTCCTGCTCGCCTCCCGGGTGCCCGGCGCGGTCGTCCATCTCCCAGCTCCCGGCTGGCTCGCCATCACGTGCTATGCCGCGGGGCTCGCGTCCTTGCTGGTGTGGCACCAGCGTACCGGCAAGCCTCGCCGGGCGCTCCTCCTTCTGGGGATCGCGCTCGTCGCGCTCGCGGTCGGCTGCGCGGCGTGGCCCCTGGTGCGCCCCGCCGACGGGCTCTTGCGGCTGACGGTCCTCGACGTCGGCCAGGGCGACGCCATCGTGATCGAGATGCCCGATGGGCGCGCGGTTCTCGTCGACGCCGGGTCCGGCGGTCCGATGCGCCTGGACGCCGGCGAGCGCGTGGTCGCGCCGTTCCTCTGGAACCGCGGCATTCTCCGCCTTGCCGGCATCGCCGTCACGCACGACGACAGCGACCACGCCGGCGGCTCGGCGGCGATCCGGCGCCTCTTCGCGATCGACGAGGACTGGGCCGCGGCCGCGCCGATGGCGCCTCACCGGTTCGGGCGCGCCGTGCTCGCGCCGCTTCCACCCTCGGCGGTCCCCGGCGCACGGCGCAACGACGCCGCGCTGGTGCTCCGGGTCGACATGGGGCTCGCCTCGTTCCTGCTCGCGTCCGACATCGGCGCGCCCCGCGAGCGCGAGCTGGTCGCCGCCGGAGCCCGCCTCGAGTCGACCGTGCTCAAGGTCGCCCACCACGGCTCGCGCTCCTCGACGGGCCCCGAGCTCTTGCGCGCGGTCGGTCCCAGGCTCGCCGCGATCTCGGTCGGGGCGCGCAACGCCTACGGCCATCCGGACCCCGGCGTGCTCGGGCGGCTCGCGGCCGGCGGGGCTCAGATCTACCGAACCGACCGCGACGGCGCCCTGATCTTCGAGACGGACGGCGGCGCCTTGACGGTCACGCGATGGGCCGCGCGACGGGTCGATCGCTTCTGCCTCGACCCCGAAGCGATCTGCTAGAATCGACCGCCATGGCCCGGGTCAACGACAACTACTTGAAGCTGCGCGCCAGCTATCTCTTCAGCGAGACCGGCCGGCGCACACGCGAATACCAGGCGGCGCACCCGGATGCGAAGCTCATCCGGCTGGGGATCGGCGACGTGACCCGCCCCCTCCCCGACGCGGTGATCCGCGCGATGCACGAGGCCGTCGACGAGATGGCCAAGCCCGAGACGTTCCGCGGCTACCCGCCCGAGACCGGCTGGGATTTTCTCGTCGACGCCATCATCCGCCACGACTACGGTGAGCGCGGCATCAAGCTCACCGCCGACGAGATCGTCGTCAGCGACGGCGCCAAGAGCGACACCGGCAACATCCAGGAGATCTTCGGTCCGGACTGTATCGTCGCGCTGAGCGACCCGGTCTATCCGGCGTACCTCGACGTCACCGTGATGGGCGGCCGCGCCGGCAACGCCGACGCGAGTGGCCGCTACGATCGGATCGTGTACCTGCCGTGCACGGCCGAGAACAGCTTCCAGCCGCGCATTCCCGACCGCCCGGTCGATCTGATCTTCCTCTGCTATCCGAACAATCCGACGGGCGCGGTCCTGACGCGGGCGGCGCTCAAGACGTGGGTCGACTTCGCGCGCGAGCGCGGCGCCGTCATCCTCTACGACGCCGCCTACGAGGCGTACATCCGCGACCCCGCCATCCCGCACTCGATCTACGAGATCGAGGGCGCGCGCGAGGTGGCGATCGAGTTTCGGTCTTTCTCGAAGACCGCCGGCTTCACGGGCACGCGGTGCGCCTACACGGTCGTGCCCAAGGAGCTGCAGGGGCGCTCGGCGGCGGGCGAGCCGGTGAGCGTCAACGCGCTCTGGGTCCGCCGGCAGTCCACCAAGTTCAACGGCGTGGCCTACGTCATCCAGCGCGCCGCCGCGGCGACCTACACGAGCGAGGGCAAGAAGCAGGTCGCCGCCCTCGTCGACTACTACATGGAGAACGCGCGCATCATCCGCGAGGGCCTCGAGGCCGCCGGGCTCACCGTCTACGGCGCGCGCAACGCGCCCTACATCTGGGTGAAGACGCCGGGGCGGCTATCTTCGTGGGATTTCTTCGACAAGCTCCTGAACGAGGCCCACGTGGTCGGGACGCCCGGCGGGGGCTTCGGTCCGAGCGGCGAGGGCTACTTCCGCCTCACGGCCTTCGGCGCCCGCGCCTCCACCGAAGAGGCCGTCGACCGCATCAAGACCCGCCTGTCCCGCTAGGCTTCGTAGGCGCGTTCGTACTGGGAGCGGAGTCTCTCGAGCTCTTCGGGGTCGAGCCGCATGCCCAGGGAGAGGCTCATCTCGCCCAGGATCGTCTTGATCTCGTTGAGCGATTTCTTGCCGAAGTTCTTGGTCTTGAGCAGCTCGGCCTCGCTCTTCTGCACGAGGTCGGCGATCGTCCGGATGTTCGCAGTCTTGAGGCAGTTCGACGCGCGAACCGACAGCTCCAGCTCGTCGACGTTGCGGAAGAGGTTCTCGTTCAGCTCGGTCCGCGGGCGGACGTCGTCGCGCTCCGTCGGCTCTTCCTGAGGCGACGTCACCGGGAACTCCATCAGAAGATCGAAGTGGTCCTCGAGGATCCGCGACGCCTCGCCGACCGCGGTGGCCGGGCTGACGCTGCCGTCGGTCCACACCTCGAGCGCGAGGCGCTCGCGCCCCTCGGCGACAGGCTCGACGTGAAAGTTCACGCGCTTGACCGGCGAGAAGTCGGCGTCGAGCAGGATCGCGTTGATCGGCAAGGCCTCCGGCTCGCGCTTCTCGGCCGAGACGTAGCCGCGGCCGCGCTCGACGCACACTTCCATCTCGAGCACGCCGTCCTTGTCGAGGGTCGCCAGCACGATGTCGGGCGTGAGGACCTCGATGTCCGCGTCGGTCTCGAAGTCGCTGGCCCTCACGACCGAGCCGCCCTGCGCGCGGAGGCGAAGGATCTTGGGCCGGTTCACGTGGAGCGTGAACACGACCTTGCGGAGATTCATCATGATGTCGAGCGTGTCTTCCATGACACCCGGCAGATGGGAGAACTCGTGCAGGACGTTCTCGATCTTGACCCAGGTGGGCGCGGCGCCGTGGATCGCCGACAGGAGCGCCCGGCGGTAGGCGATACCGACGGTCAGGGCGAACCCGGCCTCGAAGGGCTCGATGGTCAGCTTGCCGTAAGTCTTGTCCTGGACGGTCCAATCGTGGCGGGTGGGTAGCGAGAGCTCAAGCATGGGACCCCCCTAGAAGCGAGCCAGTGTGATCGGGGTAAACAGGCCACCAAGGCATCACAGTATACCAAAGGCCGGGTGTTACACTGGGAAATCATGGGGTTGCGAACCGCCATCGCCCTCTTCATGCTCGTCGGGGCCGGTCTCGCCGTCCTCGTGGGCCACGACGTCCTCACGCCGACCGACGCCATCCAGGCCGGCCCGGTTCTCGTTGAAATCCCTGCCCATGACGGGATCCTGGTCATCGCCGGACGCCTTCATCAGGACGGCGCGATCCGCAGTCGCACGGGCTTCGTGCTGCTCGCCGTCTTCCGAGGCACCGCCCGCTACCTGAAGGCAGGCGAGTACGAGGTGGATCGGGGGGCGTCGACCCTGGGCGTGCTGTCCCAGCTGGAGGCCGGCCGGGTCAAGCAGCACGTCGTCCTCATGCCCGAGGGCGCCACCGTCGCCGAGCTGGCGCGGGCGCTGGAGGTCGAGCACCTCGCGGCGAGCGCCACGGTGCGGCGCGTCGCGGCCGACCCGGCGTTTCTCTCGACGCTCGGGGTGGAAGCGCCGAGCCTGGAGGGCTACCTCTTCCCCGACACCTACCAGTTCGTGCGCGGGATGACCCCCGAGGAGATGCTGACCCGGATGGTCCAGCGCTTGCGCGCGAAGACGGGCCCGGACATCACGGCGCGCGCCGCGGCGCGGGGGCTCACCGTGCACCAGCTCCTCACCCTCGCCTCGATCATCGAGCGCGAAGCGGTGGAGCGGGACGAGATGCGGACGATCTCCGCGGTCTTCTGGAACCGGCTCAAGATCAAGATGCCGCTCCAGGCCGACCCCACGGTGCAGTACGCGACCGGCAAGGAGCGGCGAGCGCTCACCCGCACCGACCTGCGGATCGATCATCCCTACAACACGTACCGCAACGCGGGCCTGCCGCCCGGTCCGATCGCGAGCCCCGGCCTGGCGGCGATCGAGGCCGCGCTCGATCCGGCGCCGGTGAAGTATCTCTACTTCGTCGCGATGGACGAAACGCATCACCACTTCTCGGCGACGATCGCCGAGCACAACGCGGCGGTCGCCCGGTACCGGCTCGCCCGCGCTCGGTGAACCGTGCTATAAAACGCGCGACATGGCCGGCCCCACCACGCTCGCCGAGACCGGGCGCATCGCCCGCGACGCACCGTCCGTGCCGTTCCTGTATCGCGCGCTCCGCCCGCCGCTCCGCCAGGCCCTCGTGCGCTGGTTCGACCTTCGCGTCGACGGTCTCGAGCACCTGCCGGCGAGCGGGCCGTACCTGATCGCGGCGAACCACCACAACTATCTCGACGGCGTCGTGCTGGGCGTCACCGTCCCGGACCCGATCTCGTTCCTCGTGATGCCGCGCGTGTGGCGCGCGACGCCCCTTCATCCCCTGTTCCATAGAAACATCCGCTCGATCCCGATCGACCTCGAGCGCGGCGACGTCGGCGCGCTCCGCCGGGCGCTCCAGATCCTCCAGGAGGGTCGCGTGGTCGGGATCTTCCCGGAGGGGCCCTTCAGCGTGCGCGGCCGGCTCGAGCCCGGCCTGCCGGGCGTCGCGCTGCTCGCGCTGCGCTCGGGCGTGCCGGTCGTCCCCGCCGGCATCCGCGGCACCTACGAGGCGCTCGCGGGGCGCCGCGGCTACATCCCACGCCGTGTCCCGATCGGCGTCCGCTTCGGACCGGCGCGCTGCTTCGCGGGCGAGGGCGTCCGTGGACGCCGGGGCGCCAGGATTCGCGTGACGCGTCGGATCATGGACGACATCGCGGCGCTCCTGCCGTGAAGTCGCG
>JACXTT010012108.1_pt1 | contig 11464 bp, 11 predicted proteins | sample 9270951 | NCBI WGS metagenome assembly JACXTT01 (sample SAMN15532306, study PRJNA645909) | rock metagenome | isolation source: weathered quartz diorite | place: Puerto Rico | collected 2017-06-21 | reverse complement strand
GCATAGCAATACTTGCAGCCGAATTCGCAGCCGCGATATGGATTCAAGGTGAAAATCGACCGCATCCGGCCCGACCCGCGCCCAATAAATCGCCTCGTCTCCAGATCGAAATACTCGACGCGCTTCTTGGCTTCGAGCACCTCGCTTGCCGCAGCCAGGCGTGCGATACCTACCAGCTTGTGGGGGGTCTGGTCGTCGAACAGCATGGGCGGGGCCTTTTGTTATCTTCGCCTTTTATTCGCCAGTTTGTCAAGGGAAATACCCGAATTCCTGTAGGTGAATGTCCTAGGTAACGGCTACTTTGTCACAAACAAAAATTGTGAAGCGTCCAACGGTCGAGAGAGTTGGTTTTTATGCTGGGTTGGGCAATTGCCTTCTTTGTAGCTGCAGTCCTCGTGGCCCTTCTGGCGCTGGGCGGAGCCGTCAGTACGTTTTCTGTTCTAGCGAAAGTGCTGTTCTGGGTGTTTCTGATTGGCTTCGTTTTTAGCTTGGTAATGCATTATTCCAGGAGCCGCACTTGAGGCAGCCCGCGATCGGGGGGCGGGTTTACAATACGATGCGCGAGTCTCCGTCGCGGCGTGTAACGCGCTCGCGATCGAGAAATTCCAGCAGCGGAATCGCGTACTTGCGCGAAATGCCGGTCCAGTCCTTGAACTCGGGTACAGCGAATCGCGCGCCTTTTTTCTTCACCAGCAACTCGCGCAGCGACTGGATGGCCGACGAATGAAATACCAGTTCGTCGCTCACTCGCACCAGCCGCTTGTCCCGCAGCAGAAGCTGCAGGATCGTCCGCGCGCGGTTGGCTTCCACGCCCGATTTTCCGAGCACCTCCTGCATCGATGGCACAGCCAGCCCGGCGCTCTCAAACGCGCGCTCGATCTTGGCCGACGCGTCTGCTTCGTCCTGCTTGAGCGAAATCCTGTGCGATGCCAGCCGTACCGTCTCGCCGTCCACCGCCAAGGTCTTCGAACGGCCGAAGAGCGCATCCATCAGCCAGGATGGCGCGCCGGGCAGTTGCTTGCTGCGAAGCTCCTCCTTCGACAAGCCGGCCAACAGTGGATTTTTCCGGTGAAACTGCTTGAGCGTTTCATGGATGGCCTCCAGCGTGACGTCCGCCCAGTTGGGATCAACTACCCAGAACTGGGGAGACTCGAGTGCAATCAATTGCGCGGCGGCAATGGCTTTCCGTATGCCGGCCTCCGGCAGTCCGGTACGGGCAACCAGCTCCTGCATGTCCATTCCGTAGCGCGATTCACTCACCAGCAGGCGCATGCGCTCGGCCACGGGCGACGTCTCGATCGTTTGCAATCGCGCCACCGATCCCCGGCGCGGCGGAGCGATGTCGAGCACCACACCGCCTCCGATCGTGACCACCGGCGAGAACATGCGCACAATGAAACGATCGCCAGGCACCAGCAGCAGCGGCTCGCTCAAAAGAAAACGGACGAAGTCGCGCGAGCCGGGCTGAAGCGGCTCGGTGCTTCCCAGGCGCCTCATCTCAGCTTCCACTTCCGCAGTCCCCGCGTGAAAATGCACCGGCGCGCGATGCTTCAGCGGCTTGGCGGACCCGAGCAGCTCAAAAGCGCAATCCACTTGGCTGGTGGCACGGAATTTTCCGGCTTCCGCCAGCAGCATCCCGCGGCGCAGCTCGGATGCATCCACTCCAGCGATATTCAATGCAGTACGCTGCCCGGCCGTCGCCTGCGCCACGCTGGCGCTGTGAACCTGGACTCCGCGCACACGCAACCTGTGGCGCGATGGGTGCAACTCTACCTCTTGCTCGACGCGCACCGAACCCGACACCAGCGTCCCCGTAACTACCGTTCCAAAACCACGCATCGAAAAAGCCCGATCGATGGGCAAGCGAAAATATTGCGAGGCGTCTTTTTCGGGTACGCCGGCGGCCATCTTCTCGATTTCGGAGCGAAGTTCCTCGAGACCGGCGCCGGTCGTCGAACTGACGGCGACAATAGGGGCGTTTTCCAAAAATGACCCTCGCACGAATTCATCAACTTCGAGCCGCACCAGCTCGATAAGGTCTTCGTCGACCAGATCGGACTTTGTGAGAACGACTATGCCGTTGCGAATTCCAAGTAACCTGCAGATGTCAAAATGTTCCCGGGTCTGTGGCTTGATAGACTCGTCAGCAGCTATAACAAAAAGAACGAGATCGATGCCCCCTACACCGGCCAGCATGTTTTTGATGAACCTTTCGTGGCCGGGTACGTCTACAAAACCGAGGCGCACATTCTGCGACAGTTGCAAGTGTGCGAAGCCCAGATCGATGGAGATTCCGCGCTGCTTTTCTTCTTTTAACCGATCGGTTTCGATCCCCGTGAGCGCCCGTACCAAGGCCGTCTTGCCGTGGTCGATGTGGCCCGCCGTGCCTATTATGATGTTCTTCATCTCGACGCTCTTCATCCTAGCGCCTCTAGTTGCGCAGGAGCCGTCGACGCCGGTGTTCAAGACCGGCGTGGCGGACGTCCGAGTGGACGTTCAGGTGACCGAGGGAAAGAATCTGATCAAGGGGCTGAGCAAGGACGATTTTCTGGTCACCGATGAGAGCCAGCCGCAGGCCATCGTTTCGTTCGCGCACGGCGAAGAGCGATTGAATCTGATTTTGCTGCTCGATATTAGCGGCAGCATGCAACGATCCATCGACGAAATCGCGCGCACAGCCCGGGAATCGCTCGAGCATCTTCGCCCCGGTGACCGTGTCGCGATCATGGTTTTCGCGCGCCGTAGCGCCGTGCACCAGGGCTTCAGCGACAACCTGGCCGAGACCGCGCGCCAGATCGGCAGTGCCGTGAAAAGTTGGGACGTCGGCTCCAGCACGCTGATCAACTCGGCCGTGGTTGATGCGGCGCACTACATGGATTCGCACGCCGGCACCGACGGCCGCCGGGCCATTTTGATTCTCACCGACAACCTGAGCATGAGCTACCAACTGACCGATGGCCAGGTGATCCGCGAGCTGAACAAGGCTGACACCGTATTCAATGCGATCGTGACCGGTCGAGCTATCCGGCCCAGGCCGCTTGAACCGGGCAAGTTCACAAATCCCGACTTCACTCCAGCGGACGTATTCCACCTGGCCGAAGAAACCGGCGGCGAATGGGTGAAGGCCGAGCGCGCCGAGACGTCGTTCAACGAAATGATCGAGCGCATTCGAAGCCGCTACATGCTGGCCTATCACGAGCCGTCTTCGCAGCCGGGCACATTTCACCACATCGGCGTCACACTCACCGAGGCCGCGCGCCGCAGGCATCCCCTGGCGGAATTACGCTCACGCAACGGGTACTACGCTGAATAGCTGACCATGCGCCCGCATCCAGCACCGTTCTCGCGGGTGCTACTGTAATGTCTTATGTCCACCGACCGATTCGCCGAAGTGCGCCGTCGGCACGCCAATGCCGAAGCCGGTGGCGGCGAAGAACGTAAACAGCGACAGCATCAGGAAGGCAAGCTGTCAGCCCGGGAGCGCATCGACCTGCTGCTCGATGAAGGCACCTTCGAGGAAATGGATAAACTGGTCCGGCACCGCTGTACCGACTTCGGCATGGACCAGCAGGTGATCGACGGCGATGGCTTCATCACCGGTTACGGCCGCATTCACGGCCGGCTGGCATATGTCTTCGCGCAGGATTTTACGGTCTTCGGCGGCTCGCTCTCGGAAGCCAACGCGCTGAAGATTTGCAAGATCATGGATCTCGCGCTCAAGACCGGCGCTCCCGTGATCGGGTTGAATGATTCTGGCGGCGCGCGCATTCAAGAAGGCGTCCTTTCGCTCGCCGGATATGCCGACATCTTCCTTCGCAACACACTTTCAAGCGGCGTAATTCCACAGATCTCGGCCATTATGGGTCCTTGTGCGGGCGGCGCCGTCTACTCGCCGGCGCTCACTGACTTCGTTTTCATGGTGGATCACACCAGCCACATGTTTGTCACCGGCCCGGATGTGATCAAGACCGTAACACACGAAGACGTAACCAAGGAAAAGCTGGGTGGCGCCGAGACTCACAACTCCATCAGCGGCGTCGCGCATTTTCTCGCGCACGACGACTCCGATTGCCTGCGCATGATCCGTGAGCTGGTTTCTTACATTCCCTCAAACAATCGTGACGACGCCCCGGCTCGTGTTTCAAGCGATTCCATTGACCGCGCCGACACCGCTCTCGACACCCTGGTCCCGGCCGATTCGCAGATCCCCTACGACATTAAGGACATCATCCATCGCGTCGTCGACGACGGCGAGTTTTTCGAGATCCACGAGCATTGGGCCAAAAACATCGTGGTCGGGTTTGCTCGTATGGACGGGCGGAGCGTGGGGATCGTTGCCAACCAGCCTGCCTTCCTGGCGGGCTGCCTGGATATCAACTCCTCAGTCAAAGGCGCGCGCTTTGTACGCTTCTGCGATGCCTTCAACATTCCGATCCTGACCTTCGAAGACGTCCCCGGATTTCTTCCGGGCACCGACCAGGAATTCGGCGGCATCATCCGTCAGGGAGCGAAGCTGCTCTACGCTTTCGCCGAAGCCACTGTGCCAAAGATCACCGTCATCACACGCAAAGCTTACGGCGGCGCGTATTGCGTTATGGGATCGAAGCATCTGAGAACCGATGTCAACTTCGCGTATCCTACGGCCGAGATCGCGGTCATGGGCGCAGAGGGCGCGGTTAATATCGTGTACCGGCGGGAGCTCTCATCGGCCAGCGATCAAGCCGCCGTCCGGCAACAGAAGATCGAAGAGTTTCGGGAACGGTTCGCCAACCCGTTCGTCGCCGCCGAGCGCGGCTTCATCGACGATGTGATCGAGCCACACGAGACCCGCCCCAAGGTGATCCGCGCGTTGCGCATGCTCGCCAACAAGGTGGATACGATGCCACGCAAAAAGCACGGCAATATTCCCCTTTAATGATCAGCTAGTCTTGGCCGTGCGTCTCCGCAAAACGTGCCAGCACACAATAATCAAGCCGCCTAGCCCCAGCAGCGTCAAGGAAGCCGGCTCGGGGACCACAGCAATCGTGATGGTCTCGCTCGGCACGTTGGGCCCCTCCGTGAGATCGCTCGAGAACGTGAACTGCAGTTTGACGCCCGTGGCGGAGGTTGCGATCACGACAAATGGATTCGGCTCAACGACGGTCGTGAGGATCGGAAGCGGCGGGATCAAGGGTGGGCCGAGATCCGTGTCGGAAAAGAATACGAAGTTAGCTGATCCATTGACATTCGCCAGGAGCACGTAGTCGCTCACCGTTCCGTCCGGCTCCAGGAAAACCGCCGTTTTCCCATCAACAGACGGAGCCAGCGTAAAACCAGGGCACGATAGAAGGAAGCCCGCCTCAGCCTGGCCCTCGGCAATCGTAATCACCTGCGCGCCTCCCGTGCACGTAGCGTCAGGGGCTGTGATCGGAGTCGCCGAAGCGGCCGCGGCCAAGCAGAATAACCCAAAAACTGTGGCCCATTGTGGACTGTGTTTCATATATTCTCCTTGTGACTGCTGTGTGACCTGCTCGGAAGTCTGTCACATAATTCCTTCACGCGAAACTGACAAGGTTCCCAGTCCTTATTTCCTGGAAAATTACCCAGTCTCGCGTTTGCTGGAACACTAGCCAGTTCAATTCGAGATTCCGCGATGACACACTAAACGCGTCGCTCTTTACGCATTACCGAGTCGTTGAGCTTCGCGGTCGAAAACCAAGGAGGAAAAAAATTTGCATGACAAAGCCAATTTTCGTCGCCTTGATCGGATTGATGGCGGTCGCGTCACTTCCGGTCTATGCTGACTTGATATTCGTCGGGGAGGTGACGCTAACCGGCAGTGGCTTCGGCGCCCTTCCCCGCGCTCTCACCATCCAGTCCCATGGGCCCGGTCAAAATGTTGAGAGTGGTTGCATCGCGCCCAATGGCAGCGGCGGGCTGATCGCCGGAAATGGCGCCTGCGCTCCTCTGGATGGAGACTTGGGAGGGGACGAGCAGAATCCAATCGGGTTTCCCAAACAGAGCGCGCCTACGCTGAGCTCGCTCGGAATTACAAACGCCCACAAGATCGGCATCCTGTTCGATGCCGTCCAACCGCAGAATGCTAATAACAACGTGGTGACGATCAATGACCTGACACTGAAGCTTTATCACGGCGCGACATTGGTGTTAACGGCATCCGGAACGTTTCCCAATCTACTGACCAATCCTGGAAACGGGAAGACTGATTATCTTTTCATGCTCAATGACGCCGAGGCTGCCGAATTCAACGCGGCCATTGGAGGTGATTTCGAAGATCGCATTGCCCTCGATTCGACCATCAGCTTCGACCGTCAGAGCGCCGGCCCGGACAGCTACGCGTTTGTTAACACCGATACCATTCCAGGCTTCGCCGGCACCGCGGTGCCCGAGACGACTACAACAGTTCTAATCGGCTCCGGCTTGCTCGGCTTTGGGCTCTTGAAAATGCGGAGCAACGGCAGAACGCGAAGTATCGAAAAGAACGAAATCGTTTCGTCGTAATTCGAGTGCGGACTACACTCCGGGCCTGCGGCGGCGCAGGGAGCCGAGGCACAGCAGACCCAGTCCAGTGAGCAGGGCTGCGGCAGGTTCTGGAATGTCGCTGGTGCTGTACTGGTAGCCCCACCACTCGCCGCCGTAGACCTTGACGTTGTGATCGAAACCGCCGCCCCGGCCACTATCCACAGCGATCAGAACCTGAAACTGGACGTCGGTGTGATAATCCTCAATGCCCTCGCCCGCGCAGCCATTGGCAGCCGGCGGCTTTCCAGGTCCTTTGCCCGTCTCGCAGTCCGAGGGACGATCTTCAAACCAGCTCCCCTTCTTGCCGCTTGCCAGATCGACATTGATCGCTGCGCCCGTGCTGTTGCCATCGTAAAAGGGAGTGGCTCCGCCCCCGTTGTCCAGCGAAATCTTGAATGGCGAACCGTTGAGGCTCTCGTTGTACGCCTGAATGAAATGCACGTTCACCGGATCCGTGCCTTGCGGCGTGTAAGTGAACCCGAACACTGCGCCGCCAACATCCTGGTTCCGCAGCCTCGGATTGCTATCAAAGAACGAACCGGCCGCGTCTGGAATGTCGACGCGCGGCTGATTCACGACCCAGGCGAAGTACGCAAAAATACTGATGTCTCGCTTCACGAACGCCGACTCGTCCTCAGTCGCATAAGTGAAGTTCCACGATGCGTTCGCGGCCGCAAAAGTTGTTAGCGCGGTCTTTACCCAGGGGCACGAGGCCACGTACACGTTCGGACTTGGAATCAAGGTCGAAGTGTTGTTGTCGTCCACACCCCATCCGGTCGCGGTAACCGGAGCGAGTATAGGCGCGGCGGCCAGCGGCACGGCGGTGCAGGCCAGCACGATAAGCAGCGCTTTCTTCCATCGGTTGTTCATGACTTCGTCTCCCAGTTCGATCTCTTGTTGAGATCACGCGAGGGAAATGCAGTTATCGGGCCGTGATCTGCTAAGCGGATAACACGTTGTTTTTGTTGGGATCGAGCCCGAGAAGAGACGCGTTCACAATCGTTGCTGATAGCCGGACGAATCATGCTTGATAGTCGAGACGGGTGCGCTACAGGCTGCGAACGCCCATGGCGGTGATGTCGTCGACACGCATCGCTTCCTTCACCACGAACGGCTCGCCGTATTTCACGCCGATCAGGTTGCCGTAGAAGCGCGCGATGGCGGCCAGTCGATCGCGTATTTCAGGTTCATCCGGGAAGAGTTCTGAGGCGTCGGGTGTCTGGCCATACTGGGACTGATAGCACAACAGTGACTCCATGCGGCGCTCGAATTGCGAGGAGATGTCGACCACGAACGACGGCGTGACGTTGGCGTAGAGTGACGAGTAAATGATCTTTGACGGCCGATGCGGCGCGGTCTCTTCGTCCAGCTTCTTCAAACCCGACAAGAAGCAGGCTTCGAACCCGATCTCACAAGCGCGATAGTGATCCGGATGGCGCGCTTCCCAATAGGGTAGAATCACGACGCGCGGCCGCAGGTTGCGGATTTCGACAGCGAGGCTCATCCGCACGCTGACCGTATTCTCGAGGCGTGCGTCGGGCAAGCGCATGTTGCCGCGCCAGGCGAGTCGCATTTTGCAGGCGGCCGTATCGGATTCTTTCAAACGGATCTCGGGTGTACCGCGGCTGCCCATGTCACCGGCCGTCAGGTCGAGCACGCCGGTGCGATAGCCCATCTCCGCCATCCTGATGAGCGTTCCGCCGCAGGTCTGCTCCACATCGTCCGGATGCGCGGCGATGGCTAGAACATCCAGTGGTCTCTCGATGGCGGCTGAGCCGGTATTTACTTCCTGCCACATATCAGGACCACTCGCGATAGCGCGGTTTAACGGGCATCAGGAGGATGAAACCCATACCTGCCAGGAACCCGCCAATGTGCGCGAAGTACGCCACGCCGCCGCTCTGCCAGCCCTGCGAGTCGGCGATGGATCCGAAGCCGGTGAAGAACTGGATGGCAAACCAGTACAGCAACAAGAATGCCGCAGGAATATCGACAGTAGTGAGGAAAATGAAAATCGGCACTAGCGTCACGATCCGGGCGCGCGGAAACTTGATGAGATACGCGCCCATCACTCCCGCTATCGCCCCGCTCGCGCCGACCGTGGGTATGGGTGACGAAGAATTCACGAGCACGTGAATCACGCCCGCCGCTACTCCACAGCCGAGGTAAAAAATCAGATACCGGCCATGCCCGACCAGATCTTCAATCCCGCGCCCAAAAATCCACAGGAACCACATGTTCCCGAGAATATGCAGAAATCCGCCGTGGATGAACATCGAAGTGATCAGCGAAGACCAATGAAACTGGTCGGGCACGATGCCGTATATGCCGATGAACCGGTTCAAGCCGTAGCGCGACATGCTGAGCTCGTAGAAAAAGACCAGCACGTTGATGATGATCAACACCAAGGTCACGGTGGCAGGCGTGTAGTGGCGCTCGGACGATCGAAGAGGAATCATTCAGGCCCAGCTCTAACGGTACTGCTCGAAGTCGCGATGCGAACGCCGCTCGGCGCGACCCATCAGCGCGCGTGCTTCATCGATGGTGGAAATACCCCCGCGGGCGCCCAATGCTGTGCAATTCAGAGCCGCCATGGCGTTGCAGAATTCCAGCGTCTCGCGCATCGGCATATTCTGCAAAACAGCATAACAGAACGCACCGTGAAAAACGTCGCCGGCGCCGGTGGTATCCGCGCAGTTGACAACAAAGGCCGGCGAGTAGATAAAGCGGCCGTGTACACGCGCCAGCGCTCCCAGTGCGCCCAGAGTCATGGCTGCGACCGGAATGTGAAATTCTTCCTGAATGGTCTCGAGCGCGCGGAAGGGATCGCGCTCATTGGTCCACTGGACGGGAAACTCGGAGCTCGCAACCAGGTAATCGACGTGTGGAAGCACACGATCGAAGCCGTGGTAGATGGTGTCGACGTCGACCGTCACCGGAATTTGATTCTGGCGCGCGATTTCGGCGGCGCGGGCAACAGCGGCAGTATCGTGGGCGTCGATGTGGAGCAGACGGGCCGATGTGATCATTTCCGGCTGAATGCTTTCCGGATCCAGCCGCAGGCAATCGTCGCGTTGCCAGAGAACCGTTCGCTCACCGGTGGTCCGGTCGATCAGGATATACGCGGTCTGATTCGGACAGTTTTCGCGCACTTCCACATGGTCGAGATTGATGCCACTCTCGCGCAGGCTCTGGAGCTGTATGCGGCCGCGGTCGTCGTCCCCCACGGTGCCGATGTACTTAACGCGAAGCCCCAATTTGGCGCATGTAACCAGGGCGCTCGCCACCTGTCCGCCGGGGCTCAGCAGTTCGTGATCGAAGGCGACTTTTCCGGCGTAGGCTGGAAAGTGCGACAGGAGAATGAGGGTGTCTGTGGCGTTTTGCCCCACACCAACGACGTCGAATTCTGGCAAGTACTAGAATACAGCAGCTACTTCTTTTGCGCGGCGACTTGGTAGAGGTAGATGACGTGTCCTCGGGCTTCGGGCAGGTCTTTGTCGACGAACTTGGGTTTCCAGCCAGGCACCACGTAATCGTGGGAGACAACGCGAGCGCCGGGCTTCAGATATTTCTCCAGGTTGGGCCTCAGGATTTCGTTGGAATCTGTCGCCAGGTAAATGGTGACCACGTCGGCGGGGCTCAGATCGACTTCGAGAAGATCGCCATGAATCACCTTGGCTTCGTTTTGCAAACCAAGCCGCTGGATGCGTTCATTGGTACTTTTGACCAGAGCATCGGAGATTTCGATTCCCACCGCCTTGGCACGGAAACGTTGTACGGCGGTGATCAGGACGCGGCCATCGCCGCTGCCCAGATCGTACAGCGTTTCGCCCGCCTTGACGTCGGCCAATTCCAGCATCCGATCCACAATCTGCTGAGGGGAAACGACGTAAGGAGCCAGGCTGTTGGCGTAGTGTTTGGCTCTCTGCTGTCCAAACGAAGGAACGCCACAGAGTACCAACAGTCCGACGGAGACTCCTAAACTTGACTTGTACATGCCCCTACTGTGTTGAGATGGCTGCGGATGGCTTCCCGTTCCTCGATTTTACAATACGGGATACCAAGTCGGAAACGGCAAACCAGAGGTCGCGCGGGCGGGTAATGGTGTACTCATAGCCCCGGAAGAACCGGACCGTACGGCTGATCGCGTCTTTCCAAGGAACGGCCTGCGGATTCAGGTTGTAATTCATATAGAAGACGGGGAAGTCCACTTCACCAGCCTCTTTCAGGGCTTCCTGGGGAACGTTAGCGTCCAGCATTACCTTCGGGCCGGCAAAGATCAGGGCGTCAGGATGATCCTGCGGATTGGATATGACTTCGTGGCGCACCAGCGTCGTTAGGAACTCCGTGTCACCATGCTTTTCGCTCAATCGCTTGAGATCGACGGTTCCCAGATTTAACGATGTGAGAGCTTGTCCGAGGGCTGGGAAATCGATGCGGTCGGCGTCTTCCTGCCGGTAAACCACCTTCTGTTCCTGCATGTTGAAGGCGATGATGGAGAACTTGCCGATGCGGGGCTCCCGGAAGATGCTTCTAAGGATAGACACCAGCGCGCTGGTATCGACGGGCTGTAGCGCCGCCGACATCGCATTTTGAGGAGCAAAGTTCACCAGTACTTTTACGTTGAGCGGAGGCTCATTGGTGGTCCGCTGGACGGGCGGTTCTTCCTTGAATTGCTCGCCATCGGAGCGCTGGATGGCACCGGGTGCTATGGCCAGCGACATGGGCCGATCTTTGGCCGCGACGGCAGCATCAGCATCCCAATACGAGGAGCAGACCCGCTCGGAGCGATCACGTATTAGCCAATCGACGTGATACTGGCCCTCGCCCACGTCGAAGGCGCCTTGAAGGTAGGCGTCGCCCTTCGCATCCTCTTCGATCGCTGGCACGCGGATGTGCTGCGCGCAATCGGTGGGCTGACGGGGATGATCCTGCTTTTCCT
>JACXTT010012107.1_pt1 | contig 11466 bp, 5 predicted proteins | sample 9270951 | NCBI WGS metagenome assembly JACXTT01 (sample SAMN15532306, study PRJNA645909) | rock metagenome | isolation source: weathered quartz diorite | place: Puerto Rico | collected 2017-06-21 | reverse complement strand
ACGGCAAGTCCCGTCTGGAAGCTGCCGGAGTGCACTTGGCATCATCAGATTGGCTCAGAAACGCGATTAGAGAATAATCCAAAAAGGCCAAAAACGGCAACCGTTATTTGGACGCTTACACTTCCACCCCCTTGCAAGTTAGTTCTCGGCGTGATAAATTCTCGACGAGGAGAACATGTGTCTCCACACCGACCGAAAGCGATATTGATTCTGGCAGCGGCATTTCTCTCTCTGGCGGTTCCATTGCCGGCGCAGAACGGATCGATTTCGCCTGCCCCGACTGTCGTCGCCAGGACGGACGATTCCGCCACGACGTACTTCTTAAAGGCGATCGAGGATAACTCATTCCTGGTTGAGGAGGCGTTCAATCAGGAAGATGGAGTCGTCCAGCACATATCTAATGCAACGTATTTCAACAAACCGGACGAGAATTTCATTTTCACTTTCACGCAAGAATGGCCTCTCTTCGGCCGCACGCATCAATTGAGCTTTACCATTCCCTATGCTTATCTCCATTCGGTAGGTACTCGAGGACTGGGGGATATTTTGGTAAACTATCGCTACCAGTTGACAACACGCGAGATGTGGGCTGCATGCGCTCCTCGTCTCTCAATTATTCTTCCTACCGGGAACTCAGCCTCAGGATTGGGCAACGGGGTCGTTGGCTTTCAGCTAAGTGTTCCTGTCAGTAAGCGGGTCTCCGATTACTTTATTGCTCATTTCAACGTCGGTGCCACCTACCTCCCTCATGTAAAAGGTACTGATATGAATGGAGCAGACATTATGCGGTCACTTCCTTCCTACACGGTCGCCATGAGCGTCATATGGCTTGCAGGATCGAATTACAATTTCATGCTTGAAGCAGCCCATAATGCCGTGAGCGACATAGGGGGAGACGGAGACGTAGTATTCTCCCACGAGACCATTGTCTCTCCCGGCCTGCGATTTGCAATAAATATTGATGACCTGCAAATCGTCCCCGGTATTGCCGTCCCCTTCAGCATGATCGGGGGTGATAACCGCACGGGAATACTGTTTTACCTCTCATTCGAACATCCATTTTAGGAGGGGGGAGTTGCATGGGGGGGACACGCTTCACGTTTTCCGAATTACTTTGGGACCCGCCAGAGGTTGTAAAAACCAGCCAGCAGAAACAGCATGTTGGCAAGCCAGGCTGTGAGGAGAGGATGCAAATCACCGTTGTATCCGAATGCCTGGTTGATCTGCAAGAAGATTATGTGAAGAAAACAGATTCCGACCGCAATTCCGAACTCTACCCCCAATCCGCTTGGTCGTTTGACAGAGGAGAAAGGGACACCCAGCGGGGTCTACTTCTACGAACTTGAAGCGGCGAGTGCCTCAATCCGAATTTCTCCGCTTCTGCAGGTGTGGAGAATGCTGTTCGTCAATCTAGTATCAAATGATGGCTAAGCTCGGTTGATCTTCGGTGAGCACATCAGTATCAAGCACTACTATCTCAAGTGTTGACGTCCATTTTGCGGGGCCATCCCCCCTGCGGACTTCCCTTGATTCTTTTCTTCTGCATTTGTATATTAAGTGCAGAACAATAGAATCAGACCGATGGACAGGATCATTAAGTATTTTCGCGAACACAAGGGATACGCTCGGATGAAGGATATGAAAGCGAGCGGTTTCCAACCAAGGGATATTAAGAAACTAGTGGTAAACCGCCGTATTGTCAGGGTAAAGCCGGGACTCTACCGACTTGCGGAGATTCAACCGGGGGAAGCAAACGGACTGGTGGAAGTCTGCCTCGCAATGCCAAAGGCCGTCATTTGCCTTACCTCGGCGCTTGCTTTTCATGACCTCACTACTTTTGTACCAACGAGTATCTCCTATGCAATTCCCCGCTCTGATAAACCGGTTAAACTCTCTTATCCGCCCAATAAGGCATATTACTTTTCGAAGAATCAATATGAAGCAGGTATCGAGAATCGCGAAAGCAAAGATGGACAAATGAGGGTTTACGGCGCGGAGAAAACAATATGTGACCTGTTTAGATTTCGCAACAAGACGGGCGAGGATCTTGCCCTTGAGGGTCTCAAAGAATATCTCAAGCGACACAACCGGGATCTGAGCAGGCTGATGAATTTCGCTGAGGTATGTCGGGTGAAAGGGATCATCTCTCGATATGTGAAGGCCATCGTTGGATGAAGAAAAAACCGGTAAATATATCAGCTTCAGTTCTCGATCGGCTCAAGAATATTGCCACAAAGCAGGATTTCGATTTCAATTTTATCCTGCTACGCTATGCTCAGGAGAGATTTCTTTCTCGTCTTGCTTATTCAGGTCATGTCAAAAGATTTATCTTGAAGGGAGGGTTCCTTCTCCTCGCTTACAACATCGACAAGGCACGGCCCACCAAAGATATCGATTTCCTGGCAGTAAATGTTGCCAGCCATCGCAGGGATCTTGAACGTCTAATCACTGAGATCGCAACAGTTGACCTCAAAGACGGAGTGATATTCCTGGTGGATTCAGTCAGGAGTGAAGTGATTAAAGAAGACGCCGATTACGGAGGCATTCGCGTTAAACTTACCTCAAAAATTGGGTCCGTACGGAATGGAATTCAAATTGATTTCGGCTTCGGCGATATCGTTACACCTCATCCACTTCTGATGGATTATCCAACTCTCCTCGACACAGAAACGGTAAAAGTTCTGGCCTATCCCAAGGAAACCATTGTGGCCGAGAAGTTCGAAGCGATCGTGAAGCTGACATCCTTTAACACCCGGATGAAAGACTTCTATGACATCTCATTTCTTTCCAATGAATTCGATTTCGAATGCGCCGCCTTGCAATCTGCTATGAGGAATACCTTCCATCGAAGGCAAACCAGCCTTAGTTCCGGAAAGGAACTTCTTGATTCCAATTTTGGAGGTCAGCTCACTTTCCATCGTCATTGGGATGCTTTTAAGAAGCGAACGAGGCTCACAACCAAGCAAGATTTCAGGAGCATTTTTGATGAGATTCGTTCGTTCCTTGCACCGCTAGTCAATGCCGAGATTGAGAACACATCGATCAGTTCACATTGGAGCAGGAAAACAAGGAAATGGGAGTGAGAAATGATAATGGGCCACATACAAGCTGATTGATCTCCGCTGACCCCCCCGGGGGCCGATCAGTTTCCGGCTGTTCAATTTGTCCCGTGGTGATTTAGATATTCTGTCCATGCGGGACATGCTGCAAGACCGGCGATTTACTTCGGGACCCGCCAGAGGTTGTAGAATCCGGCCAGCAGAAAGAGTATGTTGGCAAGCCAGGCTGTGAGGAGAGGATGCAAGTCACCGTTGTATCCAAATGCCTGGCTGATCTGTAAGAAGATTATGTAGAGGAAACAGATTCCCACCGCAATCCCGAATTCCACTCCCAATCCGCTTCGTCGTTTGACGGATGAGAAGGGGACGCCGAAGAGGACTACGATGACGCTTGCAAAGGGAAAGGCGATCTTTCCGTAATAGTCGACCAGCCACCTCGACACCTCATGCCCCGCCCTTTGCTGGTTTTCAATAAACTTTCCTAATTCCGTGTAGTTCATCTCCTCCGGTTTTTCCTGCTTCTTTCTGACGTCTTCCGGGTAAAAGTTTAATTGCCCAATCGTCAGAGTTTCAAATTTTCTGAGAATCTCGCCCGAGGGGGTGAACCTCCGCAAGGTCCCGTTGGTGAGCCGCCAGGTGTTCACGGCAGGGTTCCATTGCATCTGCGCCGCATCATAACGGTCCACGATTTTTGTGGGATCTTTCACATCGAAATCCTGTATGCTGACCTGATACGCTATGTTCGCATTGTCGTCAAACATGCCGATCGAAAGTATCCTCGTTCTCGAATCCTGTATGAATATGTTGTTGCGGGATATGAATTCTATGTCTTTTTGGAAATACTGGCGTGCGATTTCCAGCTTTTTCTTGTTCGCATACGGCACAACCCAACCATTGAAGTAGATCGACCCCGCGCTGACCAGTATCGCTACGGCTATCAGCGGCCCCATAAATCTGTAGAGACTCATCCCGCCCGATTTGAGAGCGCCGAGCTCATTGAATGTCGATAGTCGCCCCGTCGTGAAGAGGGCGCTGAGCAACATGGCCATCGGGATCATGAGTTTGATGATTTCGGGTATAAAATAGAGATAGTACTTCGCAATGACGGCAGCCGATGCGTGACGATCCAGGAAGTCGTCGAGATTGTCCATCATGTTGACCGCGACAAAGATGATGGTGAAGATAACGAGGGAATAGACTGCGGTCGTGAGGAATTGCCTTATGACGTACCGGTCGATGGTTCTCACAGATTGTCCGCCACAAGTTTGATTACCCCAGGGATCCGCCGTTTGAGTGCACCCCAGTCGATTGTCGGAGTCTCCCGGCCCATGCGGAGCGTGAGGTATACTCCGAGCAAACTGAGGATGATGTTGGCGGCCCACATTCCCACCCATGGGCTGATGTATCCCCGGTCCGCCAGTTTTTCACCTCCGATAAGCGAGGCCCAGTAGACGACGAAGAACCCCAGGCTCATGGTGGCCGCCACGCCGAATGTCCCTCTTCGGGAAATAATTCCCAGCGGCGCGCCAATGAAAACGAACACAAGGCACGCGGCAGGGATGGAGTATTTTTTGTTTATTTCGACCAGATACTCGTCGATCTTTCGCTGGTTGTAATCTATCACCGCAGACTCTCCGGAGATGGTCGCTTCCATTGCGCGGACTCTTACCATCGCCATGGCTATCGCCCGCTGCCTCACCGTGCCGGTGATCATTTCCTGCCGCAGCTGACCAATCCTCGGATCTATTCCCATTTCGGGTCTCATTCCATTCGCCGGCAGCTCGAATACTTTTCTATACGATGCCTCGTTTATTCTCCGGAGACTGTCGACGAGTGTCTGCATTGCCTGAGCGCTGAGTTCACGGTCCCCGCGGTCGAAGGCGTTCTCGCTCGATCTTTCAAAGTCAAACCCCTCGGCATTCATGACTATTCTATGCCGCTTGTATCTCATGCGCCTGTACGCGGCCATGTCACGCGTCCCTACCTGGTGTATCTCGCCGTCATAGAGGTCCATGACGAGCTTGCGGTAGTCGGGCGTGAATGACACTTTGCCGCGTTCGGCCGTGACGACGACGTTCTGTGAGGGGTCGGTGTAATCATAGATGGTCACGCCTTCCAGGTCGTTTGTGTTCTCGAACGTTTTCCGGACGATGATGCTGTAACCCTGTATGTCCTGCGAAAAGAGGCCCGGCACGATGGTAAGCGTCGGCTTGGTTCTCCGGATGTCTATCATGAGGACTTTGAACCGGTGGTTCGCCTCCGGAAGTACTTTGTTGTTGAACTCGAGGACGAGGTAAGTCACCAGAAGGGAGGCTATCACGACCGGAGCCATCATGCTGTAAAGGCTGACGCCGCTTGCCTTCATGGCCGTTATTTCGCTCTGGGCCGATAGTTTTCCAAATGCCATGAGCGTTGCCACCAGCACCGCCATGGGCACAGCCAGGACAACCATCCATGATAAACTTAGCGCCAGGAGCTCCCCGATGACCCAGGCGCTTAGTCCCTTCCCCACAAGCTGATCGACAGCCCTCATGAGGAATTGAAGCAGAAAGACGAACATGAGCGTGATGAAGGCGAAAAGGAACGGCCCCGCATGAGCCCTGAGGATGTGGAGGTGCAGTTTCATGGATTAATATAGCCGTGCGAGGAGGATTTTACAAACATGGCCGTCTTACACGATTTTTCGCTTCGCAGGGGCAGTTTGTGTGCTCTCTGTCATGATTTGCGGCAAAATTCGCTTGCTATTCAATGCCCTTTTCTCTACCTTTTTGAAGCATCCCTTCGTGGGATGGAATCTTCACAATTAAAGGAGCAGTCTCTATCGATTCTTGGTCTTAGTTTTCGGGTCCCAGGACCTGCTATTAATTAAACAATAAGACCGGCACGATATTGACTTCTCTACGCGCACACATCCCCCGGTGTACGCGGTGCGTGTTTCTGGCAAGTGCCCTCCTGGTTTGCCTCGTTTCCAGCGCTTCCCACGCCCAAAACCTTGATTCCCTCGCCCGTGCGGATTCAATCCGTCGCGCTATGCCCTTCCCGGGCGCCGATTCGTCCGAGTTTTTCCGGCCGTTTGCAGGGGATTCCCTGAGAGCCCGTTTAGACTCGCTCCGTGCCCGCGGCGATACTCTAAAGATCGATACCTCCAGAACCTGGGTTGTGTATAAGGATTCGACTGTCCGCATAGCACAGTTTGTCCATAAACGGCATGATTCTCCGGTCGTCGAGCTTTTTCCCCGCCCCAATTATAGTCTCTACCTCGATCCTTACCCCGCCGTCTATAAACGGGACATTGAGATCGATTCGTCCGGAAATACGGTGACGGCAACAGAACGTGTCAACGATAAGAATGTGAAGGTGCCACAGTCGATCTCCCTGGACGATTATATCCATCAACGATACCGGCAGGAGAATCTCAGGATCTGGCGATCGTTTATAACTCCCTATACTATGAGGCAGAATCAGGATGAGCTCGGGGGTCTTCTGGGGAATTTTACCAATATCTCTATCCCGGTCCCCGCGAATCCGATTTTCAGCATTTTCGGGAAAAATTACATCAATATCCGCGTCAATGGCGGCGTCGATATCCGCGGCGCGTTTAAGAATGAAACGTCAGATCAACAGACCATTTCACAGCTGGACCGCTCACGCAGCGAACCGAATTTTAATCAGGATGTCCAGATTAATGTGAACGGGACTATCGGCGATAAACTGAATATTCTGGCCGACTGGAATACTCAGCGGACCTTTGAATACGAGAATCAGCTTAAAATCAAGTACACGGGGTACGACGACGAAATCATTCAGTCGATAGAAGCAGGAAACGTCTCGCTCCAAACTCCCTCCCTCGTCGGTGGCGGGCAGGCGCTGTTCGGGATTAAGGCGAAGATGCAGATGGGACCTCTGACTCTTACCTCCCTCGTGTCGCAAAAGAAGGGTCAAACCAAAGAGTTAACAGTCTCCGGAGGGGCGACCTCAAATGACATTACCATCTTCCCTCAGCAGTATAGCACCAACCATTTTTTTGTCGATATCGGTTATCGCGATTTCTATGAACAACTTCATGCCGCCCAAAGCCCGCTGCTGACACAGGAAATCCTCAACAAACAGATCGTCTTGTTTGATGTCTATGCCAGCGTCACAAGCGTCCAGCAGGTGAATAACGGTCAGTATGTCATCGGCAAGGCTTTTATCGGTTTGCCCGCTCGTATTGGCCCTAACTACCAGCAGTCAGATCTTCCCGCAAATACGGCCCCCGGCCAGTTTGAAGAGGGCTATTTTATCCGCCTCACTCCCAATAAGGATTTTTCCATCGATCAGTACGGCGGGATCATTAACTTGAATACCTCTCTGAGCGAAGAGCAGGTGCTCGCTATCAGCTATACGACCAATTCTCAAGAGTATTACGGGGGGAAATTGGGAACCTCGGACACCCTGATCCTCAAACTCATTAAGCCGAAGCAGCTTAGCAACAATCCGGCCTACCACCCCGCCTGGGATCTCATGCTAAAGAATATCTACCCGCTCCATCTCTCGAATGTGAAAAAACAGGGATTCTCCCTCTCCATCCTCAGGAGGACGGACGGCGCCGAGATTAATACCGTTATTGGACAGCCGCTGCTCTCGGTGCTCGGCCTGGACCGTTATGATAATAATAATGCACCCCATCCCAATAACGAGTTCGACTTTATTCCCGGCCTGACGATCGATGTCGACCACGGCGAGATTATTTTCCCGACTCTCCGCCCGTTCGATTCGACGATAGTGCGCTACTTTGCCGCGCTTTCTCCCCCGCAGACTGTTCCTGATTCCCTGCGTTTTCCCCAGCTTTATGATACGACGTCGTTTGCTGCGGGGAACGACAATATCAGGAACAAGTATTATTTGAAAATAACTGCTTCCGGATCCCAGTCGAGCCGGTTCCAGCTCGGTTTCAATATCGTCGAGGGGAGCGTGCAGGTTCTCTTTAACGGCGCACCCATGCTTCCCAACGTCGACTATACGGTCGATTATATCATCGGCGAAGTGGTGATCCGGAGGCCAGAAGCCCTGCTTCCCGGGGCAAATGTGCAGGTGAAATACGAGCAGAACGATCTTTTCCAGCTTGCCTCCAAAACTCTCCTCGGCGCCCGGGGGGAACTGGCTCTCTGGCCTAATACAAGCCTCGGGTTTACGGCGATGAATCTGAATCAGGCGACGCTGAGCGATAAGGTGCGCCTTAATGAGGAACCGACCAATAATCTCATCGTCGGGACAGATTTTTCTTCGTCGTTCAATCTCCCGTTTCTGACCTCCGCCATAGATGCCCTGCCGCTGATACGGACAAAGGAGATGTCATCGATAAGGTTCGGAGGCGAGGCGGCCTACAGTCTGCCCGACCCGAATACGAAAAAAAGTCTCGTCGCAGGGGATAATAATCTGAGTATAGCTTATATCGATGATTTTGAGGGCGCCCGGCGGACGATTCCTCTGCCCGTGAGTTATGTGGCCTGGACTCTCGCCAGCGCGCCATTTCTGACTTTCCTCGGCCCCGCAGCCTCCGATTCCGACAAAAACGCTACAAAGGCTCAGCTGAGCTGGTACAATGTTCTCCCGACCGATGTTCTTTCGCAAGAAATCTGGCCCAACCGCGCCACCCGGTCAGGCCAGAATCAGGTGACCGTGCTGAATATGGATTTCGACCCCAACCACCGGGGCGTGTATAATTTTTCTCCTCACCTTGATCAGACTCTTCACCGCACCTCCATCGGTCCTAACACCGGGACCGCTGATAATCCTGTCGAGCGCCGTAAGAACTGGAACGGCATTATGCGGTATATCGGCGCAAGCGCCGGCGGGATTCTTGAACAGAATATTACTTCTCTTGAAATATGGGTAAAGGCTAATCCCTCCGACCCGGCTGATCTTTCTACCGGCAGACTTCTTGTCGATCTCGGCAGGATCTCTGAGGCGATAATTCCTACGAATCCGAAGAGGCTGTTTTCTGAAGATCATGTGAGAACGCCCGAGAATCCCGACGGGATCGCAAACGGCGTCAGAAACCCGGGCGAAGATGTTGGGCTCGATATGCTGAACGATTCCCAGGAAGATACCGCCTATGCCTCCTTCCTCCAGTCAAATCAGGGAGATCCCGACGTCGATCCCAACGATCCCTCCGGCGATGACTGGCAACCTTACGTGACCGGCACCAAGAATCCTTTAAGAGATCTGCGGAAGTTTAACGGAACCGAAAATAACGCGAATGATCCCGCCGGCCTGCTTCCCAATACCGAAGATCTTAACGGAAATGGTGTCCTGGATGCCGACGATCAGTATCTGGAATATGAAATTCCGCTCGATACGACCGGGAATCCCCTCCATATCGGCGGGCAGAATGGCTGGTATCAGTTCCATATTCCTTTACTCCAGGCAACCCGGATTCTTCCCAGCCCGGGAGATTCAGCCTCACGCGCAGCCGAGGCACAGTCTATTCTTCAAAACGTTCAGTACGTCCGGCTCTGGGTCTCCGGGTTTTCCAGCCCCGTGCAAATCCGTATCGCCGAGATGGATCTGGTGGGGAATCAGTGGCTGGAACGGACGAAGGATGACAGCGTGCTAAAGGTCTCCGTCGTAAATATCGAGGATAACCCCGACTATTACCGCGACTGGCAGGAGCTGGGTATCGTCCGGCAGAAGGACCGCACAGACCCCAATCAGGTTATCGAAGGCAACGAGCAGTCTCTCGCTCTTGTGATTAAGGATCTCGGGAGGGATTCGTCCCGGGAGGCGGTGAAATCGTTCAACGTCCGCCCGCTCGATTTGTTTAACTACAAGACGATGAAGATGTTCGTTCACGGGGACCCGACCTTCTCGTTCCTCTCGCCTGAGATTCACGACGCCGATATTTATCTCCGCTTCGGCTCCGATTCGCTTAACTATTATGAGTACCGCGCTCCCATACACCCGGGCTGGGATGTCAGTGAGAATAATATGAATATCTCTTTCGCCCAGGTGACCGCCCTGAAATCGAGCAGGGACTCTTCATCTCAATATTTATCGCGGCCGGTCACCGGCGGTCCGCCGGGCGCACGCTACGGCGTGAAAGGGAATCCATCCCTCAGACAGATCCGTGAGATTTCCATCGGCGTAGTGAATCTGGGCACCGGGAGAATCTCAGGCCAGGTCTGGGTGAATGAGCTGCGTCTTGTCGACGTGGATAATTCATCCGGCGTCGCCTATCGGTTCGATACCCAGATCAAGCTCGCGGACCTCGGGAATATCGGGTTTAACTATTCACAAACCGATCCCCACTTCCACGCCCTCGACCAGCGGTTCGGCTCCCAGAATACGAATGCCAACTGGTCCGTCAATGCCAATGCCGCTCTTGAAAAATTCTTTCCCCCGGAATGGCAGGGGACGACCCTCCCCGTGGCTTACACGCATTCTGAACAGCTCGTGAAACCGAAGTATCTTCCCAATACCGATGTCGTCGTCACCGAGGCCGCCGCGCTCGCCTCTGCCCGGGCTGCACAGGATTCTACCGCAACGCCGAAGAGAATTGCGTTTGCAAGCGACGATGTGATTTCACAATCGCAGACCCTGGGCGTGACGAATTCCTACTCGATCCCGAATTTTCGCCTCGCCTTCCCGACTCAGCTCTGGTATGTCAGGGATACGTTCAGCAAGCTTTCGTATTCGTTTACCTATAACACCGCCCGCTTTCGCGATCCGACGATCGCCGAACGGTATAGCTGGTTCTGGAATCTTCGCGTGAATTATTCGGTGAACATTCCCTCCGATTACTACGTGCAACCCTTCAAAGGGTTATTTGCCGGAGTGTTTCTGCTCGATGCGTTTAAGGACTGGAAGTTTTACTATATGCCCATCCTGAGCATCTCGACGAGCGCAGGCGGCAACCGGTCCCGCTCCTATGAAATCGCCCGCGTCGCCGGCAGCGTTCCCCGTGAGAACAGGAATTTCGGCGCCAGCAAGTCTTTCGGCTTCAACTGGAGGCTGACCGAAGGGGGTCTCACAAACCTTTCCGGCGACTACGGCCTTTCCATCGACCGGAATCTGGTCAACCTCGATAATGATTCCACGGGTCGCGGGTTTGGCTCCCTGATGAAAAGCCTGTTCTTCGGCGGCCGCGACGGGCGCTACGGGCAAAGGGTGTCCATCAATACTCATCCCAAGATCCCGGATATTCTCGATATCCCTCGGTACCTGGATATCAACGGCGGATATTCTGTCAATTATTCGTGGCAAAACACCTTCCAGCAGGGTGATATCGGAAAAAGCGCCGGATGGGATAATAACATTAATGCGAGTTTTGCATTCCGGTTCAAATCCCTGCCCCACCCTCGGTTCGATCCGCGAGGGGAAGAATGCCCCCTCACATCGCCGAAGTCGTCAAAGCTCACCACCTACA
>JACXTT010012106.1_pt1 | contig 11466 bp, 11 predicted proteins | sample 9270951 | NCBI WGS metagenome assembly JACXTT01 (sample SAMN15532306, study PRJNA645909) | rock metagenome | isolation source: weathered quartz diorite | place: Puerto Rico | collected 2017-06-21 | reverse complement strand
GCAGAGGGGAGTACTAAGCAGTCCTCACCTTCGGTCAACCCGCCGCCCGATCCAAACACGAGACCAGATTCCGTGCGGAGACCAGGCCAATGGGCTTTCCCGCCCTGTTCACGACGGGCAGATGCCTCACGCCCAATCTCAGCATCTTGACCGCGACCACGGCGACGTCCTCGTCGGCTTCGACCGTGGCCGGATCCGAGGTCATCACGATGCTGGCCCTGGCCAGCTGCGGGTCCACACCGTCGGCGATGGCCCGCACCAGATCTCGTTCTGTGATGATCCCCACCAGGCGACCTTCGGACATCACCGCCACGGAGTCCGAATCATGCGTCTGCATGCGCCGCGCCACCTCGGCGATCGTTGACTCGGGTTCGACTGACAGGAGACTTCCGGGCGGCAGGTCCCTGACTTTCAACTTTCATTTCACCTCGTACTTGATGGGCACCATCCGCTGCGAGCTCTTCGGGGGCCGGGTGTAGCTGCGCTTCTGCCGCGGGGGGAGCTTGATGTTCTGGTGGGGCACCTCCTCGTGCGGGATCAGGCCGAGGAAGTGGCTGATCAGGTTGAGATGCGCGGCCCGCTTGTTGTCGGCCTCGACCACGTGCCATGGCGCTTCCTTGATGTCGCAGTAGGCAAACATCTGGTCCTTCGCCTCCGAGTAATCGACCCATCTCGCCCGCGCTTGCAAGTCCATCGGGCTCAGCTTCCAGCGCTTGCTTGGATCATTGATGCGCCCCAGGAACCGGCGTTCTTGTTCCTCATCGCTCACTGAAAGCCAGTACTTGACCAGGACTATGCCTGAGCGGATCAGCATCCGCTCGAATTGCGGGCAGGTCCGCATGAACTCCTCGTATTCCTCATCCGTACAGAACCCCATGACCTTCTCGACGCCCGCGCGGTTGTACCAGCTGCGATCGAACAGAACCATCTCGCCGGCCGACGGGAGATGGGCGATGTAGCGCTGGAAGTACCACTGGGTCCGTTCCCTTTCGGTGGGGGCAGGGAGCGCGACCACTCGAACGTAGCGAGGGTTCAGCAACGCCGTCATCCGCTTGATGACGCCGCCCTTGCCAGCCGTATCCCTGCCTTCGAACAGCACCACCACCCGCAGTCCGCGGTGCCGTATCCACTCCTCGAGCTGGACCAGCTCCACCTGCCGGCGGCGAAGCTCTTTGTCGTAGTCCTTGCGGGTGAGGACCGTCTTTCGCGACTCTCGCTCGCCGCCTTTGTTGTGCTTTTGCTTCGTCGATCCCGCCATCCGAGCAGGAGCAATGTAGCAACCGTCATGCGATCCGGGTTCGCCCGATAGGCTAGGAGCTCAAAGGATGGCCAGGGAGGGCTACGTCGCCGTACCCGGCGGGCGGGTCTGGTATCGCGCAGTGGGCGAGGGTGGCATCCCGCTGCTATGCCTGCACGGCGGCCCCGGCTTCACCCACTTCTACCTGGAGCGGCTGGAGGATCTCGCCGGCCATCGCCAGGTCATCTTCTACGACCAGCTGGGTTGCGGCAATTCCGACCGGCCGGATGACGATTCGCTATGGACGGTCGAGCGCTTCGTCGAGGAGCTCGTGCGAGTGCGGGAAGCGCTCGGGCTGCAACGGCTGCACCTGTTCGGCAGCTCTTGGGGCGGGATGCTCGCGATGCAGTACGTGCTGGATCGACAACCCGACCTGGAGAGCCTGATCCTCTGCGGAAGCCCCGCCAGCATCCCGCGCTGGATTCGAGAATGCGCCGAGCTGCTGGCGGAAGAGCCCGAAACAGTTCAGCAGGCGATTCGCCGCCACAAGGAGTCTGGCTTTACCGCGTGCCCGGAGTACCAGGCGGCGATCCTCGGCTTCTACAAGAAACATGTCTGCCGGCTCGATCCGTGGCCCGATGGATTGGAGCGCTCATTTGCCGAAGCCGGATACCAGGTCTACAACTACATGAACGGCCCCAGCGAGTTCACGGTCGTCGGCACGCTCAAGGACTGGGACGTCACGGGCCGGCTCGATCAGATCCGCCTGCCGACGCTTCTCATCGGTGGTCGCTTTGACGAATGCAGACCGGCTCATCTCGAGGACATGCATCGCCGCATCAAGGGCTCGCAGCTGGCGACCATTGAGGACGCCTCGCACCTCTGTTTTGCGGAGCAGCCACAGCAGTTTCTGAAAATCGTCAATACCTTCCTTCACGACGTCGAAGGGAGACGACCTGGCTGAGATTCCGCCCACCACCGACTCGTCCCCGTGCGAGGCCGCGCCCGCCGGCAAGTCACCTCGGGCGACTCCAGGCCAGCCCGGTCTGCCGCTGCCGTGACTGCCAGGTAAGCGCGCTTTTCGACTCGGCCCCATTGACCCCGGCGAGGCGCCGGGCGAAAATCAACTGCACGCCGGTCCGATTGTTGAGGGGGAACAACATGGCGACTGCTGAGAGTTCTGCCAGGCCTGCTGAGCTGCTGTCTGAGCGTATCGCGCCGGGCATCCTTCCCAAGGTCCTGGGTCCGTTCGACATGGTGGCGATCTTCGTGGCCATCGTTCTATTCGCCAACCAGGGCTCGGTGATCCAGGCAGCCGGGCCGGCCGGCTTCGTCTACTGGATCCTCGGGTTCGTCACGTTCCTCATTCCGGGCGCGATCGTCACCGGTCAGCTCGGGCTCATGTTCCCGGGGGAGGGCTCCATCTACGTCTGGACGCACAAAGCTCTCGGCAGCTTCTGGGGCTTCTTCGCGGGGTTCTGCGCCTGGTGGCCGGGCGTCCTGGTCATGGTCGCAACCGCAGACCTCATCGTGACCATGCTTCAGTTCTTGAACAGCAACTGGCTGCAGCAGCCCTGGCAGCAGGGCGTCGTCATCCTCGCGGTGATCTGGTTCAGCACGGTGCTGTCGATCCTTCGCTTCCGTGTGACTCAGAACCTGGTCAACGTCGTCTTCGTCGTCTACGGCGCCGCCATCGCCGCGGTGGCCCTGGCGGGCATCGCCTGGCTGCTCGGTGGGCACCCCGTGGCCAACGACTTCTCGGCCTCGTCCTTCAGCCTCAACGGGAGCAACGCCACCTTCTACGGACTCGTCATCCTGGCCCTGCTGGGAATCGAGGTGCCGCTCAACATGGGGGTCGAGATCAAGGAGCGGCGGGCCATCACGAGCTACCTCTTCTGGGGCTCGATCGTGGTCATGGTGGCGTATCTGCTGCTGACGTTCGGCGCCATGGTCGTCGTCAAGCAGAAGGACGCCAACTCGACGACGGCCATCCTGCAGGCGGTGCAGATGGGGTTGGGCAGCGGGGCCAGCACGATCGTGACACTGATCCTCATCGCGTTCTTCCTGTTCAACACGACCGTGTACAACTACTCGTTCGCGAGGTTGCTGTTCGTATCCGGCCTCGACCGCCGGCTGCCTCAGGCGGTGGGTCGCGTCAACCGGAACAAGGTTCCTCACATCGCCGTCCTGGTCCAGGCGGTGCTCACCACGATCATCACCGCGCTGACCTTCATCGTCTTCTCCGGCAACCCCAACCTTTCCACGCAGGTCTACCTCGTCCTGCAGGCTGCGGTCACCGTCATCTGGTGCCTGTCGATGGTGATGCTCTTCGTCGACGTGCTGGTCATCCGGTCGAGATTCCCGACCGAGTTCAAGCGCGAGCAGCTGGCGCCGGGCGGGGTGTTCGTGGCTGCGTCGTTGGCGGGAGCGATCGCGAGCGGAGCGGGCATCTGGGTCACCCTGACCGGCTCCTGGAATCCTCAGCTGATCGCGAACGGCCCATGGCTGCTGATCGTCGGTGGGGTCGCCGTCGGATCGCTGGTCGTGGCCGTGATCGTCTACCTGATCGGCGTCACCCGCAAGACCGCCTCCAGCCAGCCGTCGCCGGCCTGAGCGGCGGATTGTGGTGGGGGCCGTGAAGGTGGCGGCGGTTCGCTCTCCGCGGACCGCCGCGCAGGTGGCGGAGGCCGCACGCGATGCCGGCCTGCGCCTGGTCCGGTTCCTCTACTGCGACAACGACGGCGTCATACGCGGCAAAGCCAGCGGAATCACCGACCTCGAGACCCGGCTCGAGCGCGGCATCGGATTGACGGTCGCGATGCAGGCCTTCACCTTGCTCGACCACCTGGCGCCCTTTGAGGAGATGGGGCCGGTGGGTGAGATCCGCCTCGTGCCTGACCTGTCGACTTTCGTCATCGCGCCCTATGCTCCGCGCACCGGCGTCGTGCTGGTCGACATGGTCAGCCTCGACGGCCGGCCGTACGCAGCCGATGGGCGCGCCTTCCTGAAGAGGATGATCGACCGTGCGGCCAAGCGCGATCTCTCGTTGGTGGCCGCCTTCGAGCCCGAGTGGACGCTCGCCACCCGGTTGGACGGCGCGTACCAGCCGATCGACGACAGCGGCTGCTTCACCAGCACGGGCATGAACACCGCGTCGGGCGTGATCGACGCGATGGTGGAAGCCCTGGAGGCGCAGGGCCTGGAGGTCGAGCAGTACTACGCCGAGCTGGGCTGGGGCCAGCAGGAGCTCTCGATCAAGCACGCGCCGGCGCTAACTGCCGCCGACCGCCACATCCTCTATAGGGAGACTGTACGTGGGGTCGCCCTGCGGCACGGGCTCTATGCGCTCTTCGCGCCCAAGCCGTGGATCGACCAGGCCGGCAACGGCTGCCACCTCCACTTCTCCGGCTGGACGAGGGATGGAGCGTCCAACCTTTTCTACGACCCGAAACAGACCTACGGTCTTTCGACGACCGCCCGGCAGTTCATGGCCGGCGTGCTCGAACACCTGCCGGCCTTGATCGCGCTCACCTGCGCGTCGGTCAACTCGTACCGGCGGCTGCAGCCGCAAACGTGGGCGTCCGCCTACCGCGTCTGGGGGGCCGACAACCGCGAGGGTGCCCTTCGGGTCGCCTCGCCGACCAGATCGCGCGAGGCGGAATCGACGAATGTCGAGCTCAAGGCAAGCGACTCGAGCTCCAACCCCTACCTGGCGCTCGGAGGGCTCATCGCGGCCGGCCTGGATGGCATCGAACGAGGACTGGAGCTGCCACCGGCGGCCACGACCGACCCCCACCTGCTGAGCGAGGAAGAGCGGCAGGCCATGGGAGCCGATCGGCTGCCCCAGAGCCTGCATGAGGCCATCGCCAATCTCCGCCGCGACGAGGTTCTGGTGGACGCGCTCGGCGAGCGGCTCGCCGGCTCGTACCTGGCTGTGAAGGAGGCCGACATTGCCGCGTTCGCGAACGAGGACAAGGCCTTCGAGCTCCGGCAGCACGCCTACAAGTTCTGAGCTAAACGCTGTCGGCGCGTCCCTGCTGAAGGAGTGGGACGACCTGCCCGCGGTCGATCATCACTGCCATCCGCTGCTCCGACTCGACATTCCAGTCACAGGCGCGGACCTGCGCCGGCCCTTCACCGAGGCGATCGACGAAGGCGTCATTCGCGAACACACCGTGGACTCCGTGGCGTACCGCCGCGCTCTCCGCATTCTGGCCGCCGAGCTGCGCTGCGAGCCGACTGAAGACGGCGTGCTGGGACATCGGGCCGGAATCGACCTGGCCGGTCACGCCAACCGGCTTCTGAAGAGCTCGCGGACCGGCGTGATGATCCTCGACCACGGCTTCGCCGGTGGCGAGGCGATGAGTCCCGCCGAACACTCGGCCGTGATAGACATCACGCAGCGGGACGTCGTCCGGCTCGAGACCGCGGCCGAAGGACTGGTGGCCGCGCACGAGAGTGTCGGGGACTGGGTGGAGGCCGTCCGGTCGATGCTCCGCGACGCGGTGGCTCGCGGTACGGTGGGGATCAAGACCATCGCCGCGTACCGCGCCGGTCTCCGCCTTGGCGAACCCGATGGACGCCGCGCCGCAACGGACTACGAAACACTTCGAACACGTGCCGCCGGAGGCAAGCCGATTCGTCTCGCGGGTGAGCCGCTCTGCCACACACTTCTCCTCGCGGCTGCGGAGGAGTGCCGTCAGCTCGGCGTGCCGCTGCAGGTTCACTGCGGCCTGGGTGACCCCGACGAGGACCTCGCGCTCGCCAACCCACTCGGCCTGAGGCGGCTTTTCGTCGAACACCGCTTCGCCGGCCTGACGGTGGTTTTTCTCCACTGCTATCCGTTCCACCGTGAGGCGGCGTATCTGTCGTCTGTCTTCCCCGGCGTGTACATGGACCTCTCGCTCGCGATCCACCTCGCGGCGGAGGACGGTGCCCGCGCGCTGGTCGAAGCGCTCGGCCTGTGTCCCACGAGCAAGCTCCTCTATGCGACCGATGCAAGCCGCTTCCCCGAGGCCTACTTCGTTGCGGCTGCCCTCTACCGAGATGCGCTCGCCCGCGGCCTGGGACGGCTGGTGGATGTCGACTGGCTCACCCGCGCGGAAGCCGTCGCCGCAGGGAGGCAGGTCCTCAGCGCCAACGCGAGACGGATTTACCAGCTCCCGTGATCGCGCTCAGTGGATGAGGTCGTTCTCCATCGCGAAGAGGGCGGCGCCGGCCCTCGTGGAGCGTCCGATCTTGTTGTAGATGTGCTGCACGTGGTGACCGACCGTCTTTCCCGCGATGTGCAGGCGCTCCGCCATCTCGCGGTTGGAGTAGCCACGGCAGATTTCCCGTAACACCTCGACCTCCCGCTCGCTGAGACCGGCGGGAAAGTCCCTGGACGAGCGCCGGCGGACGTGCCCCGCGGCTTCGAGCACGCATTCCGCCGCAGCCCGATCGAGGCGGCCGTCGTCTACCTGTGCCCTCAGCCCTCGGGCCGCGTCGTCAGCGCTCAGCGCCGCGCGATGCGGCCGCTCCTGCGTCATGGCCTGGTACGCGTCGGCCGCGGCGAGGAGCCGGGCGGGCAGCGACAGGTGCGCGGCGACGCTGCGGCGGTGATAGCCCGAACCGTCGAGCCGCTCGTGATGGGAAGACGCGACGTAGGACAGCGGCTGGAGAGCAGGCGCGCTGCTGAGGATTCGGTCGGTGTGGTAGGGATGCAGGCGCACACGCTCCCACTCGGGGGTCGTCAGGGGCCGAGGCGCATCCCAGATGCCGTTGGGCACTGCGACCCGGCCGAGATCGTGCAGCATTGCGGCCCGGCGCAACGCCACAGCCTCAGGTTCGCCGCAGTCTGCACTCCGGGCAGCGACCTCGACGAGCGCCGCAACGCCCGACGAATGCCCGGTTGTGTATGGCGACTTGAGATCGATGAAATCGGCGAATGCAGTGGCCATGGAGTCGAGTCCGGACGGCGCGATCTGTGCTCGCGGTTCGGGCTCGCTTTCGAGCACCGCTTCGTACAGCGGACCAGACGGCAGCTCAGCGAAGATTTCCCGCCCGTCGCGAAGAAAGGCGTCGGCGACGTCGGGGTCGTAACCCGCGCCACGCCGCTTTTTGACCGCGGCCAGGCAGGCGTCCATTCCACCCACCCGCTCGAAGACCTCGACGTCATGGGCCAGGCCGACCACGCGTACGGGGAGGGCGATCTGATCTTGCTTGATCCTGGCGGGGCCGCCGCGGCCGTCCCACCTCTCCAGGGTCTGGCCGAGACTCGTCAGCACGCCCTGGGACATGTGCATCCGCCGAGCCAGGCAGACGGCCGCCTCGCAGTTGGTGGCGGCGACATGCTTGAACCGTCTGTCGCCTTCACGCATCATCGCTGCGACCAGCGCTGCGCGCTGCCGAAGAGGCAATCCTTCTCCCACGTGGCGGATGAAGGCCGCCATCACCTCGCTCATGGGGCTGTTGGCGAACGTCGCCCCATAAGTCCGCAGCGCGATCTCATCACCGCCGGCGTAAACGGCCCACTCGGCCGCGTGGGCCGTGCAGCCGATGTGCTCGAGCAGGGCAAGGTAGTAGATGTCGCTCAGGGTCGCCGCATCCCCGTCCAGACGCCGGCCGAGGCCGAGGGCGATCAGAGCAGACCTCATCGCCTTCTCCATGGGCTGCCCCATGCCCAGGTCGGTGGCGAGCGACAAGGCGGCGATCAGCCCAGCCAGCCGGAGCGGTCCGTCGGCGGGAGTCATGTCCCTCACATTGTTTCAACCCACGCCGAACGCCACTGCACCGCGACGGTTCGGTACTGGGTTTCTCATCAGGCCGCGTGCGACGCGTTGGTTGCTGACCGCGATGGAGGATCCGCCTTCGGGGCGGAGAAGAGCGCGCAGCTGCCAGATGCCACTTCAGCGGGAATCTCGCTGTCGGCGGTGAATCTGATGTTTGCCATGCCCGACACCTCTACGAGACGCTCGACGGCTCGGGCACGCCGTAGAACGCGACCTCGAACCGCTCGACCGTCGGTGTGCCGGTGGCACCGATCGCGCTGGCGCCGTCGCGGCGAAACTTGCCGGCAACTTCCTCGCTGGCGCGCAGCTTCTGCTCGTTCTCCCAGAAGGTGAGGCCGAGGCTGTCGCCGGTGGCTCGGTCGATCAGCAAGAGAGCGCCGAGAAAGCCATCGACCTGTCTCATCGCGGCGACCATGTCCTGGTACGAGGCCGTTCCGGCCGCGGCTCTGGCGGGATCGGCGACGATGCGTGTTGCCCTGACGTTCATGACAAGCTCCTTTTCCTTTTCGTTCCGGTGTGCGTCCGGATGCTCGTCCGCCGGCGTGTGGCGGCAGCAGGCTCAACGTATTGGGAGCACCGATCACACAACATCGGGCGTTCACCCTATTTATTCGCTTGGTGGGGTCTAAGGTTCGGCCGGTGAGCGCCGAGTTTGGGACGTGGCATCACGGCCTGATCGCGCGTTGGTGGGCCGAGTTCAATGTCGCGACGCCCGAGGAGCTGGTCTACTTTGCAACCGCGATCCGGAGGTACGGAGAGCCCGCGCTCGACCTCGCGTGCGGAACAGGTCGAATCCTCGTGCCGCTGATCGCCGAGGGCCTGGATATCGACGGCGCGGACATCTCCGCCGACATGATCGCCCTCGCCAAAGCCGCGGCTCAGAGGCGTGGCTTCCGTCCGAGGCTCACCGTCCAGCCGATGCACGAGCTGGACCTCGGCCGGAGCTATCGGACCATCTACATCTGCGGGTCGTTCGGCCTCGGTGGACGGCGCGACTACGATCTCGAGGCGCTGCGACGCGCCTACCGACACCTCGAACCTGGAGGAGCGCTTCTGATCACCAACCACAACCTTCCGTATGACGACGACGAGGAGGGCTGGGCGCGGTGGCTTCCCGGACATCGCTCCGGCGAGATGAGCGAGTGGCCGGCCGAGGGAGATCGACGTACCGCGTCCGACGGCGACGAGATCGAGACCCTGTTCCGCAGGGATGAGGTGGATCCCCTGCAGCAACGAACCACCTACCACATTCGGGCCCGGCTGTGGCACGACGGCCAGGTCGCGAAGGAAGAGGAGTACGACCTGAAGATCAGCCTTTACTTCGCCCAGGAGGTGTTCCTGATGCTCCAGCACGCCGGCTTCCGCGAGGTCGCGGTCGAAGCCGGCTACACGGGCCGGCCGGCCACCGCCGACGACGCCATGGTCGCGTTCGTCGCCGCGAAATAACGATCGTCAGCCGCCCAGGCGATCTTCGAGCGCCCACCTGGCCTCGCACTCGGCGACGACCTCGAGAATCTCGTCGAGCTGGTTGCGCAGCGGTTGCTGCTCGATCTCACGCGAGACCATCAGCTCCACCATCTTCTGGATGTACCACCGGTAGTTTTCGCTCATTTCGAGTGGCTCCTTTGCCTTGCGAAGTCGGTTTCTTCGACCGCGTCCGCAGGTTCCCGCCGGCCACTCAAGGGCTGGACAAGTGCCGCTCAAAAGTCGACTGGCGCCCCCGGAATCGGTTCCCAGGAGCGCCAGCCAGGGGTAGGGGAGGGGTTCGTTCAGCGTTCAGCCATCAAGCACTCGCAGTCCTGAGCACCGGATGACGCGTGCGGGTTGGCGGATCGACGATTGGTTGCCGGACGCCCGCCAGCGCGCGCCAGGCCACGGCCGGCCGGAAGAGCGTGGGGGGAGCGTCGAGCAGGTGGACGACACGCAAGAAGGCCGCGTTTACGGTCGCGTCCTGCATCGAAACCTCGATCACGCGGTCGAGGTACGCGTGCATGATCCGGTCGGCGAATCGCGGCTGCCGGCCTTCGGTCGTCGGATACCTCGCGTCAGCGCCGGTCGCGATCACCCACGCGCCCTCACTTGCCTTCGCCACCGTCCGCTGCATCGGGCGGGCGAAGCCGGTCAGGTCTGCCAGCCCGCGACGGGCGATGTGCTCTTCGAGGCATCGCGTCAACGCCACCGCGGTGGTCGCCGCCACGCTCATCCCCTGCCCGTAGACGGGGTTGAAGGCGCAGGCAGCATCTCCGACCACGACGAAGCGCTCAGGCCACCGGGTCAGGGATTCGAAGTGGCGCCGCCGGTTCAGGGTGCTGCGAAACCCACTGATCCGGGACAGCGGCTCCGCGTCCTTGATGGTCTGGTAAAGGATGTCGCTGCGTAGGCTGCGGGCGAACTCCAGGAAGCCCGCCATGTCGGTGGGCGGATAGTCGCGACGGTAGCCCGCCAGGGTGACCATCCAGCGGTTGCCCTCAATCGGGAAGAGCGCACCGGCCCGGGGCATGGACGGGGGCTTGTCGGCGAGCATCAGGACCTTCCAATCCGCCTGGAAACCTGGAGCTGGAGCGAAGACGCCGCTGGCGTAGCCGAGGAAGGAGTTGATCGCGGTCTCCTGAGGCTTCGAGTAGCCGCCGGATTCGAGCCATTCCGGTGCTCTGGAATTCCGGCCGCTGGCATCGATGATGAGCTCACCGTGCAGCGTGGCCGCGGCCACGTGATGCCGGTGGCCATCGCGCTCTCGGATCTCCACGCCGCGGGCGGCTGATCCATCTGGAGTGAGCACCAGACCGACCACGTCGTGCTCCTGCATGAGGCGCACCCTCGGGTGCTGAAGCGTTCTTGTTCGCACGCTCCATTCGATGAGCTCGCGCGTGGCCGCGATCAGGGGCGGGCCTTCGAAACGGCGGGCCCATCCTGCGGCGCTCATCCGCAGAAAATCAGCTCCGGTCAAGCGGACCGCGCCGGCCGCGAGCAGCTCGGACTCGAGCCCGGGGAACAGCTCCTCCAGGACGTTCAGCCCGCGCTTGAGCAGCGCGTGAAGGTGGCGCGATTGTGGAACGCCGTCGCGAAACCTGGCGTCGATCGGGAGGTGGTCCCTGTCCACGATCGTGACCTGCTCGAAGTGGTCGGCCAGCACGCGTGCCGCAAGCAGGCCCGCGACGCCTCCGCCGATGACGATGGCGCGGCGGCCGCCCGTCAGCAGCGCCGTGGACGGCCTCTCCCCTCGCAGTAGGGATTGCCAGCTGTCGCTGCCCAACGCCAGGTCGAGCTCGATCTCGCGTGCCGTCGGCATCTCGAACTCCAGGTTCGCCATCGAAGTCCTCCTGCTGTGATGTCGGTCCGGTTGACCGCACCAGCAGGTTCCGCAAGGCTGCTCAAGGCCGACCCAAGAACCACTCAAACCGCCGCCGGGGCCGAGCCGCGTTTTCAGGTCGCGCGAAACAGGCTCACAATGGCTCCGGC
>JACXTT010012105.1_pt1 | contig 11467 bp, 13 predicted proteins | sample 9270951 | NCBI WGS metagenome assembly JACXTT01 (sample SAMN15532306, study PRJNA645909) | rock metagenome | isolation source: weathered quartz diorite | place: Puerto Rico | collected 2017-06-21 | reverse complement strand
TCAAAAAACCCCTTGTCACACCAACCGCAAAACCCGCTCAACCAATCCCGGCAACGGCAGGGAAGGGGCGTGCCCCTGTCGAAGCGCAAGGCGAGGATTCTGAATCATTGGACTTCACCAAGACCCTCACCATTAAGAACCCATTTGGTGCTGGCCAGGTCCATGTCAAAGAATTGGAAACCATGGACGTGCACGCGGCCGCCACTCCTCGCGCCAAAGGCGAGGTGAACGATGTCGAATTCATAAAAAATCTCAAGGAAGGCACCTGGGTGGAATTTCGCGAGACGGTTGCGGAAGACGCGAAGCGGCTGGGGAAGCTGTCCTACATCAGTCCGCTCAGGAGCAGCTTCCTTTTCGTTGACCAGCAGGGAAAGACGGTCAAAGAATGTACGCGAACCGAACTTGGACGCCTGGTCCGCCTCGGTATGGTTGTTACGGTCGATGTTGCTGTGGACGAAGAGCCGCTGTTCGATCGCATGATGGCAGGCGTAATCGGCAAGCTGGGCTGAATTGAAGGGACAGGGCATGTCTGCACACGCTATCGACGTTACCGATGACACTTTCGAACGTGAGGTGATCGAGGCCTCGAAGTCCATACCGGTAGTCGTCGATTTCTGGGCGCCCTGGTGCGGACCCTGCCGTGTCCTGAAACCGATTCTCGAAAAGGTCGCCTCCGAGTACGATGGGCGGTTCAAACTTGCGAAGGTGAACTCCGACGAGAACCAGGAGATCGCCGCCGCGTACGGGATACGCTCGATCCCGGACGTGATGGCGTTCAAGGATGGGAAGCCCGTCTCGCACTTCCTCGGCGCGGTTCCGGAGTCCCAGGTTCGTGCCTTCATCGACTCACTTATCCCTACGCCTTCCGAGATCGAACGAGCGCAGGCCGCGGAGCTGCGCGAGGCGGGGGATCTCACCGGAGCAACGGAAGCGCTGCGCAAGGCGATCGCCCTCGATCCTGCGAACGATGCCGCCCGCCTTGATCTCGCCGGGCTGCTCATCGAGCTGAAGCACATTGATGAGGCCGAAGCCGCACTTGCGGCCGTGCAGGCGAACTTCGACTTGGATGAGCGCCTTGCGACAGTCCGCGCGGCGCTGGCGTTTGCCCGCTCGGCCGGTTCGGCCGGCGAGGCGGAGCTGAAGGCGAAGCTCGCGATGAATCCTGCCGACCACGAAACGCGTTTTGCTCTGGCAGGATTGTACGCAGGCTCGAAGCGCTACCGGGAGACGCTCAGCGAGTTGCTTGAAATAGTGCGCCGCGACCGGAACTGGAAAGACGGCCAGGCGCGAAAGCAGATCCTCGCCATTTTCAACCTCGCCGAAAAGCAACCCGAGCTGGTGTCTGAATATCGCAAAGAACTCGCAAGCGCTCTAAATTGAGAGGCTCGCACGGTACGAAGAGACTCTGACGGACCTGCCTATCAGATCGCTACGTCATTTGAAGACCTGTCGCCCTGTCATGTGCGAAATTGTCGATCAGAGGTGTGGTCGAGCGTCGTAAGGGCGCCCCGGTCTGGGGTTACTATTACAGGAGAATGAGCATGGAATACCTGATCCTCATCTACGGAGACGAGCGCGCCTTTGGCGCCGCCAGCGAAGCCCAACTCAAGGCCATGTACAAGGAATATGGGGGCTACACGCAGGATCTCGTGAAGGCTGGAGTGATGCGCGCCGGCTCGGAACTCAAACCGGTGGCTACCGCGACCACCGTTCGCGTGCGCGGTGGCAAGGTGCTCAGCACCGACGGGCCTTTCGCGGAGACCAAGGAACAGCTTGGCGGCTACTATCTCATCGACGTTCCGAACCTCGACGACGCCGTGAAGTGGGCCGGGAAGTGCCCCGGTGCAAAGACCGGATCGGTCGAGGTGCGCCCGCTTAATCCCCACTCCTAGCAGCCCGGCATGCTCGGCCGTATCGTCGACGAGCTGGCGCGCCGCGAAGGCCCGCGCATCCTGGCGGGCCTCATCGGGCGCCTTGGCGGCGACTTCAGTCTCGCCGAGGATTCCCTGCAGGATGCCTACGAGCGGGCGCTGGCATGCTGGCCCGCCTCGGGAATTCCCGGACGGCCGGCCGCCTGGCTCACAACCGTGGCGCAGCGCTGCGCGATCGACCGGCTGAGGAAATTGTGGCGCAACGTTGCCGACGGCGATGCGATCCTCGAGCAGCTTGCGGCCGAGGCGCCAGAGCCGGCCGACGACGGTGGATTGCCGGACGATCGCCTTCGCCTGCTTTTCACCTGCTGCCACCCGGCGCTCGCGGTGCCAGCGCAAATGGCGCTTGCGCTGCGCACCCTGTGCGGGCTTTCGACGCGCGAGATTGCGCGCGCTTTCCTCGAGCCCGAGTCCACGACCGCGCAGCGGCTGGTACGCGCGAAAAAGAAAATCGCCGACGCGGGCATTCCCTATGTCGTGCCCGTGCGCGAGGCGCTTCCCGACCGCCTGGCCGCGGTGCTGGCGGCGATCTATCTGGTTTTCAACGAAGGCTATTCTGCGACCGAGGGCGACTCGCTATTGCGGCCCGACTTGAGCAGCGAGGCGATCCGCCTTGCGCGCCTGCTGGTCCAATTGCTGCCGGGCGAGGCCGAGTCCCTCGGCGCGCTCGCGCTGATGCTGCTGCACGATGCGCGGCGTGATGCGCGCGTGGGAGCAGACGGCGCGCTCGTTCCGCTCGAAGAGCAGGATCGGTCGCGCTGGAATCGCGCGAAGATCGCGGAAGGGCTCGATACACTCGATCGCGCGATCGCGATACGCCGTCGCGGTCCGTACCAGTTGCAGGCCGCGATCGCAGCGCTGCACGCGAAGGCCGAAAGTGCAGCGTCCACGGACTGGATCCAGATTGCCGCGCTCTACGGCGCGCTGCACGCGATGATGCCGACCGCGATCGTCGAACTGAATGCTGCGGCGGCGGTGGCGATGGTGGAAGGCCCGGAAAAAGGGTTGGAGCGAATTACCCGGGTTGAAGCGGGTGGCGAACTGGGCGACTATTACCTGCTGCCGGCGGCGCGCGCCGACCTGCTGCGGCGAGCGGGGCGGGGCCGTGAGGCCGAGGCGCACTACCGGCGCGCGGTGGAGCTTGCCCGAAATCCCGCGGAGCGTTTGTATCTTGAGCGCAGGCTGCGGGAAGTCGCTGCTTCGGCCTGAAGCGCTGGGCCTGTACGGCCGGCAATTCATACCGCAATGAACGTGGGGCGATGCCGCTGGGCGTGCGCGTTGCGGTGGAGAATCCGCACGATAAGGCGCCACCCCATCACCAAGGAGTTCAAGATGGAAACGGTGCGTCAGCTCGATCCGCCGACCGGATTCGCAAATGGCGTGCGGCAACTGACCTTGCTGGTAGCGTTTCTGGCCTGTTTAACCTGGGCCGACATGGCAGTGGCCGGCTGTGCGTTGTCGGGGATTGATCACAAGCTCGCCGACGACAACAGCGGCATCTGGAAGCGCAGCAACCAGACTGCACTGATCACGGGCTTGGTGGCGGTGGAGGTCGGCGGAGCCTTCTGGGAGGGTGGTGAAACCCGGCTGGGAAAGACTTACTGGCAGTCCATCGACTCTACGGCGATTGCCGCAGTGAGCACCGAAGCGCTGAAACGCGGCTTCACCCGCAAGCGACCGAGCCAGAGCGACGACCCCTGCGATTTCTTTCAGGGAGGATCCTACCAGAGCTTTCCGAGCGGGGAAGTCAGCGTCGTAACCTCGATCGTGACGCCGTTTATCCTCGAATATGGCCAGGATCAACCGGGGGTCTATGGCCTCGGGCTCTTGCCGCTCTACGACGCGGTGGCGCGGATGAAGGTACAGGGACACTGGCAGACCGATGTGCTCGCCGGCATGGCGGTAGGCACTGCAGCTGGCTATTACGCGCACTCCCGGGAGCAGCCTTTCATCCTCAGCCTGTTACCGCATGGCGTTGCGGTCGGAATGCACTATCGCTGGTAGATTTGTAGCCGCCGCTGCTTGCGCTTCTAATCCGTTCTTCGCGCCTTTTGGAAGACGGCGGACCGGGTACTTGACAAGCCGAATCGTTCCGGCTAATACTAAACCGTATGGTTAAGTATGAGGACGCCGGCCTCGACACCGTGTTTGCCGCACTCTCCGATTCCACGCGGCGACAAATCCTGGCGTCGTTGAGCGAGGGCAGCCTGCCGGTGATGGAACTGGCCAGCCCGCACAACATGACGTTGCCCGGCTTCATGAAGCATCTGGGCGTTCTCGAGGACGCCGGGTTGATCAGCCGCTCGAAGGAGGGGCGGGTGGTGAGCTGCACGCTTTCGCCCGAGCCCATGCAGGAGGCTGCCGCGTGGCTGTTGCACTACAAGAAGTTCTGGACCGAGAGGCTGGATGCACTCGCCCGGTATCTGTATCAGCAAGAGGAATTGACACCATGGAAGACGGCAAGCTCAAAGAAAAACCCTCGCTCCGCCTCGCCCGGAGATTCGACTCGCCACCCGAAAAAGTCTGGCGCGCGTGGACCGATCCGCAAGCGCTGAAACACTGGTTCGGCCCCGACGCGGGCAAAGTCTCGCTGGCTGAAACGGACGTGCGGGCGGGCGGCCGCTTCCATGTCATCTTCAGCACCCTGGACGGCGAGCAGCACGACGTCAGCGGCGTGTATCGCGAGGTGCAGCCGCACCGCAAGCTGGTGTTCACCTGGGCATGGAAGAGTACGCCCGAGCGCGTGTCGCTGGTGACCCTCACCTTCCGGCCCTCCGGCGGCGGCACCGAGTTCAGTATGCTGCACGAGCAATTCTTCGATGTCGCGGCGCGCGACCGGCACGAGTTCGGATGGACTGGCAGCCTCGCCAAACTCGAGCGCTACCTTCAGGAAGTCAACTAAACGCAGCACGGAGGATCCATGAGCTACGTCGACGGCTTTGTAGTGCCAGTACCGAAAAAGAACCTGCAGGCCTACCGCCGCATGGCCCAAAAGGCGGGAAAGATCTGGCGCGAGCATGGCGCCCTCGAGGTGAAGGAATGCATCGCCGACGACGTTAAGGTGGGGAAGCGCACGTCCTTCCCGCGGAGCGTCAAGCGCAAGCCCGGGGAGACGGTGATGTTCTCGTGGATCGTGTTCAAGTCGCGCTCGCACCGCGATCGCGTCAACGCCAAGGTCATGAAAGATCCACGCCTGGCGGACATGATGGACCTCAAGTCGATGCCTTTCGACGGCAAGCGGCTGATTTACGGCGGATTCAAGGTCATGGTCGACCTTTAGAGGAGAACGACGTGGCCGAAAAGAGCGATGAGTTCGTCATCACGCGCGTCTTCGATGCGCCGCGCGAGCGGGTGTGGAAGGCGTGGACCGAGGCTGAGCGCTTAAAGCAGTGGTGGGGACCGAAGGGCTTCACGGTGCATACCAGCAAGGTCGATCTCCGCCCCGGTGGCGTCTTTCACTACGGCATGAAGGCGCCCGACGGCAGCGACATGTGGGGCAGGTTCGTCTACCGCGAGATCAAGGCTCCGGAGCGGCTGGTCTTCATCGTGTCGTTCTCGGATCCGAAGGGCGGGGTATCGCGCCATCCGGGGCATGTGAGCTGGCCGCTGCATTTGATGTCAACGGTGACGTTCGAGGCGCAAGGCGGCAAAACCAAGGTCACGGTACGCTGGATTCCCCACGACGCGACCGAGACCGAGCGCAAGACTTTCGAGGAAGGCCGCGACGGCATGATGCAGGGCTGGACCGGCACCTTCGACCAGTTCGCCGCTTATCTGGCAAAGGCCTGACCAATGCACGCGGCCCTCTCTTTCCACTTGGCCTGACCCTGACCTTAAGCAATCCGGAGAAGCCACACATCATGATGATCAAGATTCTCGTTGCACTGGCAGTCGTCGTTCTCGCATTTATCGCCATCGTTGTCACGCAGCCCGCCGAGTTCAGGGTCGTGCGCAGCGCTACTGTCGCCGCGCCCGCGCCCGCGGTATTCGCACAGGTGAATGAGCTCCGCAAGTGGGAGGCGTGGTCGCCGTGGGCGAAACGCGATCCGGCCATGAAGCAAACCTACGACGGCACGCAGGCAGGAACCGGCGCCATCACCGCGTGGGCGGGCAACAAGGAGGTCGGCGAAGGACGCATGACAATCACGGAGAGCCGCCCGGGCGAACTCATCCGGATCAAGCTCGAATTCTTCAAACCCTTCACCGCCACCAACACCGCGGAGTTCACCTTCAAGCCGGAAGGCAGTCGAACCGTCGTGACCTGGAGCATGAGCGGCCGCAACAACTTCATCGCCAAGGCGGTGCACCTGTTTATGGATGTCGACAAAATGGTCGGCAAGGACTTCGAGGCTGGTCTTGCCAATTTGAAGGCCGTCACCGAAAAGTAACTGGACCAGACGGCATTACCTGCGCCGGACCCTGCAGCGCCGATTTTAAAGAGGAGTGTCGAATGCCTAGAGAAAAACTTATCCTCGCCGCCTTGGTTGCAGCCGTGGCCGGGCCGGCGTTTGCCGCAGCCGAAAAATACGAGATCGAACCGAATCACACCTATCCAAGCTTCGAGTTCTCGCACATGGGAATCTCGGTTTGGCGCGGCAAGTTCGACAGGACCAGCGGCAGGATCACCATCGACCGTGCCGCCGGGAACGGGACAGCCGAAATCGTCATCGACACGACCAGCATCAATTTCGGGCTGGACAAAATGGACCAGGCCGCACGCTCGGAAGACTGGTTCAACGTCGCAAAGTTTCCGGCGGCCACGTACAAGGGCACGCTGACATTCGCCGGCGATGTTCCAAGAACGGTCGAAGGCCAGTTTACCCTGCTGGGCGTCACGCGCCCGGTGAAGCTCACCATCAACAGCTTCAAGTGCATACCGCATCCCATGTTCAAGAAAGAGGTGTGCGGTGCCGATGCGGAAGGCGATCTCAACTGGTCGGAATACGGGATGAGACATAGCAAGTACGGCGAGGGCGACGCCGGCAAGGTCCACCTCCGCATCCAGGTCGAAGCGGTGAAACAGGATTGAGTTTCGCGCTATGCGCAGGCGCTCCGCCCATCACGCTACCTTCGTCATCGAACGCGATGACGCCGCCTCATCCGCGCGAGTCTTCGCCGCGTGGGCGGAACCCAGAGCCAGGGAGAAATAATTTTGACTCACGGCATCGACGGCCAGAAGCGCTGGCTGGCGCTCTACGTCCTCTGCGCCGGCATCCTGATGATCGTCCTCGACACGACGATCGTGAATGTCGCCCTGCCATCCATCCGCGAGGATCTCGGCCTCTCGGAAACCTCGCTCGTCTGGGTGGTGAACGCGTACATGCTTACCTTCGGCGGCTTCCTGCTGCTTGGCGGGCGGCTGGGCGACCTCTACGGGCAGCGCAGGTTGTTCCTGCTCGGGATCACCCTCTTCACACTCGCGTCGCTGGTCTGCGGGCTTTCGAACTCGCAGTGGCTGCTGGTTGGGGCCAGGGCGGTGCAGGGGCTGGGCGGCGCGGTGGTCTCGGCGATCGCGCTCTCGCTAATCATGAATCTCTTCACCGAGCCCGGCGAGCGGGCGAAGGCGATGGGCATCTACGGCTTCGTGTGCGCCGGCGGAGGGAGTCTCGGCGTGCTGCTCGGCGGCGTGCTGACGAGCGCGCTCAGCTGGCATTGGATCTTCCTCGTCAACCTGCCGATCGGCGCCGCGGTCTACGCGCTGTGCCTCGTCCTGCTGCCGGACGGCCGCGGGCAGGCCACCGGCCAGCGTCTCGACGTCGCCGGCGCCGTGACGGTGACCGCCTCGCTGATGATCGCGGTCTACGCGATCGTGAACGGCAACGCGGCAGGCTGGACCGGCGCGCAGACACTCGGGCTGCTCGCGGTCGCGGCGGTGCTTCTGGCGCTCTTTCTCGGCATCGAAGCCCGCGTCCGCTCGCCGCTCATGCCGCTCGAACTGTTCAGCCTGCGCAACGTCGCGACCGCCAACGTCGTCGGCGTCCTGTGGGCCGCCGCCATGTTCGCCTGGTTTTTCATTTCCGCGCTCTACATGCAGCTCGTGCTTGGCTATAGCCCGCTGCAGATCGGCCTCGCTTTCCTGCCGGCCAACCTGATCATGGCGGTTTTCTCGCTCGGCCTGTCCGCCAAGCTCGTCATGCGTTTCGGCATCCGCCCGCCGCTGGCGGCCGGTCTGCTGCTCGCCGCGAGCGGGCTCGCGTTGTTCGCGCTCTCGCCGGTCGACGGGAGCTTCGTTGCCCACGTGCTCCCCGGCATGATCCTGCTGGGCATCGGCTGCGGCATGGCGCTCAATCCGGTGCTGCTCGCCGCCATGAGCGACGTGAGCCCAAACGAATCCGGCCTCGCCTCGGGTATCGTCAACACCTCGTTCATGATGGGCGGGGCGCTCGGCCTCGCGGTCCTCGCCAGCCTTGCCGCCGCGCGCACTGAAAGCCTGCTCGCGGCAGCCGCAGGCTCGCCCGCCGCACTTACCGGCGGCTACCATGCGGCCTTCGTCTTCGGCGCCGTTTTTGCGGCGGTGGCGTCCTTGCTCAGCGCTGCGCTCCTGCGCGCGGGACGACAGGCGCCTGCGCCTGAAGGGGAAAAAGCGATCGAGGCCGCCAAATGCTGATCAACACACACTCAACACACGAAAGGAGCTGATCATGAGTAAGGTCAAGGCTGTTCCCGAAGGGATGCGCAGCGTGACGCCGCATCTGGTTTGCGCCGGCGCCGCCGATGCCATCGAGTTCTACAAGAAGGCGTTCGGCGCGGTCGAGGTGGCGCGGCTGCCGGGCGCGCAGGGAAAGCTGATGCACGCGCAGATCCGCGTCGGCGATTCGGCGGTGATGCTGGTCGACGAAAATCCGCAGATGGGCATGCTGGGGCCGAAGTCACTCAAAGGCACGCCGGTCACCATCCACCTGTATGTGGACGACGCGGACGCATTCGTCGCGCGCGCGGTGAAAGCCGGCGCGAAGGTCACCATGGCCGTCGACGACATGTTCTGGGGCGACCGCTATGGCAGGATCGAGGACCCGTTCGGCCATCACTGGTCGGTCGGCACGCACGTGCGCGACGTAAGCATGGAGGAAATGCAAAAAGCGATGCGGCAGATGGCCGGTTAGAGAGGTCACTCCCATGCAAAAAATCACCCCATTCCTGTGGTTCGACGGCAAGGCCGAGGAGGCGATGAATTTTTATGTCTCCATTTTCAAGAATTCCAAGGCCGGCAAGCTTAGGCGCTATGGAGAAGCCGGTCCCGGACCGAAGGGATCGGTCATGTCCGCGGAGTTCCAGCTCGAGGGACAGGACTTCATCGCCTTGAACGGCGGCCCGATGTTCACTTTCTCGCCGGCCATATCCCTCTTCGTTAATTGCAAGACGCAGCAGGAAGTCGACGAGCTGTGGGACAAGCTCTCCGCGGGCGGGGAAAAGCAGATGTGCGGATGGCTCAAGGACAGGTACGGGGTGTCTTGGCAGATTATTCCCACCGCCCTGGGCGAGATGCTGAGCGACCCCGATCCGGCAATATCGCAAAGCGTCATGAAGGCGATGATGAGGATGAAGAAAATCGACATAGAAGGTCTGCAGCAAGCCAAGCGAGCGGCGAGAGCGGCATGAGCGAAACGCGTCCTCTGCGCCGCGCATTCAGAAGCATCGGCGCTGTGCTCGCGGGCTTGCTCGCGATCTTCGTTCTCTCCATCGGCACGACGTGGCGCTGCATGCGACCGGCGTCTTCCCAGCCTTCGGCCGGCGTATGGGCGACGGGCTCTTTCAGCTTGCGTTGGCTTATCGCATCGTCTACGGCATTGGGGGCTGCTACATCACGGCGTGGCTCGCGCCCGATAAACCCATGAAGCACGCCCTGGCGCTCGGCGTCGCGGGCGTAGTCCTGAGTACTGCGGGTGCTGTGGCGATGTGGGACGCCGGGCGGCCTGGTACTCCCTCGCGGTCATCGCGATCGCTATGCCGTGCGCCTGGGCGGGCGGCAGACTTCGCAAGCTGTATTTACTCTAGAACCTCGGTCATGAAAGGAGATCATCATGGGTAGCCCCGTTGTCCACTGGGAACTGATGTCGAAGGATCCGGCGAAAGTGTCCGCTTTCTACGAGAAGATCTTCGGCTGGAAGATACAGCACTACCCGGAGATGAATTACCGCATGGTCGAGACCGGCGGCGAGGGCGGCATCAACGGCGGCATCCTGAAGCCGGAGCGTGAAGGGCCCTGGCCCGGCAACATGACTCTCTACATCGCCGTGGACGACCTCGCCGCCTACCGAAAGAAAGTCATCGCGGCGGGCGGCAAGATCCATGTCGAGGAGCAGGCAGTGCCCGGAATGGGTTCGTTCTCCCTCTTCACGGATCCGGAGGGCCGCATGATGGGGCTGTGGAAGGGCAAATCATGAGCGCCAGAGGCGCATCCGGGGACAAGAAGCATCCGTATCATCGAACTTGCCTCCGGTGAGCGCAGCTACGGTCGCCCGTTTGGGCTATACCATGGAATGGGTACGGCACTACGATCACTACGGCATGGGAACGCGGTGACTTGATGCTGGATTCGTATTTCGAACCGGAAAAAGCTGCGGACTCGGGGCCGGTGCTGCGCGTCGCGTCGATGAGACATTTTCCGCCGCGAGCGGTGCGCCGATCGATCGAGTACATCCACGCCAATCTCGCGGGTGCAATCCGGCTCAAGGACATTGCCGGCGCCGCCGGAATGAGCATGTTCCACCTGTCGCGAACCTTCAGGGCGTCTACCGGGGTGACGCTGCATCGCTATCTGACCCGGGCGCGCGTCGAGAGGGTGAAGACGCTGCTACTGGACAGCGACCAAAGCCTGGCGGCCATTGCCGACGCGGCGGGATTTACCGACCAGAGCCACATGAGCAGAGCCTTCAGGCGGTACGCCGGTACCACGCCGCGACTCTTCAGACGCACCGGGAGATCGCAGCATTCGGCCATGCGATAAACTCGCGCCGATGCGCCCCGTCGTTGCCGTTTCGAACCTGACCAAGACCTACGCCTCCGGCCTCCAGGCACTGAAGAAGCTTGACCTGGAAATCCGCAAGGGCGAGATCTTCGCCCTGCTGGGCCCGAACGGCGCCGGCAAGACCACGCTGATCAGCATCGTCTGCGGGATCGTCACGCCGACCACGGGCACCGTGCTGGTGGACGGCCATGACATCTTGCGTGAATATCGCGTGTGCCGCTCGAAGATCGGTCTCGTGCCCCAGGAGTTGCATACCGACATGTTCGAGACGGTGTGGAACACCCTGAACTTCAGCCGGGGGTTGTTCGGTCGCGCGCCCAACCCGGCGCATCTCGAGAAAGTGCTGCGTGACCTGTCGCTGTGGGACAAGCGCAACGACAGGATCATGACGCTCTCCGGCGGCATGAAGCGGCGGGTGCTGATCGCCAAGGCGCCTGGGCACGAGCCGGAGATCCTGTTCCTGGATGAGCCGACGGCGGGGCGGGGGGTGGAGTTGCGCGCCGGCATTTGGGCGCGGGTTCAACGCCTGCGCGGCCGCGGCCGGGCCCTCAATCCTAACCACCCACAA